>Ga0075012_10006901_pt1 | contig 10228 bp, 6 predicted proteins | sample All_14_2_FD_71474 | JGI IMG/M metagenome (GOLD analysis project Ga0075012, IMG submission 71474) | Freshwater microbial communities in response to fracking from Pennsylvania, USA - Allegheny Zone_MetaG_DW_15 | ecosystem: Environmental > Aquatic > Deep subsurface > Groundwater > Drilled... | reverse complement strand
TTGAATGGTGATTGAGAGGGGGACGGGAATCTCGAAGCCGTCGTAGCTCGCGATGCGAGCTTTAAAGCCATTGGTGTACAGAAGGCCGTGGCGGTTTGTCCGCTGCCAGAAGACGCCACGCTGGACAGGATATTGGCCTCGTTTTCCAACGTCCGGATGGTCATCGTAGCGGTAAAGAAGCTGACCGCCGCGGTCTTGGCGGACACGAATCGAGATGAGTTTCACACCTTCAGGAACGGCCTTCAAAAATCCCTTGTATTCCTCTGGACTTACACCTGAATGGGTATGCAGAAAAATCTCCTTTAGTGGTCGGCCGTCCTGCTCTTGGTAGGTTTCGATGGTGCCGCGGAGCAGCGCCTCAGCCTTTTCTGGCGGAAGGTGATATTCGCCTGTTTTGGCTGAGTACCAAGCACCAAACTCACCGACGAAAACAACGCCGTCGCCGCTGTCCAAGAACATCTGTGCTGCGCAGCATGCTGTTCGCTTGTTTTCGGCGAGCTTGTAGGCCAGGCCAACGTAGCAGACGCCTTCTCGAGCCCAGGGCGTTTTCCATGGCTTCGCGCCGCATTTGTAGTAGACGGCTGTGCCGAAATTCCACAGCCGGTCGGACAACGGGTTCTCGCCTTTTTCGCCGAGACGCACCTTCGGCGTAATGTGGAGCGTCGACTCCTTGATGAGTTGCACTGGCAGGTCGAGTCCCATCAATCGACCCTTGAGCTGCCGGCGGAAGTCTGGCGAGTAGCTACGAGATTCTTCAAACGTCTCCAAGGTCTCGCGAACAGCGGTCACTGCGGCGTCCTCGAAGTCGTCAAATATTCCCTGTTGACCGGTATCCCGGTCAACGATTGCCTGCTCCAGGAAAGACCGCTCGTCGCGGCTTCGCCCAGCATCGCTGCGTTTGCTCAGAGGAATGATTGAGTTCGGACGACAGTTTTCAAAGACTTCGTCGGGAACAACGCAGATGACCAGAGCGGGGCGTGAATCGAGCTTTCCGAGCTTTTCCACCTGCTCCATGTACAGGCCAGTGACCGCGAATGCTCGGTCGTGCTTATCGGCTTTACGTGATGCATCCGAGAGCTTCTCTGCATCAATGGCATAGCTGCGAACAGGTGATGGCCATTTGGCACCAAAGGCCACATCAAAGCCTGGAAACGGTGGCCAAGCCCGATGTCTGGCAGGGTCGATGCATGAGGCTGGCGCATTCAGCGCGGCGCACCAATTCTTCCAGGCCTCTATGCCGCTAGCAGTGCCGAGAACAATGTTGTCCGGGAGCTGCTGCCTTGCCTCTGCAGGGCCAAAGAGGGCCAGTCCGTCATGCGGGTCTTCAGCGGTTTGGCCATGGCCAAATTCAAGAAGTGGCTCGCCCAGAAAATGAAAAGTGTTGCTCATTAGGCTTCTCCTGCCTGCGGCGCGCCGTCACTATCGTCTGGCCCACCTCCTTCATCTTCGCGAGTCCTGTTTTCGGCGAGCTCCTCGCTCATATCGACCATTCCTGCGAGGGCATGAACGTCGAGTCCAACTGGGCACATCCATTTGAGCGGGTATGTGCTCATCGTTACTGCTCGGCGTCCTTCGCCATATCGAATCAGACCGGGCTCGGCCTCCAGTGCTTGAACTACGCCAAGTAGTCGCGGGAGCCAGTCTTTGTTCCACCAATTCTTCGTCACCGCCTTGCGGCGTCGCCCCAGCTCTTTGAGCTCATAGACCTTGCCATTGAGGTCCGTCGGGCGGACATAGACGTTGACGACAACGTTCCAGCTCCCATCAATATCTCGCTGTGGCTGGAATTTAGGAGAAAGTTGGTATAGGAATGGCGATGCCCGTTCGCCCCAGCCTTTGGTCCGTTTCCCGGTAAGGCTCACGCGGGTGTCTCGCCCGTCAACGTGTCGGATCCGCTGCGTCCATGCCCCATCTTCGCGCTCCGGAAAATAATAAATTTTTCTGTCTGGACACCAAGCCAGCCCCTTTTGCGCGCAAACGACGGTGAGGCTCCGGCGAACTAATTCCTTCGCGACATCCGCTGTCTTCTTGCCATCGCGCTCCGGGTTGTCGGTCCAAAGAAACTCAGGGGTGCGTACTGTCTTGACGGAAGGAATGGCGTTCTCTGGAGGCGGGGTGAAGGCGACCAGCCGGTAGGCATTCAACTCCACAAATGCCCAACGCGTTCTCAGCTCATCGAGCTTTGCCGTGGAGAGAGCTGAGTGGAGGTCGTAGACCAACATCGTCTCAGGCAATCCCAGCGCGAAGATGTTTGCGAAAACAGGCTCTTCCTTTGCAACGGTGACCCGCGTAGGCATGTAGTCGTTCAGCGCAATAGCTTTGCCTTGGTCGAGCATGATGTCTGGCTGAATTCCAAGACCGGCCAGCCGTGCCACGATTTGCTCAAGACCAGTGTTCCAGGAACGGGAGAAGTCTGCGGGGGTGGAAGGGCGTAACCGAGAGGGCAACGTTGACGCCTCAACCTCGGATGCCTTGCAGAGAAGCACCAGTGCTTCTTTCCCCGCCGCCAAAGCGCACCGCTCAAGCAGCAATTCGTCGGTCATGCTGGATTGCGACAGCACGGGGATGTATTGTGCGGCCCTTAGGTCAATGAGCTTCCGAACGCTCTCGTCTTGGTTTTCACCTGCGAAAGGCGCGGTACCTCGACACCAGACTCTGAAGCCCGCGAGCGTGAGCCGGCGCGAAAGCCAAGTTGCAAGCGCGTGGTCGGAGTCGACGTGGTCAATAACCAGGGTATCTCGGCTCTCGGCAAGCGATTCGCCACCTGCTTGCGGAAAAAACGGAGGTGTGAAGATGCTGGGATGCTGCGCCAGGAGATGGCGCTGAGGCCCGACCAGTAGCACCCTTAATCTTTCCAAGTCGAAGAGGTCTAGCTTCCAACCGAACTCACTCTGGACGAGTTCATGAGCGCCGTCCTTTTCCGCAGCGTTCAATGCTTCTGTGCATACGAAGACGAAACAATTTGGATTGTGAGCCTGTTCGCGGACTCGAGAGCAGTCGCTTTTGAGCTTGGTTTTCCAGTCGCCCCGAACTGTGTAAGCAAAGACGATTTTTCGCCCGTTCGAATCGGACCGAATGATTGCGTCACGCCCGCCGTCACCGGTTCCCCCCAATGGGTCAATCCCAGGATAGTCGGTACCTGCAAGGAGACCTGAACAGAGCCGTTCGAAGTCGCGGTAGCTTGAGACACGCTCTAAGCAATAGGTGATACGGTCAGCGGACATATGTGAAGCATACGATGCAGTTGTCGCAAGTGTCCTGCCTACCGGGCCGACCACGGTCTCTGCGCTCCCTTTTGCTGCGGGGTCGGAAGGTTCATGCCGGTCACATGCGCATTTGGCGATTCGTCCTCTTTGGGTGCACAGCCGCCGCATGAACTGTCCACATCAAGAGCCGGCAACCAGCCTTGCCCTGCCGCTCAGGCGTCGGAGGATCGCAGAGCAGCGGTCGCTGTCATTTGCGATCAGCCGTCGAGCTCACGCTGCCTGGCAGGAAGTAGTCGCCAGCGCAGTTGGCAGGCTGCTGATGCACTGGCGCCTCGAGCATGTGACTCTGAAGTCCGAGGACGACGACCTCGCACCAGTGACGTTGTGAAGCGGGACATCTCGCTGCGATAGGTCAAGCCAAGCATCGCTTACATATGGCACCATCTCCTGAAGACGCGAGGAAGCGTCGTTAGGGAGCGCGAGATGCAAATCATCCAGGACATCGGCGGTTGGCTCGCCCAACAGCCACAATGGCTGAGCGACTGTGCCCGCAGACTGCTTCAGCAAGGCACGTTGGGCTTGGGCGACAAGGAAGACCTGGTTGCGCTGGTCAAGGTGCACCATGGCTTCAAAGACCCTAAAGGCCGCCAACCCGCCCCGCTCGACCCGGCACAGATTCCGGTCGCAGCGCAGGAAGGTGTCGACGTCAGCCTTCGTGCGCTCAGAGACCCGCAGAGCCTCAACGCCATTGACTCCCAGCAGAGTCTGAACTTCGTGGCGGATGGGCTCACCGTTGTCTATGGCTACAACGGCGTCGGAAAGTCCGGCTACGCGCGAGCACTCAAGAAAGCATGTCGGGCCCGGAACGTTGAGGACATTCTTCCCAACGTGTACGTGCCGGGCCAAGGGGACGCGGCGGCGAGCGCAACTATCGACTGGCTGGAAGGCGGCGCAGAAAAATCCGACGGCTGGGCGGCGAACAGGGCGTCGCCGCCGGCGCTTTCTCAAATCTCCGTGTTCGATGCGCATTGCGCCAGGGTGTTCGTCGACAGCCAAGCCAAGGTCCTGTTCGTCCCAGGCGGTCTCGAGGTGATGCACGGACTGGCCGAGGCGATGAAGGCCACCCAAGACCAACTCGAGTTGGAGCGGGCGGCGGGCCGCTTTGACCTCAACCAGTTGGCAACGTTAGCCGGGCAACACGTAGTGGGCCGTGAGATTGCGAAGCTCGGGCGGCAGAACAAGCTCCAGGAATTCGAGGTACTGTCCAAGCTCTCGGAGCAGGAAGCCCTCGACCTTGCGGCCCTGCGCAAGCTGTTCAGCGACCAGGACCCTGCCAAGCAGGCAGCAAGCATCAGACGCTTGCTCATGCGCATGTCCACGCTTACGGGCGAGCTGACTGAACGCACAACCCCTCTGCAGGACGACGCCATCGAACAGCTGAGGCAGGCCTTCGTTTCGCTGGTCGCGGCTGAGGCTGCATCGAAGTTGGCCGCTGAACAATTGAAAGCTAACGGAGCACAGGTTGCAGGAACCGGCTCGGAGCCCTGGGAAGTGCTGTTGCGCAGTGCAATGGACTTTGTGGCCAAAGCGGCGTACCCCGGCAGTCCGTTCCCCGGGCCGGAAGACGGTGCCCGCTGCGTGCTCTGTCAGCAGCCACTGGGTGACGAGGCTGCTGCGCGGCTGAAGTCTTTCGTCGAGTTCCTTGAGAACGACGCCCAACGGAAGTTCAAAGAGCAGCGCGAAGCGACCGGGCGGCTGTACAAGGCCATCAAGGCGCTGAACTTCGAAAACTTCCCATCGGACACAGCGCTGCTAGAGGAACTCGCTGAGACGCAGCCGGACCTCGTGGCCGCAGTGAAAGCATTCGCGCTGGCGCTGCAGGCCCGGAAGGCCCAGGTAGAAGCGATGGCGCCTGAGCGCAAGCTCGACCCGCTTGAAGCGCTGCCCGAGGCCCCGTTCGCAGCCATAGAGGCGTGGATCCAAGCGAGAACAACAGAGGCGAACACGTTCGAGAAGGCGATGTCCCCCGAGGATCGAACGGCAAAGCTCAAGCTCCTCGCTGACTTGGACGCCAGGGAGCGGCTTGGCCCGTTGCTGCCAAAGGTCTCCGAGGCCATCGTGTGGCACAAGCGGGACCATGCATTTGGTGAGGCTATCAAGAGCTGCGGAACCACCGCGTTGACGCGCAAGACGACCGAGCTCTACGACGCCCACGTCACCGAAGAGCTGAGGACTGCCTTCGCGAATGAGCTGGAGTCGCTAGGCATCCGCGGCCAGCCCGTCACGTTGGCGATGACAGGGCAGAAAGGCGCTCGGGTCCAGCAGCTCAAGCTCGGAACCATGCCTCGTTTCGCGAAAGCCAAGTTGTCCGCCATCCTCAGCGAAGGCGAGCAACGCGTCGTGGCCCTGGCCCTCTTCCTCGCGGAGATTGGCATGGAACCCGGGCGCTCGGGCCTCATCTTCGACGACCCGGTCTCGTCTCTCGACCACCTTCGGCGCGAACGAATTGCCAGGCGGTTGGTGCTCGAAGCAAAGAAGCGCCAGGTCATCGTCTTCACGCATGACCTCGCCTTCGCGCTGGCGCTCACCGATTTTTCTGAGGACCAGGGCGTGAGGTTCGCGCACCGCCACTTGGCGGCGACGATGAAGCGCAAGGGCTTGTGTTCAGACGACTTGCCGTTCGAAGGCAAGAAGCTCAAGAACCGCGTCGGCGACCTTCGTGCATTGGCGACACACGCCAAGAACCTCCTGGAGAGGGATGGGAATGTAGAGGGCTACAACGATGCGGTCCGCAGCGGCTACCGTCGGTTGCGCGACACCTGGGAGCAGTTGGTCGAGGACGTGCTCCTGCAGAGTACGGTCCGACGCTATCGGGTCTCTGTGGAGACCACGCGGCTGAAATCAGTTTCGGTGGACGACACCGATGCGAGCGCCGTCTATAACGGGATGACGCGCTGCTCGAAGTTCACCCATGAAGGCGGTGCAGAAGCGCCCCCTGCGCTGCCTGAGCCGGCCGAATTCGCCGCTGACGTCGAGAAGCTTGCCGCCTATGCCAAGACGGTGGAAGACCGAGCGAAAGCGACCGAGGCGCGGCGCAAGCTGGCAGGCCTTGGGACCTAGTACTTCTCGAACGTCGGGTCCTCGTCGGAGTAGTCTGGCTCAACGTGGCCGAAGTCGAGCTTGTGCATTCTTCGCACGAGTTCTATGTCAACCGCTTGCAGCTCATCTCCGCCAGGCTCTTCGAAGGTGATGAGAGCTTCGAAGTTCACGGTCTTGTCCTCAGAGACAAAACAGCCGCCTAGGTTGACGCCATCCATGACGAAGTGAAACGTCGCCTCGACGGAAGCGGTCGCCTCGAATTTGCCGATGACTGTCAGGGCGCCGTTGGAGTAGTCGATTGCTCGCAGCGAGCCCAGCATAGGGTCATCGACGAACTTGACCTCCGTGACGTCGACTTGAAGGTCGACGTCGTAGTCAAACATTGCCGATGCATCCTCGACCCACATAGTGCTGTTGAGCAGGCTTGCAAGCTCACGGAGCCCGTCCCAAGACTCCGCCTCGGCTTCCAACAGAGCTGTCACATGGTCTACCAGCTGGGTTCGAGTGGCATCCCGCTTCTGAAAGAGCTCCAGTGCTTCGTCCAGCTCAGCAACACAGCACAGGCGGTCCGATGCTTCGGCGAACGCCTGCCAGCCCTTGTCGCTGCTGACGAGCAAGACAGGCTTGTTGTGTTCCTCAGCCCAGCTCTCTAGGGCTATCAGCGCCACTGCGTCTGGGAACTCGTGCTTCTTATCGCCAGACCTTTCGAAAGGCGCGGACGACTGGAAGTAGCGCTTCATAACGTCGGCGATCTCCACGCGGCCGCTGGCATTGATAACTTCACCACCGCAGCGCAACAGGAAGGCAGCAAGCCTTCCTGCAATCACGACCTCAGCAGTCTCAGTGCCGAGAATTTCGCTCGGCGTTGGCGCGCCTGTGGCCACGGGCCAATGGTCGCGGACGTCCTCGAGCGCACCTTTCAGCTTGCTCTTCGCCTTGACCGCCTCAGTAACCATATGGGCCCGCACTTCGTGCTGCACAACGTCCGATATCACCAAGACGCCCGCAGTGCCGCTGAACTGCTCCAAATGCCGAAGCTGCCCTGACTCCAAACGGAAACCGTGCTGTTGGTAGATGCAGGTATCCACCGAGATGGCGACTTTCAATGTCGGTCCCTCTAGGATGTGGCACTCAATTTCTGCTTTATTCATCAGCGGCTGGTTTGTACTGAAGGCAAGAGCCGAGGATGCCATGATCCGGCCGGCGGCACTCACCGGTTGGTGCGGCTACCTGGTATCCCATCCGCGCCGCCGAATAACCGCTCGGGGTCGGGAGCTCCTGTACGTCCGAGCCACGACCGGTCATTCGCAGCCAAGCCGCATGCACCCGCCAGCCAGCCTCGGTCTCGAGACTGGAGTGATCTTAGCCAGCTGCCTGTGTCGAATGACTGGTGACGGCTGCAGCTGACGTTTAGGTGGCCATCAGCGAATGACTCTAATCAGCCTTTATGTACAGCTCTACATAAAGGCTGTTATGCGCAGGCCTCGGTTATGAACAGTTGCCGAGATCGATTGAGCCGAGTGCTTTGATTTGTCTATGCCACTGACCGCGGCAGCCTTGGTGAACTGGACATAAGCTCGGTGCTGCTGCAAGACTGGTGATCACATATTTGAAGATCACAGCACACCGTGCGTCACTCGACAACAATGCATCTTGGTTGCAATCGGGCGTGGACATCAGCGGGATCACGCTGTGGCTCAGCCACGAGTGTCCGACGACGACCCAGCGGTACATCGAAGCCGATCTCGCGATGAAGGAGAAGGCGCTGTCCCGGCTGCAGGACCCCGGCATCGTCGCTCGCCGCTTCCGAGCAGATGACTCGCTTTTCAACTTCCTCAGGACCTTGAGAATATGTATAGCCCGTGGAGGCGGCGGCTCCTCTCGTTCGAGGGAGCGCCGCAGCCATGCAGGGCCGAACTGTTCATAACAGGGAACTGTGCATAACAGCCTAAAACCGCCATTGAGCAGCCAGTGGCTTTCATGGCCGACTCCACACCTCCTCAAAGCCCCAACCGACCAATCGAAGCACCCCGCTTTCTGCGCTGCTGGCGCCTTCCAACACGTCCCGATTCATGGCACAACCTTGCTGGCGTCGTCACTCAACACCACATCTTTTCGCAACGGCCGACCTGTGCCAGGGTGTTCAGGCTCACCTCTTCCAGCAGCGCGGCGATCAGCGGCCATGCCTGGCCCAGCCCCTGCGCACGGACCGCGCCCCGCTGCCGATGCCTCCCTCCATCAAGGGCATTCCGCCAGCGGGCGTGATCGATGGCGGCTAGGTGGTGCAGCCGCCGCTGGCTTCGGGCTGAAACAGCAGCGTGACAATTTCGGCGGCACAGGTGTCCCCGTTGGGCGTTTGCCAGCGGGCGAACGCAGCCCCCCGCTGGGATAATCCCGCCCATGACAAACAAGCAACGTGTGGTGGTGGGCTTAAGCGGTGGTGTGGACTCTGCGGTGAGCGCGTACCTGCTCAAGCAGCAGGGTTACGAGGTCATCGGCATCTTCATGAAGAACTGGGAAGACGATGACAACAGCGAGTTTTGCTCGTCCAACATCGACTTCGTGGACGCGGCCTCGGTGGCCGATGTGCTGGGCATTGAAATTGAGCACGTCAACTTTGCCGCCGAATACAAAGACCGCGTGTTTGCCGAGTTTTTGCGCGAATACGCCGCCGGGCGCACGCCCAACCCGGATATTTTGTGCAACGCCGAGATCAAGTTCAAAGCCTTCCTGGACCACGCGATGCGCCTGGGCGCCGAGAAGATTGCGACCGGGCATTACGCGCGGGTGCGACTGAATGCCGCCACCGGAAAACACGAACTGCTCAAGGGCCTGGACCCGCTGAAGGACCAGAGCTACTTTTTGCACCGCCTGAACCAGGCGCAGCTGAGCAAAACGCTGTTTCCGGTGGGCGAGCTGCCCAAGACCGAGGTGCGCCGCATCGCCGCCGAAATCGGTTTGCCCAACGCGAAAAAGAAAGACAGCACCGGCATTTGCTTCATTGGCGAGCGGCCGTTCCGCGACTTTCTGAACCGCTACATCGCCAAGGAACCTGGCCCCATCAAGGATGAAAAAGGTCGGGTATTAGGGCGGCACGTGGGCCTGAGTTTTTACACGCTGGGCCAGCGCCAGGGCCTGGGCATTGGCGGTGTGCGCGAAAAAGGCGCGCAAAAAGGCGGCAACGAACACGCACCCTGGTTTGTGGCCCGCAAAGACATGGAAAAGAACACCCTGTGGGTGGTGCAGGGCCACGACCACCCGTGGCTGCTGTCGCCCGCCCTGCGCGCACAAGACGCGAGCTGGGTGGCAGGGCACCCGCCCGCAGCGGGTGCGCTGGCCGCCAAGACGCGCTACCGCCAGGCCGACGCACCGTGCCAGTTTGCAGCCGAGGGCGAAGCCGGCTTTGCGCTGCGCTTCACCGACGCGCAATGGGCCGTGACGCCGGGCCAAAGCGCGGTGGTGTACGACGGCGATATCTGCCTGGGCGGCGGGGTGATCACCACCGAGGCGGCGAACGCGCCGGCCTGAGCCACAGCTCAGGTTCGCCCAAACCCTTGTTCCTCCAAGGGTTCAGGGGAAAAGCCAGGCTATCGAGGCGGTTGGAACTGCCAATGGCACGCTTGACAAAACGCAAGCTATTCAAATCCACACATCCATAGACTTCATTCATCGGCCAAGCAATTCTGCTTTCCCGGTTCTTCCGAAACCCGCCCTGAATGGAGTACCCCATGGAAAACGCTGCCACCTTCCCCCGCCTCAACGAAGCCGCCCCCGCTTTCAACGCCAAGACCACCCACGGTGACCGCACGCTCGCCGACTACAAAGGCAAGTGGCTGATCCTGTTCTCGCACCCGGCCGACTTCACGCCCGTTTGCACCACCGAGTTCATCGGCTTCCAGAAACACGCCGAGACCTTCCGCGGC
>Ga0075012_10006900_pt1 | contig 10229 bp, 10 predicted proteins | sample All_14_2_FD_71474 | JGI IMG/M metagenome (GOLD analysis project Ga0075012, IMG submission 71474) | Freshwater microbial communities in response to fracking from Pennsylvania, USA - Allegheny Zone_MetaG_DW_15 | ecosystem: Environmental > Aquatic > Deep subsurface > Groundwater > Drilled... | reverse complement strand
CAATCAGAACATGGAATTACCTTTTGCAGAACCATACAGAATAAAAATGGTGGAGTCCATCCGCCCCAGTACACGCGAACAGCGCGAACAATGGATAAAGAAAGCCGGTTACAACTTATTTAATCTTCGCAGCGATCAGGTTTTTATCGACCTGCTTACCGATTCGGGTACAGGTGCCATGAGCGATAAACAATGGAGCGAAATTATGCTCGGCGACGAAAGCTATGCAGGCGCTTCTTCCTATTACAAACTGAAATCGGCAATAAAAGAATTGCTGGGTTTCGAATATTTTCTGCCTACACATCAGGGCCGTGCCGCCGAAAATGTGCTCTTCAGCGCATTGGTTAAAGAAGGAAACGTGGTACCGGGAAATTCGCACTTCGATACAACCAAAGGACATATTGAATTCCGCAAGGCAACAGCCATCGATTGTACTATTGACGAAGCATTTGATACCACTGTTAACCATCCTTTCAAAGGCAATATCGACCTCGGCAAACTGGAAGATGTACTCAAAAAATATCCAAGGGAACAGGTTCCGATGATTATCGTTACCATTACCTGCAACTCCTCAGGTGGTCAGCCGGTTTCGATGGCCAATATAAAAGACGTAAAACAGCTTGCGCAGAAATACAATATCCCTGTTATATTCGATTCTGCACGTTTTGCTGAGAACGCTTATTTCATAAAAATACGCGAAGAAGGCCAGCAGCACCGCAGCATTCGCGAAATTGTTGCCGAAATGTTTTCGTATGCCGATGGTATGACCATGAGCAGTAAAAAAGATGCTATCGTTAATATTGGAGGTTTTATTGCGCTTCGCGATCCTGAACTTCACCGGCAGGCTTCTGTATTTAATATTATGTTCGAAGGTTTTCTTACCTACGGCGGACTTGCAGGGCGCGATTTAAATGCCATGGCTCAGGGTTTGTACGAAGCTACTGAATTTGAATACCTGAAATCACGTGTCGGTCAGGTTGCTTTACTTGGGAGCAAACTTACCGGATTCGGCGTTCCGGTTCAGCAACCCTACGGCGGACATGCCATTTTTGTTGATGCCAGCAAAGTGCTTTCACATATGCCTAAAGAACATTTCAGGGCTCAAACTCTGGCTGTAGAACTATATCTCGAAGCTGGGGTCAGAGGTGTAGAAATAGGTGCTATTATGGCCGACCGCGACCCAATTACCCGCGAAAACCGATATCCGGCGCTTGAATTGCTCAGGCTAGCCATTCCGCGCCGCACCTATACCAACGACCATATGAACTATGTGGCGGTTGCCATGGGTAATGTTTACGAACGCCGTCACGAGATTAAAACCGGACTGGCTATTGAGCAGGAAGCACCTATTCTCAGGCACTTTACTGTAAAACTCCAGAAAATCTAAATTAGTTTTCCCCTTTCCTGAAAATAAGAATCCCTGTCTGCTATCAGTAGCCAGGGATTCTGTATTTAATTATACTCAACCAATAATTATTTCGAACTTTATACTCTATTTAGCAGAAAACTCAAATCATCTTTCCTGATGGTTCGAAAGGCTCCATGATCAATAAAGAAAATCAAAAAGAAAATGCCATTACTTTGTATCTTTGTGGCCAATTTTTTTTGTAAATGGACGAATCCAAAAAAGAAGGCCGTTACCAGCGGATCATCAGTCAGCTCGAAGGTTTGCTCACCAAAACTTCCGATCCGGTGGCAAGGATGGCAACTATTGCGGCTGTGCTAAGTCATAAGTTTGATTATTTTTTCTGGTGCGGTTTTTATATGGTGCATGATGATAAACTGATTGTTGGTCCATATCAGGGACCTGTTGCCTGCCAGGTTTTACAGGATACTGGCGTTTGCCTTGCAGCCGTAAATCAGAACCAGAGTATTGTTGTTCCTGATGTGCATAAATTTCCCGGACATATTGCCTGCGATTCGCGTTCCAACTCCGAAATTGTTGTTCCCGTCCGCAATCCGCAAGGTCATATAATGGCCGTACTGGACGTTGACAGTGCAGCATTTGGTTCCTTCGATCAGGTTGATCGCACTCAGCTCGAAATAATAGCAGCTATGGTTTATTCCTCATAAAAATAGTATCAGCTGACAATGAACAACTTCGAAATAGTAATTTTGGCATTGGCGTTGATTTTCAACTCGTGGTCAACATACCTCAATGCGGGAATTACATTATCGGGCGAACCATTGATCCGAAAAGTGCGTTATTCCGGAATTATGTTTCTCGTTCAGTTTATTATGGCTGGCAGCGGTATTTGGATCGGCTACAAAACCGGAAGCCTCGACGTAAGGATAAATATGGCTATCAGCCTCAGTTTGATGTTGATTTTTGGCCTGAAAGTGTTACTTACAGGCATAAAAACTTCAACGGAGGAAAAAGCTTTTGATTATTCTGACTCAAAAGTAACTTTTCTTGCCGCCATTGCTGAAGGCATAACACCTTTAGCGATCGGGATAGCGGTAGGGCTTCTTTCAATGTCTCCATACCTGCACTGGCTTATTACCGGAACAATACTTTTCGCTGGTATTATAACAGGACTTTTAGTTTCTTCCCGTATGGGGAATTCAGCTTTAAAACTCAGGTTTGGCCCTATCGGCGGGCTTTTATTGCTGGCAGCTTCCATACAAATGGCAACTAAACTGATAGGTTTTTAACAAGCAATAAATAAAAAGTACTTCTCATTTCTTAAATAAAAATCACCTTAATCAACATATTACATGAATCGCACTTTACTTGTCCTCCTGGTAGTAACCATTTTTGCAACTTCCAAAGCCCAGCCACCTCAAGGGTACTATAACACTGCATCGGGAAAAACAGGAACTGCTTTGCAACAGGCACTTCACGATATAATTGATAACCATACATCGGTTTCTTACAATTCGTTGTGGACACATTTTAAAACTACGGATAAAAAGCCAAACGGGAAAGTTTGGGATATGTATTCGGATATTCCGGGGGGCACTCCACCGTATGAATTTACCTTTGGTACTGATCAGTGCGGCAGTTACAGTGGCGAAAGCGACTGTTACAACCGCGAACATTCGTGGCCTAAAAGCTGGTTTAACGATAACAGTCCTATGAATACGGATATGTTTCATTTAGTTCCAACGGATGGATATGTAAATGGGAAACGTTCGAATTATCCGTTTGGAGATGTGGGTACTGCAACCTGGACATCACTGAATGGTTCAAAACTTGGTAATTGTTCAACTCCCGGATATACTGGTGTTGTATTCGAACCGCGCGATGAATATAAAGGTGACTTTGCCCGTAATTATTTTTATATGGCTACCCGTTACTACAACGAGGACAGCGGTTGGCCCGGGAGCGCAATGGTAACCGGCTCGCAGTTTAAACCATGGGCAAAAGCTATGCTTCTGATTTGGGCACAAAATGATCCGGTTTCGCAAAAGGAAATTGACAGGAACAATGCCATTTACGACATACAGAACAACCGAAATCCGTTTATCGATCATCCCGAATATGCCAACAGCATATGGGGAACCAATACCGGTATTTTTGATGAGCAGGCTCAAATTGCGCTACAGGTATATCCAAATCCGGCAACATCAGTATGCACTGTTACTCTTCCTCCTGAATTCAATCAACAAAATTATAATTTTACTGTTTATTCCTCAACAGGTTTGCCTGTAAATACTAGCCTTACAGTTGCAGGCGATAAGGCCAGTATGAATGTAGAAGATTTACCAGCAGGATTTTATCTGATAAGACTTACACTGAATGATTACAATACCCTTTACCAGGCAAGGATAATCAAGAAATAAGGATTGCAGTTGGCGAATCAGATTTTCCGGCATTTGAACTGTTTCAAATACAGATATGACTTGTCACTTGTGTAAAATAGAGTTACCATTTTTAAAACCATTTTCGTGCAAATCATCCGACTTACGAAAGAATTTAAATTTGAAATGGCCCATGCCCTTAAAGGATACGATGGTTTGTGCCGCAATATTCACGGTCATTCCTACGAGCTTTTGGTTACAGTAACAGGAGTTCCGGTGGCAGATACTTCTTCAACCAAACTCGGAATGGTAATGGATTTTGGCGATCTGAAGAAAATTGTTCGCAATTGTATCGTTGACGAGTTTGATCATGCACTGGTTTTGAACAGCGAATCGGCTGCTGATTTTAGTTCTGATGCCGAAATGTTCGGGCGTACAATCCTTGTCGATTATCAGCCTACAAGCGAAAATATGCTTATTGATTTTGTTGCAAGGTTGAAGGCACAATTGCCTGCACATGTTAAGCTGCACCACTTACTACTGCGTGAAACGGTAACCTCTTACGCGGAGTGGTTTGCTGAGGATAATGAGAAATAATCTCGGATTGATTTTGAATAGGGGATTTGTATAAAATCCATTTTGGTTCCTGTTCCTTTAACTGTCATTTCTTGCGCATTCTTGGATCAGAGGCGAGGCATCGCGTTTCTGCTATTCACTTTTCTCGCTTTCAATCCCTAGGTTCAGACGCGAAGCATCGCGTCTCTACTATACACTATTCACTTTTCACTCACTCAATCCCTTGGTTCAGACGCGAAGCAACGCGTCTCTACTATTCACTATTCACTTTTCTCTCTTTCAATCCCTTGGTTCAGACGCGAAGCATCGCGTCTCTACTATTCACTATTCACTATTCACTTTTCACTCACTCAGTCCCTTGGTTCAGACGCGAAGCAACGCGTCTCTACTATTCACTATTCACTATTCACTATTCACTTTTCACTCACTCAGTCCCTCGGTTCAGACGCGAAGCAACGCGTCTCTACTATTCACTATTCACTCACTCAGTCCCTAGGTTCAGACGCGAAGCAACGCGTCTCTACTATTCACTATTCACTTTTCACTCACTCAATCCCCCGAGTCCAGCTTCATTTTAATTCTCGAAGCCAGTATATCAATAGCTACTTTATTTTCACCACCCTGGGGTACAATAATGTCGGCATTTCGTTTGGTAGGCTCAATAAACTGGAGGTGCATGGGCTTAACCCAACGGCTGTAATGTTCCAGTACTTTCATCGGATCACGTCCACGCTCAACGGTATCGCGTCGTATAATCCGCATCAGCCTCTCATCGCTTTCGGCATCCACATAAACTTTTATATCGAGTCGGTTTACCAGTTCCAGGTCACTGTATATCAATATTCCTTCAACAATAATAACTTTTCGCGGTTCAATGGTAACTGTTTCCTTTAGCCTTGCACAGTCGATATAGGAGTAAACCGGCATTTCGATACTCACCCCGTTACGAAGTGCATCAATGTGTTTAACCAAAAGGTCCCATTCAATTGAATTGGGATGGTCGAAATTAATGCGGAGTTTTTCTTCCGGTGTAAGATGTCCGTTATCCCAATAATAGGCATCCTGAGGAATTACTGCAACCGAATTTTTCGGCAAGCGTTTAATAATTTCGCGTACAACCGTTGTTTTGCCACATCCTGAGCCACCGGCAATTCCAATAATAAGCATGTTATGAGCTGATTAGAAATAGTTTTCTGAAAAAAATTGAATTTGTAAAAGTAAAAAAAGCCCCGGATTTGCGGAGCTTTCTTTACATAATAACTGAACTGCAATTACCCTTAAAAAAGGAAACTAAGCATTATACCTGCCGCAACCGCACTTCCGATAACTCCGGCAACATTTGGCCCCATAGCATGCATAAGCAGGTGATTTGTTTTATCATACTCAAGCCCTACAACTTGTGAAACACGCGCGCTATCAGGAACAGCCGAAACGCCTGCATTGCCAATAAGCGGATTTACCTTGTTGCCTTCTTTCAGGAAAAGGTTCATGATTTTAACAAACATTACCCCTCCAAAAGTTGCAACTATAAAAGAACATGCTCCTAAAGCGAAAATTCCAACTGATTTTGCTGTCAGAAAGGTAGTTGCCTGGGTTGAAGCACCTACAGTTAATCCAATGAGGATTGTAACTATATCAATCATTGGCCCTTTGGCTGTATCAGCCAGACGTTTTGTAACAGTGCTTTCTTTAAGAAGGTTACCGAAGAAAAGCATCCCCAGCAGAGGTAAACCGGAAGGCACAATGAAGCACGTGAACAGCATACCGATAATCGGGAAAAGAATTTTCTCAAGTTTCGATACAGTACGTGGAGGCTTCATGCGGATTAAGCGTTCCTTTTTTGTTGTAAGCAAACGCATAACAGGCGGCTGAATTACCGGCACAAGAGCCATGTACGAATAAGCTGAAACCGCAATTGCCCCAACCAGTTCGGGCGCCAGTTTCGATGAAAGGAATATAGCTGTAGGTCCGTCAGCACCACCGATTATGCCGATAGCTCCGGCTTCAGCAGGACTAAACCCAAGACCCAGAGCAGCTGCATAAGCTCCGAAAATTCCTAACTGGGCAGCAGCGCCAATCAACATCAGTTTTGGATTGGAAATGAGTGCTGAAAAGTCAGTCATTGCACCTATGCCTAAGAAAATAAGCGGTGGATAAATTCCGTAACGAACCCCAAAGTATAGGTAGTTTAATACACTTCCACTTTGATACAAACCAACCTGCAGGTTACTTGGATCAGAATTTGCGATATGTTCGGCTCCCCAAAAAGGGATATTCCCTACCAGAATTCCGAAACCTATGGGAATCAGTAACATAGGTTCATATTCTTTTGCAATAGCCAAGTATATAAATATCAGGCCAATAAGAATCATAATTAAATGACCGGCTGTAAAATTGGCGAAGGCTGTATAACCTACGAACAGCCCGAGATGATCGGTCAAAAAAGTCCAGAAATTGTCAGAAGCACCCATATCTCTAATCCCCGATTACAATTAAAACATCGCCTTCCATTACGCTGTCACCTTTACCTACTCTTATGGAAGCAACCCGGCCTTCTTTATCTGCATTAATGTTGTTTTCCATTTTCATGGCTTCAAGCATCAGCAGTTTCTGGCCGATTTTCACGGTGTCGCCTTCGCGTACATATATTTCGAGAATAACGCCTGGTAAAGGAGATTTAATACTTCCGGTTCCTTTCGGTGAGGATGGACTTGCCGTTTTTGATACCGAAGGATGCGAATCGGTTGATGGCACCGCCATAGTGCGGACTAATTTCGGAGTTTTGATAGTTTGTAGTTTTCTGTCAATCTCTACCGAATAGATAACACCATTTACAGATACTTCGGCTGTATTTTCTTCGATACCGATTATTTCGGCTTCGTATTCGTTACCATTTATGGTGAATTTAAAGTTTTTCATTTCTTAATGATTTGGGGTTCTGCGTAGTCCATAAATTTTTGAACTCCATGGTGAATATGTTTTTGACGCATTTTTAAAAGTAATTACTGCTTCTTCAAGTCCCTGGAGTTGCTGATGGTAAAGATGTAAGGCAAGAGATATAGCAGCCAGTGTTTCACCTGAAATTTCATCATGTTCTTCAGGGATTTCTAAATGAGGACGACTTTTCCTGAAGCGTTTTTTCAGGTCCATATTGTAAAGTTTTCCGATGTACTTGAAAGTAATGTAAAGGAAAATTAAAGCTAAAAATACGACCGTCATAGCTATCATAGTCATAGCTATTCCTGTAGGGTCCATTCTGCCGAAGTCCTCAGCTGCCTTACCCGCAATCCGCTCGCCTGCTTTTACAACCAATAATGTTGATATCATCATAATGGAAGGTTTGAGTGTTTCTTAGGTGGATTGGTGTCTTTTTTGGTAGCAAGTGCCTGAAATGCTCGTATAACTCTGAATCGGGTATTCCTGGGAACAATTACATCATCAATAAAACCGTAGCTTGCAGCATCGTATGGATTAGCAAACTTGGTTTTATACTCCTCTTCGTATTTCTGGAATTCGGTTTCTCTTTGAGCTTTATCGTCAATTTCAGCTAATTTTTTATTGTACAGAACTTCAATGGCTCCTTTAGGACCCATAACAGCAATTTCGGCTGAAGGCCATGCATAGTTGATATCGCCCCGCAAATGTTTGGAACTCATTACATCATAAGCTCCACCGTAAGCTTTGCGAAGAATAACGGTTACTTTTGGCACGGTTGCTTCACCATAAGCGTAAAGAAGTTTAGCGCCATGGATAATTATTCCACCGTATTCCTGTGCTGTTCCGGGAAGGAAACCCGGTACATCAACCAAAGTTAAAATGGGTACGTTAAAAGCGTCGCAGAATCTTACAAAACGGGCTGCTTTGCGCGAGGCATTAATATCGAGAACTCCGGCCAGATAGCTGGGCTGGTTGGCAACAATTCCAACCGACATTCCGTTAAAACGGGCAAACCCGGTAACGATATTGGGCGCATAATGCCTTGCTACCTCAAGGAACTCATTGTTATCGGCAATTAAGTGAATTACGTCTTTTATATCGTAGGGTTTGTTCGGGTTTTCGGGAACAATATGATTTAATGACTCTTCGAGCCGGTCGATAGGATCGATACAGGGCACCAGTGGCGGATCTTCGAGATTGTTTTGAGGCAAGTAACTGAGCAGCTTGCGCAGAAGCAGAATTCCCTCCTGTTCGTCTTCGGCTACAAAGTGCGATACACCCGATTTTGAACCGTGAACCATTGCACCACCAAGTTCTTCGTCAGTTACAATTTCACCGGTAACTGTTTTCACTACTTTTGGGCCGGTAACAAACATATAACTGTTTGTTTTCGACATGATTATAAAATCGGTAAGTGCCGGGCTATACACTGCGCCACCTGCGCATGGACCGAAAATGGCTGATAGCTGGGGTATTACTCCTGAAGCCATAATGTTACGCTGGAAAATTTCGGCATAACCAGCCAGACTTTGAACCCCTTCCTGTATGCGGGCTCCACCCGAATCATTGATGCCTATTACCGGAGCGCCAACCTTCATTGCCTGATCCATGACTTTGCAGATTTTCTTGGCATACATCTCGCTGAGCGATCCGCCGAAAACGGTGAAATCCTGCGAAAAAACATATACCAATCGTCCGTCAATAGTTCCGTAGCCGGTAACAACTCCATCCGAGAGGTACTTCTCATTCTCAATACCAAAATCAGTGCAGCGGTGCGAAACAAACATATCGAATTCTTCGAAACTGCCTTCATCGAGTAAAAGGTCGATGCGTTCGCGGGCGGTGAGTTTCCCTTTTTTGTGTTGTGAGTCAATGCGTTTCTGGCCACCACCCAGTTTTGCAAGCTCTCGTTTATCAAGCAGTTGCTTGATTTTATCCTCGATTGCCATTGTTTATTTTTGTGGTTAGTTAGTTTTCTTCAGGTTGGATAAAAAAGAATCGGGCTCAGGGACGCTGTGTTTAGCATAAACCATGGAACCCAGATTGAGATGTAGCTGATTGTTCCTGATGGAAAAGATTATAGATTCTTGTTTTCGCAAAGTTCCGTTAACACACCAAATGTTGATTTTGGATGCAGGAAGCCAATGCTCATACCTTCGGCACCTTTGCGCGATTGTTTGTCGATAAGCTGTATTCCGTTGGCTTCGGTTTCGGCTAATGCATTTTCTATGTCTTTTACCGCAAAAGCAATATGATGAATGCCTTCACCTTTCTTTTCGATGAATTTTCCAATTGGGCCTTCCGGATCCATACTTTCGAGTAATTCAATCTTTGTCTGGCCTATCATAAAGAATGCCGTCTTAACCTTTTGGTCGGCAACTTCCTCAATAGCGTAGCACTTGAGGCCAAATACCTTTTCCCAGTATGGGATGCTGTCGTTCAGGCTTTTAACAGCTATTCCTATGTGTTCGATGTGTGTTAAATTCATGGGTTGTAAATTTCTGCAAAATTAATTTCTTTTTGTTATTGAAATAACAATAGATGAAGATTTTAGCAGAAAACTGTTAATATGGAACTGTTCTATATAAGTTTTGTAAGTGATTGTTATTCATCATGGTATAAGCAAATAGCAAAGAGATCAACTTATCGGATGAAGATGTGTATAGTGGCGGATAATTGTACCTGATTCATAAAAACATCCTGTTTTTTGAAATACCTGTATCTGGGATAAAGAAAAACGGGGCTAAGAATTTGTAATACAGCAGAAGAAGCACTTTGAAGTGTTGCTTCTGTTATTGAGAATAATGGATTAAAATTGGTACAGGTCTGAAAGTTACTGAAAATTTAGTGTTTGGTTTGGGTTAGCGATTTTCCAGAACGTAAATAACACTGATATTTTTAATTTTCAATTTTGAATGAAGCCAGCTTTCGATCTTTCCTTTTTCATTGTTTTTCAGATAGGGTTTTTCAAC
>Ga0075012_10006899_pt1 | contig 10230 bp, 8 predicted proteins | sample All_14_2_FD_71474 | JGI IMG/M metagenome (GOLD analysis project Ga0075012, IMG submission 71474) | Freshwater microbial communities in response to fracking from Pennsylvania, USA - Allegheny Zone_MetaG_DW_15 | ecosystem: Environmental > Aquatic > Deep subsurface > Groundwater > Drilled... | reverse complement strand
GCGCTGGCGGCCACGCTGATCCGCCTGCTCATGCCCTGGCTGGCCGCCCGCCTGCACGAGGCCACGGTGATCGGGATCGCCATGGTCAGCACCGCCGTGCTGTTCGCGCTCTACCCGTTGGCGCAGGCGGCCTGGGCCATGGGGCTGCTGTCGGTGCTGCTGGGTTTTTCCCTCGGTTCGGTGCAGCCGATGGTGATGAGCACGCTGCACCAGATCACGCCCCGGCACCGCCATGGCGAGGCGCTGGGGCTGCGGTCGATGGCCATCAACGGTTCCAGCGTGGTGATGCCGCTGATGTTCGGTTCGGCCGGCCTGCTGGTGGGTGTGTCCGGCGTGTTCTGGACCGTGGGCGCGGTGGTGGGCCTGGGCTCGCGCCTGGCCTGGGGCATGCGGCGACCCGCGCCGCCGCACCAACGGCTTGATTGAGTGCGGGCAAACCCCCGGGGAACTCACGGGCCGGTCGGTGCTCCCTAGAATGCCCGCTTTCCCGAAGGTCGCACCGTGCTCTTGCTGATCGTCCTACTGCCCCTGCTGCTCGGGACCTTGGCCACTGCCTGGCTCGGTTCGAAGTCCCGACCCCTCACCGCCATGGTTGCCGGGGGGCTCACTGCCGCCGCTTTCGCGCTGCTGCTGTCGCTGGCGCCCCAGGTGTTCGCCGGGCAGACGGTGATGAACGCCTGGCCCTGGGTGCCCGAGATCGGCCTGCAGCTGAGCTTCCGTCTCGACGGCCTCTCGCTCATGTTCGCCGGGCTGATCCTGTTCATCGGCCTGCTGATCGTGCTCTACGCAGCCTACTATCTGGCGCCCGAAGACTCGGCCGGCAAATTCTTCAGCTTCATGATGCTGTTCATGGCCGCCATGCTGGGCGTGGTGCTGTCGGACAACCTGTTGCTGCTGGTGGTGTTCTGGGAGCTCACCAGCATCTCGTCCTTTCTGCTGATCGGCTTCTGGAGCCACCGGGCCGACGCCCGCGCCGGGGCGCGACAGGCGCTGGCGGTCACCGGCGGTGGTGGCCTGGCCATGCTGGGCGGCTTCGTGCTGCTCGGGCAGATCGCCGGCACCTACGAGATCAGTGCGCTGGCGGCCCAGGCGGCCACCATCCAGGCCGACCCGCGCTTCGTGCCGGCGCTGCTCCTGATCCTGCTGGGCGCCTTCACCAAGAGCGCGCAGTTCCCGTTCCATTTCTGGCTGCCCGACGCCATGGCCGCGCCCACGCCGGTCTCGGCCTACCTGCACTCGGCCACCATGGTCAAGGCCGGCGTGTTCCTGCTGATGCGCCTGTACCCGGTGCTGGCCGGCACCGGGCACTTCGAGGCCATCGTCAGCGGGGCCGGCCTGGTCACGGTGCTGTTCGCCGCCTTCATCGCGATCTTCAAGCACGACCTCAAGGGCCTGCTGGCGTACTCCACCGTCAGTCATCTGGGCCTGATCGTGTTCCTCATCGGCCTGGGCTCGCCGCTGGCCGCCGTCGCGGCGGTGTTCCACGTGCTCAACCACGCGGCCTTCAAGGCCTCGCTGTTCATGATCGCCGGCATCGTCGACCACGAGACGCATTCGCGCGACATGCGCCAGCTTGGCGGCCTGTGGAAGTTCATGCCCTGGACCGCCACGCTGTCCATGGTGGCCGCCGCGTCCATGGCCGGCGTGCCGCTGACCAACGGCTTCCTGTCCAAGGAAATGTTCTTCACCGAAGCCGTCGTGGGGACCCGCGGTGTCTATGGCTGGCTGGTGCCTGTGCTGGTCACGCTGGCTGGCGTGTTCAGCGTGGCCTACTCACTGCGTTTCGTGCACGACACCTACTTCAACGGTGAACTGGGGGATGTGCCGAAGCCGCGCGCCGGGCCGCCCCAAGCGCGGCTGTCCCCCGGCGGGGGAGAAGGCCACGGCACGGGGCCTGCAGGGGGGATCAATCTGCATCCCCACGAGCCGCCGCTGGGCATGAAGCTGCCGGCGATGCTGCTGGTGACGCTGTGCATCGTGGTCGGCCTGCTGCCGGCCGTCAGCTTCGGCCCGCTGGTGCACGTGGCTGCCACCGCTCTGGCGGGCAAGGCCCTGCCTGAGTACCACCTGGCCATCTGGCACGGCTTCAACCTGCCGCTGCTGATGAGCGCGATCGCGCTGGGGGTGGGCGTGGGTCTTTACCTGTGGCTGGCCCGGGGCAAACGGCTGCACCGCATCGCCTCGGAAGACTGGTTCGGAGCCGCCACCGGACGCGCGATCTTCGAATGGCTGATCGACCGCCTGTTCGGTCTTTCGGGCCGCGTTACCGTGCGGCTGGAGACCGGGTCGCTGCAGCGTTATGTGGGCTGGCTGCTGCTGACGGCGCTGGCGCTGGGCGCCTGGCCTTTTTGGGACAGCGGCATGGGCACCGGCTCCCGGCCACAGATGCCCGCCACGCCGCTGGCCTGGGCCATGTGGGCTCTGTTGCTGCTCACCTGCCTGGCCATCGTGCGCACGCACCACCAGCGCTTCCAGACCGTCGTGCTGGTCGGCGTGGTCGGCGTGGCGGCCTCGCTCACCTTTCTGGGCTTTTCCGCGCCCGACCTGGCGCTGACCCAGCTCTCGGTGGACATTGTCTCCACCGTGCTGCTGCTCATGGGGCTGGCCCTGCTGCCACAGACCAACCCGAAGGAAACCCCGGCGCTGCGCAAGGGCCAGCACGCGCTGCTGGCGCTGGCGGGCGGCGCGGCCATGTCCGCGATCACCTGGCTGGTGCTCACGCGCGACCAGGAATCGATCTCGTGGTACTTTCTGGAGCAGTCGCTGCCCAAGGGTGGCGGAACCAACGTGGTCAACGTGATCCTGGTGGACTTCCGCGGCTACGACACCATGGGCGAGATCACGGTGCTGGGCATCGCCGCGATCGGCGTGCTGGCGCTCATGGACGGCCTGCGCACGCGCCGCCCGGGCATGGACCCGGACGGCCGTGCCTGGACCTTCGCACAGCAGCCGCTGCTGCTGCGCGTGGCCGCGTCCGTGGTGCTGCCGCTGGCCCTGGTGTTCAGCCTCTATATTTTCATGCGCGGCCACAACCTGCCCGGTGGCGGCTTCATCGCCGGGCTGATCACGGCGGTGGCGCTGGTGCTGCAGTTCATGTCGCTGGGGCAGGCGCGGGCCGAGCAGTTTCTGCGCGCGGGTGGCGGGTGCCGCTTCGTTCGCTGGATCGGCAGTGGCCTGGGTATCGCGGGCCTGACCGGTGTGGGCGCCTTCGCGCTCGGCCGCCCCTTCCTGACCAGTGCCCATGGCCACCCGCACGTGCCGCTGCTGGGTGAACTGCCGCTGGCCACGGCCGCGATCTTCGATCTCGGCGTTTATCTGGTGGTGGTCGGCAGCACGCTGCTGACGATCTCGGTGCTGGGCCAGGCCTCGCGCGAGGCGCCCTCCAGCGCCACCCAACGGAGTGTTTCATGAGCATGGAATTCCTTCTCGCCACTGGCGTGGGCATGGTCACCGCCACCGGCATCTACCTCATGCTGCGGGGGCGCAGCTTCCCGGTGGTGCTGGGCCTCTCGCTGTTCGGCTACGCGGTCAACGTGTTCATCTTCCTCATGGGCCGGCTGTGGAGCAACGCCGCGCCGGTGCTGGTGGGTGAGGGCCCGCTGGCCGACCCGCTGCCGCAGGCGCTGGTGCTCACCGCCATCGTGATCGGCTTCGCCACCACCGGCTTTGTGGTGGAACTGGCGCTGCGCAGCCGCCACGAAAGCGGCAGCGACCAGGTGGACGGCCACGAGCCCACAGGGCCGCGCGCATGAGCGCCGTCGGTCTGCTCCCAAGGCGCTCGGCCCCGCAGCGCGCAGTGCGGAGGGTTATCCAGTGACGGGTTCGCTGCTCGACTTCTGGCTGCAGCACGCCCCGGTGCTGTCGGTCGTGTTGCCGATGCTGACGGCCGTGGTGCTGCTGCTGATCGGCGATTCGGGCGGCATGGCGGGGCAGGGCGGGGCGCATGATGACGCGCCGCTGCGCTGGCGCCGGCGCATCGCGCTGCTGTCCACCGCGCTGGGCCTGCTCATGGCGGCCGGGCTGGTGCGGCACGCGGCGGACGGTGACCTGCTGGTCTACCGCCTGGGTGAGTGGCCGGCGCCGTTCGGCATCGTCATGGTGGTGGACCGGCTCTCGGCCCTGATGGTGCTGCTGACCTACCTGGTCGCACTGCCGGTGCTCTGGTATGCCGCCAGCGGCTGGGACAGCCGGGGCCGCTACTTCCACGCCATCTTCCAGTTCCAGTTGATGGGCCTGAGCGGTGCCTTCCTCACCGGCGACCTGTTCAACCTCTTCGTGTTTTTCGAGGTGCTGCTGATTGCGTCCTATGTGCTGCTGGTGCACGGCCAAGGGCGTGAGCGCTTCCGCATGGGGGTGCACTACGTGGTGCTCAACCTGGTGGCTTCGGGCCTGTTCCTGATCGGCCTGTCGCTGGTCTATGCCGCGACCGGCACGCTGAACATGGCCGATGTGGCGCAGCGGGTGGCGGTGCTGCAGGGCGACCAGCAGGTGTTCGCGCAGGCGGCAGCGCTGGTGCTGCTGGTGGTGTTTGGCCTGAAGGCCGCGATGCTGCCGCTGTACTTCTGGCTGCCCGGCACCTACGCGGCGGCCAGCGCGCCGGTGGCGGCACTGTTCGCCATCATGACCAAGGTGGGCGTCTACAGCATCGTGCGGGTGCACTGGCAGGTGCTGGGTGGCGAGGCGGTGGCCGACTGGCTGCTGCCGCTGGCCCTGGCCACCAGTGCGCTGGGCGTGCTGGGCGCGCTGGCAGCGCACAGCCTGGGCCGCCTGGTGGCCTACCTCACCGTGTCCTCGGTGGGCACCATCCTGGCGGGTGTCGGCCTGTTCACGTCCGAGACGCTCTCGGCCGCGCTGTACTACACGTTGCACAGCACCATCGTCATCGCGGGCCTGTTCCTGCTGGTGGAGCTGATCGCGGCGCAGCGCGGCGAGTGTGGGGACAGCTTGCGTCCGGCGCACGCGGTGCGCGAGCCGGTGCTGCTGGGTGTGATGCTGCTGTTCGGTGCCGCGTCGGCCGCCGGCCTGCCGCCGCTGCCGGGCTTTCTGGGCAAGCTCATGGTGCTGCAGGCCAGCGGCGGTCTGGCGGCGCAGGCCTGGGTCTGGGGTGTGGTGCTGGGGGTGGGCTTTCTCACCATCGTGGGCCTGGCGCGTGCGGGTGTCATCGTGTTCTGGCATGTTCAGCCGGTCGTGGATGACGGCGCCCCGGGCAGCAGCGCGAACCTGCGGGCACCGGTCTGGGCCTTCATGTCGCTGACAGTGGCGCTGGCCGTGCTGGCTGCGCCGGTCAAGCGCTACACCGACGCCGCAGCGGCGCAGCTTTCGGTCGACGCCGACTATGTGCGCGCCGTGCTCGGGGCGGACGCACCGCCCAGCACCCGGCCCTATGACGGGCAGCGCGCCGCGCCTGCCCAGGAGAAACAGCCATGAAGTCCGACGTTCCCGACCGCCAAGGCGGCTGGTTCGACCACCCGGTGCTGTCGCTGCTGCTGGCGGCAAGCTGGCTGGCGCTCTCGCGCAGCCTCGAGCCGGTGCACCTGCTGTCGGCCGCGCTGCTGGGCCTGATGGTGCCGCGCCTGCTGCACGGCCTGCTGCACGTGGGCAGCCCGATTCGCTGGGGCGCCGCGCTGCGGCTGATGCTGGTGGTGACCTGGGACATCGTGGTGTCCAACATCACCGTGGCCAAACTGGTGCTGGGACCCATGGACCGTCCGCAGCCGGCCTGGCTGCGCGTGCCGCTGGCCTGCGAACACCACCGGGTCAACGCGCTGTTCGCCAGCATCATCACCATGACGCCGGGTACCGTGTCGGCCGTGGTGGACGAAGACGCCCGCTGCATCTGGGTACACGCCCTGAACTGCGACGACGCCGCCGGCATGGTGGCCGACATGAAAGCGCGTTACGAGGCACCCCTGATGGTCGTTTTCGGGCAGGACGGGAAGGACGTCGAATGAGCATCCTGCAAACCGCGCTGGACGTCGGCATCGGCGCCGTGACCCTGAGCCTGTTGCTGTGCGGCTGGCGCCTGTTGAGAGGCCCCACCACGCCCGACCGGGTGCTGGCGCTGGACACGCTCTACCTGAACATGGTGGCGCTGGTGGTGCTGCTGGGACTGCGCTGGCAGACGCCGCTGCTGTTCGAAGCCGCGCTGATCGTGGCGCTGCTGGGGTTCGTGGGCACGGTGGCGCTGGCGCGTTACCTCAGCCGCGGTGACGTGGTGGAGTAAAACGATGGAACTGAATCCGCTGATCGAATGGGCGGCCGCGATCCTGATTGCGATCGGGGCCTTTTTCCTGCTGGTGGGCAGCGTCGGCATGCTGCGGCTGCCCGACTTCTACATGCGCCTGCATGCACCGACCAAGGCCTCGACCCTGGGCGTGGGAGGGGTGCTGCTGGCCTCGATGCTGTTGGGTTTTGCCCGGGGCCAGCTCGCGGTCGCAGAACTGCTGATTACCTTGTTCGTGTTCGTGACCGCGCCGGTGTCGGCGAACCTGCTCGCGCAGGCGGCCTTGCACCTGCGCGTGCCCTCGCGCGCCCCGGCGCCGGCGGCTTTGCCGCCAAGCCCTGAGGATCAAAACCCAGGCCACTGAGGTAGATGTCCACGGTCCGGGTCCCCACGGCCACCAGATCAAAGGCCTTGGGGTCGAGCAACCAGTTGCGCTTGATGCCATCGATGAGGGCGTGCAGGCCCAGCGCGGCAGACTCGGTCGGTACCGGCAGCTGCAGACCGACGCGGTTGGCGGCGACGTCCATCATCTGCCGGGTCAGCCCCAGATAGTGATCTCGCACCCTCAGGTGGCGTTCGCGCACGGCCGCCATTTCGGCGTGGTATTCCACCTGGAGCGAGACCACTTCGAACACACGACGCAGCCGGTCGTCCGTGGCGATGAGCTGCAGCACATGGCGCATCCCCTCGCGCAAGGCCTGCAGGGGATCGGTCAGCCGGTCAACGGGCTCGCCCGGGTCCGGAAATCCACGCTCCAGGGGCAACGTGGCCCGCTCCATCATGGCGTTGAAGAGGTCGGCCTTGTCCTCAAAATGCCAGTAGATGGCCCCACGCGTCGTGCCGGCGGCCGTGGCGATGTCGTTGAGCGACGTGCGCGAAACCCCCTGTGCCTGGAACAGTTGTTCGGCAGCGTCCAGCAGGGAATGGCGGGTGGCTTCGGCATCGGCCTTGGTGCGGCGGACCATGGGGGTGTGTTCACAAAAGTAGAAACCCTGCAACTATACATACATTCATGTGTGTATGTATACTGCCCAGCTTTTGTAGCGACCGGGCATGAGCTTTGCTCGCTGCGGCCCCGTCTTCCCTCTGTCTTGCTTCTCCATGAGATCAGCCATGCCCAACTTCTTCGACCGTCGTGCGCCGTCCCGCGCGGTGTGCAACCCGCTGGTTTCGCCGTTGCGAAATGCCCTGCTCGTGCTGCCCCTGGTGGCCGCGCTGGCAGCCTGCGGCCAGTCCGATGCCCCTGCAAAGGGAGGCGGTGCACCGGGAGGTGGCATGCCCGCCCCGGAAGTGGGGGTGGTCACGGTCACACCCGGTGATGTTGGGCTGCAGACCGAATTGCCGGGGCGCCTGGAAGCCTCGCGCGTGGCCCAGGTTCGGGCCCGCGCAGCTGGCATCCTGCAACAGCGCCTGTTCCGCGAAGGCAGCGACGTGAAGGCCGGTCAGGCCCTGTTCCGCATCGATCCGGCCCCTTACCAGGCCTCGCTGCAGAGTGCCCAGGCCAGCCTGGCGCGCGCCCAGGCCAACCTGGCCAGCACCACGGCGGTGGCGGAACGCTACAAGCCGCTGGTGGCCGAAAACGCCATCAGCCAGCAGGACTACACCAACGCGGTCGCGGCGCAGAAGGCAGCCGAGGCCGACGTGGCGGCGGCCAGGGCGTCGGTGCAGACGGCCGGCATCAACCTGAACTACGCCAGCGTGACGGCGCCGATCTCCGGCCGCATCGGCCGCGCGCTGGTGACCGAGGGTGCGCTGGTGGGCCAGGAGGAGGCGACGCCGCTGGCGGTGATCCAGCAGGTCGATCCGCTGTACGTGAACTTCACCCAGTCGGCCACCGAGGCCATGAAGCTCAAGCGCGCCATGGAAGCCGGTCAGCTCAAGGGTGTCGGTGGTGGTGCGGCGGCGGTGCGCGTGGTGCTGGACGACGGCAGCGAATACCCCCGACCGGGCAAACTGCTGTTCTCGGACCTGACGGTGGACGCCACCACCGGCCAGGTGACGCTGCGCGCTGAAGTGCCCAACCCGGGTGGTGCGCTGCTGCCAGGCCTGTACGTGCGGGTGCGGCTGGAACAGGCGGTGGCCGGCAACGCCATCACGCTGCCGCAGCAGGCGGTCACGCGCACCACGCAGGGCGACTCCGTCAAGGTGGTGCTGGCCGACGGCAAGATCGAAGCCCGACCGGTGAAGGTGGGGGGCCAGCAAGGTGGCCGCTGGGTGGTGCTCGATGGCCTGAAGGCTGGCGAGCAGGTGATGGTTGACGGCTTCCAGAAGCTGCAGATGCTGCCGCCGGGCACACCGGTCAAGGCCGTTCCCTGGGCGCCCGCGGGCGCCACACCCGCGGCGGCGGGACCCGCACCCGCCGCATCCGCTCCCGCAGCCAAGTAAGAAAGCAAGGGCATGGCCAAGTTCTTCATCGAGCGCCCCATCTTCGCGTGGGTGATCGCGCTCTTCATCATGGTGCTGGGGGCGGTGTCCATCACCCAGCTGCCCATTTCGCAGTACCCACCGGTGGCACCGCCGTCCATCGTCATCAATGCCACCTACCCCGGGGCATCGGCCAAGACGCTGGAAGAAAGCGTGCTCTCGGTCATCGAACGCGAGATGAACGGTTCGCCGGGCCTGATCTACATGGAAGCCGTGGCCCAGGCCGACGGCTCCGGCAGCATCACCCTGAGCTACCAGCCGGGCACCAACCCCGACCTGGCGCAGGTGGACGTGCAGAACCGGCTCTCGCGCGCCACACCGCGCCTGCCGTCGGCGGTGACGCAGCAGGGTGTGCGGGTGGACAAGTCGCGCAACAACTTCCTGCTGTTCACCATCCTCTCCAGCGACGATCCCGCCTGGGACCCGGTGGCCCTGGGCGACTACGCCGCCCGCAACGTGGTGCCCGAACTGCAGCGCGTGGCCGGCGTGGGCCAGGCGCAGCTGTTCGGCACCGAGCGCGCGATGCGCATCTGGGTCGATCCGGCCAAACTCACCGGCTTCAACCTGAGCATGGCCGACGTCAGCAACGCCATCCGGGCCCAGAACGCCCAGGTCTCCGGCGGTGAAATCGGCGCGCTGCCCAACGTCGCGGGCCAGTCGATCGCCGCCACCGTGGTGGTCAGCGGTCAGCTGCAGTCGATCGAGGCCTTCGGCAACATCGTGCTGCGCGCCGCCACCGACGGGGCCACCGTGCGCCTGAAGGACGTGGCCCGCATCGAACTGGGTGCCCAGAGCTACGCCACCTCGGCGCGCCTGAACGGCAAGCCCTCCACCGGCATCGGCGTGCAGCTCTCGCCCAGCGGCAACGCCCTGGCCACCGCCCAGGCCGTGCGCGACAAGATGACCGAACTGGAGAAGTTCTTCCCCAAGGGCATGTCCTGGACCGTTCCCTACGACAGCTCCAAGTTCGTGAAGATCTCCATCCAGGAGGTCGCCAAGACCCTGGCCGAGGCCGTGGGCCTGGTGTTCCTGGTGATGTTCCTGTTCCTGCAGAACTGGCGCTACACGGTGATTCCGACCATTGTGGTGCCGGTGGCCCTGCTGGGGACTTTCGCCAGCCTGCTGGCCATGGGCTTCTCGATCAACGTGCTGACCATGTTCGGCATGGTGCTGGTGATCGGTATCGTGGTGGACGACGCCATCGTGGTGGTGGAGAACGTCGAGCGCATCATGAGCGAGGAGGGCCTCTCGCCGCGCGAGGCCACGCGCAAGGCCATGGGGCAGATCTCCGGTGCCATCATCGGCATCACCGTGGTGCTGATCTCGGTGTTCGTGCCGCTGGCCTTCTTCAGTGGTTCGGTGGGCAACATTTACCGCCAGTTCGCCGCGGTGATGGGCGTGTCCATTGCCTTCTCGGCCTTCATGGCGCTGTCGCTGACGCCGGCCCTGTGCGCCACGCTGCTCAAGCCGGTGGAAGCCGGGCACCACCACGAGAAGACCGGCTTCTTCGGCTGGTTCAACCGCGGCTTCGCCCGCACGGCCAAGGGGTACGAAGGTGGCGTGGCCGCCCTGCTGCCGCGCGC
>Ga0075012_10006897_pt1 | contig 10232 bp, 6 predicted proteins | sample All_14_2_FD_71474 | JGI IMG/M metagenome (GOLD analysis project Ga0075012, IMG submission 71474) | Freshwater microbial communities in response to fracking from Pennsylvania, USA - Allegheny Zone_MetaG_DW_15 | ecosystem: Environmental > Aquatic > Deep subsurface > Groundwater > Drilled... | reverse complement strand
ATTTGTCCTTTAAAAAATCAAAAATGTCACACCGATAAATTCTTTAATTTTAGAGGCTGGTTATTTGTTCGAACACTACATTTTTAATAGATCGCTATCAATTAACCATCCCCAAAAGTAAATTTTCAGGAATTCAACAAACTAATTGTTACTCGAATAATTTAAAAAAAATCTAACCGTGGTAAAATTAAAAATCAAACTGTTAGCATTCATTAACGCTCCGGATGCGGTTTATAACAATGCTGTAAGCCGGATTGAAAAACTTATTTCACCTGAGAATTATGAACTATCCGAAGGCGATCCCGATGTATTGTTTTTCCTTACCGGTGGCTCTGAGCAATCTGCCTTACAGAAGGTTTCGGCAGGTAATTTTTATTTGCTTATCGGTTCGCAATACGATAATTCATATGCATCGGCCACGGAAGTTAAAGCCTGTTTGAACGGGATGAATATCCCATCGATGCTGCTGGATGAACAGGAAGCCGAAATTAGCTTGATTCTCAATGACTTTCTGACTGTAAAACGGGCAATAAAAAACCTGTATGGGAAAAAGCTCGGCCAAATCGGGCAGGTTTCGGACTGGCTTATTTCTTCAGCTATTTCTTCCGATTTGCTCGAAGCAAAACTTGGTATAAAATTATGTGTAATTCCTTGGAGCGAGCTGGCTCATTATTCAGAGTTTAAAGCATCCGATACGTTCCTCGATTCTTTTTCGCGTACCACACGCATCGATCTTACCGAAACTGCAAAAGTAAATGAACAGCTGAGGGATACCATTCAAAGCCGCAAACTGGATGCTATTACAGTCGAGTGTTTCCCGATGGTGCAAAATGATGGTGTAACCGCTTGTTTGCCACTTGCAAAATTTAATAACGAAGGAATTCCGGCTGGTTGCGAAGGCGATACAACGGCTATTGTCGGCATGATGCTCTGTAAGGAACTCACTGGAATCATTCCCTGGATTGCCAACATAAACAAAGTCACCAATGAAGTTTGTATGTTTTCACATTGTACCATATCTACCGGACTGGTGTCGGATTTTTCGGTAACAACGCACTTCGAAACCGGTAAAGGCACTGCCATAGAAGGAGATTTCAAGGACGATTTAATAACCATTTTCCGATTCGATAACAAACTCAGCAAAGCGTTTATCGCAACAGCCAATATTAGCAGCCGACCTAAATCACCTACCGCCTGCCGAACGCAGATAGAAGTTACCCTCACACAAAATGAAGTAAAATTACTTAGGCAACATCCGCTGGGCAATCATCACCTTATTGTGCCCGGCAATTATAAAAAGGTATTGCATATGGCATGTTTAATGATTGGAATTGAAGTGCTTGACTAAACTCGGGATGCCTCGAAACTATCAGTTGCAGAAGAGGAAATAAAAATATTGAGGAACCCCAAAATGTGATCGCTAAAAATATGGGTTCTTGAAAACGATCAGGCAGGTCGCTTAAATTTGATCACAATCACACATTGCAAAGGCAAACATAGTTTTAACAACAAGTGATTGAGAAATAGTAAACCCTGGTAAGTTCAGTCAATATTAAGGGATTCCAATTTGTTTGGGTGGTTATGTAAAAAGCAAATTTGATGAATATCAAAATATTAAATTAGTTCAGGACTAATACTCAATGTATTAATATTGGTTATTTCGCCACCATTTTCACAAATTTCTCGGCTTCATCAAAAGCCTGAATTATCGTTTTTGCGGCGTCAGCATCAATCATGCTCGTAAGAGCAGGAGCATTCATACGTGAAATATAAGTGTGCCCGTCCGACTTTTCGTAAACTGAAATACGGCAAGGAAGCATTGAGGATACGTCGCGGAGTTCATCCTTCGAAAGAATTTGAAACGCCAGACCAGGATTACATATTTCTATAACTTTAACAGGAAGTACTTCTTTCCCGTTCTTCTTCATGGTTTCCTGCAAATCGTGAATTATCGTTATCTTCCAACCATTTTCAAGAATAGTTTTCGACAATATTTCGTTGGTTTCAGTAAAACCGAAACGGCTTTGGCTTTCGAGAAGCACAGAAGGATTTTCCTTGCCTGTGGTTTGTGCTATTACCATTAATCCTGACGCCAGTAAAAGTGCAATAATGAGTGACCTGATTTTCATTTTATCGAAGTTTAAACATTGTTGTTTTAATGGACAATAAACACTTTCTGAGGTATAAAGTTTACCGGAATTTGAATCAGGATGAGGATAAAGTTAAGGTTTTGCCCTCAGGTATTGCATAGGCCATTCGAATTCATCGCCCGAAAGTTGAGCCGCATGAAGTGCAAAATATGGATCTCTTAATGATGCTCTCCCAACAATTATAAGGTCCGATTGGTTATGAGCTAAAATATCTTCTGCCTGTTGTACTTCAGTAATCATACCAACTGCTCCGGTTAAAAGGTTTGCTTCTCTTTTTATGCGTTCAGCAAACTGAACCTGGTAGCCGGGACCAAGCGGAATTTTTGCATAGGGCACCATGCCGCCCGACGAACAGTCGATCAGGTCAACACCCTCAAGTTTTAATAACTTTGAAAGCTGAATTGCTTCCTCTGCATGCCAGCCTCCTTCAACCCAATCGGTTGCTGATATACGCACAAACAGAGGAAAGTTCTGTGGCCAAACAGTGTGAATTGCTCTTACTATTTCCAAAAGTAATCGTACCCTGTTTTCGAAACTGCCGCCATAGTTATCTGCCCGGTGGTTGCTCAATGGCGAAAGAAATTGGTGAATAAGGTAACCATGAGCGGCATGAATTTCAATCAGTTTATATCCCGATAAAAATGCTCTTTCAGCAGCAGTTTTAAAGTCAGCAACTACTTTTTTAATTCCTTCGGCATCAAGTTCCTGCGGAGAAATGTCATCCGGGTTAAAAGCTATGGCAGAGGGTGCAACAGTTGTCCATCCGCCTTCGTTCAAATTTAGTTGTTTGCCACCTTGCCAGGCAACGGCACATCCTGCTTTTCGACCGGCATGAGCCAGTTGTATGCCCGCAATGGCTCCTTGTTGATGCACAAAATCGGTTATTTGCCGCAATTTTTCAATATGCTCTTCCTTATATAAACCCAGGTCGCCTGGCGAAATACGACTTTCGGGCGAAACAGCAGTAGCTTCCTGTATTATCAGCGATGCGCCACCAACAGCCCGGCTTCCATAATGCACCAGGTGCCAGTCGTTCGCAAACCCGTCAACAGCTGTGTACTGGCACATGGGTGAAATAGCGATACGGTTTTTTAACGTGATATCTTTTATGATCAGCGGAGAGAAAAGCTTTGACATACAGGAATGAGTATTTTCAGTTATTTAATTAAAAAAATTACGCTAAGATAATCATTACGTTTCAATATAAGTGCCAAAAGTCCTGATGAACTGCCAGTCGGAATGGTTCGGTTGCGAATTTAAGTATTCTATATAAAAACAAGCCCATGAAATATACCACGGGCTTGTTTTAGCATATATTACGGATTCAGTTAATCCTTGATAAACTTCTTTAGCGTGGTTTTTGATCCGTTATCAGCACCGATATAATAAATACCCCTGGCATAGTTGCTGAGGTTAACCGTGAGGGTATTTTTATCGACATCAAAATCATCAATGATCATTCCCAGTGCATTGTAGATTTTGATATTAGCTTTTTCGATACTGCCTGATAATTGAACGTTCAGCAAGTCGTGAGCCGGATTGGGATAGAGTTCAAGGTTAAAATCCTGAACAATAGCTGTAATCGTGGGCGCATTACCAAAGTTTACAGTATAGTCTTCCACCTCACCATATGTGAAAACCTCACAGGAAGTGGGCGCTCCTCCATATTTCATGCTTACCCGCATCCTTGTTTGCCCCGAAGCCGTTGAAGGTATAACCATGGCACCTGAAGCAGTACCCTTTTTATTATTTGCCGAAAAAACAAGTTCGCCGGCATCTGTAAAATCGCCGTCAGCATTAAAATCGATCCATATTCTCCAATATTCGCGCCTTGTAGTTGAATTAGGCGTCAGAACCACGCTATTGGAAGTACCGGGTGCAAGGCCTATTGTTAAACCTGTAAAATCGGAGTATGTTGTGGCACCTGATACTTTTGAGAATGCAGAAACAGCCACTTTGGCAATGTAATCATTGGTACAGTTGTTACTGTGCGAAGCACAATACGTTGTGCTTCCGCCACCGGTGTTAACGGTTATGTAAGCAGCAACTGTTTTGGTATCCGAACCACTGGCGTTTGAAACGGTTAAACTTACTGAAAAGGTTCCAGCAGTATTATATGTCACTATAGGATTCTGTGAAGTACTTGTTCCGGGTGTTCCCCCTTCAAAAGTCCACGACCACGAAGAAGGTGTATTGGTCGAAAGGTCAGTAAACTGAACGCTGCTGCCTTCAACCACGGTTGTGGGCGTTCCGGAGAAATTGGCGGCCGGAGGCCCGGGAGTTGCTGTTTCGAAAGTAAAGGATGCAATTCTTGTAAGCCAGATCCATCCGCCATTGGAATACTCATTGGTGTACCAAAAGGTTTTATCATTAGCCGGATCAACGGACATCATAGAGTAATCCCCCCAACGGTTAACTCCGGTTTGTGATTGTGTACCGGCAACAATACTTGTTTCAATTACATCTAGCAAGCCACTGCCTGAATTTGCTGCCGATTGCCCTGCAAAACGGATTGAAGGATATGTACCGGTGCCTGACACAGAGTATCCAATGCCGATATCACCGCTTCCATTCATGGCAACACTTCCCATCCAGCGATTAGTTCCATCAGCGGGGGCAAAAGTTCCCTGCTGGTGAATATTCCAGCCGCTTCCGTAATTTCTCAGTTCGTACCAGCGCACCCCGGCCCGGCCTGTGCCATTGGCATTTACACTATGATTGGTGAGCATTACTTCATAAGTGCCAAAATTCCTGTACTGCAACCGGTACATTAACCGGGAGGCCAACGGATCGAGTGTTTGGGAAGTACCGGGTTGATTGATGGTTATTCCGCTGTAGGAATATGATTGTGTTGTCAGTGTTTTAACCAGCGAAACGGTTGAAAGACTTGTAGTAGTCCAGTTTATTTTAGCTTCCCATATTCGCAGAGAATTGGTTCCGAGGTTTGCCAGGTAATTGGGCTTGCCGGCTGCCGGCTGAGTGATACCATCAGCATCTGCCGGCAGCAGGCTTCCATACGTGGTTCCAAGGTTAAAAAAAAGCATCCGTGCGTTTGAATTACCACTTAGCATTTGCGAACGTTCGAGCACACAAACAGCGGCACCGGAAAAAAGCAGACTGCCGGATCGAAATTGGTTTATGGTCAGGTAATAACCATCGGGCCAAACCCCAAACTTCGGGTAGTCGGGCATATTGGTAAATTCAAATGCATACCGGTACCAGGCACCAGTCGGGTCAGGGGTTTGCGATATAGCCACCAATTCGTAGAATGGCCCTGACGGATAATTTGGGAGTGAAAACTGTGTGGCAATCCAGCGGTCGGCGGCCTGATCATATAACACTATCGGGTCACCATCGTTAGTGCCCGTCCAGGCACCGGTAAATCCATTCCAGAGGGTACTGCTAAGTGCTGGCCCATAAACAGAGTTTCCACTCTTGTCCCAGATCTGGAACGATAAGTTTACCATTTGAAAGTAATGGTTTGGGCCCACGTCACCCTGGGTATCGGGAGGCGCAACGCTACTGGTATTGCTTAAACCGCTGAAATTCTGACCTATGACCGGAGTTGCAGCTGCGGCTTTCATAATGCTGCTTTGCAATACCGGGTCAGGACCTTTCCAGGCAGCTTCGGTATTAAATTCCTCAAGGAATCCCTCCTTGTTGGGAATCACTTTTTCTTTCCATGTCTGGTCGAGATAACCCGGAGCAATAGGCTTTATATCGCTCAGTTTTTGCGAAACATCAAAGCCGACAGGTGTAATGATTTTCTCAAGGGTAACCGTCTGTGAAAACAGCCCTGTTGACCATAAAAGTATCGACAGGGAAAGTACAGGGATGTAAAAATTTGTCTTCATACTAGTTTGTTTTTGTGAATAAATGTGAACTGAAAATGTCCTTTTTTAAAGACCTTGAATGTAAACCCTAATCTAATTGACTGCGCCGGAGAGTTTACTAGCTGCCATTTTTCGTGATCAATACTTTTAAAGCAGATCAATTAATATTAAGGGAGAAAGGATAATCAGAGTGTTCTGCTGGCTTGTTTTTATTTGTCTTGACCTCCGGGATTGCTCGTGTTACTCAACCGTTGTATGTGAACACTCAGTATGGAAGAACTTACTATCTATGGCAATTAATGGTAAAATTTTCTGATTCGGATTGCCATTTTTAAATTTTCGGATTTTCAGATAGTTAAGAAGTAAAAGGAGAGTATTACAAAAATACAAAAATAATAGATGTTTTACAATTCCTTTTTTTGAAGAGACTTCTAATTTTTGAATTATCATAGCACATATATACAAGAAAAGCAGGATTTATGTAGGATAAATTCACCAGTAACAAAACCCGGATTTATAGACCTGACAATGAATAAAGCTATCTGTAAAACCTGCAGAATTTTTATTCTGCAAGCATACAGATAGCTTTATTTTGAAATGATTATATTGATTCTTACACCTTTATTTTACGATAACCGGGATGACTTTTATTGAGTCGCTTGTGATAATCCGAACGATAAAGGTTCCTTTGCTTCCTTGTGGAAAGGCATATGGAATTTCAGCATTTGTTGGATTTTCATGTTTTTCGGAATGAATGATCTGCCCAAGCGAGTTTGCAACTTCAAGTTTATACGGAGTTTTATCACTTACATTAATATGAATAAGGCCGTTTGTTGGATTAGGGTATATATTCAATCCATCAAAAGATGAAGTTTCATTAAGTCCAGTTGTGAGCAAAGTAACTGTTACATTCCAAACCTGAACATCAACACCGTTTTCAGCAGTTACCGTATAGGCGACCGCACCATTACTGAAATCAACAACTCCTCCTGATGCGGGGGTTACGGTTGCACCGCTTGAAACAGTAAGAACAGGTGTTAAGGTGGAAAGACCGGTTGAAAGTTCAATTTCTGCTGTAATGGTATGATCTGCAGGGTTTATCACAGCCGGAGCAGTAAGGTTGTCGAGTGTAAAAGTCAGTATATCTGTTTGGCTGTTCAATGCATTGGTAACAGTAACTGTCCATACTTGTGTATCGGTTCCGTTTTCGGCAGTTACGGTATAGTTTACGCTTCCGTTTGCGAAGTTCATTACCGTACCTGATGCCGGATTTATTGTGGCTCCTGATGATACCGCGATTGCGGGGATCAACGCTGAAAGAGCGGTTCCATAAGGCATGACAGCTTCAACAGTATGATTGGTTGCGTTTATAACTGATGTACCGGCCTGGCCAGGAATCACAAAGGTCAGGATATCGGTTTCGCCGCTTAGCATTATTTCTTCAGTAACTGTAGTAACCCATACCTGTGGAGTGCCTAAAAATGAAGTTACAGTATAACTTACAGGTCCGCTTGAATAATTTACACCTGTTCCTGAAGGAGGATTTATTGTAGATCCCTGCGAAATAGTAATTGATGGAGCAATACCACCGAGTGGTGTTCCACTCATTACTATGGCAGACACAGTATGATATATACTGTTTATTACCGATGTCCCTAATTGATTAGGAACTTCAAATGTCAGAATATCATTTTGCAGTACCGATTCGTCTAAAACACTTACAGCCCAAACTTGCTGGCTGGTTCCGTTTTCGGCAGTAACAGTATAGCTAACAGGGCTATTGGTGAAATCGACAGTAACGCCGGAAGCAGGATCAACACTTGCTCCGGCCGACAAAGTAATGGTTGGTGTTACTGAGGAGAGATTAATTCCGGCAGCAATAATGGCTAATACTGTGTGATCAGCAGAGTTAATTGAGGTAGTTCCAATCTGGTTTGGAATACTGAATGTGACGATGTCAGTTTCAGTATTCAAGGCAGCAACAACTGTTACTGCCCATTGCTGCGTACTTACCTGATCCTCTGCTGTAACAGTATAAATAACCGGCCCGTTGCTGAAATTAACAGGTTGCATCGAAGCCGGATTAATAGTTGCTCCATTCGAAACAAGGATAGTTGGCGTAAGTGCACTTAAGGATGTACCGTAAGCAACTTCGCATGTTACCGTATAGTTGGCGTAATTAATTGTGCCCGGACCGGTTTGTTGTGGCAATGAAAATGAAGTAATATCGGTGAGATTGTTCGCTTCGGTTATGGTAAGAATCTGGTTGATGGTGGGATTTACCAGCTTTTGGTGTATCCCCGAAGGCCAGTTGATTGTAATACTATCAATTGATGTAGCAGTGCCGATTCCGAAAGTTTGTGCAAATGAACTTCCGCAATACTGGCCCGAAGTGGAGGATACTTCTCTTGTTTGTGCCATACCATTGGCATAGCATCGGATCCGTGCGCCAATAGCTGATTTGTTCGAAACCATTCCAACCAAACGGGTAGTAATCCAGTTGTTGGCTCCGCCGTTGTTTTGATATAATCCGTTTTTAACAGTAGTTGAATACGATGGTGTAAAAATATCAGCATACCCATCGTGATTGTAATCAGAAATTGTAGCACAGTAGTCTCTTAAGACATCAGTGGTTGAAGCATCACCGGGTTGGTTGGCAAATGTTTCGTCACCATTATTGATAAATAGAAAGTTTTTCCTTTTTATTCCACCGTTTGATGAACTTCCATTGTTACTGACATAGATATCGAGGTAGCCGTCGTTATTAGCATCAAGCCAGGCAGATCCAAATGATGTGCCTTGTGTAGTAGTAGGAGCAGCATTAACGAGAGTAAAAATACCGTTACCTTCATTTTTATAAAGGAAATTATGTTTTATAACATCAAAGTCGTTGTTGGTAAGGAAGATATCTATAAAGCCATCGTTGTTATAATCTCCCCATGATGCACCTTGGGTTAACGCTCCATCATTGGCAATGGCAGCAGTTGTGTTTTTTGTAAATGTACCGTCGCCATTGTTGTGATACAGGCAGTCATTTTGACCGGGCAGGGCCGAGAGAAAATAATTGACTGCGAAAAAATCCATATACCCGTCGTTATCATAATCGCTAGCCGATACGGCATATGTGGCATAATTATCGGTTACAATTTCGCCCTCCGTTATTTTAGTAAAGCTAACACCTCCGTTGTTATGATACAGACAGTTGGCCGACTGGAAGTTTGCTACATAAAGATCAAGAAACCCATCATTGTCATAATCAGTCCACGAAGCGCCCATCGACCAATCCTGATCGTTTACAATAGCGCCTTCGGTAATTTTGGTAAATACACCGTTTCCATCATTCCGGAAAAGAAAATTTTTGGCTGTTACATCGGTTGATGCTCCGATATTACAGATGTAAAGATCGACATTTCCGTCATTATTATAATCGCCCCATGAGCAGGCAATTGAAGGCCCTGGTGTTGTAAAAACACTGTTAAGGGTATCGGGTGTAAAAGTACCATCCCCGTTATTGACGAACAACGAAGATTTTCCGCCCGAATTATCTACAATCAACATATCGTCCCAGCCATCGCTGTTATAGTCAGCCCAGGATGAGCAATAGGTTGTTTTTTTTGTATCAGTTAGTGCACCCGAAGTAATTTTGGTGTAAAACTGAGCATACGATGGAATTACTAACATCAGCATCAGAATCATCGTAGAGAAAAAGTACAGGATGCATTTTTTCAAGGTGATCAGAAAGGGAGTAAAAATTGATTTCATAGTGCTTTTATTTATGAGTTGGCTCGCTGTAGCGAAAATGTAAAAAGGTTCGGTTTAATTCAGTTGACAAAACTATTCACCGCTTAATGGAAGTAAAAGAGTATTTCTACGTGATTTATTTAATGTTTTTTCAGGAACATCTCTGAATGCAACTGAGTTATAAACAGAAGGTTTTAAAATCCGGCAGCAGCTGGCGATGGGAAATATGTTTCTCCGTTCATAGCCGAATTGAAAGCTTTCTGCAATTGCCTTAATGATGGCGGTTTAAGCAGAAAACCTACAGCGCCTGACGAGATGGCGTCTTCGATGTATTTTATTTCACCAAACATGCTGAGCATTATTATTTTTATTTCCGGGTAGGTATTTAATGCTATCCGCGAAGCTTCCAGTCCATTGATACCGGGCATCCGGATATCCATAAACACCAGGTCGGGCAAGTGTGAATTCAGAATTTCAAGAAATTCATTTCCGGATGATGCTTCCGCAA
>Ga0075012_10006896_pt1 | contig 10233 bp, 10 predicted proteins | sample All_14_2_FD_71474 | JGI IMG/M metagenome (GOLD analysis project Ga0075012, IMG submission 71474) | Freshwater microbial communities in response to fracking from Pennsylvania, USA - Allegheny Zone_MetaG_DW_15 | ecosystem: Environmental > Aquatic > Deep subsurface > Groundwater > Drilled... | reverse complement strand
CCTGACATCACCTTGGATCAGGCCGCGCAGGCCCTTGGCGGTCACGAGCGCTGCGCAGCGGCTGCACCAGATTGATGGCGTATGCGAACACCGTGACCGCGAGCAGCCCCCACCACAGCGAGGTGCGCAGCAGCACCGGCAGCGGCCGGCGACCGGCGATGACGATGGAGGGCAGCAGGCCGAGTGCACAGACCGCTGCAGCGCAGACCAGCCAGGTGAGGAGCACCAGGACGGTGCCGACGAGAGTTCCCATGTGCGAGTGCGGTCGAGCTCAGCCCATGATCGTGCGGAAGTACGCGATGGTGCGCGCCAGGCCATCGACCAGCGCGATGGTCGGCTCCCAGCCGAGGGTCTGCCGGGCTCGGGTGATGTCCGGCTGACGCCGGACCGGGTCGTCTTCCGGCAGCGGCAGGTAGATGCGCTCGGAGTTCGAGGAGGTCTGCTCCACCACGAGATCGGCGAGCTGGGCGATGGTGAACTCGCCTGGATTGCCAAGGTTGATCGGCCCCACCACAGCGTCATCGGACTGCATCATCGCGATCAGTCCGTCGACGAGATCATCGATGTAGCAGAAGGACCGGGTCTGCTGCCCTTCGCCGTAGATGGTGATCGGCTCACCACTGAGTGCGCTGACGACGAAGTTCGACACCACGCGCCCGTCATGCGGGTGCATGCGCGGACCGTAGGTGTTGAACAGGCGCACCACCTTGATCCGCAGGCTGTGCTGGCGGTGGTAGTCGAAGAACAGCGTCTCGGCCGCACGCTTGCCCTCGTCGTAGCAGGCCCGCGGACCGATCGGATTCACATTGCCCCAGTAGTCCTCGGTCTGCGGGTGCACGAGCGGATCGCCATAGACCTCAGAGGTCGAGGTGAGCAGGATCTTGGCACCCGTGCGCTTGGCCAGGCCCAGCATGTTGATCGAGCCGTGCACTGCCGTCTTGGTGGTCTGCACAGGGTCGCGCTGATAGTGGATCGGCGAAGCCGGGCACGCCAGGTGGTAGATCTCGTCGACCTCGACGTACAGCGGGAAGGTCACATCGTGACGCAGCACCTCAAAGCGCGGGTTGTCCAGCAGGTGGGCGATGTTGTCCTTGGTCGATGAGTAGTAGTTGTCGACGCACAGCACCTCATAGCCGTCATCGAGCAGTCGCTCGCACAGGTGCGAGCCGATGAAGCCAGCGCCTCCCGTCACCAGGGCACGCCCTCGGCTGATCGTCACGCTTTCCTCCTCTGCCGCTGCTTGCGGTAGCCGTCGAGCTGATCCACCATCCCGCGCCAGGTCGCATTGAAGTGATGGACGCGCGTCCATTCATCCGCCTTGCGATCCACGACGACAGGAACCGCGGCAGTCGGCAGCTGGATGCTGCCCGCCGTGAGCTCGTGCCGGTCCTCAACTGTATGGGTCGCGGTCTCGCCGAATCCAATGTTCTCGATCAGGTTCACGTTGCTGGTGGCCGTCAGCTGCTGCGAGGCCATGCTGGCCAGGACGAACTGACCGTCCCAGGTGTCGACCTGCTTGCGTGCCAGCAGTTCGAAGATGCCGGTCCAGTAGACAGTCGCCGGGATCGAGTGACCCAGGCGCGACCAGAGCGTGCGGATCGGCAGTCGCCGGCGCCAGCCGGAGATGTCGAGCTGGTGCTGCTGCCAGGACCGGCGCCAGGTGGCCCAGCCCCAGATGTGCGGGACCTGCGAGAAGCGGTAGGCCTGCTCGGGGTGCTCCAGTGCCGCGCGCGGGGCGAAGTTGCAGCCCGCGATCGCGAACACGCGGTGGTCGTCCTGGTAGCGATCCAGCAGCTCGGTGCAGAAGGGGAAGAAGCTCGGGTCCGGGATGATGTCGTCCTCCAGGATGATCCCGCGCTCCACATGCTCGAAGAACCAGCTGATTGCAGTCGAGACGCCGAGCCCGCAGCCCAGATTGCGGTCCTGGAACAGGGAGCTGACCTCGCATGGCCAGTCGATGGTGGCCACCAGGTCGCGGCACTCCTGCACCAGCGCAGCCTCGCCCTCGCGGCCGGTGCGTGCACCGTCGACCGACACGAAGACCCGCGTCGGAGCGATCTGCCGCAGTCGGTCAAGGAGCACCCGCAGCAGATCAGGCCGGTTGAAGGCCATGACCAGCACTGCCTCAGTTGTCACGCTGCTCCCGGAGTCGTTCGATCTCCTCCTGCAGCAATGCCACTTCCTCTGCAAGACGCCGGATGCGCATCTCATGACGGCTCAGTTCGTAGCTCAACTGCACGCTCACCAGGACCAGCAGCACCACCGTCACGAAGAACAGCAGGTTCACCGGCGTCGCGACGCCGACCAGGCTCGCGAACCAGTCGAGTGCCCCTGGCACGATGGCGAAGAAGAGCGCGGCACCTGAGAAGAACAGCCACAGCACGGCGTACTTCTCGCGCAGCGCACCGCGTCGCAGCAGGCTGAAGACGAAGACGAAGGTCACGATCGCGGTGAACCCGGCGAGCACATTTGCGGTCACGCGGCATCGGCCTTCGGGGTGCGACGGGCACGGGTGGTGGTGGCGATGATGGCAAGGGTCGCTCGACCGAGGTAGAGCGCGGACCACAGGGCGTTCTTGCTGGGGCGGCCGGCCTGCCTGAAGTACATGGTCACCGGAGTCTCATGGATGACCAGCCCGTTGCGGATGGCGATGGACAGCGAGCCGACGGTGTCGCCGAGGTAGTCCGCCGGGTACTCCACGGCGAACAGGTCGATCGCCCGAGGACCGGCACTGCGGAAGCCTGATGTCGGATCCGAGATCGTGCCGCGGTTCATCCGGCTGAGCGAGCGCGACAACAGCACCATCGCCCAGCGGCGGGGCCCGCCGACGAAGTACATGGAATTAGGGTGGAAGCGGGTGCCCACCACCACATCGGCATCGGCTAGTCCGTCGATCACCCGGTCCAGGTCCGCCGGGTCGTGCTGGCCGTCGGCATCGACCTGCACCATGGCGCCATAGCCCTCGCGCTTGGCATACAGGAAGGCGGTGCGCATCGCGCCGCCGACGCCGACATTGAAGGGCAGGGTCACCACCGTCGCGCCAGCGGCGCGGGCAAGCGCAGCCGTGTCATCGGTGGATCCGTCGCTGACCACGAGGATGTCCGCATCCGGCCGGTGCTCCTGGACCTTGGCGATGACATCCGCGATCGATCCAGCCTCGTTCCAGGCCGGGATGGCCACGAGGGTGCGCAGGGATGTCACGAGCGACAACGGTAGTCCACGGCCTGCCGCGAACCGGGATCTGAAGGGCGCTCGGCTCGAGCAGCGCTAGAAGTGCTCGCGATCGCGGCTGGTGCGGGCCCACAGGAAGATCCCCATCACCCAGGCGACGGTGGCCAGGGCCGTCACGATGCTGACCGGAACCAGGGGAGCATGCAGCAGCGGACTCCACTTCACGGGCAGGGTCGCCTCAATGAGCGGATGGAACTGCCCGGCGATGTAGCGCTGGACGTTGACCCAGTAGGCCACGCACGCGCTGATGGCCAGCAGCGCACCGATCGTGATGGCAGGGGCCTTGGGCAGGGTCAGCCGGCGCATCGGGTTGGAGCTCAGGCACGCGGTCGCGATCAGGACGGTCAGCAGCGGCAGGATGTAGCGCGGCTGCACCAGCTCGCCGACATTGAGGTGCTGCGACTGCAGGTAGGCCAGTGGCACCAGGATCAGTGCGCTCACCGCGATCGACATGGCGATGATCTGCCGAGTGCTGGCCTGCGCCAGCCCGCGGTAGAGCAGCCCGCCCACCACCATCACACCGATGAACGTCACGATGGCTGGCATGTTGGTGTCGAACCAGCCAAGCGAGCCACCCACGATCCCCTGGAAGAGCTGCGGCAGCTGGGTGATGTTGGTCAGCAGCAGGCCGACTCCGGAGTCCTGGTCACCCTTCACGCTTGAGCCACCGCCGGCGCCCAGCAGCGCGGCAGAGGAGATCGTGAAGTACAGGACGACGGCCACCAGGCAGAGCAGCCCGAGGCTGGCCAGCCGCACGGGCTGACGACGCGCCTTGCGCCAGCCGTGCATGGTGAGCACCACGAGGGTGGCGAGCACGACGTAGGCATTGGAGTCCACCCGGCTGCTCATCGCCAGGAAGGCGCAGATGAAGGTGCCGGCGCCAAGCAGGAGGCTGCGGCGGTCGAACTTCTGCGGGTCGTCAGGCGCATCGGCATCCGGCCCCAGCGGATCCCCCCGATGCAGCCACGCCAGGGCAAAGGCCCAGTAGCCGGCCAGGCCGATAATCGTCCAGGCGCTGGGATTGGTGGAGACGGTGACGAAGATGCCCAGCGGGATGAAGCTCACCGGGATGGCGATCATCGCCGCCGAGGCGATGCCCTTGGGGGTCAGGCGCATGATCGCGGCCATCAGCAGGGCAGCAAGCAGGGCGTTGAACAGCCGCATCGCCACGACGGAGCGCTCCACATTAGGGCCGACGAACAGCGACATGACCTTGTAGAAGCCCGGCGGGTACAGGCCCTGGATGTCATTGACCCGCTCGGTGTAGATCATGGTGGCGTCCTCGCGCGAGGCCCACTGACAGCGGGCCGTCTGGCCCGGCAGGAAGCGGTAGCAGTCGGCGGCGTCGACCACATTGCGCGGCACCTTGAACATCCCCGGGTAGGCCGGGTCCTGCTCGCACATGCCGGGCTGCACGCCGCGACCGCACCAGATGGAGCTGAGGTGGTAGTCGTCGTCGGGGGCCGAGCCGACCGGGGAGGTGACCGCCCAGCCGGCACACATGATGAAAAAGGCGATGGGCAGTAGCCACCAAGCTCTGCTCCGCACCCACGCATCCTACGGATGGCCCAGGCTGACGCCTGACGACTGCTGATCGCACTCCAGCCGGCTCGTCCGTACGATGGCCCGCAACCTGAGTGCGGAGGCAAGCGTGACCACGTTCCAACTTGGCGATCGACTCATCGGTCCCGACCAGCCGACTTACTTCATTGCCGATATCGCCGCCAATCACGATGGCGACCTCGGCCGTGCCCTCGAACTGATGACCCTGGCTCGCGATGCCGGTGCGGACTGCGCCAAGTTCCAGCACTTCCAGGCCGCGCACATCGTGTCCGACTACGGCTTCCGCACCATGGGCGGCCAGCAGTCGCACCAGTCGAAGTGGAAGAAGTCGGTGTTCGAGGTCTACGAGGACGCGTCGGTCTCCTGGGACTGGACCGAGAAGCTCGCCGCGCACGCTCAGGCGCTGGGCATCGAGTTCATGTCGGCGCCCTACGACCTCGAGGCCGTCGCGCACCTGAACCCCTACGTACGGGCATTCAAGGTGGGCTCGGGCGATATCAACTGGCTGGAGGAGCTGGAGGCGATCGCCAAGCTCGGCAAGCCGGTGCTGATCGCTGCCGGCGCTGCTGACCTCGACGACGTGGATCGCGCGATGGAACTGCTGCAGGCGATGGACGTGCCCGTCGTGCTGATGCAGTGCAACACCAACTACACGGGCTCGATCGAGAACATCCAGTACGTGAACCTGCGGGTGCTCACGCAGTTCGCCCAGCGATACCCCAATGCCACCCTCGGGCTGTCGGACCACACGCCGGGGCACGTCACCGTGCTGGGCGCCGTGAGCCTGGGCGCACGGGCAGTCGAGAAGCACTTCACTGACGACACCACGCGCACCGGTCCCGACCACGGCTTCTCCTTGGATCCGATCACCTGGCGCGCGATGGTCGACGACACCCGCATGCTCGAGGCGGCACTCGGCACCGGCGTGAAGCAGGTCGAGCCCAATGAGCAGGAGACCGTGGTCATCCAGCGTCGCTGCGTGCGCGCGGCTCGACCCCTGCTTGCCGGCACCGTCCTGGGCGAGAGTGACATCGAAGTGCTGCGGCCAGCCCCGCGCGATGCCATTCCGGCGCACGAGTTCCAGGCCGTGCTCGGCCAGACCCTGACCCGTGATCTGGAGTTCGGCCAGGAGCTGCACTGGTCTGATCTGTCGGCATGACGCGCACTGCGCCATGAGCCCCGACTGCGTCTACGCCAGCGCTGGCTGGGGGCTGCACGACCTGCGCTGGACCAATGCACTGCGCGAGCTCGGGCACGAGCCTGCCGTCGTCGTGCTCGGACGCGATGCCACGGTCGACGGCTTCCGCGAGGCCGTCTCGGATGCAGCGCACGGGGCACTGCCGGTGCTGGCAGGACCACTGACGACCGTGACCCGGCACCTGGCGGTCGGCGACGAGCTGCCCACGGTGGTCGGACTCTCCTGGGGCTACGACCTGCACGAGCTGCAGGACGCTTCCGACGTGGCCTGGCTGCCGAGCCTGAGCGGGCTGATCGTCGACTCCGACCCCACCATGCAGTTCGCCCTGCAAGCCGGCGTGGACGAGTCCAGGCTGACCTTCCTGCCGTGGGGGGTGGACCTCGAGCAGTTCTCCCCTGAGGGTCCTATCTTCGACACGGCTGCTCTGCAGCTGAAGCCCGGCAGTCGGCTGCTGCTCTCGATGCGCGCCCACGAGCCCATCTACCGTGTCGACGAGATCGTCAGGGCCTTCGCGCAGGTCCACCAGGACCACGAGGAGCTCGTGCTGCTCATCGGGCATTCCGGCTCGCTCACCGATGACCTGCGCGCGCGGGTGAGCCAGCTGCAGCTTGATGACTCGGTGCGCTTCATCGGCTCCGTGCCGGAGCCCCAGGTGGCAGAGCTGATGCGGGCCTGCGTGGGCTACGTCAGCGCCTCCGAGGTCGATGGCACGTCAGTGACCCTGCTGCAGGCGATGGCCTGCGGCACACCGGTGATCGCCTCGGACTCCCCCGGCAACCTCAGCTGGGTGAGCCCGAACACCGGCTTCCTGTTCCACGTCGGCTCGGTCACGCAGCAGGCCGCCGCGATCTCGCAGGCGCTGACGATGGATGTCACGCGACGAACCGACGCTGCGCTGTCACTGGTGCGGGCCCGCGCGGACTGGCACGCGAACCTCAGTCGGCTCGATGCCGCGATGTTCGGCTGAGCCAGACGGAGTGAATCCTCCAAATTGGTCAGCGCGAGAGTCTAGGTTCCTCCCATGAGCGGGCTGCCCACAGCAAGGGCGTATATCGATGGATTCAATCTGTACCGAGGGGCACTTGAAGGAACCCCATACAAGTGGCTTGACCTTGCCAAGTTGTCAGACAGCCTCATGCCTGCCTACCGCGTTGAAAAAGTCGTCTACTGCTCGGCCCGTCTCCACGCTGACCCCCGAGATCCAGGGCTTCACCTCCGCCAGGACATCTACTGGCAGGCGCTAACAGGTGTGAAGCGAATTGAGATCCACGAAGGCCACTTCACAGTTCGACCAACACGCATGCAGCGCAACCCAAATCCGTCTTGTGCCTGCTGCAATTCGCGTGGGTGTCCTTGCTGCTCAGCAAACACCGTGGGAGTCATTAAACGCGAGGAGAAGGGCTCCGATGTGCAACTCGCTGTGCAACTCGTTCGCGACGCGGCAGTCAACCGCTTCGATGCAGCACTTGTTATCAGCGGCGACTCGGACATTCAACCCGCCATCGATATCGTGCAGCGCGAGTTCAAGAAGAAGGTCTTTGTGGCCGATCCACGTAACGCGAAGCGCCAGGCGTTGCGCGGGACTGGAAGAGTTCAACTGACTCCATCACTACTCGGAGGGGCCCAGATGCCAACGACAATGGTGTCCAAGAAGGGCGCCACAGTAAGCAAGCCGACAACTTGGTAGCAAAGAAGAGAGGGGTCGAGTGATTACTCACTCGACCCCTAGCCCAGCCATCAGAAATGAACTGGGTTGGTGCCCCAACTATACATCTACTCTTGAGACCGGTGTGAACGGCATGAGAAACGTGTGCAAGGAATCCGGAACAACAATGCATTTCGGACAAGCAAAGTGCGAGGCGTCGGTCACTATCTAGTACTGCGCGGCCTGAGCCACCTGCAAGGCGAACTGCGTCCACGTCGGCACCGCGCCAGCGTCGAGCTCAGCCGAGAGCCCATCGCGCACCGACTGCGTGCCGAACTGCATGAACGCGGCCTGCATGTCTGCTCGGGTGGCAGCGGCGACCCGTCGAGCGCCATGCCCCTGCATCAGCTCACCCGCGGGCTGCACGCCATCGAAGATCACTGGCACGCCAAGGCGAATCGCCTCGAGCACGGGAATGCCGTAGCCCTCGATGCCCACGGAGATGAACACATCGCTGCCGTTGACGAGCTCGTAGACCTCCTCATCCGATGCACCCTGGACCCAGCTGACGGGGTAGCCCGCATCGATGGCAGCGAGCAGTGCCTGATTGATGCGCTCATCCGAGGACGACTTCTTGCCGATGAAGAGCAGCTCGGCATCCAGGCCTGAGTCGATCGCATCGGTGAAGCCCTGGAGGATCTCCAGCGGTCGCTTGCGCGCCTCCAGGGTTCCAAGACGGGCGAATCTGGTGCTGCCGCCTGGTGTTCTCGGTCGGACGTCCAGGTGGTCACCTCCCGGGTGGGCGACCGTGATCGGCAGTGCCCGATCGCGTCGAAGGCGGTCCAGGATGGAGTCGCGCGCGTAGTCGCTGATGCACACCACGCAGTCAGCGACGGCCAGCATCCGGAAGTACTCGCTGACCCATGCGGCATTGCCCGGCTTGAAGCGGTAGTTCGCCGGCTCGGTCATCGGCAAGGTGTCGTAGCCGATCATGACCGTGCGCATGCAGCGCCGGAAGATCTCGAATCGCTCGAGCACACTCGGCAGGTAGGAGACCTCGGGCAGCAGCCAGGCGTCGTACAGGCTCACCAGATCGCCGAGCTTGACTGCGGTCACCGCTCGCTGGTCGACGAGATCCGCCAGGTGCTGGTGCACCTCCGCGACGACATCGCTGTCCGGCTCACGACTTGCGAAGGCGATGCCGATGAGCTCAGCAGCCTGCGCTGGCGACAGCAGCAGGAACTGGCCGGCCCGATTGGGGTTCGGCACGACGAAATCGGCCTGCACCTGCTCCGAAGGCCAGCGAAGGGCCAGGTACTGCAGCACCCGCTGGATGCCGGTGCCGTAGGGGTCGCAGGTGAACTGCTCGATGTCGATGCCGACGCAGGTCATCGACGAGCCCTCGCGACTTCCTCGAGCAGGGCCAGCAGGTCCTTCGCGTACCGCGAAGGTGACATCGCCTCGAGGTACTCCAGCCGCTGCGCTTCGCGAACTTCGGCATCTACAGGGTGCGCAAGGCGCTGTTCGATGGCCTCGGCCACCATCAGCGGGCTGACGTCATCGGGCAGCCGATCCACATAGGCCGGCGTGCCGACATCGATCGCCAGGCCCGCGCTCGCGATGCTGCTCGTGCCGAAGGCAGCCAAGTCGCTCAACGGTCCGCTGACCCCCAGCAGTGGGCTCACCCGCAACTGCACGCCGAGGTCGATGGCCAGCAGGTAGTCGCGGAACCGCGCCTCGTCCACGAAGCCGGTGATCTCGAACTCAGCGATGCCGGCCTCCTGCGCCCGCTTGCTGAGCATGCGGATCTCATCGTCGGATGCCGCTCCGACGAGGTGCAGGCTGACGCGATGCCCCCACTGGCTGAGCCAGGCGGCGGCTTCCACCACCACATCGGTGAGCTTGGTGCGCAGGTCGATGTAGCCGAAGCTGGCCAGGTGCACGAGCCCAGGATCCAGGCCCAGTCGCACCCGTGCTGCGGCCCGAACCTCATCAGTGATGTGGTCGAGGTCGGGCACGCGCTGATTGGCGAAGGGCAGTACGCGCGGGGCGATGCCCGTCTCCTGCTCGATGCGCGGCGCGGCACTGGGTGAGTGCAGCACCAGCATCTGCGCCTGATGCGCGATCTCCCAGAAGCCGGTGTTCTGCAGCAGTCGCATGTCATCGATCTGATCGTCCAGGGAAGGATCCAGGCTGCGCTGCGAAGCGCCACGCAGCATCACCTGCTCGACACCACCCTTGCCGCGCATCGCCATGTAGTACTCGACCATCCGCGTGTCATGCGCAACCGCGACTGCATTGATGCTGCCGAGGGCCTGGATGTAGGGGATGTGGAAGTGCGAGTTGCCGACGACGCAGACGAAGACGTCGTGGTCGTGCCCATCGGCCAGCACCGTGTCGATGTTCGCGTGCGGCAGGCCCTCGACCTGTGCATCCGATGTGGTGTAGACCGTGACATCAGCCAGCTTGGCAAGTTCAGCGGTGACCGCTGCAGAGAAGTCGGCGACGCCTGACTTCTGCGGCAGCCATGGTGTGCCGATGCCGATGCTCAGGCGATTGCCGAGCTCCCGCGGCTGATCGTCGGACTCCCCTGGCT
>Ga0075012_10006894_pt1 | contig 10234 bp, 9 predicted proteins | sample All_14_2_FD_71474 | JGI IMG/M metagenome (GOLD analysis project Ga0075012, IMG submission 71474) | Freshwater microbial communities in response to fracking from Pennsylvania, USA - Allegheny Zone_MetaG_DW_15 | ecosystem: Environmental > Aquatic > Deep subsurface > Groundwater > Drilled... | reverse complement strand
AAGGAAGCCATTTACACCATCTTGCACAACCTCAGGTATGCACGTGGCATTGACAGCAACAATTGGCAGTCCACATGCGGCGGCTTCAAGAATGACGATGCCTTGTGTTTCGATCTCGGATGCCGTGATAAAAACGTTGGACATACGGTAGATATTCGCCAGTTCATTTTTATCCGAAATAAAGCCAGTGAAATGCGTGCGAGACTCTATTCCGAGCGACTTGCATAGTTCTATGAGATGGTGTTTCTGATTTCCATCGCCAACAATAAGTAAGTGGACATCGGTATGAGACATGGTCTCCGCTGCTGCAAGCAAGACACGCCGCACTAACTTGTCTGTATCGAGCCTGCCAGTGTGAAGAATGATCGGGACGTTTGTGGGCAACCCATATTGACTGCGAGTTTCATCTTTCTTTGCCATACTTGCATTTGGATGGAAGGTTTGCAGGTCGATGCCGTAATGAATGATTCTGGGGCTTACTCCTGTTTTGTTCTCGATGATCTTCGAAACCGTCATTGTGGGGGCGATAATGGATGAAAACCTTTTTAATAACCAGCTTGCATACGACCAGAGGGCCTTTTCGACCCATTCACGGATCTTGAATTTATCTGGCATATAACTGGCAATGAACCACGGCAGTTGATGGGTGGTCAGAGTGATGGGAATATGGTGCTGCTTTGCGTATTGCAGACCAAGTAACCCCAATTGGAAAGGTTCATGGACATGGATCATATCTGGTTGAAACTCCTGCAGTTTTTTTAAGACCATGCGGCGCGAAGCCATTAAGATCCTTTGCCCAACTCGTAATGGATTGTTTATCGACCTCAATCGCACGACCGTAAGATTGCCTTCGATATGGGTGTAGGCATATTCTCGTTCGCTCGCGGCGATCACCTGAACGTGGTGACCGCGGTATGCCATTTCCTGTGCCAGTTCTCCGGCTGCAATGGATGCGCCGCTGATCATGGGTGGATAGGATTGGGTCAGATATGCGATGCGCATGGTACACCTTCTTTCGTAACGTTTTCAACCTGCAGTCCATTTGTCTTTTTGTAGATCGCCCAACCGCCAAAGAACGCAGAGATGACGAAGGCAGCAAGCAGCCAGAACCAGATGGGCGGGTTCATGCCGTAAATGCCGATCAGCGTGATGAAGACGGCACAGCAGGTGCGTCCGAGCACGTTGGCGACAAAGAAACGGCGCGGCGAGATGGTGGCAAGCCCGGCAATGTAGCACATCAAGTCACTGGGGAAGATGGGCAGGACGAAGCTAAAGAAGTAGAAAATGATGCCCTGGTGACGCGCGGTCTTGTCCCATTTGTTGATGACGGCGGGGGAGGCAAGTTTGTAGATCAGGTCTCGTCCGTAGTGGCGGGCGATGGTGAAAGCGATCTGACTGCCCAGAATGGTGCTGGCGATGACGACCATCAGACCCGTACTGCCATACACGTATCCAGCGGTGACCATCAAAGCATGACCTGGAATAACGGCGACAAAGACCTGCGCCACGAGCAGACAGAACAACACAACCGGACCAAGCACGCCAAAACTTTGCAAATAGCTTGAGACTGCCTGCTGGTCAGTAATGAAGTTGAAAAAGTCAGCGATGGATTCGCGATAGAGTAAGGCAAGGGTAATAAGAACAAGAGCGGCGAGAATTTTTACGGTTTTCATTTCAGATCTCCCTTTATTCCGTCATTGCAAGGGCGATAGCCCGAAGCAATCTTATGAACATATTCGCGAGATTGCTTCCTCGGGCTGCCGCCCTCCTCGCAATGACGATGACGTTACAACCACGGTGAAGCCAGATTGCAGGCGTGGGTCAGGGCTTTGTCTGCGAGCGAACGGTGCTCATGCGATTGCGAGGTTTGTTTGATGCTCGAGGCGAGGTCACTGTAAAAAGCGTGGCGCAGGTCCCAGGTCAGGTTTGAGTCGTTGATATGTAAACAAGATTCGAAATTGATCTTCATCGAGTGCGCGTCTAGGTTGGCGGAACCGAACAGCACATCGTTGTGATCGTTCCATGCGGCTTTGCTGTGCATGTATCTGCCCGCATAGCGGTAGACATTTCCGCCTGCGCACACCAGCTTGTGGACGTGGAGATAATTTGCAAAATCCACCGGGCGGACGCGTGTTTCATGTGAGAGCAATACGTTGACCTGCACACCTTTCTTCGCTTGTTCGCATAAGGCATTCAGCATTTCGTCATCAGGCAGGAAGTACCAGGTGCGGATGTAGATGGCTTTATCGGCACGGGTGATCAGTTTCATCAGCGCTTCGCGGATGTCGTATTGATGGCGCGGGACAGTGAGCCACAAACGATCTGAGCCGGCATGTAAGTTGGACGTGCTCAATAAACGCCCGGCAAGATTTCCATTTTGTGAGAAGCCATGCAGAAAGTCGTACAGGTTGTGGAAGGTGTCGCCCAATTTGCCGTCCACACGCAGGTTGGAGTCGGTCCAGGTGGTGTAGTAATCACCAATGTTCGAGCCGCCAAGAAAGACGGTGCGATGGTCAATGGCGACGAATTTGCAGTGCAGGCGATTGTTGATGCCCAGTGGAGAAGCGGGTCGGTAGATATCCACTTGTACGCCGTGGGAATGCAGGTGATTGAAGAGGGCAATATTTTGAATGGCATGGCGCGGCTCGTCGAACACCTGCCCGATCTCATCCACCATCAAACGAACGCGGACACCTGCTGCGGCTTTTGCGATCAATACCTGCGCAATGCGCTCTGCCCATATGCCGCTATCGAATGCAAGGAAGGTCATGGATATGGAGTGCTGGGCTGTGGTAAGTTCTGAGACCAAATTCTGGTAGTAATCTTGAACGTGGGTGAAAAGTGTGTGGTGGTTCATGGCGATCTCCTTTGACAAACTCACTTTCGCATTTGCGGACTGCCAAAACCAGAGAACGGACTGCCAAAAACCGCCATTAAACAAAAAAGACCGGCTAGGTTCTGCAACCTAGCCGGTCTTTACTCAAGATTTTCTAATTAGGGCTTTCCATCTCAGCCAGCGCCCGCGCCAGCGAGCGGATGGCTCCGCGGCGAGTACGGTTGAATGTGCCTTCCGAGATATACAACTTGCTCATGATGTCGCGGTTTTGGACTTCTTTGACGTAGGCATCGTGCAAAATGATATAGGGATACCACTCCCGGGGCGGCGGGTCACGCGGGACCTCGCGGCTGGGTCGCATCTGTTCGATCGCTTCCAACACGACGGCTTGTACCGCCTTCCCGCGCTCGATATGCGTTTTCTTTTCGCCCGCCAACTTCTCTCGGACGAGTTTTATTTCTGCCAGGGATGTATCTGCCAGATAGGCATAGTCGAACAAGTTGCGCAGGACGTTCTCCACCAAGCTGACAGGGATGCCAAATTCCCGTGGTGATACTGCTGGCGGGTCATTGGCGATCTCGGCGACCTTTTCAAGGTGTTCGGTATTTTTGCGATTGAGGAATAACGCGTCGGCGATCTGGTCGGCGGGATGGAGCAGGCGCTCGACATCGGAGTTGGTGTATTGCAATCCGTTCGAGGGATGCCCCAATACCAGCGCGCCAACCTGCTCCGCTTCGATGTATAGGGGCACAAGCAAGGCGGCATCATCAAGAGGTGGGGGGAGGTGCCCCGGGGCGAGGTGAAGGGTATCGTCGGCAGTGAGCAGGTTCGAGGGTAGTTCGAGGCGGGGTTTCTTCCAACGGTAGTCGGCGATCTGGCTTGCCATCCCATTCTTGTAGATAAAGATCAATCCATATGTTGATCTGATGGGTTGGCATAATACGGATAGGATCTGCCCCAGCAGGGCTTTTAGATTTTCGCTTTCACTGGTGAGACGCCTGAGGTTGTGGAGGTTGGTACGCAGCAGACGCGTTTCACCTCGATAGAAGAACCAATCCAGGAAGATCGAGGCTGCGTTCAGCCCGGTATGTGTCAACACGCCAAGAAGTGGGATGAAGATGAGGATGACTTGGGGCGCTTCATAGGCAAGGACGAGCAACAGACTTACGGCAGTGTATATGCCTGCCACGAGCGTTATGCCGATCAGGTTGTAGAAAAATTCGCGTTCAATGGTTCGTTTTTCGACGAGGGCGCTGTACCGTGCCACGCCATACCCAACCATGCCAACGAAAACCGCCAACACCGCCGACATGGCAACCATGGGCATTGGGAAGATATCGAAACCGGATGAAACGATCGAAATGGGACCTATCAAACCTGTGATGACCGTGGCCGTGACCAGCGTCATCAATTGGCGGCGGACGATCTCTGTTGCGGCAATCCGAGCGGAGCGGACAAGGTTAATGACGCAGAAGGTGGTTAGCATGATAAGTGCAATGCCAAAGACGCCATACAGTGGACCTGCTCGCAGGCTGTTCAAATAAAGCGGATCGCCGCCTTCCACCGAAAAAAGGATCTGGGTGAATGCCTGCACTTCTGTAGCGGCAATGGCAACGAGATAAGCAAAGATGACGCGCACCCAGCGCCAGGAGTTCATCTTGCCGGGGCGCATGAGCATGGTGGCATGATGCCAAAATGCAATGGATGGCGCGACTGACCACCCTTGTAACCAGGCACTGGCGCCTTGTTCATATGTTCCGGAAGGCCAGAAGGGAAACAAAAATCGTAAGCCTGAAAAACGATAAGCGGGAATCGGAGGAGGGTCGAGCGCAAGCAGGATGTTCATGAACAAACCGCCCAGCGACCACAGGGTGAGTGCGGTCAGCCAGGCGGTGGGTGCCTTCGGGTTGCGCGTGACGAGATACATCCCCAACCAAAGCGATGCAATCAGCGCCAAAAAGTTAATAAAGAAGGTGATCTGGTATAGTGTCATTTTCCCGCGCCGATTGAATAGGATGGATTAACTCCACTATACTGGTTTTTGATAGCGAGTCAATAAGGAACTTGCTATCGGTTATCGCCATCGCCCTGGATCTTGCCGCGGGACTGACGGTCTAACAGTTTGGTGATATTGGCTTCAGCAATCTCATCGAGTGGAAGGTCAAGTTCAGTGGCGACTTGGGCAATGTACCAAAGCACATCCCCGAGTTCGGCTTTGAGTGCTTCCCGTTCCGCTTCGCCGATGTTCCCCTGCTTATCTCTAAAGATTTTCTTGATCTTGCCTGCCACTTCGCCTGCTTCGTTGACCAAACCAAGGGCTGGGTAAATGACGGGATGCCCAATCGCAGGATATTGCGCCGTGGCGCGTGATTTTTGTTGATAGTCGTTGAAGTTCATGAACTGTCCTTTTATAGCTGAGTTTGTACACGGATTGAACGGAAAACACGGATTAATAAAACGGCGCGAATTTTTCGCGCCATTTGCAACATTTGAGTCTTTCGCGTTAAAAATTTTTAGATGTTAAATTCCTTTGCCAAATTCTTCCACCACGCATCCTTTTCGCCGGGGACGAAAGGCGTGTATAGCGTGATGCGGTCTGCAATGCCACCGAAGCGTTTCTTCAGATCGGTGGCGAGATTTTCTTGTGTAGTTATTAGACAGAATTCGTTGAGCATCTCATCCGTGATGAGCATGGGCATTTCGTGCCATTCGCCTTTGGCGGCAAAACCCGAAAGTTTTTCGGCGGTCTCGCTCCAACCATACAAGTCCATCACGGCTTTGTAGGATGGAGTCGAAGCATAGAACGCGATCTGCATGCGGGCGAAGCCTTCTTCTTCCGGCGATGTCGCAATGAAGGGAGTCATCGAAACGGCGAGGTCGCTGCGTTTGCGTCCGCTTTTTTGAAGTCCCTCTTCGATGGCGGGCAGAATGATTTCGTTCATATATCTTGGGCTGTTGAACGGATGTGCATGGAAGCCCTCGCACATTTCGCCTGCAAGTCTCGCCAGACCTGTGTTCACGCCTGCAATGTAAATGGGAATGTTCGGATTCTCGATCTTGCCGGGGTTGAAGAACGGCGACATGAGCGTGATCTTGTAATGCTCACCGCGGAAGTTTAATTTGCTGCCGTTCTGCCACGCATCCCAAAAGGCGCGGATGACCTGGATCTGCTCGCGCAGTTTACCCGTCACCGACTCAGGCCATGTCATGCCGAAACGACGCTCGATATGCGCCTTGACCTGCGTGCCCAAACCCAAAATGAATCGTCCGTTCGACTGAGCCGCCAAGTCCCACGCGGTGTAGGCAAGGGTGGCAGGTGAGCGTGCGAACGACACGGCAATGGCTGTGCCAAAATCCATGTTTCCGGAATGCTCTGCGATCAAAGTGCAAGGCAGGAAAGGATCATGCTGGGTTTCTTGAGTCCACAACGCGGCAAAGCCAGTCGCTTCGGCAGCTTGGGCGATGGCGGGAATATCTTTCAGGTGAACGATGGGAAGGGCGGCATCTAGTTTCATGATGGCAAGTATACAGTTGGAGAAGAGAATAGTGAATAGGTGACTCTTAACCGCCAAGCTCGCGAAGGGCGCCACACTTGCACCGCGTGCCAGTGCGGTGAGAGAACAATTGAAAAACTTCGCGTTCTTAGCGCTCTTCGCGGTTAATATTTTTTGCAAACAAAAAGCCCCGCAAATGCGAGGCTTTGAAACTTATACAACCGGCTGACCTTCATCCAGGCTGAAGATGAAGCCAAGTAATTCACGGCTTTCTTGCAGCCAGACATTTGGCACGGTAGTGCGCTTCAAATAGCGGACGATGCCATCCTTATCCACAACGAGCGAAGCGGTGCGCTGAAAAAGCAGAAAATATTTTTCCAACTCATAAAGATGATACACAGCCCGGTCTGGGTCGCAGAGGATGGGGAAAGGCAAACCGATCCCATCGGCGTATTCGCGAGCCTTTTGCATACTTTCACCCAGAATGACGATGACTTCCGTCCCTGCATCTTTGAATTGCTGATACATTCTTCCAAGATGCGCCACATGCGTGCGGCACTGCGGGCAAGTCGTTTCGCGAATAAAGAACACGATCACATTCTGCTTGCCGCGAAAATCTGTCAGCGAAATCTGATGCCCATTGGTGGCAGTCAGTGTAAAGTCTGGGGCGATCGAGCCGATCTTTGCTTCAATAGAGTCTAGATTCATGGGCAACTCCTTGTCATTCAAAATTCGTCGTTAAAGATAACGTAATTGCCCGATCCGTTACCTAAGAGTTTCGTTAAGACTCCAGCAAATATGCCATGATCCAATTCGTGGTCGCATTCAATCCATCCATGTGGGCGCGCTCGTAGTTGTGAGATGCGTCGATGCCGGGACCGATCAACGACATCGCCACATCACCGCCCGCACGCCAGAAAGCTTCGCCGTCCGAGCCGTAGAATGGATACACATCGGTCACATATGGAATGCCATGCTTCTCCGCAATGCCGCGCAATTTTTTGTTCAAGCCTTCGTGATACGGACCGCCGCTGTCTTTGATGCACAACGTGGCATGAAATTCATCCGACTCCTGACCGGGTCCCACCACTGCCATATCCACCGTGACAAGTTCAGCGACTTCATCAGGGATGCCCGCCGCCGCGCCGTGCCCAACCTCTTCATAGTTCGAGATGTGGAAGTACACGCTTCGCACCGGACTTTGACCTGATTCCACCATCGACTTGATCGCCGCGACGAGATTTGCCACACAAGCCTTGTCATCGAGGAAGCGCGAACGGATGAATCCATTTGTCACTTCGGTCCGCGTATCGAACGCCACACAATCGCCGATGTTGATTCCAAGTGCGCGAGTCTCCGCTTCGGATGTCGTTTTTACATCAAGGCGCACTTCGAGATGTTTCTCATCACGCGGCAGATCTGGTCCGCTGTGGATGTGACCAGATGCCACATCGATCAGCACCGAGCCACGGATCTTCTCGCCCTTGGCTGTGAAGACCCATACACCTTCGGTTTCAACCGTCGGCCATTGAATGCCGCCAATGCGACTTAGTCGCAATCGTCCATTCCCTTTGATCTCTTTTACCACTGCGCCAAGCGTGTCCACATGGGCGGTTAATGCCACGGGAGGCAAATCACTTTTTACTGTCCACTTTGCAACGAGTGCGCCTTTGCGGGTGCGACTCAGTTCCAACTGCTTGTACTTGGACAGTTCTTTTTCAACGAAGTCAATCGCCGCGCTGGCAAACCCAGTCGGCGAAGGGATGTTGAGCAGGTCAACGAGGAAATTTGTGAAATAGGTTTCGTCAATTTTTGGGAGGGACATGGGGCATCCTTAGTTGTCACCCTGAGCAACAGCGCGGCGTCCCCGTAGGGGGAAGGGTCTCTACTTCCATTGGTAGAGATGCTTCGCTATCGCTCAGCATGACATGATAGTTAGATTCCTTCAAACTCAGTTAACTTCTTCTTCCAATCATCCGGCACAGGGATGGTCTTCAAGCCTTCGTAATCGAACGTAACCAGCACCACTTCACCGCTTGCCATCACTTTACCGGTGTCTGCGTTCATCACACACTGCTCCACCGTCATAGACTTGTTTCCGATCTTGGTGACCTTTGCGCCGGTCTTGATGTTGTCGCCGTAATGTGTGGGTGAGTGATATGTGATGTGAATATCTGCCACGATGACGCCAATCTCCATAAAGGACTGGTCCTTGCTGAATAAACCAAGCTTCATGAAATAATAGACACGCGCCTGCTCGAAATACGTCAGGTATTTTGCGTTGTTGACATGTCCCTGCGGGTCCAGATCTCCGTAGCGGACTTCCGTTGGGTGGAAGAAGTTGTAATCGGTCATGGCGGGATTATAGTTTGGTAGTTCTTAGTTGGGTAGTTGGATAGCAAAGCCTAAAACCTTCAATGCGTATTACGCGAAAAGAGCGAAAAACGCTAGTTCTTTTTGCGTAATTCGCTCTTTTCGCGCCTTTTGCGTTAAACCTTTGCTTTTGACCTTATATTTTTCAGTCAACTCTACGGCTGTAACTACTTGACTATTCAACTATCAAACTATCTAACTACAAAACTTCGCCAACCCTGCTTTATCCAGAATAATGATGTGACCATCGACATCTGTCGTGGCGAGTCCCTGCTCTTTGAAAAATACCATTGCTTGATTCACCCGCTTGCGCGATGCGCCGACGAGATCAGCGATATCGCTTTGGGTGAGCGCAATGCGGATCTTCACGCCATTGTCTGTTTCGTGACCATATCGTTCAGCGAATGCCAGCAGTTGACGTGCCACTCGTCCATTCACATCGAGCGTGGCAAGCGATTGGATCATCTGGTCTGAGAGCCTCACTCGTGCCGAAAGGATCTTCACCAAATTGCGCGCCACAGGTGGAAAGTTATCGAGCATGTAAAAGAACGTGGTTTTATCCATCCACAACATGAGCGAGTCTTCGAGGGTCACTACACTGGCAGAACGTCCCACACTGTCGATCAAACTCATCTCACCGATCAGATCTCCGCTGCCCAAAATGGACAGAATCGCATCACGTCCGCCTTGCTCGGTGTAGACCTTCACCGTCCCATGCAGGATGACATACACAGCCTCCCCGGGCTGTTCGATGAGCATCACATTCTTGCCAGTTGGAAACACACGTCGATGTGCGCGGTGTGCCACCCAGTCTAATTGTGCAGGGGCAAGACCTTCAAACAAACGAATGTCTGAAAGCAGATTGCGGGTGTCGTCTTTCTTGAGTTCAACCATGCGTAGCATATTTTACTGCCAATCTCTCTTGCGAAATTTTGGGTTGAGATTTGGGGGAAAGAGAAATCTCCAAACCTTCGAATGCCGCCTGTGAGTCAGGGAAAAAATTTTTCGCAGCACGTTCTTGCGCCGCTACCCAATCGTCAGCGTAGGATGGGTCGTGATGGAACAGGATCAACTGTCCCGTTTCGGCAGAGGCGGCAACTTGTCCCGCCATTGTTGCGGTCGAGTGACCATATCCCTGTGTCGAAGGAAATCCAGCGAGGCATCCATAATAATGATCGTCTGAATATTGCGCGTCATGAATGAGCACATCGGCATTGCGCGTGAAGTTCACCAACTTGCGATCTGTGCCCACATACCCTTCGGTGTCGGTGGCGTACACAATGGACTTACCCTGATATTCGATGCGATAGTGATAGACGCAGCCGGGATGTGCATACGATTTATGAATGCGGATGACCACCGCCTCAGGACTCGGATTTGGGCTTGATTCATGGGACCTGACTCCATCCTCATCCCAAACAATGACCTGCGTCTCGCGCAGCGATTGAATATCTTTGTTCGACGCCATGTCACGCAATGAGATCGGGAATGTGTCTGAAGACTGATTATGTTCAAGCACATGCTTCACTGT
>Ga0075012_10006893_pt1 | contig 10235 bp, 7 predicted proteins | sample All_14_2_FD_71474 | JGI IMG/M metagenome (GOLD analysis project Ga0075012, IMG submission 71474) | Freshwater microbial communities in response to fracking from Pennsylvania, USA - Allegheny Zone_MetaG_DW_15 | ecosystem: Environmental > Aquatic > Deep subsurface > Groundwater > Drilled... | reverse complement strand
CGGGTATGCCCGGCGGCATGCCCCCCGGCGCCGACATGTACTAATCGGCACCTGAAGTGAATAAAAACCCCCGGGCCTAAACCCGGGGGTTTTTATTTGGGGGAGGGGAGGCTGATTCCTGAATTCCTAATTGCAGCGCAAGCCTCCGGGGAAGCCCGGCGGTACACCTCCCGCTGAATTTGGTAGACTACGGGCATGCAGACGCACTGGACGCACCCGCTGGACGCTTTCAAGGAAGCCGGCTTCACCAACCAGAAGACCGGGCTGGCCTACCGGCTGGTCAGGGCGGACGCCGTGGCGCCCGGCCCCGAGCGCATAGAACAGGTCCGCGCCATCTGCAATGAAAAGCCGGTCTACGACATTCTGTTCAGCCATATCTTCGGCGGTAAACCCTACACAGCCGAGAGCGCGGCCGGTTTCCTGGGCTGGGCGGCGAAGGGCTGGCGCGAGCGCACCCATTTCATCTTCCTGATACTCGACGCCGCAGGCGGCGTCTGCGGCAACGTGGACGTTAAGTCGCCAGACCTGGAAGGCGCTGAAATAGGCTACTGGGCCGCCGCCGCGCACGCCGGAATCATCACCCCGGCCCTGGGCGAGGTCTGCACAATAGCGCGGACGGCAGGCTACAAGTCCCTTTTCGCCTACGTCGTGCCGCACAACGGCAGGTCCATCCGCGTGCTGAAAAGCAACGGCTTCGCGCTGGAGCGCGAGAGCGTCCAGTACAAAGACAAGACCTGCGACCGCTACCGCAGGCCGCTCTGACCAGCCGACATGAAAGCCGTCCTCATCTATATTTTGGCGTTCGCCGGAGTCACGGTGGCCGTGGCGCTGGCCGCGGAGCAGTTGCTCAAGGCCAATAAAAACAACCAGTTGCCGCACGTCACCAACAACGCCCTCGTGCTGGCCGGCGGCATACTGGCCGTCCTGGGCGGCGGCTTCACCGTGTTCGCCTTTACCGGCGTGCTGGTGCCGCTGATAATCTTCGCCTCCATCATCAGCATAGTGCTGGGCGCGGCCTACGCCTGGCGCCGCAGGCGCGAAAAGGCCGTCAACGAAGTATGGGAAGCCATACTTGCCGACGAAGAGCGCCAGGCCCGCGAAACCGCCGAGAAGGACCCCGCCAACGCCGCCGCCTGGGCGCGGCTCTCCGAGATAAAGCAGAAGCGGGGGGACCCGCGCGGCGCGCTGGAACTCTTCACCAAAGCCTGCGGGCTGGAACCGACCCTGCTCAACACGGACCGGCTGGCCCGCCTGCAGGAAGCCGTTCGCGCACTGCCGCCGCCCGGCGGGGATAAGCTGCATTCCTGACTAATCAGACAGATCTCGCGCCCCCCGAATCAGGGCCCAGACGGGGATAGGCCTTTGGGCCTTGAAATACTGCGTATTACACGGTATTCTATACCTGTCAGCAGCAGAATACCGGGCATGGAGGCAGGATACAGATGAAAAGACTTATACTGGCAGTCTCCGTACTACTGGCGGCCGGCACGGCCGCCCAGGCGGCGCAGAAAATAATCACCTTCGACAAGGAATACCGCCCCGCGGTAAGGGCGGCCGTCAAATGGCTGGGGGGCACCGTGGTCAGGGAGTTCAAGGTCATCGACGCCGTGGTGGCCGACCTGCCCGCCAATGTGAAGGACGCCAGCCTCTATTCCGTAGAAGGCGTACAGACCGTGGCGGAAGACACCTACCAGCGCTGGATAGAGGCCGCCCCGGCCTCCATGCAGTCCGTACCGCTGCCCGCCCTGGACCAGGCGCTGCGGAGCATCCGCGAGAGCACACTGGCCCTGCCGGAGCCCAAAGCGGACGCCGCCGCTCCGGCCGACAAGGAAATACCCTGGGGTGTGGCCCGCGTGAACGCGGCCGCCGCCTGGGACTACACCGCCGGCCAGGGTGTAAAAGTGGCCGTCATAGACACCGGCGTGGACTTCAACCACCCCGACCTCGCGCCCAATTATAAAGGCGGCTTCAACGCCGTAGACCCGGCCGCCGCTCCGCTCGACGACCAGGGCCACGGCACGCACGTAGCCGGCACCATAGCCGCCGTCAGGGATAATAAAGGCGTGGCCGGCGTGGCGCCCGCCGCGGACCTGTACGCCGTGAAGGTGCTGGATAAGAACGGCTCGGGCCAGTACTCCTGGATAGTGGCCGGCATTGAATGGGCCATAGAGCACCGCATGGATGTCATCAATATGAGCCTGGGCGGCGGCGCCGGCACCGAGGCCATGCGGCAGGTGATGATAAAAGCGGAGGAGGCGGGCGTCACAGTAGTCTGCGCCGCCGGCAACGACTCCGGCCCCGTGAATTACCCGGCCAAGTACCCGCAGGCCATAGCGGTCTCGGCGTCGGACTCAACGGATAAGATCGCCTCCTTCTCCTCACGCGGCGCCGAGATAGCGGTGATAGCCCCCGGCGTAGCCATCAATTCAACCCGCAAAGGCGGCGGCTACACCTCGCTGTCCGGCACCTCCATGGCCTGCCCGCACGTGGCCGGCCTGGCCGCCATAGCGGCAGGCGCCGGCGCCAAAAGCCCGGCGCAGATACGGGCCACCCTGACCGGTGCGGCAAAAAAACTGCCCGGCCTAACCCCAGAACAGCAAGGCGCCGGCCTGGTCGACGCCTTTAAACTAGTCCGGTAGATGGAGGGGACGTTGATTCCTAATTCCTAATTTAGAGAGCAATCAGAACCGCCGGGGCAGCCCGGCGGTTTTGATTTAGGAGATAATTCCAGGTTACGAAGCGCAAGGGGAGGGGTTAGCGCGACTTTGGAGAAGGGTCAGAAAAATTAGGAATTAGGAATCAACGTCCCCTCTTATCCAGGCGGCGAGGCGGGACATGCCTTGCTCTATGGTCACGGAGGGGGCGTAGGCCAGGTCGCGGCGGGCGGCGGAGATGTCGAACCAGTGGGCCGTGGTCAACTGCTGCAGCACAAAGCGCGTAAGCGGAGGCTCTCCCTTCAACCGGACCAGCCGCCAGACGCCCTCGAGCACGGCCGCGGCCGCCCTGGCCGCCCCGTAGGGAACCGCCTTGGTCACCGGCGGGGCCCCGGCGGCAGACAGTATCATGTTGACGATATCCCAGTTAGGCCGCGGATCGCCCTGGGACAGGAAATAAGCCTTACCCGCGCAGGGAGCGCCCGGCGCCAGCCTTTCGGCCGCCAGCCAATGCGCCATGGCCGCGTCGTCGACATAAGTCACATCTATCAGCTTGTTAAAATCGCCTATACGCCGCAGCCTGCCGGCCCGGCCACGCGCCACGATGGTCGCCACCATGTGGTCCCGGCCCGGCCCCCAGACCAGGTGCGGCCTCAGGGAAACCGTAGAGAATTGCGGAGAATCCGCCTCCAGCACACTGCGCTCGGCCCGGGCCTTTGTCTCGGCGTAATAAGAGTCGTATTTCTCCGGGTACGGCGCGCTCTCGTCCCAACCGTCCACGTCCCCGCCGCCGCCGGGATAGACCACGCTGGGCGTGCTGGTAAAAACGAATTTCCTCACCCCGGCCGCGCGCGCCGCGGCCAGCAAGGTTTCGGTACCAGCGACATTGTCCCGGTAAAAATCGTCGTAGCTGCCCCACATCCCCACCTTGGCCGCGACATGAAACACCGTATCGCAGCCGCGGCAGGCCTCAGCGGCCGCCGCCGGGTCGGAGACGCTGCCCTGCAGACACTCCACGCCCAGGGCTTTCAGCTCCGGATATTCACCGCGCGACAAATTGCGGACCTGCGCGCCTTTGGATAAGAGCAGCCGGACCAGGGCGCCGCCCAGGAAACCTCCGCCGCCGGTGACCAGGGCCTTCATGCGGCGGGCACTCCCTGTTTCTTCGCCCAGGCCGCCAGCTGCTCGCGCGAGATCTTGGCGTTATGCCTGATGTCCACCGGGAAGCCTGGGTGGTAAAGTATCCTGCGTATGCCCCGGGTATGTTCGTGCTCCCCGCCCAGGGCCAGCAGTTCGCCGGTAAGTTCGTCGCGCCGCGCCACGCCGGGCTCCAGCTCTACGCAGAGCACCGGCTCCTGCGCCCCGGCGCGGCCGACGCCCACCAGGGCGGTACGGCGCACGTCCGGGTGGGCGTTGAAGACCGCCTCGCAGGGAATGGTAAAAAGCGTGCCAGCCGGGGTGATTACCCGGTGGCTTTTGCGCCCGCAGAACCACAGCCGTCCTTCGGCGTCCTTCCAGCCGGCGTCGCCCATGCGGTGGTACAATTCGCCGTTGCGGCCCCGTATCTTGACCAGGGCGGTGCTCTCCGGCCTGCCGAAATATTCGGGCGACACTATAGGCCCTTTCACGGCTATCTCGCCTATCTCGCCGTCCTTGACCAGCAGGCTGTCCGACCACTCCGCTATGGGCCCGTCGGAGATCCTGATGATGAAAGTTTCCACGCCCGGCCAGCTCTTACCCACGCAGACCCCGCGGCCGCCGCCGAGCGCCGCCAGTTCCGAACCGGAGATGCAGGCTACCGGCAGGGCCTCGGTGGCGCCGTAAGGGGTGAAAACCGGAGTGCCCGGCTTGAGCATTTTCGCCATGCGCTCTATCACGGCGGAAGAGACGGGCGCGCCGCAGGAGATGACGCGCTCCAGCGACGGCAGTTTTACGCCGGTTTTTGCGCCGTAGCGGCTCAGCGTGTCTATGAGCGCGGGCGAGCCGAAAAGCTGTACCGCCTTGTATTGCTTGATGAGCCCCGCGAGCATGGCCGGGTCCGCCGCGGCGGGCCGGGTAAAGTCCATATCCGGGATCACTATGGTCAGTCCCAGCGCCACGTCGAAGAGGGCGAAGAGGGGGAAAGTAGGCACCGAGCAGAAGCCGGGCTCTATCTTGAAATATTCCTTCAGCATGGCCGCCTGCGCGGCGAACATGGCGTGGGTGTAAACCGCGCCCTTGGGCGCCCCGGTGCTGCCCGACGTGAAATTTATGGAGGCGGTCTCCGGCGTGGCCGCCGGGTCCGGGGCCGGGGCGCTCGCGCCCAGTTCCCTGATATGGTCAAGGTTCAGCCCGCCCCAGAACCAGCGCCGGCCCGAAGTTATGCTGAGCCGTGAACTCTTGGCCCACCCCAGCAGCACCCGGGCCGCGTGCGCCTTTGGAATACCGACGAATGCCTCAGGCCGGGCCTCGGCCAGGCAGCGCTTCATGTTAGGCAGGCCTATGCCCGGGTCTATCAGCACGGTGACCGCCCCGGCGCGGTACAGCGCGAAAGTGAGCGCGACGAACTCTATGGACGGCGTGACCATCAGGGCCGCGCGCGTGCCGGGCTTTATGCCGGCCCGGGCGAGCCCCGCCGCCAGCAGGGCGACCTCGGCTTCCAGCTGTTTGAAGGTGATGGTCCGCCCACCGTCGATGATAGCCGGGCGGTCGGGCAGGGAGGCCGCGCAGGATGCGATGAGGCCGGAAATATTCACAGGTTCCGTCATTATGCGGCTACTTCCCGACGAAGTTCTTTATGAGCGGGATGACTTCGTCGGCCGCGTCCTCGAGTATGTAATGGCCGCAGTCGGGGAATTCGTGCACTTCGGCCGCGGGGAACCTGCGGCGCCACTCGGCCAGGAAATGCCGGTCGAAAACGAAATCCTTGGGCCCCCAGCAGATGAGCATGGGCACGCCGGAGAGCAGGTGCAGTTTTTGCTGGGTTTCGTCCACCAGGGCGTAAGCCTTATCGCCCGGCGCCAGCGGGATGTCCTGCACAAAGCGCAAGGTGGCTATGCGGTTGGCCCAGCTGTCATAGGGAGCCGTGTAGGCGGCGCGCAGGGCCGGAGACATGCGTTTGCGCTTGCAGCCTACCCAGGCCGCGCCCCTCGCGAAGGCGTTGCCGCCGCGCACCAATAGCGCGCCCAGGAACGTGCGCACCAGGCGCAGGGCAGCGGGGAAACTCTTGCCGCCGGGCAGGAAGAAGGCCCCGGTATTGAGGACGACTATCTTTTCTATGCGCCCGGGGCGGCGGGCGGCCACGGCCAGGCCTATCATGCCGCCCCAGTCGTGCACCACCAGGGTTATCTTTTCCTGCAGGGCCAGGCTGTCGAGCAGGGTCTCCACGTCTTCCACGCGGCTTTTAAGGGTGTAATCGTAATTGTCGTCGCCGGGCTTGTCCGAGAGGCCGCAGCCGATGTGGTCCGGCACGATGACCCTGTTGTCGCCACGCAGGGCCCTCGCGAGGTTGCGGTAATAGAAGGACCAGGACGGGTTGCCGTGCAGCATCAGCACGGGCTTGCCCGCGCCCTCGTCTAGGTAATGCAGGCGCAGGCCGCCCCGCACGGGCAGGTACTTGCCGCTGAAGGGGTACTGTTCCGGGGTTACGTTTTCAGGCAGGTATGTCATTGTTACCACTTTACGCCCATCATGATGGTGTTGAGGCCGCTGCCGATGCCGAGGAAGGCCACGTTATCACCGGGTTTCAGGAATTCCCGCTCGTCGGCGATGGCGGCGGCCGAGGGCAGGGCCACGGTCCCCATGTTGCCGAGGTATTCGAAGGCGGGGAAATCTTTTTCCGCCGGTATGCCCAGGGCCTCGAGGATGCTCTTCCTGTGGGCCGAGCCGACCTGGTGGCAGACGGTCTTGTCGAACTCTTCGCCGCGCATGCCCAGTTCGGCCAGCAGGCTTGCCCAGGTGTCGCGGCCTAGCGCGGTGCCGTGCTTGAGCGCGGCGGTGGCGTCGGTGAACATGTGGTCGCGGTGCCAGATGCAGAGCTTGTGGTGCTCGCAGGCGGCGCGGTAAACGCCGCCCAGCAGCTTGTGCCGGCGGTGCTCCCCGGGGAATGAGCCGTCGGTGAGGAGCACGCCCACGGCGCCGGAGCCGCCTGTGAGGGTGGCGATGGAGAGGCGGAAGTTCTCGAAGCTTTTGTCTTTGAGCATCTCGGCTATCATGCTCTCGTTTATTTCGCGCGAGGATTCGCAGGAGACCACGAGGCCGGCCTTGATCTGGCCGAGCTCTATGCGGTTGGCTACGTCGAGCATGCCGTTCTGGACTCCGAGGCAGGCGTTGGAGACGTCGTAGACGGCGCATTCCGGGCCGGTGCCGAGCAGGGCGGCCACGGCGGCGGCGGTGGCGGGCTCGCTGTGCTCGCGGCAGACGCCGGTATAGACGAGGGCGCCCAGGTCGGCGGGCCGGAGGCCGGCGTGGGCGAGGGCTTTGCGGCCGGCGCGGGCCGCGCCTTCGGAGAGGGCGAAACCGGGGTCCCACCAGCGGCGCTCGCGGATGCCGGTGAGGGCTTCGAGCTGGCCCGGGGGGATGTGGAGGGCGTCGAGCATGGGCTGGACGCGCTTCTCCAGCTCGGAGGAGGTGACCACGTTGGGGCCGAGCTCGTAACCGATAGCGTCGATGAAGACTTTGTTGTATTTCATTGGTTCAGTTCAAAACTGCGATACTTCTCGCATGCGCCGCAGCCGCAGGAACGCAAAACCGCGGTCTCGCACACCGTGCTCGCCGCTGCCCGTCTCGGCCTCCGCGCTTACGCAAGCGTCGGCCTCCGACAGGCTTTTGCTAACCCTGCGGCCGCGTCACCTGCGCGGCCGCGCTAAAGTAAAAATGCTACGAAACCACTTTTACTGCGAAATCCTTCATTTGGTAGATGACCAGGCCGTCCACTATCAGGAAGCCGTCGGCTTTGAGGGTCTTGGTTTTATCGTCGGCGGCGGTGATATAGGCTTCTACGGTGACCATTTTATTCCTGGGGGCTATCTGGCCGCGGTAGACCCAGGTGTGCTTCTGGCCCAGGGCCATGGCTTCGAAGCGGGAATCCGCGGGCAGGTTCGGCCAGCGCTTGCGGGCGGCGGCTTTCATTAAATTGATGAAGGACTCGAGGCCCAGGGAGCCGGGGCAGACCGGGTCCTGGTAGAAGTGGGCTTTGAAGAACCACTCGGCGGGGTTTACGGCCTTGAGGCCGCGGATGAAGCCGAGCTGCACGGGGCCGCCGGCGGGGATATAGGTCTCCACGGAATCGAGCATTATGAGTTTCTCGTCGGGCAGGCCGGGAACCGCGGCCAGTTGCAGCGGTTCGGCCCGGGCCAGCTCCGCGACCGGCGGGGCGTAGCGGGACACGCCCCGGACGCCCAGCTGCTCGGACAGGGATTTTTTGGAGAAGAAGCCGAACTGGGTGACGCCTTTATAAACGGTGGTGCGGCCGCACAGGACCTCCAGGTCGTAATCCTGGATGATCATGCCGCCGGACTGTGAAACCTTGGTTATCTTTACCTTCGTTACCAGGATGCCGGCGTCGGGCATAACCTCGGCGTATTGGACGGCCGTGCCGCCGAGGTTGCGGAAGGAAAGGTCGGTCTCGCTGGTGAGGGCGCTGCCCAGGTAGGCGGCCAGCCACCCGCAGGGCTGCAGCGCTACCTCGAGGAGGACCGCGAAGGGCATGGACTTCTGCGCCCCGGATCGGAAGTACCATTCGCCCGGCGGCACGTCGTACTCGGCCTCTATGTAACCGCCGGCTTTCAGTTCCCACTGGCGGCAGTTCTCGATCTTTACCACGCGGTCGAGGAACTTATAAGGGTCGCCCGGCAGGCGGGCTATGACGCGCTCCGAGTCGAAAACCTTGTATTTATCCCCGAAGGCTTCAGAGGGTTTGCCGACGGCGAAGGCGGTTATGCTGGCGTTGTCGAAGAGGGGCGCGCGGGGACCGCTGTCCGCCGGGGCGGCCGCGCCCTGCCACAGGGCTTCTATCGCGTCTTTCCTGGCGCCGGACATGCGGATGGACATGTTGTGGATATGGATGATGCGCTTGCCGTCGGCGTACATGAAGGCGTCGGCCACGGCGTAAGGGGTGCCGTCGGGCTGGTAGCCTATTTCCTTGACGACGATCTCGTACATCGCTTTTTTGGTCGTGCCCAGCACCTGGCCGCGGCACTCCAGGCGGCTGGTAACGCCGGGCACCGGCTCGTACCAGCAGGCGCCCTCTTCGGCCACCCAGCCCAGGCGCAGCAGGAAGACCCTGAAGGTGTGCAGGCAGCACTCGTACATCAGGGTGCCCGGCATAACGTGGTCGTCCGTGAAATGGCAGACCAGGTGCCAGGCGTCCGGCGTGATGTCCATCTCGCCCTGCACGCTGCCCAGGCCGTAGCGGCCGCCGCGCGGGGAAAGCTCGAGGATGCGGTCCACCAGGCGCATGCGCCCGGAGGGCAGGCCGACCGGTTTGGCAAGCGGGAGGCCGGCGAAAGCGGGGCCGAAGCAGCCGGCGTAGCGGCCGGCGCGCAGCGCTTCAAGCTGCGCCTCGTCATAGGACTCGGTAGCCGAAGTGAAAGGCGCCGGCGGGGCCCAGCCCGCCGGGGCTTTGCCGGCCGCCGGGGCCAATTCCTCGTCTGTGAGGACCACGCCTTTACCCTTGGCCAGTTCTTCCTGGGTGAAGAAACCGGCGCAGCCTTTCTTCATGCTGATGAAGGGCTCGCCGTCCACGGTGCTTTCGTAATTGAAGAAGAAGAGCCAGATATCGCCGTTCTGCGCGAAGCGTTCGATGTTGATGTCGTAACGGATGACCTGGCCGGGCAGGGGCAGGCCGCGGTGCACGGTGACCTCGGCGTCGAGCAGGCGGTACATGGCCAGGCCCCTGGTGCGGCTGTCTATGCCCAGGTAGCCGCACAGGAACAGGTCGGCCTGGCCGGCCTCTACCGCTATGCAGGTGGGAATGCGGCCGCAGTCCAGGTACCAGGCGCCGGGCAGGATGTCGTGCTCGGTGACCACGTTGCCGGAGGTCATTGAGCCGGGCTCGCCGCGCACGCTCAGGATGCGGTCCACCAGCATCAGCGGTTCGGCGGGCAGGCGCACGCGGGTGGGATAGGTATCGGCGGGTGCGAACTTTTCGCCCAACACCTTGGCGATGGAGCCGACGGCGAATTCCAGGCACTGTTCGCGGGTCATGAAGACGGCGGCGGGAGCGGGCCGCGGGGCCGGAGCTGGAGCGGCCGCGGGAGCCTGCGGGGCGGAAGGCGCGGGGGCCGGCCTTGCCGGCAAAGTCCCGCCCAGGGCCTGCACCAGCCTCCCCTGCAACGCGATATTCCTGGACTGCAGTTCGGTGAAATTGCTGGAAAGCCGGAGGAAGATCTCATGGGCCTTCGCCTTGGCGGAGTTGGCCGCGGCGAAATTCTGCAGGTAGGCCGGGCCTTGGCCCTGTACCGCCGCGGGCTGCGGCAAAACCGGCAGCGGGGCCGCTACAGGAGCCGCCGGCGCGGGCCGGGAGGAGGCCGGCGGCGGGGCCGCGGCTACGGCGGGCGCGGGAACGGCGGGGAGCTCTTTGCCGGGAGCCCAGTCCAGCCG
>Ga0075012_10006891_pt1 | contig 10236 bp, 9 predicted proteins | sample All_14_2_FD_71474 | JGI IMG/M metagenome (GOLD analysis project Ga0075012, IMG submission 71474) | Freshwater microbial communities in response to fracking from Pennsylvania, USA - Allegheny Zone_MetaG_DW_15 | ecosystem: Environmental > Aquatic > Deep subsurface > Groundwater > Drilled... | reverse complement strand
GGTGTGGCGACGAATTGTCCTGTCACCCCTGAGATCGCGGAGTTGTGTCAACGGGTGGCTCGTGCGGTGGGTGGCGGATTGCTAGCACTCGACCTGTTCGAAACCGAGAACGGACTCTCTATCAACGAGATCAATCACACTATGGAATTTCGTAACAGTATCACCACCACCGGCGTGAACATCCCGCAGAAAATGGTGGAGTATGTGTTGGCTGTGGCGCGAGAACGAGTTACTGCTTAATAAAAAATCCCCGTCATTTCGACGGGGATTTGAATTGACGAACTTATCGGCGTCTGCGTCCACCGCGGAAGAAGCTTACGATCCAGATGAGAACAACTGCGCCGAGGATCGCAACGATGAAGCTATACACATTGAAGCCGGTGAGACCGTCTGTGCCAAAGATGTTTTCCATGATAAAGCCGCCAATGAACGCGCCCGCGATACCGCTGACGACGTTCTCGACCCCGCCCATTTGCTTGTTCTTGCCGGTAATGATGCTGGCGATCCAGCCTGCCAGCGCGCCGAACGCGATCCAAATAAGAATGTCAGTTAAAGTCATTTCTGCCTCCAAGTTGATTTATTTCGCCGAATTATACCCAGCGTGGGCATTCTATAGCACACTGAAATTTAACCAGTTATCAAGTCTGCGGGGAAATGATTAGTGTTGTTGACGTACGACACCATTGCATAATCTTTGCGGAAGTCGAAGCGGCTGATGGAGCAATTGTTGAGCAGGAACCACGAGCGGAGTCCGTGCGCTGCTTGCCGCCAGGGGAGTTTTAGCACAGCACACATGAAGCGCATGAAGAATCCGCCATGGCTGACGAATACGATACGTTCTTCGGGTTTGCCTTCTTTGTCACCATGTTTTTCCAGCAGCTCTGCAAGGACCTTATCTGCTCGCGGTTGGCGTTGTTCTTCATCTTCAAAGGGACGGTTCCACCAACCCGATTCATTCAACGTATCGGGCAACTTCAGGTTGGGGAAGTTCTGTTCAAAGAACGAGCGCGGCTTCCCCGACAGACCGTTGAAGCGGTTCTCTTCTTCACGGGCGTAAATGCCGCCTTCTTCGTGAATGTCCACCCAGGCTTCGAACGGAACATTTCCCAACGCGCGAGCCGTGTACGATGCTGTTTCGGCGGCACGTTCCATCAGGCTGCAATAGATGTGCGTAATACCAAAGCCATATTGGTTTTGGCTATTCCATGATTCTGGGTCTGTAATGGACTGACGTTCTTTGAGATATTGCGCCAACAATTTCGCTTGCTGTTTGCCGATCTCGGTTAAGTATGGGTCAGAGTGTTCCTGATAATCTGCGTTCCTTGTGTTCGCGTTGTTGATGGATTGTCCATGACGAATGAAATAGAGTTGCATGATGTAGTTCCTTATACTTTTGCTGATTGTCTTGATGATGAAAAGTAAATGGCGATCAAAATGAAAAACAAAATGGTGAGATACACCGGGATCGCTTCAAGAGAAATATTTTGAGCAAGCACTCCAGCCAACCCCGGAATGACCGCGCCGCCCAACCCAGCCGCGCTGATCTGCATGCCAATGGTGTTGGCAGCGTGATGATCGCCCACCCGCGAACTGGTCAACGAGACCAATGCTGGGAAGATGGGAGCTAGCGCGAATCCGATGATAGACACCGCGACGATGCTTGCCGTCTCGAACGGATTCCACCAAAGGAGCACGGCTCCGCACGCCGCCGCAACCTGACCCAACACCAGCAGCCTCTTCACCCCAAGCTGACGAGTCAACAGCCCGGCGAGGATTCGTCCCAGCGTGAAGGTTGCCCAATAGCTCCCAGCCCAGAGTCCGGCTATTTCTGTTGGAACATTTCGGGACAGAGTCAGAAGCGAATATGTCCAACTGCCAAAGGCAACTTCGACCCCAGTGTAGATAAAGAACAAAAGTAGACTCATCCACACAGCGGGGTGTTTCAGCGTTTCAGAGAGGGGAGTTTTGTAATCGGTGAGGCGCAGTTCTTTCTTTTCTTCTTCATGCAGTAGTTCAGGAGATCGCTGCCACATTCGAATGGTCAATACAAAACATGCCGCCAAAAGGATTTGAGCCATGCCAACGTTTTGATAGCCCCAATGCCAATTGTTGAACCAGTTCAAACCCGCCGTCATGATGAGCGGACCCAACGTCACACCGACACCGAAACTGGCATGCAGCCATTGCATCAATCCTTCGCCGAAATGCGAGGCGACGTAAGTATTCAAACCCGCGTCGATGGCGCCTGCGCCCAGCCCAGCAACGGTGCCTAGCAGAACCATCATCCACCAAACAGGGACGAGGGTGTAGCCGATCAATCCGGCTCCCGTTAAAAAACAGCTAGCTGCGAGCGTACCGCCGACGCCTAATTTGGCAATGAGTTTTCCGCTGAGAAAACTGGATGTGATATAGCCAGTGGTGCTGGCAATCAATAACATACCAAGCGCGTCGAGCCGCAGAGAGAACGTCTCCCGAATGGATGGCCATGCCACGCCGAGCAATCCATCTGGCAGACCCAGTGAGATAAAGGCTATGAACGAAAGCAAGATCAAGCCGATTTGTGAGCGATATTTTGTGTTCAATGTAGGTTCCTTGGGATGAAAATCTCAAGGAGTATAGCATCAAAAAATCCCCGCCTTCCAAAGGCGGGGATTTTCAACTACTTGATCTGATACAACACTCTGGTCTTGTCGTCTGAATTATCTTTATATTCTTGCCGTTCCCGATGCGTGGACAATCTTGCACCGATGATGAGAATGACCCCATCTACACGGGTGAAGAAGCAGGTAAGGTGACGTTTTGTGGCAGGCGCACGCCCAATGGCTATCTCACGTTTCTCTTTTTGCGAGTGTTCCACATCATCGTGATAGATGGCGTATTTATCGGTAAAAATGGTCTTGGCTTCTTCAAAGCTCACACCATATTTTTCTTCGTTGCGGGTCGCCTTTTCTGCTTCCCAGTTGAATACGAGTGCTTTTTTCTTTTTCATAGCGTGAGTATAGCATGTCTATGCATGGACGACCATTTGGCGGAAACAGTATTTTATTGGTTTAAAAATCCCCTACGGTACAATCGTTTTAAATGCCTCGAAAACTCTTTGTCTTTTTCTTTGCCCTTGTGTTGACCATTCTCTTTACGCTGCTGCCAATCTTCCCGTATCTCTCTGAAACGCGCGAGATTCTTGAAAATGGCGAATCTCTCTACCAGATGTGGAGTTTCCTGACACTACCCGAGTTCTACGACTCAGCCCGCTTTGCCAAGACAGGTTGGCTGGATTCGACCTGGAATAATTATCTGATTCTGTTCGTACTAAATCACGTAGGATTGGTTTTGGTGTTCTTTGCGATAAGAAATATTTTGAACCGATTTTTTGGTCGGAAGTAAATAAAAAGGTGACAATCACTTCGCAAGTGACTGTCACCTGATCACTACCCACTACTCACTACCCACTATTCACTATTCACTATCTTCTAATCGTCTCATCCCTTGCCGGACCCACCCCGATCCATTTCACGGGCACGCCCGCCGCTTCTTCGATCATCTTCACATACTTCTGCGCATTGACGGGTAAGTCTTCAAACGACTTTGCCTTGCTGATGTCTTCATTCCAGCCAGGGAAGGATTCGTACATGCATTCGACCTTATCCAAGCCGTAGGCATCCACATCCGCATAGCGGACGGTCTGTCCGTTCATCTTATAACCCGTACAAACTTGAATTTCTTTCAGTCCGCTTAGCACATCCAGTTTCGTCAAACAAATTTCGGTCATGCCGCTCAACTCAGCTGCGGTTTTCACGATCTCTAAGTCCAACCAGCCAACGCGGCGGATGCGTCCCGTCGTCGCCGCGACTTCGCCGAATTTTTTATACACAGCGCTTTCAGTGTCGTGAATTTCCGTGGGCAATGGTCCACCGCCGACGCGAGTAGTGTACGCCTTGGTCACACCGATGACGTTGTTGATGTATTTGGGTGGAATACCAAGACCTGCCGAAGCCGCCGAAGGGATGGTCGTTGAAGCCGTCACGAATGGGTAGGTACCCCAATCCGTATCTAAGAATGTTCCCATTGCCTGTTCAAGCAAAAAGGTTTTATTTGTTTTCAAACCATCTTGCACCAACGAGAACAATTCCTTCAAATACGGCTTGACCTTCGCGTAATATCCACGATACTCATCGCGCACCTGCTCAAACTTCAACGCCTCGCCGCCCAACGCCACGATGATCTTATTCTTCAACGTCAATTGCACTTCCAGCCGCTGCTCGAACATATCACTCGCAAAATCTGTCCAGCGGATGCCGTTATAGCTGACCTTATCCGCAAATACCGGACCAATTCCGCGCCGCGTGGTTCCCGTCGCACCTTTGCCTTTGGCTTCTTCGTACAAACCATCTAAAATTTTGTGATACGGCATGATGATGTGTGAACGCGGCGAAACCCACAAACGTCCATCCACATTCACGCCCGCTTTGTTGAGCATTTCAATTTCTTCGATCAGCACCGTTGGGTCAATTACCACACCGCCACCGATCAAACCGGTTGTATTCTGCGCAAAGATGCCCGAAGGCACCAAGTGAATTTTGAACGTGCCAAATTCATTGATAACCGTATGCCCGGCATTATTCCCGCCGTTGAAACGCGCCACATAATCTGCGCGCTCCGCCAGAAAATCCACCGCCTTGCCCTTGCCCTCGTCACCCCATTGTGAACCGATCACTGCTATGACTGTCATGTCATCACCTCATCATATGATTGTTTGAATTCCAACACCCAAGCCGACTCAAGTCCATGAGCTTATTCGTCTCTTGAGCTTTATCTCATCCACAAGCAGACGCTTCATCCTCCGCCTAAGCTTGTCAGCATTTCAGACGCATTTTTCACTCTGTTAGTTTTCTGTACAGCATTATAATTCGGGCGCGAGGAGAACGAAAACCAAATGAGAATTTTGCCCGAAACTGCCCTGACTTATGACGATGTGCTGCTAGTCCCACAATATTCCAATGTGGATTCGCGGCGCGTCCTTTCTACTAAAAGCCCCCTCACCAAAAAGATATTTCTTCATTCACCCATTGTCTCCGCCAACATGGACGTGGTCACCGAGAGTGAAATGGCGATCACCATGGCACGTGAAGGCGGCATCGGTATCATTCATCGCTTCATGACCATTGCCGAGCAGCAACGCCAGATCGAGCGCGTCAAGAAAGCCGAATCCTTCGTCGTGGAGAATCCGCTCACGATGACTGACCAGCACACAGTCGGAGATGTGAAGCGCATAGTCGAAGAGACAGATACTGGCGGTATCCTTATCGTCGATAAGCATGAAAAGCTAGTCGGCATCATCACTACCCGCGACCTGCTCTTTGAAGAGGACGATGATAAACCCGTCACCGCTATCATGACCCGCGACGTTCGCAGTGCGCCCACTGATACCACCCTCAAAGATGCTGAGCGTCTGTTGCACGAACATCGCGTAGAAAAATTGCCATTGGTAGATAAAAATGGGAAGGTGACCGGCTTGGTGACCTTGAAAGACATCATGAAGATCACCAAATTCCCCAAAGCGACCAAAGACTCAAAGGGACGTTTGGCAGTAGGTGCGGCAGTTGGTGTGCGCGATAAAGAAATGCGCCGCGTAGAAGCTGCTTTGCAAGCTGGCGCAGACTGTATCGTAGTGGACATTGCTCACGGCGATTCTGAGTTGGAATTGGATATGCTCAAAAATATCCGCAAGAATTTTCCTGAAGCGCAGATCATTGGCGGCAATGTAGCAACCGCTGATGGCACCAAACGCCTCATCGATGCAGGTGTGGATGCCGTCAAAGTTGGCGTGGGTCCCGGCTCGATCTGTATTACGCGCCAAGTGGCTGGCTCTGGTGTTCCGCAATTGACCGCCATCATCGAATGTGCCAAAGCCGCCGCGGATAGCAAAACGCCCCTCATCGCTGATGGCGGTATTCGCTTCCCCGGCGATGTAGCCAAGGCGATTGCCGCTGGTGCTCAAACCGTCATGATCGGCTCCATGTTAGCAGGCACCGATGAAAGCCCCGGCATGATCATGACCCGCCGTGGTCATCGTTACAAGGCGTCACGCGGCATGGCATCTCTGGCGGCGAATATCGAACGCAACAAACGCGAAGGCAATGACCTGACCCGCGAAGAGATCGAAGATTATGTGGCAGAGGGTGTCGAAGCGGCGGTTCCGTATCGTGGCAAGGCGCGTGAAGTGCTCAATCAACTCGTTGGCGGGTTGCAATCTGGCATGAGCTACAGCGGCGCAAGAACCATCGAAGAGTTCCAAGAGAAGGCGATCTTTACCCGCATGACCGGCGCAGGCTTGAAAGAGTCTGGTCCGCATGATGTGGAAGTGTTAGGTTAGAAGGTTTTCAAGTAATAAGGTTGAAACATTCAAACATTTCAACCTTCAAACGTTTCAACACAAATGGAGAACCCATGAGCGACCAAACCAAGACCTGGATCGAAAAAGACAAGAAGCAGTTGCATCCCACGTATCATCCCAAGACACATGCCAACCCAATGGTGATCGAAAAGGGAGAGGGCGTTTGGCTGCACCTCACAGACGGACGCAAAATTCTCGACGGCATGGCGGGACTTTGGAACGTCAACGTAGGTTATGGGCGCGAAGAACTCGCCAAAGCCGCCTACGACCAGATGAAAGATTTGGCGTTCACTTCGAACTTCTCTGGCATGACCAACCTGCCGTCCATTCAACTGGCGGATAAGCTGGCTGGCTTTGCCTACGAAGGTTTGAACACCACGCTCTTTACTTCTGGCGGCTCCGAGTCGAACGACTCCGCGTTCAAGACCGCGCGTTATTACTGGAAGCGCAAAGGCAAGCCGGGCAAGTACAAAGTCATTGCACGCAAGGGCGCTTATCATGGTGTGACGCTTTCCACTACGTTCGCCACCGGGCTTGAAAAATATCACACCATGTTCGGTCCCGCGCCGGAAGGGTTTGTTCACATCCCTGCGCCGAATCCATATCGCTACGAAGGCAAGATGAAGGATGGGGAAACCGTCGGGCAGGCAGCGGCTCGGGAACTGGAAGAAGCCATTCTACGCGAAGGAGCCGACACCGTCGCCGCTTTCATCGCCGAACCTGTGATGGGCGTCGGCGGCGTGATCGTTCCACCCGACGATTATTTCCCGCTCGTCCGTCAAATTTGTGACAAATACGAAGTCCTCTTCATCGCGGACGAAGTCATCACCGGCTTCGGGCGTACCGGCGAATGGTTCGCGCTCAAGCATTGGAACGTGAAGCCTGATATTCTTTCGTTCGCCAAAGCCATCACCAGCGGATACGCTCCGCTTGGCGGCATTCAAATATCCGATGAGATTCGTGAGACGATGGAATCCGCGGGTGATACCGAAGCGTACATGCACGGTTATACCTATTCGGGTCATGCCATGGCGTGCGCGGTGGGTCTCAAGAATCTTGAGATCATGGAACGCGAAGAATTTCCCAAGCGTGCGCGTGAATTGGGCAAACGGCTGCTCGAAGGTTTGAAGAAGCTCGAAGAATTTTCCTTCGTCGGCAACGTGCGCGGACTCGGTTTGGTCTGCGGTGTAGAAATTGTCTCCGATAAAAACACCAAAGCCGCCGATGTCGCCACGACCATGAAGATCTTCAAAGCCGCCGAAGCGCATGGGTTGCGCTCTCGTCCGCTTGGAAATACGCTCGCGTTCTCGCCTCCGCTCTCCATCACCGAAGACGAAGTTGACGAGATCGTCAAACGTCTTGGCGCGGCGATGGATGGAATTTCGTAGAACGATATTGGATACTCGATATTCGAATATCCAATATCGAGTATCTTCAATTCGTAAATCCTAAATCTAAAATCGTAAATCGAATGTCCGTCTACCTCCACGACATCCCTCTCTCTCAAGCACAGGAACGTTTACGCCAGGCATTGCAAGATGCCGACCTTTGGCGTGTTCTCGGTGTGGAAGAAATTCCGCTCGATGAAAACGCATTGGGACGCGTCACCGCCGAGCCGATCTGGGCGGAGATCTCTTCACCGCATTATCACGCCTCTGCCATGGATGGCTTCGCCGTTCGCGCGGTGGCGACGAATGGGGCGATGCCTTCGGCGCCAGTAACGCTTCACACCGGACCCGAAGCCCAATACGTCGATACCGGTGACCCGCTGCCCGAGTGGGCGAATGCGGTCATTCCGATTGAAAATGTCGAATCACTGGATGAGAACGAGCAGATCACAGCCGAGATTCGCAAACCGAAGACCATTCGCATCCGTGCTTCGGTTGCGCCGTGGAGTCATGTCCGCCCGTTGGGGGAGGATATTGTCGCCACGCAATTGGTCTTGCCCGCGGGGCACGTCCTCCGCCCGGCGGATTTGGGTGCGATTGCGGCATCTGGACATCAGACGATAAAAGTTGCCCGCAAGCCGAAGGTGGCAATCCTGCCCACAGGCACGGAGCTTGTGCCAATTGGTTCTAAGCTCAACGCGGGCGATATTCTTGAATACAACTCACTGGTGTTGGCATCGCAGATCAAGAACATGGGTGGTGAGCCAACCCGTTACCCCATCACCAAAGATGATTTTGATTTGATCTGTGAACGTGTAAAAGAAGCGGCTCAAACTCACGATTTAGTTTTGCTAAACGCTGGTTCCTCGGCAGGCGCAGAAGATTTTTCTTCGCGTGTGGTCGAAAAACTTGGCACGTTATTGGTGCATGGTGTGGCGGTAAGACCGGGGCATCCGGTAATTTTGGGGATGATAAATCGGGAATTGGTACATTGGGAATCGGGAAATACAAAACCCCAATCTACTAGTTACCAATCTACCAATATACAAATCCCCATCATCGGCGTCCCCGGCTATCCCGTCTCTGCGGCGCTGACGGTGGATATCTTCGTGGAATCTATCATTGCCAAATGGCTGGGGCGGCGTCCGTTGGAGTTGCCGACCGAAACGGCGACGCTCACGCGTAAGCTGGTCTCGCCCGCGGGCGATGACGACTTTGTCCGCGTGGTGGTGGGCAAGGTGGGCGATAAACTGCTTGCGGCTCCGCTCTCGCGTGGGGCGGGTGTGATTACATCGCTCGTTCAGGCAGATGGGCTGGCGCTCGTTCCAAGCGGCGTGCAAGGCATGGAAGCGGGCGAGAAGATCCAAGTCCGCATGTATCGCAATCGCAGCGAGATCGAAAAGACTATCCTCGCCATCGGCTCGCATGACCTGACACTCGACCTGATCTCGCAATTCCTTGCCGAGCATGACCGTCGTTTGGCATCTGCCAATGTCGGTTCGCAGGGCGGGTTGGTGGCGTTGCGGCGCGGCGAGGCGCATGTGGCGGGGTCACATCTGCTTGACCCGAACGATGGCACGTATAACATTTCGTACATCCGCCAATATATGCCAGGCATTCCGGTGAAGGTTGTGGCGCTGGTAGGACGTGACCAGGGCTTGATCGTTAAGAAGGGGAACCCAAAGGGAATCAAAAGCTTGCAGGACCTGACCAACCCCGAGGTCCAGTTTGTGAACCGGCAGCGCGGTGCGGGCACGCGCGTCTTGCTTGATTATCATTTGAATTTGATGACAATCTCAAAAGAATCCATTGCAGGCTACAATCAGGACGAGTATACTCACCTCGGTGTTGCTTCGGCGGTTGCTTCGGGGCGTGCAGATTGCGGATTAGGCGTTGCTGCCGCAGCCCAAGCGTTGGATTTGGACTTCATCCCGCTTTTCCAAGAACGATACGATTTAGTGATCCCGAAACAATTTGCAGATGATGAACTGCTTGCGCCTCTCTTCGACCTTTTGGCTGATTCGCGGTTTCGAGAGGCTGTATCCAAACTGAAAGGATATGATGTGTCTGTGATGGGCACGATAATTTTGGAGGACTGATGACTGAAGGCTTGATCATTGATGATAATCGCCAAACGGCGGACGCTTTACAACAAATGCTTGGGTTGTTGGATCTTCCCGCAAGAGTTGCCTACGGTTCCAGCGCGGCAATGTCTATGTTGGCGAGTGTCGTTCCGGGATTTATTTGTTTGGATATCAATATGCCCGGTGTGGACGGTACGGAAGTGTTGGCATATATTCGCCGTGAGCCGCGTTTGATGAAAGTGCCGGTTATCATCATCACTTCAGACGATCAACCAGAGACCCGCCAGCATGTAATGCGCGGCGGCGCTCAAGCGATGATCATCAAACCCGTGACCATTGAGGTTTTGGAAGGCGCGTTCAAAAAAGCGGG
>Ga0075012_10006888_pt1 | contig 10237 bp, 8 predicted proteins | sample All_14_2_FD_71474 | JGI IMG/M metagenome (GOLD analysis project Ga0075012, IMG submission 71474) | Freshwater microbial communities in response to fracking from Pennsylvania, USA - Allegheny Zone_MetaG_DW_15 | ecosystem: Environmental > Aquatic > Deep subsurface > Groundwater > Drilled... | reverse complement strand
CGGTACGTTCTGCGACGCCATGGTGACGATGAACAGGGGCAGCGCGATACCGGCAAACGCGCCGACCGAGAAGCTTGGCGTCACCCATACCGGTTCCACCAGCGCCAGGCGCAGCCCACCCGTGTCGATCAACCCCTGCGCTCCGGCAATGACCACGCCGGCGAGCAAGGCCAGCGGCACGGCGTAGCGCGGCAGCAGGCGACGACCCAGCAGATACACGCACAGCATGGCCAGGACGAGGCCCGGGCGGATCTGCATCGATGTGAACAGGTCCAGCCCGAAGCGCAGCAGTACGCCGCCCAGCATTGCGGAAGCGAGCGAAATCGGGATGCGCCCCATCAAGCGCTCGAAAATGCCACTGAAGCCCGCAGCGGTGATCAATAGCGCGCAGATCAGGAAGGCGCCGACTGCGTCGCCCATTGACGTTCCATTGGCTGCGGCAATCAACATCGCAGCGCCCGGCGTGGACCAGGCGGTCAGCACGGGTGCCCGGTAACGCAGTGAGAGCGCGATTGAGCTCAAACCCATGCCGATACCCAGCGCGCCCATCCACGAGCCGATCTGGGCCGGCGTGGCGCCGAATCCCGCTGCAGCCTGAAAGACGATGGCAGCCGAACTGGTATAGCCGACCAGTACCGCCACGAAACCCGCGACGATCGCAGACAGTGAAAGATCCCTCGCCACCCCGCGGGTGGGTGGGCTTACGCCGGGTTGCATCAACGCAGGCGCGGAAAGAATGCTGCGATGCAGGCGGCGAGTTGAAGTTCGGCTTCTTCTCGCACGGCACTGAAGCGCGTTGGCTCAAGGCCGATGTTGTGCCACAGCGCGGGCTCGATGCGGGCGACGACCTCACTGCTGGCTTCGTCGAAGCGGTCAGCCTGGGCAACCTGGCAGGCAACATGCAGCAGGCTTGCATCCAGCGTCAGGGAGCCGGCAAGCCTCGGCGTGATCTGCGCACCGATGATCTCGGCAAAGCAGTCCGGCAGGCCCCAGCCATTCATCAGTGCCGCGCCGACCTCGGCATGGTCACAGCCGACTTCTGCACGTTCGGCCAGGTGCAGCGGTTCTGCCTTCGACTGCGAACGGCGCTGTGCGCGTTCGGCGAGTTCGGGCACCAGTTGATACATCACCAGGTGACCCAGGTCGGCCAGCAGGCCAATGACGAACATGCGTTCTGCGGCAGCATGGCCTGCTGCGCGAGCCAGACCGCGCGCGGCGAGCGCACACATCATGCTGCCGTGCCAGAAGCGCTTCATATCCATGTCGTCGGGACGGATGCCGTCGAACACCGCGCTGACCGACATCGCCAGCACCATGTCATGAATCTGCTGCAGACCCAGGATGGGAATGGCACGTTCCAGGGTGTCGATCTTGCCGCTGAAGCCGTAGAACGCGCTGTTGACCAGGCGCAGCACGCCTGTGGTCAGCGCCGGATCGGCGGCGACCAGCTTGACCACTTCGACAATGGAGCCGTCGGGCGAGTCAAGCTGCTCGCTGATGCGGTGGTAAACCGTAGGCAGGGAGGCGAGGGCCTTGATCTGGCTGACGAGTTCCTGGGCTGAATGCATGGCGGTTGTCCTGTTCTCCTCCTGTGGATTATCAGCGATCAGGGACTGCGGGGGAATGGCCCGTACGGAATATGTTCAGTCAGGTGTCGGTCTTCAAGCGGTCATGACGCGCGCCCAGCCCGGCGGTACTGGGAAAGAGCACCGCCGGTGAGCAGCAGCAGGATCACGCCGAGGGCGAGCCATCGCATTGCGGTCGGATCCTGGTATTCAGTCACCGCCTGCAGATGCAGGCCGCGAACCCTTGCCTGGGCCGGTGGCAGCACCGACTCATCAGCCAGCATGGGAGGCTCTGCAACGCTGGAGGTGGAGGGGGTGTCGATTGCGGTCCGGGGAGATTCGTCGGCAAGCAGACGTCGCACGCCGGCCGTGGTCGAGACAGCAATGGATGCGGAAAGCTGGTGGGCAACCCAGCGCTCGACAGCTGCGGATGGCTGGGCGAGTGGAGCCCTGGCTGTCAGTTCGGCATAGGTCCGGGCAAGCTCTCGTCGGGTCTCGTCGTCAGGCGACCAATGACCATGGCGTTGAGCCTGAACAAGGCGCTCCAGCGCTTGCGCATAGGCTTGGGGATGACTGCGTAGCCAGTCCGGAATGCCAAGCTGATGCTTGTCTCGCACCAGCACGTCGTGAAATGCCTGCCAGTGGTCAGGTCTGACCATGTCTTCGACCACCGTCTGCCAGCCCCATGCAAACTGTACTGCCTTGAGCACTTGAAGGGTGCCGGCATAGCCTTCAGCTTTCTGTGCCTCGAGCCAGCCCGGATGCAGGTAGCGCGATTGCAGTTCGGCCGCCATGCTGCGCTGCGCGCGTTCGGCGTAAGGTTCGGAGTCGTCCTGCAACTGGTTCACATAAAGCTGCAGCGCTTCCTGCTTGCCGACGGTGCGCGCGGCAGCGGCAAGTCCGCCCAGGTACTGGAAAGGATCGTCAGAGCTTGCCATGCCGTAGAGGTTGGAAGTGCGTGACAGGATCGCAGCGTCCGCTCGCTTGAGTTGGGCACCGAGCGCGCGCGCTGCTACCCCTGTGGAAACGCCCTCCAGTGCGGCACCGCCGAGGTAGGGCTGGCTCATGCGCTGCAGGAAGAGGGCGCCAAGGCGCGCATCGCTGCGGCGCAAGCCGTCGTCCTGAACGGCATCGGCGATACCTGTGCCGTAGTCGCCGACCTGATTGCCGAATACCCTTGCCTGACCCAGCAGCCGGGCCTGTGCTGCGGCAACACCATGCTGTATCAACTCTGTTTCGACCGCTTTGCTGTGACGGGCGACGACGCTATCCGGCTCTGCACTGGAAACGGTGCTGACGGCGTTGTCGAGCAAGGCCATGAGGGCGGGGAACTGGTCACGGTAGGATCCGGTGACGCTCAGCAGCACATCAACCCGTGGCCGCCCAAGTTCGGCTTCGGACAGCAACTCGACACCGCGCGGACGACCGCTGTCATCCCATTGCGGACGCACGCCAAGGGCCACCATCGCCTGCGCTTCCATGATGCCCTGATGGCGCAGGGTTTCACCCGCCCACAGCGATAACACCATGCGTTGCGGTGAGCGGCCGTTGTTGGCGGCCTGATAATCCCGGAGCCAGTTGGCGAACAGCAGTCGGGCGACGTTGTAGGCCTGGCGGGTGGGTAGCCGGCTTGGGTCCAGGCCGATCAGGTTGCGTCCGGTGGGCAGGCTGTCCGGGTTACGGATCGGGTCGCCGCCATAGACTGCCGGGACGAAACGCCCGCCAAGCGCGGCCAACAGCCCATCGATTTCACCTTCGACCGCCAGCAGTCGGTCAAGGTCTTGGGCGCGTTCGGCCAGCTCCAGCAGAGCTTCGCGATCGATTTCGCGACGACCTGCCCGGTTGGGGACGGCCGTGTCGGGCGCTGGAGGGCGGAGGTCCAGCACACTGGCGGCCTGCGGATCGCGCAAGGCAAGCTCCAGCCAGCGGGCGGGTCGCGATCCTGCAACATCGCGATAATCGATCAGAAAGGTTTCGTCGATGTCCTCACCCAGTGCCTCGAGCAGCGGACGACGTAGCGCCTGCAGGATGATCTGCCGCCGCATATCTGCATCCGGTGCCACCCCGAAAACCGCCAGGCCACGTGGTTGAGCACTCTGTGCAAGCTGATCCAGCCAAGGGTGCAGGACCTCCATGAAGCCTTCGAGGTCGGCCTCGACCTGAGCACGGCTCCAGTCGAGGTCGCGATGCAGCTGATGCTCGACGATGAGCTCGACAAGTTGTTGTGCCAGGGCTTTGCGGGTTGGGCCGGTGTCGGCGATTTCCCATTCATGCATGACTTCATGCATGTGAGCCATGCGGGCCGGAAAGCCGGCGGTGGCGAAAACAGGCGTCCGATGGCTGATCAGCGTGGCACGGCCCCGGCGCTTGGCGGTCAGCGCTTCGCCCAGGTTGTCGACGATGTAGGGGTAGATCACGGGCAGGTCGCCCAATGGCAGCAGGGCGTCGTCCAGCACGTCCAGCCCACGCGACTTGCCGGAGGCCCACTCCTGGGTTCCGTGGGTGCCAAAGTGCATCAGGGCATCGGCTTGCCGAGCCCACAGATAGACCGCAAGGTAGTGGTGCGAGAGTGGATTCTTGCTGCGATGCATGAAGGGGTCCTGCCCGCGCCGCAGTGTTTCTTCGCGCGGAGGCTGGGGGAGCACGGCCAGCTTGCCGATTTGCAGGCGTGGAATGACGAACACGGCTTCCCCGTTCCAGTCGACAACATAGGGACTGGTTGGAGGGGCCCCCCAGTGGTGTTCGATACGGGCGCGCACGTCGCTGGGAAGGGTCTGCCACCACGCAAGGTAGTCGGCCAAGGGTAGGGCGGCTGCGTGGTTCGACCTCAGCAAGGCGAGCAGATCGGCCTTGGGGTAATAGGCCTGAAGCAGGGGCGGCAGTGCCTCGATCCAGTACTGCTCGGGTATCGGTACGGTATCGTAGCCGTGCGCGGCAAGGGCAGTGGAAACCTGCTGCAGGCTGCGGGGCACATTGAGGAAGGATGCGCCAAAGTTGGTGCCACCCGGCGGGTAGTTGTAGACCATCGTCACCAGTTGCTGGTCGGCTTTGGGGCGTGTCTGCAAGGTGATCAGGCGTCGAGCCTTGGCTACCACCGCCTCGGCCTGGCGCAGGATCAGATCAGTGCGACGTCCGCCGTCGGCATGCGCGACGACCATCAGGGGGTCGATGGCACCGGCGGCCTCCGGCTGCACCAGATAGAAGGGGGTGTCGCCCAGTGACAGCCCGGTGGCGTCCGCCTCCCATTGTTGCTGGTCGCCCTGACGGTAAGGCTGGGTGATCAGCACAGGACGCTGCCAACGCTCGAACAGCGGCTGCAGTGCCGCCGCCTGCGGGGTCAGTTGATGCAGTACCAGCACGCGCGGGTGCGCCTGACGTGCCTCTTCCGCTCCGGTTTCTAGCAGGGAGGACAGCGCCGTCGCATCGACCTGCTGGCCGAACGCCGCATAGGCAAAAAGCCCTTGTTGCTGGAAAAGGCGCAACCATTCGTCCAGCCAGGCGGTCGAGCCATTGATGAAATGGTAGCGGTGCACCAGGATCGCTACCGCGGGTTGCTGGGCCAGGTGGGGGTGACGGGCCTGCCATGCGGCCAGGGCGTCCGCGTCAGGAAAGAAGCGATCAGCTTCGGGGTGATACAGCCCCCGTGCGGGCCAAGTCTGCGGAGGCGGCAGGGATGGGCGGGGCAGACCGGCGATGACCGCCTCCGCCAGGGAAAACGCGTGACGCACATTGCGTTCGCCGCCTGCGCTCAAGTATTGCTCGAGCGCGGGTTCGGAGGTCGTGCTGGAGGGTTCGGCACGCTCTGTGGTGATCCAGACGACGCGCCCGGCCCGCCTTTGATCGTGAGCCGTCAGCAGGTCGCCGAACAGCTTGTTCAAGGTGGCGAACACGCTGGCGTGGGGCGCGTCCACCCATACCATGTCCACGCCTTGCAAGGCGCGGATGAGTTTCTCGCGATGTGTTTCGGTGTGTGCAGGTTCGATGCGCAGTGGATGGTCGAGGTGGCGGACCTTCCAGCCCGACTCGACACCGATTCGTTCGATCATTGCGCTACGTGCCTGCGGCGTGATGTCCGCTGTCAGCCACAACAAGGTTCGAGCGAGGGCGCTGCTGCTGCCCAGACCCAGGAGCAGGGCCAGCAGCACGAGCCAGCGTTGCTTCACTGCTTGCCCTGCCCGCTGTCGGTCGGTACGGCCTCGCCCTCGGGAACGTAAATGATGCTGCCGTCACGCAGTCGGTAGGCTACGCCGGCACGCACCCCTTCCCCTTCGCTGACGCCACCCGTGCCTCGATAGCGAATTTCACGCCCCTGCTCGGTGGCGACGATTTCCATGTCGGGCTCGCCTGCCTTGAACAAGGTGTTGTTGATTGGCGATGCAGATTGACTGCTGCTGGCGACCGCGGCGAGCAGGGCGACGACCAGCACCAGGAACACGTCGACCAGATTGACCGCGGACAGCATCGGATCGTCATCGTCTTCGTCGATGATCTTGAAGTGTTTGAAGCTCATGCCTGCATGCCTCGGGTCTTGCGGATGCGCATCAACTCGGCAATCAGCCAGCGGCGGCGGACCGAATACACCACCAAGCCCACCGACGCCGCTGCCAGCGCCAGCACCACGCCGGCAAAAGCGCCGCTGAAAACGGCAAGCGCCTCATGCCCCTGGCCGTTGGCAACGCTTTGTAGTGCCGGACCAAGTGGAATCATGGTCGCGATCAGCCCGAGCATGGGCGTAACCCGGCTCAATAGCCGCAGCGGCTCGATCTGGCGGAGTGCGCACATCTCGAGCTCGTCCATGTCGATGTCCGTGGAACCGGGCAGGCAGCTGAAGCCGGGCTGGCGCCAGCGCTGCCAGGCCTCCATCAGCGTGGCGCCGGCAACCCAGAGGGCGTAGCCGAATGCGATGGCAACCAGTGCGAGTACAGGCCACAACAGGGCTTGGGCAAGCTGCAGGAAGGTAGATTCGATCATCAAGAAGGCACGCCTGAAGTGACTTAAAAGGTGAGGGCCGGAAACTTGGGCCTGACCGTGACCGTCCTGCGCGCTTTGGCGCTGATCAGTTCGACACGCAACTGCTTGAGTGCAGCGTGATGATGGAAAGCTGTAAAGGTGATCGATTCCAGCGCGGCGGGGCGTTCGCAGTCGAAGGTCACCGAGTACTGGATGTTGGGGATGTCGGCCTTCGGGTCAGCAGCGGTGAGGTCGGGTGTCGACTGATGTGCTACCGCCTTGCAGCCGGCGTCGGCCAGTGGCTCGAGAAACAGCAGGGGTTGCGGCAGACGTGACTTGAGTGCATCAAGCGCGGCTTGCTGTGCCGGATTGCTGGGTGGATAGTCGAAACCGAGCAGACTCTCGAGCGGAAAATCGAATTCACCTTTCAGGCTGTTGCCTTCGATCGTGAGCTTGGCCTTGCCCTGACCATGGGTGTGACTTCCGTGTGCCCATGTGCTTGAGGACGCGCCGACAAGGATTGCACCGGCGCACAGGAGGGAAAGCGCCTGCAGCGGCGAGACGTTGCGAGAGATCATGACTGGACAATCCAATAGGGCTCAGACCACCTTCCCCGGCAGTCATCGAGCGACAAGGCTGCCTGTCGGCATCGACAAGCAGCAACCTTGTTGGCCGGTATCCGGGCTGGCGGTGATGCTTCATCGCCTTCCCAGGCCGGCAGGATGCCAGGCCCAGTGGCTGGAGGATGAAGAAGGATCCGGGCTGACAAACCGGATCGAACCGCTTACCGTTGCGGGGGCAGCGCAGCTTGTTTCGACCGACCCGGCAAAACCTTGCAGCGCAGGATTGTGTCGAAGTGCATGCTTCCCGTTTAACTGCGCCTCGGGAGGAGGCGCAAGCACCAACGGCCGGCATGTTAGCGGAATCGACCCGGGGTGTCAGCCGCGCCGGGCGAAGAGGCAATAGCTGGAAAACCGATTGGAGAAATCATGCGACTGAGCAGCTGGAACATACAGTGGGGACGCGGTGCCGACGGCAAGGTGGACCTGCAGCGTACCGTAAATGCGCTGAAGGCAATCGGCGACCTCGACGTGATCTGCCTGCAGGAGGTGGCGCAGTGCTTTCCCGGCCTGGCCGGCGGCCAGGGTGAGGATGAAGTGGCGATGCTGTGCGCTGCCTTCCCCGACTACGAGGCAGTGTTTGGTGCAGCGGTGGATGTTCCCGATGGTGCGGGCGGGCGGGCCCGCTTTGGCAATATGGTGTTGTCACGTCTGCCGCTTGGTCAGGTGTTTCGTCATCTGTTGCCGGCACCGCCCGATCCATCCATGCCTTCGATGCAGCGGGTGTGTGTCGAGGTCGTCGTCAACACACCTTTCGGTCCGTTGCGGGTGATGACCACCCATCTTGAGTACTACTCGGCGATTCAGCGCCACGCCCAGATCATGGCCTTGCGCAGCCTGCACGCCGAGGCCGTCGGACAGGCGATGGCGCCTTCCGCCTCCAAGGAATCGAACCCCAGCTTCCGTCCGTGGCCGCGACCCGTCGCGGCGGTGTTGTGCGGTGATTTCAATTGCGAGCCGGATTCGCCCGACTACCAGCAATTGTTGTTGCCGATGACCGAGGCAGGCATGAACTGGGTTGATGCGTGGCGGGTGCTGCACCGCCACGCTGCACACCCACCAACTGTCGGACTACACGGTGCCGACTGGCCTGATCGGCCGTACTGTTGCGATTTCTTCGTGGTCACGGACGACCTTGCGGGTTGCGTCCGGGATGTCCGTGTGATTGCCGACACCCCTGCCTCGGATCACCAGCCGATTGTGCTGGAGTTGGCCTGAGGCTTTGCGGACCCTGGCGGGGGTGAAGCAAGGCCTGTGTGACTCAGGCGATTCATCGCGTCGATAATGGTGCGACCAGATCGCGGTAGGCATACCAGGTGGCATGCCCGACAATCGGCATCAGCACCACCAGGCCAACGTGAAAGCTGAGGAATCCCACAATGGTCAGGCTGACGATCAACATCGCCCAGACCAGCATGGCCCCTGGATTGCGCGTCAGTGCCGCGACGCTTGCCAGCATCGAACTGATGGCGTCCTGGTTGCGATCGAGCATCAGCGGGATGGAGACCACGCTGACGGCGAACACGATGGTGGCGAAGATCATGCCCACGCCAAAATACACCGCAAGGAACTCGAGGTTCTCCATGGCGATCACCTGGCCGAGAAACCCGGACAGATTGGGCATTTCATTCGAGTAAAACAGCGCAAACACCACCAGCGAGGCGCGCGCCCAGACCAGAAAGACCACCCCGAGTACGACGGCGAAAAGCCCGATGTTGCCTGCATTGCGCCGCCATACCGTCAGCGTCGGTCCGAGCGCGCAGTGCTCACCCAGTTCGTGTCGTCGGCTGATTTCATAAAGCCCCATTGCGACAAAGGGGCCCAGCAGCAGGAAGCCCGAGGTCAGCGCCGAGGTGTATTCATAGGCGTGCTCGAAGACGAAGGTGATCAGCAAGCCCATGGCGGCGAAACAGAAGCCATAGAACAGGCTCGGAATGGGGCAGGCGGTCAGGTCGCCCCAACCCTGGCGGACCCAGCGGAAGGGGGCGGTGATCGGAACATCACGTACGGTGGGAAAGGGCAGGTCTGCGGGATCGTCCAGCGGTGCGTCCTTGGGCTGCGGCATGTCTCTCTCCGGTCGGATTGTCGTTTGCTGCGACACGACACGGGCGAGCGACGCGGGTGTGGCGCGGGGCGCGCCGCAGCATCGCCTGCAGCACCCCCATCCCTGAATGCGTCGAACGTCTAGGAAACCAGGAACTCCCGTATCGCATTGCTCAGCGCGTCCGGGCTTTCGGCCATCATGGCGTGGCCTGTCCCGGGCAGCACCATCATACGCGCATGGCCTGTGCTGTTGACCAGGGCATCGTATAAGGGTTTTACCGCACGCGGTGGCGTCATCTGGTCGCGCTCGCCACAAATCAGCAAGGTAGGGCAAGGGATGTCCGCGGCGAGCCGCAGCCCGTCCTGCCAGTCGTTGCAGGCCTGCAGGTCGGCCGCGAGCACGCCGGCTTGCTGGTGCGCCATCAGACTCCGGTTGAGTCCGGTCAGCGACATGCCCGGCGTGCTGGAGGCACCCAGTTGCCCGGTGGGCGTGTAAGACCATTGATTGATCATGGCATGTGCCCGGTCGCGGTCGGTGCGCGCAGCCTCGATCAACATGGGCGCGACCGGCATCGGCGCAACGCTGCCGACCAGGATCAGGCGGTCGATACGTTGGGCAGCGCGTCCGGCCACCGCAAGCGCGATCAAGGAGCCCATGCTGTGGCCGACCAGGCTGACCCGGGTCAGGCCGAGCCCGTCGAGCAGGTCGACAATCCAGTCTGCCAGGCTGTCGATGCTATCCAGCGCAGGACCATCCGACGCACCGTGGCCCGGCAGGTCGGGGGCCACGACGGCGTAGCCGCGATGCGCGAGGTGGCGGGCCTGGTAGGTCCATACACTGTGATCATGGCCTGCGCCATGGATCAGAACAACGGCAGGTTGCTCGCGGTTGAAGGGGCGTCCGCCAGTGTAGATGCGGGTGTTGCGTTCGCGGATGAGCAGGTCCATGGTTCAGCCCTTCAACAGCTTGGCCACCGCAGCAAGGCCGCGATCGAGATCGGCGATCTGGTCGGTGATGCTTTCCAGCCCCACCGACAGGCGCACAGTGCCCTCGCCGAT
>Ga0075012_10006887_pt1 | contig 10238 bp, 12 predicted proteins | sample All_14_2_FD_71474 | JGI IMG/M metagenome (GOLD analysis project Ga0075012, IMG submission 71474) | Freshwater microbial communities in response to fracking from Pennsylvania, USA - Allegheny Zone_MetaG_DW_15 | ecosystem: Environmental > Aquatic > Deep subsurface > Groundwater > Drilled... | reverse complement strand
AGACGATTGACCATGGAAAACCATCGTCCGTCGTCTGTGGTCTATCGTCCTATTTTTTCTTCCATTCCGGCTCGTAGAACGGCAACTTGACCACTTTCGCGGGCGCGTGCTGACGGTGATGCTCGACTGTAATTTCCATTCTCACATCCGTGCCGATCTCGTAATACGGTTTCTGCAAATGCGCGAGAGCGATGTAGGTCTTCAATAACGGTGACCATGTAGAAGTGGACGCGTAACCTACTTGTACGCCACCCACCATCACGGGCAGACTGGCACGAACCGCCGAGCCAGGGATCTGTGGCGGCAGACCGACCTTGCCGAATAATTTTTCCATGCCGACCCAGTCAACTGCCAAGCCGACCATCTTCCATGCCGAGCCTTCGCGCTTCTCTTTTTCTAGGGCGCGGCGACCAACGAAGTAGCCGGGTTTGTCGAGTGCGACTGTCCAATCGAGTCCCAATTCAAAGGGAGAGGATTTCTGTGATTCGATCCATGCGTGAGAAGCAGATGTGTAATCCACATCGAGCATGAACAAGCCCGCTTCCACACGTGCCATGTCCATGGCGAGGATGCCGACGGGGGTGATGCCGTAATCGAAACCCGCTTCCATAAGCGCATCCCAAACTTTGAGTGCATCTTTATTGTCCATCCAGATCTCATAACCGAGGTCGCCGGTGTAGCCGGTGCGGGAGATGGTCACATCCACGCCATTGATCTTGTTGGTCATCAAGCGGAAGTACTTCAACTCGTCAACTTGTTTCTCGGTAACTTTATTTAAGACTTTTCTCGTATTTGGTCCCTGAAAACTGAGCGCCGCCACGTCATCGGTCACTTCGGTGATGGACACGTCCATGCCGACCGCATTCATCGTCAGCCAGCGTAAGTTCGGTTCCGCGGCAGTCAGGCGGAAGGTCTGCTCTTCGAGGCGCGAGATCGTGCCATCGTCAATCATCTTGCCTTCTTCGTCGCACCAGCCGGTGTAGGCGACCTGTCCCACTTTCATCTTGTGAACGTTGCGGGTGGTGACGCGATGCAGCAACGCCGCCGCATCCTTGCCTTTGATGACGTATTTGATCAACGGTGAGACGTCGATCAGCGCCGCCGAGTTGCGGATCGCCCAATACTCGCGGTCGAGCACATGCTCATACGAGCCGACGACAAAATAACCCGCCCACTTGCGCCAATTTTGCGGCTGGCACAACGCGGACGTCCGTTCGTGGAAGGGGGTGGTTTTGAGATTGAGATTTAGCATGGGGGATGATTCCTTGAATTGGCGCGGATTGTACATTATATATAATCTACTGACAACCAATTTCGGATAATTTTTGTAATACTTTCTCCCCTGCTCCGTATAATTTTCTGATGATGTCTAAAATCCGCTTGACAACCTTTTTCGGGGCATCTGCTTCAGACGCAGACTTCAAAGATCTATATCAACAGGAACTTCCGCGCATCTTTAACTTTTTTCGCTATCAATTTGGCGACGATGCAATTGCCGAAGACCTGACCGCAGATACCTTTGAAAAAGCATGGCGCAACCGCGCTCGATACCAGCGCGATCTCTCAGCCTTTTCCACATGGCTATTCACCATCGCGCGCCGGGTCGCTGTTGACCATTACCGCAAGCAACGCCCCACTGCAACATTAGAGCAGATCGCCGAACTTCCATCCGAAGACCAAACAGAGGATGCCGCACAACAGCGGGAAGATATTGCCCGCTTGTCCATCCTGCTTTCCCGGCTTGCAGAACGCGAACGAGAGTTGGTGGCTCTCAAATACGGCGCTGGTCTCACCAACCGCGCCATCGCCAGTCTCACCGGGATGACCGAATCCAATGTCGGCGTGATACTTCATCGTGCAGTTCAATTCCTCCGTTCCGAGTGGGAGGCACATCCATGAATGACGACTTTCTCAACAAACTTCAAAAAACGCCGCGCAAACAATTCGCGGCAGACCTCTATCAAAGGATCTCGCAACCCATGTCCACCAATCTCAAACCATCCATCCGCAGCCGTTTGGCGTATGGCTTCCTCGCCTTGCTCGCTGCGCTAACTGCCACCCTAACCTTATCTCCCGCCATGCGCGTTATGGCAAGAGACTTTCTGCAACAGATCGGTATCTTCAACTTAAGCGACCGTCCCGCCGGAGACCCGGTCCTCGTCGCACCACCTTCGACAGAACAGATCACAGCCGCACAGGCGACGTCAACCCCGCTTCCTCCCCAGCCGGAAACTGGTTCGCCTCTCGAAATCGCCATTACCCGTGCAGGGATTCTCCCCTACCTGCCCGCCGAACTTCCAACCGGCTACGAAATGGAAGACATCGTCGCCGCAGAATATATCGACGACCTTGGAACTCTATACGGCAAAGGCATCTTCGCGAAATACACGTCCAAAGATGGCGGTATGCTCGAAATCCAAACTTCCGTTTTCGATGGTCGTGAGATCGATATGCCCGTTGGCGGACAGCGCGTCACAGAAGTGGAGGTCAACGGTCAGCCTGGCGTGTGGATCGAAGATTTCCCATCTATCAACGAACCCATCGACATGTTGGTCTGGGAAGAGAATGGTTTTCATCTTTCCATCCAATCCACCACATTAACGCTTGAAGAAGTGCTGGCTCTTGCTGCTTCACTAAAGCAATAAACAAAATACAAAACTGGTCAGAGCTATTCTGACCAGTTTTGTAATCATCTCTAAAATAAAGGAAGTTTATTTTGCAACAGCTTAGTCCAGGCTATTACTGTGAACTTTTTCGATCTGCATATGCAGGGTCACGCGTTCGCGCGAGAGCATGTCCTGCATCCGGTTGGTATCCGCTTTGGGTTCAGGTGCCCCGCTCAGGCGTCGTTTGAGGCGAGAACTTAATCCACGCAGCATGAAGCCGAGGATCATGAACGGGTTGAAGGTTCCGCGATAACGTTTGCCGAGTCGGTCGTAATCCTTTCGTGCAGATACAGGCTCTTCATTCAAAGTTACGCGCCCGGTCAGAGTGACGTAGGCATAGCTCTTTTCCACGCAGACGGAGATGCGGTCATCGCGTTTGAGGTGCTTGTGTTTCAGGCTGCCGTTCGGAGTACTGAGCAACAACTTGTCACCATCCAGCATGTACCACATGACGGTCTGGTGCGGCATGCCGTCGGGTGTGATGGTGGAGACCACCGCAAAATGCACGCCGGAAAGAAATGAACGTTGGCTGGATGTCAATTCCATGATGAACCTTTGCGATTGCCTGCCATTGTGATTTCACGATGGCAGGCAATTTTCATTGTTACGAACCCCAACCGGAGTTTTCAGGGATCGGGATGGGTTGCTGGTTTTCCCAGCCGTTCTTACGGAGATATTGTTCGAAGCTGAGCAAGCCCGGGTGAAGTTTACGAAGCGCAGCGATGTCGGCATCGTAGCCCTCACCATTGAAGAAGCTGAACATGGCGATCATTTCCTCATCTGATGCGCGGCGTCCGTTGCCAGTGGGAGCGGTAAGCGTAACGGGTCTGCCGATAACTTTGGAGAAAACCGCCGCGGTTTCAGATTCGGTCAATTCATCGCCAGCGAGTTCAATGGTTTTGCCAAGATAATTTTTGAGGTCGGCAAAGGCGAGCGCGGCGAATACACCAATATCTTCGACGGCGATGCTTTGCACACCCTTTTCAGGACGTAACCCCATGCCGGTATACGTTCCGCTCAAAATGTAAGCACGCGACCAGTTGTGATTGTCCATGAAGAAGACGGGACGCAAAATGGTGTAAGGCACATCCAGCGTGTGGATGTATTGTTCAATGATCCACTTGCTTTCGAAATGTTTCTGTCCCATGCCGCGGTGCGCCGACCCCACAGATGAATACACAAGGTGTTGCACGCCTGCGGCTTTGGCGGCATCGGCAACAGCTTTGCCCTGCTTGATCTCGCCTTCGAAACCTACGTTGGGCAGCCAGAAGTTCTGCACGCTAAAAACACCATAAACTCCCTTGAACGCGGCATCGAGTTCGGCGCGGTTATCCAAATCACCTGCGACGAGTTCCGCGCCAAGTGCTTTGAGTTCCTGCGCGGCGGGCTTGTTCACATCACGCGTCAACGCACGCACCTGCCAGCCGTCTGCTAAAAGTTTGCGGGCAACGACACTACCCTGTTGACCGGTTGCACCGGTAACTGCAATAATTTTGTTGTTCATATTCTTTTACCTCTAATTATTTTGATTTTTGTTTTTGTGCGATCTCATAACTTTCACGGAACAATGCAATTGCTTTTTCCACATCATCTTCTTGCTGCAGGTAGAAACTGATCCAACCAGTTTCAGGTAGAAGGTGATGCGGTTGTGCGCGCCCGGCGGCGACCAAGACATCGCGCACTTTCTTCGGGAAGGGAATATCCACCATGTGGTCGCCGTGGATGTGCCCAACTTCGCGCCGCCCGATCACATATTCCACGCCGCCAAAGCGATGCGGAGCCGCAGTGACGCCTTCCCAACTTGTCACCACTTGTGTGATGCGCGCTTGCGCTCCTTTTACGCTCATGATGACTCCCTGCCCTTGCCTAATTTCTTGCACAACTCGCCAAGCGTCTCCTGTTCGGATGCACTCAACACGCTGAAGATCTCCACCAACGCCCCAACATGATTGGGAAGCACCGCCTCGATCTTGCTCGTGCCTGCTTCCGTCAAATGGACATGGATCACTCTGCGGTCTTCTGCATCCCTCTCGCGGCGGACATATCCATCGCGTTCGAGGTTGTCAATGACGGTGGTGAGGTTGCTCGTGCTCTTCAGCACCTTGCTACTGACCTCGCCCTGAGTCATCGATCCAATGTGATAGAGCGCCTCCAGCACAGCAAACTGCGAGGGGGTCAGGTCGCCGGTAGTTTGGCGGGCGGAAAGTTCCCCAAGCACCGAGTTGGTACAGCGGGTAAGCTTGATGAACGTATCCAGGGTGCGCCTCTCGGCGCGGGAGCCTTCAAAATGGGTGGGCATATCAAATCTCTTTCGACGTCAAATAGTTTGATATCAAAATATTATTCCATCTTACCTCCAGAGTCAAGCAGGCAAGACCTAGCTATTCGGGTAGGTTATGAAAGAAGATGCAGGCGAAGTCTCGTGAGCTGATTCCAAAGTAGACTGAAGGGGTAAATAAGAAACCATTCTCCAGTTGGAGGAAATCAAACACCAAAAAATGTATAATGACTGAAGAGCATGCCCGTTCCCACGTCAAACTTTAAGGATGCACAATGCTTGCCGAAACTTCAGAGATCCAACCTCAAAAAAATAGCGGGGAAACAACATCTTCACAAGCTACAGTTCATCATACGGTTATCACAACCCTAAAATACATTGGTAAACGTCTATTTGCAATTCTTGTGACCATTGCAATTGGCACCTTCATTACTATCATCGCAGCCAATGGAGGCGGAGCCATAGACAAGGCAGAGAAGAGCCGCATCAATTCCGTGTTGATGCGCAGTATCGATTTCTGGTCAACTCCAGCGGAGAAGATCAATGAATTACGGGCAGAAATGGAAGAGAATGAAGGTTTGAATCTTCCTTTTTTCCCCCGCCATGCCTATTGGACGTATAAAGCCCTCACCTTGAACTGGGGCGAGGTCAGCGACAGGGCGAAGTTCCATCCACGGTATACGGTCCCAAGTCAAAAAGCGGAAGATAGCCGTGTCATCCTGTTGCAATATCTCCCCAACACCATTCTTCTCATCGCAACCGGTTTTCTTTTCTTATTCTTCGCAGGGATTCCATTTGCCCTGCACTTATCCCAACATCCCGGCGAGCGTCTGGATAAGTTAATAGGATTGCTTACGCCTCTTTCTTCCATCCCAGGCTGGGTGACTGGTTTGATCTTGATCTTGATCTTCGCTGCGGGCTTAAAGATCCTCCCCGCCGGACGCATGCTGGGCAGCATCCCTCCCAAAACAGACATTGAATATGTGTTGACAGTCGTCAAGCACATGGTCCTGCCAGTGACCGCCATTCTGCTTTCCAGCGCGTTTACCCTCATCTTTTCATGGCGTACATTCTTCCTCGCATACTCGTATGAAGATTATGTTGAGGTGGGCAAAGCGATGGGCTTGCCTCACCAAACCTTCCAAAGAAACTACATCTTAAGACCCGTCTTGCCTTCGATCCTGACGAGCTTCTCGCTTTCGATGGTCGGGTTCTGGCAATTGATCACCACCGTGGAATATGTCTTTGATTGGCCTGGTATCGGTTCGTTGTTCGTCAAAGCCTTGCCGCATTTTCTGGGCGAGAGAATGTACCCGGGTGAAATTCCCATCATCATCGGCACGATGGTCATCTTTGCATACATACTGGGATTCACCGTCTTCCTGCTCGATATTGCCTATGTGATCGTAGACCCGCGCATCCGCGTTGAATCGGGCGGCAGCGTTCAAAAACTGGTTACCAGCCGACCGAAAACCAGGTGGACATTACCCAAATGGAAACTACCCGAATTTTCGTTTGCAGAATTCAAGCAGAACTATCAACATACAAGAACAGAGTCTCGCGAAAATTGGAAGAACTTCATCTCCCTGACGAAAGAATTGCGTCGGTATCCATCTGCGGTCATTGGCTTCAGCATTGTAGGACTCTTGATATTGATCTCCATTTACACGGTGATCGCCTTGCCATATCGCCAGCTTGGCAGGGATTGGTTCCTCTTGAGCGTCAAACCCCGGAGCGTGGTTCCAAAACTGGCTCTGCCCAGTTGGGTCAATCTCTTCCGCGAGAATGACCTGCCTTCTACGATCCTGCTCGATAGCCGCGTGGACGAAGTGGAACGCGTGGAAACCGTCCTACCGGGAGACACAAAGACCATCACCCTCACCTACCTTGTGGATTATCCATATACAGAGTTCCCCAAGGATATGGTCATTTACTACTTCCCTGAATACAAAGAGAAAGTCCCATTCGCATCAGTGACCATCACAACCCCAGACGGGCGTGAGTTGGAACTGCGGGGCGAAATGGTGAACCATGAAAAGAACTACAGCCCCGATAGTGTCATCAACGTGCGCAAGATTCTGAATCAGAACGACAATTGGAAACAGTGGTTCTCCACCGATGAAATGTACCCCACGCCATCGTTCTATCTGCTCTTTGCAGACCCCAATGCCAATACACCCAAGGCAGTTCCGGGAACCTATAAGATCCAGATCAATGGCGTTGGCTTCGAAGAAGATTGGAAGTTAGATGCCCAGCTCGTGCTCTTCGGGCAGGTGTATGGATTTGCAGGCACAGACTATATGCGGCGCGACCTGATGACTCCGCTTTTATGGGGTATGCCCATTGCACTTATCTTTGGGTTACTGGGTTCAATTGTCATCACCATTGGCTCCGCCATTGTAGGTGCGTTGGCAGCCTGGCATGGCGGCTGGGTGGATAAGGCTCTGCAAATGGTGATCGAAGCTAACATGATCCTGCCTGTGCTGGCAATTGGCATCTTGTTCTACGCCTTTTATCAAGTTAACTTCTGGCTGATCTTAATGGTCATCATTCTCTTGAACATCTTTGGCAGCCCCACCAAAACATTCCGTGCTGCGTTCTTGCAGGTAAAAGAAACTCCATATGTTGAAGCTGCGCGCGCTTATGGCGCCACCAATTGGCGCATCGTTTGGCATTACCTCATTCCGCGCATCACACCAGTGATGGTGCCGCAACTGATCGCGCTCATTCCAAGTTTTGCATTCCTCGAAGCCACTTTCGCCATCTTCAACGTATCAGAAGTGATGTATCCCACATGGGGCTTGGTCATTCAAAACGCCTTGAAATACGGCGGGGCATATGGCTCGCAGTTCTGGGTCTTGGAACCGATCGCATTGTTATTGTTGACCGGTATTGCCTTTGGGATGTGCAGCGCCGCCTTCGACTACATCCTCAACCCGCGTCTCAGAACTAGGGGTTGAGTTGGTTCGACCCATTTATTTCTTACTACCCCATTATTAGTTTTATGAATCAAGAACGCTAGTCAATGTTTTCTACAAATCTTCCATAAAAAGAGAGGTTCAGCTTATAAGCTGAACCTCTCTTTTTATGGACCATTAACTACTTACGGCTATTTAACTCCATTTCCATAAGAATTCGCAGAATATGCATAAGCGCTTTTAGCGAAAAATAAGTAACAGCTATTTGAATAGCAACGCTCAAGAAAGTTTGAAACAAATTCCAAAGGATTGGCATTAACTCTTCCATGTTATTAAGTGAAACTGCGCCCCAAACTAATGCTTCAAATCCATATGAAGACACTAGACCAACGAATGCATAAATGACTATTGCAGCTTTTGCCACTTTGTTAATACTATCTAATGTATCAATCACTTCTAAAGTGTCGTAAAGCTCAGGTTGTGTATCACTATCAAGGATTTTTGCTTGCCATTCCTCCAATTCTTCGTCATCTTGTTTTTCCAAAATATGCTCATCCTGCTCTGGCAAAGAGCTAAGCCGTTCTTTCAAAATTTCTTCAAGAACATCAAATGCAAGCCCGGACCACTCTACACGATCATTAGTCTTCCATATTTCGACTAATTCTTCTGTATCCTTGGAGTTTAGATTTGAATAAATCTGACCACGAAGTTCTGCTTTCATTACACACCCTCCTTTTCTGAATTTTCGCGATAATTCATGTCAGTTTCAATCACCATATACAATCCAAGTGAGATGCCCCTTAACACAACATAGTATATTAAACCTGTCAAAACTCGGCTGAGAATATCTGAACCGATATCAAGGACATAATATATTGGATCCAACCTCGCCATTTCCCAATAATCAACACCAATCTGGCTATAAGCCAATGCCTGCATTCTTTGGTAGTTAGACTGATCTATGAAAATTGTCAATGCAGCCAAGATTAAGTACATAATCATCACAACCCAGGCAAGGTTATTTGCCCAGCCTGCAATACTCATTAATCTATCTTGATTTTTAGTGAAAAGTTCTTTATGTTCGCTCATCTTTCCTCCTTGTTTTTTATGATTTTACACTACAAGCAACTTGACACCAATTGTTATTTATCGTTTCAACCGTAGTGCCGCAATTTCATTCCATACAAGAATAGCCAACAGAAACACATAGAACGCCGCGCCTTTGATGAAAAACGCCGGACCTGCCAAGGCAAGCGTCCCCCAAGTGTAGACGGAGAGATTCTTCCAACGCTCATCGGCGCGGAAGGCGAACCCGAGGACGATCATGGCGGGGAAGAGAGTCAACCCGAGCAAGACGAACGAAAGGTCGTGCAAACGTCCATGCCAGGTGGCGGGATAGTCGCGGATGGTTGGGTCTGTGGTGAAGGCTAGGGTGGCGAGGAATAGACCGGCAAACGCCATCAGTGTGGTGCCAAGTTTTGAGAGGGCTGTCCGCTTTAGGTCCAGAAAGAGGCGACGGGCGAAGAGAGTCATGATCATTCCGGTGAGAATGAAGGTTGCGGTCATGATCCACCCGAAGCGACCAAGTGCCAGCCCGCTGGGCCAGTCGAAAGTGGGGTCGTTGATGGGATGCCAACCAATGCTCAAAAGAAAGTCATATTCGATGAGGGTCAGCGTTGTGAGAACGAATGCGAAGAGTGCGGGACCAATAAGAATTATTTTTTTCATATAAACAAACAGCCTCGCTTTCGCGAGGCTGTTCTCTTAGTCAGTTTGCCAGGTCCAGCCGCCGCGCAAGCGGATGACACCGACGAAAACCAGAGCCAACGAACCCACGATGCAGAACAACGTGTTACGGAAGCGGACGTTATCGGGGGCATTCTTCCAACGGGCAGGCAGGTGTGCCACAACTGCAGCGATCACCATGGTGGTGAGATGTTCAATGCGGTTTGGGGTGAAGGGCACACCAACGACGCTTGTCCAGATCAGAAAGATGAGACCGATGGTGGCTTGCAAGTCCATCAAGCCGCTGAAGCCAGCGGTGAGACCGCGGTCCATGCCTTTGAAGGCGCTGCCGCGCAGCCAGCCGATGGCGAGTTTAACGATGGCAACAACTGCAACCAACAGAATGAGCCAACGTGTGTGCGAGTGTAGGGTTAATAGGAATTCCATGAGTATCTCCAATATTAATTTTATTTTTCAAGATGAAGTCTGGCAGGGGGTTCTTACACCGTTGCCGTATGAGCCCGGAATTATAAAGCAAGCACCGACGGAGTTGAGTTTATAATCTCGTACATCTGACCCTTTGGAGGAATCATGACCTACACCACCATTCTGACCGAAACCCGCGGACGCGTGGGCATTGTGCAATTGAAC
>Ga0075012_10006886_pt1 | contig 10240 bp, 6 predicted proteins | sample All_14_2_FD_71474 | JGI IMG/M metagenome (GOLD analysis project Ga0075012, IMG submission 71474) | Freshwater microbial communities in response to fracking from Pennsylvania, USA - Allegheny Zone_MetaG_DW_15 | ecosystem: Environmental > Aquatic > Deep subsurface > Groundwater > Drilled... | reverse complement strand
GGCTGTGATCGTGTGGCGCGAACAATTGCTCGAGCTCGTCGGTCGCAGCCCAGACCTCACCGGTCGCCTCGACATCTGGGCCGCGGTCGGCGAGCTCATCGCTGAGCGTCCGGTGCTCGGCTGGGGCTGGATCAGCTACTGGGCTCCCTGGGTCGAACCCTTCGACGACCTCGTGGTCATCAACGGAGTCACCTACTTGCAGGCGCACAACGCCTGGCTCGACGTACTGCTTCAACTGGGCTGGGTGGGCGTCGTCGCTTTCGGCATTCTCGTCGTCACGACGAGCGCGCGCGTGATCTCATGGGCGGTGGATGCTCCGCACGGCGATGCCGCCGCCGACGCCTCACTGCGACTGCTTCCGGTGTTGCTGCTCACGGTGTTGCTCGTGCAGAGCCTCACCGAGTCGCGCCTGCTCATCGAGGCGGGGCTGCTGCTGCTCGTGTGGCTCGCGGCTGCGTCGCGCATGCGCGGGTTTGCGCCGGCCGCCCCTGACCGCCATGGCACGGTCACCACGGATGCGGAGCCCGGGCAATGAGCACCTCGGGTCGAGCTGCTCTCGAGGCCGCCCGCGCTCTCGTGGCGTCGCCGCGCTTCACCCAAGCGCTCACCGAGATGATCGTGGGGGTCACACTCGCCGCGCACGCGGTGCAGGCGCTACTCGGCGTCGCGGGGTCGATCACCGTCACCGCCGGGCTCGTCGTTCTCGCCGCAGTGAGCCTCGCCGGTCAGCCGGAGCGAGTCGAGTGGCGAGGCGTCTTGCCGTTGAGCCTGCTGGCGCTCTTCTCGCTGCTCACAGTGAGCGTGATCTGGAGTCAGTACACCTGGGCTACGGTCGGCGGCATTGCGCAGGCCGTCGCCATCGGCTTCTTGGGCGTCTACATCGCCCTCGTGCGCGACCTCATTCAGCTCGTGCGCGCCGTCGGCAACGCTCTGCGCGTCATTCTCACGGCGTCGTTCGTGCTCGAAATTCTCAGCGGCATCATCTTCGACATGCCGTTCGGCTTTCTCGGTATCGCGGGAGACCTCGCCGCTGGCGGACCCGTTCAGGGCCTCGCCGGCACGCGCAACGCTTTCGCCTTCCTCGGCGCGCTCGCCATCATGAGCTTCTGGATCGAGTTCCGCACACGTTCGGTGTCGCGCGGGCTGACCGCATATTCACTCGCGCTGGCCGCCGCGACCGTCGTGTTCGCACGTTCTCCTGTTTCGTGGATCGTGCTCGCCGCAGTGCTCGTCGCGGGCCTCATCCTCGTCGTGCTGCGACGCCAGCAGAAGCGCGCTCGCGCGGCGACGCAGAGTGTGCTGCTCGTGTCGACGCTCGTCTTCGCAGTGCTCGCCTGGTTCTTCCGCGGGCCGCTGGTCGGCTTCGTGGATGCCGCTGCCGATGTGGCCGTGCGCACAAGCGTGTGGAGCTCAGTGCGCGACCTCATCGACCTGCAGCCCGTGCTCGGCTGGGGCTGGGTCGGCGAGTGGCCCGTCGAGGTGTACCCGTTCTCGAGTGTCGAGTCGAGCGGAGGCTGGCAGCCGCCATCTGCACTCAACGCCTACGCCGACGTGCTGCTGCAACTGGGGCTCGCAGGCTTCATCGCCCTCGCCGTGGCGCTCGGTCTCGCACTCGTGCGCGCCTGGCTCGTCGCGACAGAGCGACGCAGCACCGTCTATGTGTGGCCAGCGCTCACGCTTGTCTTGCTCATCACTGTAAGCATGACCGAGAGCTACTTGCTCTACGGTGCGGGGCTGCTGCTCTTCGTGACGAGCGCCTTCGCCGCTGCCCGCGAACGTTCGTGGCGCGGTCGCATCGGCTGAGCCGAACACCCGCCCTACGACTCATCGGCGCGCGGCAACCGCCGAGTCGAGAATGTCGTCGAGGTCGTGCCGCGCACGCCACCCCAGGTCGGTCGCGATGCTCGACACGTCGGCAACGACCGCGGCGGGGTCGCCCGGCCTGCGCGGTCGCATGACGGCGGGAAGGGCATCCGGAACGCGGCGACGCAACCCTTCGACGACCTCGCGCACGCTCGCCCCGACTCCGGTGCCGATGTTGTAGACGCGGTGTGGCTGCTCTTGCCGCGGCACAGCGTCGAGCACAGCCAAGTGGGCGTCAGCGAGGTCGTGCACGTGCACGTAGTCGCGCACGCACGTGCCGTCGGGTGTCTCGTAGTCGTCGCCGTAGATCTCTGGAGCCCGACCGTGCTCGATCGCATCGAGCACCATCGGCACAAGGTTGAGCGCCGCCGTGTCGGCAAGCTCAGGCCAACCGGTGCCGGCGACGTTGAAGTAGCGCAGGCTCGTCACGCGCAGCCCGTGAGCGCGCGCGGCGGCGGCCGCGAGCCATTCGCCCGCGAGCTTCGTCTCGCCGTAGGGGTTCACCGGCTGGGTCGGAGAGTCTTCAGTGACGATGCCGTGGGCATCTCCGTACACCGCTGCCGAGCTGCTGAACACGAGGTTCTGCACGCCTGCGGCGAGCATCCCTTCGATGACGGCCGTCAGCGCGCCCTGATTCTGCTGGTGATACCAGAGTGGTCGCTGCACAGATTCGGGCGCGCGTTTGCGGGCGGCGAGATGGATGACCGCCTCAACCCGCTCGTCGACCATGAGCCGCTCGAGCCTGGCCGTAGCGCTCGCGTCAGACAGGTCGAACTCGTGCAACGGCAGGCCCGCCACTCGCTCGGGAACACCGTTCGCGAGGTCATCGACGATGATCGGCTCATCGCCACGATCGCGAAGAAGTCGGCAGATGTGCGCTCCGATGTAGCCGGAACCTCCGGTGACGAGTACGCGCACCCCGCCAGTCTAGGCGGGGCAGGGTGCGCGCACTCGCGACGCTCAGCAGCGGCGGAGGTCGCGCGCCGCGTTGCTCACGACGCTTGTGCCGCCGAACACGGTGATCTGTTCGGGGCTGATGTCGAGAATGTGGTTGACCACACCTGGCTCGACGCAGCTCGTCTGGGTGATGTACATCGGCCCGCCGTTCAAACCCGCGATTACTCCTCCGGCGAGCGCATCAGGGAAGTTCTGGCCGTAGGTCAAGAACGCTTCCGGCGCTTCGTCAGGGTGAGCGAACTGGTTGATGAGCAACGAGGTGCTGTAGCGGTTGGCTCCCCCGTAGCGGGCGACGCTGACTCCGCTGAGAGAGTCGATTGACGACGCAACTCCCGACGACACCACCGCGGTGCCTCCCGCGATGCGCGCGATCGTCACGCCGAGAGTGTCACGGAGGAAGACGCGCGTCGCGCTGTCTGCGCTCGATGCGGTGCCGTTAACGAGCAAGATCGGCACCCCGGCCGAGGCCGCGGCCGCACCCGCCGACAGTGCGTCAGCGTAGTTTGCGCCCGTCGCAATCCAAACCTGCTGGCCGGTCGCGAAGAAGCCGCGAGTGATTCCGCGCTGGGCGATGAGCCTCGACGTCTCGTAGCGATTGCTACCGCCCAGTCGCACGACGGTGTCGGCGTAGTTGCCGAGCGCGTTCGCGACCGAGCCGCTCACGACGCTCGACCCACCGACGATGACGATCGTGTCGGGGTTGAGACGATTGAGTTCTGTACGCACAGCACTGGGCAGCGAACCGCCCTCGGTGAGCAGTAGCGGCCCACCTTCGGCTGCGGCAGCCGGTCCGGCGCTGAGCGCGTCGGGGAAGTTGGCGCCGTTCGCGATGTACACCACGGGCACGTTCGGCGAGCCCGGGAAGGCGTACTTCGAGATGGCGATCGCCGTCTCGTAGCGACTTGCTCCGGAGAGCCTCACGTCGTCGGCCACGAAGATGCGGCCCGTGCTCGGGGTCGACTGCGACTGCGAACCCCAACTGGCGGTAGCAGACCAGTTGAGCGTGCCGCGCTGCCCCGCGAGGGGCACCGCCCAGTCGCCGCTCGAGCTGACGGTCGGCGTGGATGCTGCACCACCGTTGATCGACACCGACACGCTGTGGCGGCTCGAGCCACCCGTGATGCGCCCGAGCAGATTCGGAGTCGAGGCGGGGTCGAGCCGCACTGTTGAGGTCGAGTTGCGGTTCGTTTGCGCGAAGGCGAGCAGCGGCTCCCAGTTCGGGTGAAGGTCGGTCGCCGCCTCGTAGATCTCGGAATCGACGTGCGAGAAGATGCCAATCTCACCCGTGCGGCAACCCGAGTCAGGGGCGCTCGACGCCGACGTGATGCCGACCGCGCGCGTGCCGACGAGCGCGGCACCTCCGCTATCACCACCGCGCACGCAGATCGTCGCGAGGATGCCGCCAACGCAATAATCGCTGAGCGCACAGCTGCTACCTCCGACCGGGTAGACCTCATCGATCTCTTCGACGGTGCCACAGGTCCAGCCGGACGTCGCGCCCGACTTACAGATCGTCGCACCTTCAGTCGTCGGGCCGGCGTCGCGCACGAAGACCGGCGTCGAAGCGAGTGGCGCACCGGAGGAGCTGAAGCCATAGGTCACTACTTCAGGCTTGGGCGTCCATGCCGCTTCGTTAATGTCGATGAAGCCGTGGTCGTAGAAGCTGTCGGACTCATCGGGATACTCTGAGATGACGTGATCCAACGCGGGACCGAGCACAGTGCTCGAACCAAGGCCGGTGGGGCTACCTGATGTGCCACCCGCCCTCGTGATGGTCATCGATGTGCGGTTAGTGCCGGCGTTCCCCTGACAGTGCCCTGCAGTGAGCATCTCGACGTCCTCGGTGACGGAGTCAATGCCGACAAAGCCCGTCGAACAGCGGAAAGAAACATTGATGGTTTGAGAGACGTTCGGGTTCTCGACCGGGTCGTATTGCGGGTTCGGGATTGTCTCTGTGTAGCTATACGGCAGTCCGCCCCGAAGGTCTGCCGCAGGCTCGAGCCCTTCGATCACCTCGGTCTCACGACCCTCCGAGGCCGTGCCGAGTTCGGCGCGGGCTCCGACAGACTCGACCACCTCGGCGTCAGCCGATGACTCGACGGTCACGACCAGCTCCGTACCGTCAAGGCGAGAGTCGACGACCTCGATGTGCTCGCGCAGAGCATCCACGACGTCCACAGCAACTGCGGCCGCCTCGGCTTGAGCCAGCCACTCGGCTCCCGTCATCTGCACGTCGCGCTTGAGCGCCACCTCGAGCTCGTCCGGAAGCTCGCGGGCCTCCGCCTCGAAGTCGTCTGCCTCGACCTCGACCATCGGCACGAGATCATCGAGGGGCGCCACGGTGCGCGTCGTCGGTGCCGAGAGCTCAGGCACCGCTTGCGCCATCGACGGCATCGATGTGACGAGCGCGAGGCCCGCCACGAGTGCGGTAGCAGTGGATGCTCGACGCGCGCCGCGCGACGTGCCGAAGTAACGCATGGGGGTGGTGGCCTCTCGGTCAGGATGCGCTGTCATGAACGGTCTTAAGTGCAGGGCCTGAAGCGGCCGACATTGCTCGTGAGCACCGAGGTGCCGCCGACCAGCTGCACTTGGGTGACACCCGCGAGCGTGGCGTAGCCGACCGTGGCCGCCGGAATGCAGTTCGTGTTCGCGAGGGCAAGTGGACGCCCCTGTGCTCCGGCGACTGCCGCAATCGAGAGCGCATCAGGGAAGGAAATGCCGCTGGCCAGGTACATGAACGTCGCGTCAGGGAAGGCAGCGTCATTGATCGCCGCGGCGGTCTTGTAGCGGTCAGCGCCTCCCTGCCGTTGCACGACCGTGACGCCCGTGCCCGACCGCACCGAGGTAGCGATGTCAGAGTGGATGACTGTCGTGCCGCCCGCGAGAATCACGCGTGACACGCCCAGTTCGACCAGCACAGCCTTCGTCGCGGCGTCGACCGAACGCGCTCCAGGAGGGAGCAACAGCACCGGGGCGCCAGCAGCACCCGCCGCCGCGCTCGCCGCGAGTGCGTCGGGGAAGTTACCGCCGCTCGCGAAGTACGCCGTCGTCGCACCCTCGGTGAAGTTCGCGAGCGCGATCTGCCGCGCGGTGTCGTATCGGTCAGCACCCGAGTCGCGGCGCACGCTCGGCGCCAGCTCACCCAATTGGCTCGTCACCCGGGTCGACACCGCGCTCTCGCCGCCCATGACCACGATGAGGCTCGGCTGCAGGCGCTCGATCTCGGCACGCACGCTCGCCGAGAGACTGCGACCGTCGGTGAGCAAGAGCGGAGCATCGACTTGGGCGGCTGCGGGCGCTGCCGCGAGACCGTCAGCGAAGTTCGCACCCGTGGCGACAAAGACGGTGCCCCCGGTGGGCGCCTCAGCGTAGGCCGCTGTCGAAATCGCGGCACTCGTGTCGTAACGGTTGTCTCCCGATACGCGGCTGGCGCCGACGCCGTCGGGCATCTGCCCGGTCGGGCTGCCGAACCAGTCGGTGTAGAGGCGCCAGAAGTTGCGGTTGCCGTAGCTCGCGCAACCGTCACCGGTGCCATAGAGGTTGTTGAGCGCGGACGTGTTGGGCGTGTACGGCGTGTAGTTGTAGAGGCCAGCAGTGGCCTGGTTGCGAATCGTCACGCGCACGGTGCCGCACGTGGGAGGGTTCGGAATCCACGAGTTGGGGTGGTAGTAGAGGTTCATCGGAACGCCCACCTGGTGCCGATAGCCGCCAGGGTCGGCCTGGTACCAGCGGAACTGGTTCGCCGCGCGCAGCAGCTGGGGAGCGATGCCTCGATACGCCTCGTCGCACGGAGCGGTGTCAGGGCAGCCGTAGCCCATCGCGAAGTCGACGGCACGCTGCGTCGGCGCCGTCGACGTGACAAGCCCCTGCTCTTTCTGCAAGGTGACGAGCAGCACTTGGGCGGCGACACCGCATACTTGCTGAACTTTGAAGATGATGCGCGAGATGGGTTCGCGGGCGGTACCGCTCGTGCCGGGGTATCTCTCGCACTGGCTCAGGTCGAGTGACGTCGTGTCTTGCTGCAAGATGTCGAGGCAACGGTCGTTGAGGCACGTGGCGCTCTTCGACGCGAGAAAGGCCTGAATCTGGGCCTCGGTCATGCCGTTCTCGTCGTAGAACTGCGTGTCGCTGATGATGTAGCCGCGATCGAAGTCGGCTGCGTCTGCCACCGGTGCGAGGGTTCCCGTGTCAACAACCGCCCGGTCGGGAGTGTCGACCGGAGTGTCTACCGTGTCGACGGGCGTCGGCTCGTCGAGCGTCTCCGCCTGCGCGGGCGAAGCAACGGCGAGCCCTCCGACGAGCGCGAACGTAGCGAGCAGAGCGGTCGCCGAACGGCGCATCATGCCCTGCACAGAAAAACTCAACACGGTACAGCCCCCCTCGAGTGCGCGCCCCCGCGCAGTCGTTCTCTTAGGGTAACCCTCAAGTGCTGCTAGAGACAGGTCCCCCTTATGGGGTGTGTTCGCTCGCACGAACTAAATGCGCGCCTGGGCATCACCACTAGCGACCGAGAAAACCTGCAAGAGCCCGCGCCGACGCTGTGCCGTCGTGCCACGCGGCCACAAACTCAGGGCCAGTCGCGGCGAGTGCGAGCGCCTCTCGCGGATCACTGATGAACTCACGCACGACGCGCTCGAGGGTCTCGGCGGTCGCTTCGACGATCGGCACCTCGAGACCTGTGCGGTCGCGCACCTCGCGGCGAGCATCCACATCAACGTGACTGATCACCACCCGTCCCGCTGCCATTGCCTCGCACGCCGCGACACCGTAGGTGCCGATGCGCAACTGATCGACAACCACGTCGGCCTCGCCGTAGGCCTCAACCATCTCATCGTTGCTCAGGCCCGTGATCGAGCGATAGTCGATGAGTTGCTCGTCAGCGAGACGCTGTAACACGGGGTTGATGAGGTCAGTGCCCTTGACGATCGAGCGACTGGGAATGTGAACGACGAGCGGGCGGTCACGACCAGAGAGCGGCACTCGCTCGGTGCGCCAACGCTGCGGGTCAACGACCACGGGCAGCCACTGGGCGTGCGGCACATCGTGAAAGAGGTCTGGCGTCGACACGAATACCGCAAGGTCGAGTTCGGCAATCAGCGCAGCGTTCTCTGCCGTCACGCGCTCGAGGGCCGAGGTCTGATCCCAACCGTCGGGGCCGAAAGGAGACCACGCCGCTCTCGCCCGATGACGGGACGGCGAACGAATGTCGCTACCGTGAAAGAGAAGAGCCACGTGGATGCCCGCCCGCCGCAACGCGCGCACCTCGCCCCGCACGTCACGCCGATGGGGGTCACCGAACAACGGTGAGGCCGATTCGAGCAACACATGCGTGACGTCGGCGAGCACCGCACGCCGCTGCGCTCGCTGCCACCGAGTCGACCAGCGATACTCACCGCGCGACACGCTTTGATCTGCCGGAAAGCGCTGAAACCGCTGCATGTCAATCTGCATCGTTCGCGCCACCACGCCCGGCAGCCGCTCGGCGGCGCGAGCCCAGGCCCAGCCCTGGCCTGCGGAGTTCGTGGGCGCGACGAGCAAACGCACCTCGTACTGCTCACCGGTCGTCGCGTCGATACGCGGCATATCGAGCGCCGGGCTCGGTCGACGTGCATCGAAACGCTGGGTCGGGTCGACCAGTCGATTGACGAGGCTCGCGGGGGCTACGGCAAGGCCCGCGCGCAGTGCCACTCGCGCAGCGTCTTTCGCCCGCTCGATGGCGGAACGTGGGGGGCGCGACACGGCGCCAGAGTATCAGCGGGGTGTCATGTCACTGCCGTGTCGTGTGGCCGAAGCGTCTTGCGGCGCGCCGGGGCGAGCACAGCGCCTGGCGGTAGGCTGACGGGCGCCCGCCGCACCGGCTCGGGCCGAGCACACACTGCAGGAGAGCATCCCGTCTATGACGCCGCCCCCGTCGCCATCTCCGTCACGACCGCGCGTCGCCTTGCTTGCTGTTCCCAGCGAGATACTCAACGACCCGCGAGTGCGACGCGAAATCGACTGGCTGACGGGCGAAGGCTACGTCGTCGACACCCTCGGCTTCGGCCCGCACCCGACACCGCAAGTGCGCACGCACTTCGAGCTTCTGCCGCCGACCGTGTGGGAGTCGAGCCCATGGCGGCAACTTGTGCTTCATGGCCTTATGACAAACGCGGCCAAGTTTCGGCGCATCATCGAGCAGCGCATTCCCGCCGCGGCGGCCGATGCCGTGCGTAGCGGCGAGTATGACCTCATCGTGTTCAACGACCGCGAACTCGCGCCCTGGAGTCGCAACACTGAGGTCTTTGGGCCGATAGCGGGCACGCACATTCATCTCGACATGCACGAGTACTTCACGGGCCGCATGCGTGAGCGCACTCCCTTCGGGTTCGTCGCGTGGAGGTGGCAACGTTGGCTGAGCCGACGCGTCGCCGACCAGCAGTTCACCACTCGCTCGACCGTGTCGCAGACCCTCGCCGACCTCTACGTGCGCGACCACGGCATGGTGCGACCGGCGGTCGTACGCAACATGCCCGAGTACGTCGAGCTCGAACCGCAGACGGTCGATCCGCAGCGCATCCGCCTCATCTATCACGGGCTCGCGCACTGGGAACGCGGACTGCGCGATGTGATCGACGCGATGGACGATCTCGACAGTCGATTCGAGCTGACGTTCATGCTGACCGGAAACCCGGCCACGATCGCTGAAGTTCGAGAACGCAGCGCGCGATTCGGAAATCGCATTCTGTTTCGCGACCCCGTACCGGTGAAGGACATCTCCCGCACCATCAACTCGTATGACCTCGCGGTCATGTTCTATCGGCCCATCTCGCCGAACATTCGCTATTCGTTGCCGAACAAGCTGTTCGAGGCCGCTCAAGGTCGCATCGGGGTCGTCACCGGACGCAGCGTTGCGATGCTCGCCGAGCACACGCCGTACGGGTTCGGGCTCGTTGTTCCTGAGTGGGGTCCTGCGGCGCTCGCACGCGCACTCAACGGCCTCGATGCCGACGGCGTCACCCAGCTGAAGCAGCGGGCGCATGAGGCTGCTCGCGAGTTGCACGCCGGCACCGATCGCGATGTCTTCCTCGGCGCTGTCGGCGCACAAGCTGACGAGAACCAGCGCGCGCGCGGAGCGGAGTCGTGAACGCCGCGTGGCGCACGGCACAGCGGGTGCTCGACGCGCTGCCTCCTGGCGCGCGCCGGTTTCTCACCTTCTACTCGGTGACCTTGGGGCTTCTCGCAGTGCTCGATGCGGCCGCCGTGGCTCTTCTCGCCGTGGTGATTGGGCCGATTCTGTCGGGCGGCCCCGTCGACCTGCCGCTGCTCGGAACCGTCAACGAAACCGGACTCATCATTCTGCTCGGCGTCGTGTGCGGGCTCATCATCGCCAAGTCGGTCATCGCTGTCGTGCTCTTGTGGTTCGCAACGCGTCGCTTCGCGA
>Ga0075012_10006885_pt1 | contig 10241 bp, 9 predicted proteins | sample All_14_2_FD_71474 | JGI IMG/M metagenome (GOLD analysis project Ga0075012, IMG submission 71474) | Freshwater microbial communities in response to fracking from Pennsylvania, USA - Allegheny Zone_MetaG_DW_15 | ecosystem: Environmental > Aquatic > Deep subsurface > Groundwater > Drilled... | reverse complement strand
TAACAGGACGGATCGAACCCGCGCTCGGCAGGAGCACTCCGTCTGAACACCAAGACCCTCCAGCAGCGATGGCGACAGACGTGCGGACAAAGATGTCTGCTACGAAATGTGTTTAATCGAGACGCCGCGAATCGGTGCGTGGGATACGTCCGAACGGCCAACGATGCTTGCCAGCTGTTCCAGTGCCCCAACGGAAATGCTACGGTGGTCGACATGCGGAGGCCCCCCAAGCCCAAGCGCCGCGGAAGGAATACGTTTGCTCCAATTTCCGTGCTCATGGACGAGTCTTGCTTTATTCCCATTCCCACGTCTTCTCCCACGACCGGATCCCCCACCCGCGCGCCCACGATTGCCCGTTGCGACGTGACCGGAACGTACAGAAATGAGTTTGCCTCCCTGAATGGCGCCGCGGCTGGGTTGGATCGGTTCACCGAGATTCTTCCCACGCGCAACCTGTGCGAGTATGTCCGTCCCACCAGCTTTAACGTGAACAACATCAAGACGGTGCAGAACTTTACCTGCTCCTATGAGTCCTGCTTGAGATGGTGCCACTATGACGCTGGGTGCATGTTTGCCCTGTGGAGCCCCGTGGACCAGGTCTGCCATAAGGCGAACAACCTGGAGATGACCGACCACGAGACCAACTTCAAGCCTTACTGGATTGCCAAGTACCGGGCGTGGAGAAAGAGTACGATTCCGATCCGGTACTTCTCGGGTAAGTGCAACGACCTTCCCCCCGCCAGCTGCAGAGACGACGTTGAATGCTCGTGGAACAGGGGTAAGGTTGGGTACAACGATCCGTTGCAGGGGGGAGGCGCGAATGGGTTCTGCGGCAGAATCAAGTGCATGGAGGCTCGCAACTGGGCTGGTCTCCCCGGATAGACTCGAATGATTCTTTCAACCTAGCTACTTACCTACGTGTCCATCTAGTATGGACCTTTTCTGCTTTTATTTTCTCTTCGTCACAACAGCGTGACTCGTCTGTTTCCTTAGCTGTGTAAACAAACTTCTTTACCCTTTCTTTCTTTGCCTGTTCTTGTGTATCGTACATACAATTAATACATCTTGGACTTCTCATCGTCGACTGGATGGCGGTGACTCGTACTGCGCAAGCACTATCCCGTGCTGGTAGCCTCCACTCTCTATCCACAGCCTCTTGGCCCGAAAGTTGGTCAGAAAGATTGGCCAGCGATTAGGACCGTACTCGCGATGAGCGTTGTAAAAGAGTCCGTCTTTGGCGGCTATCGGGACACCGACCACCAAAGTGGCCTTGTCCTTCAACACGCACGAGGCCTTGGCGAGACTAATCACATCGCCCCAGGGATTGAGCCCGTCGCCGTACCTTCCCAGTCCAGAATGCTCGAGGGAGGAGAAGGTCACGACGGCGTCGAACCGAGGGAGAGTTCCGTTGCGATACATTTCGTTGAACTCAAACGGCCGCAAGGTGGAGATCCTCGGGTCCTCGCTGACAATCTTTCCGTACTCCAACGTCGTCACATGCTTAGCCCCGGCCGCCAAAACTGCGACTTCCAACCAGGGATTCTCAGACCCGATGATCAGCACGGATTTATCCTTGAGACCTTCAGCGGCACTCTTGAGGATGTCGAAAACCCAGTTGGTTACTGCGGATCCGTATGTCCCGTGAAGCGATTTTTTGGAAACAAGCTGGTCAGTAAAGCTACGAACCATCGCCAGACTCCACACGGGAACCTTGGCTCTGCCCCCAAGGTACTTGTTCTCAAAGAACCAGTCCTTCTTCTCGGCTCTCCCATTAAAGGTATAGATGTCAGCGAGGGGAAGATCTCTGGGAGGCGGCCATTCGAGAGGAGGCGCCTCTAGGACCTCTTCTGCCTCCTTGCTGAACAAAGCACCGCAGTCAATCTGATTCGACACAAAGTGATCGGCAAAGTACTTGGCGGTGGCCTCCTCGTTAGCGAGATCCAGCTGGTCGTCTCGCCAGTTGACTTGACTCATGTCACAAAGCGTACCGCAGAAGAACAGCTGTGCTTTGTACATCTCCAAGTACGACTTTTTGTTCTTTCTGAACCTTGAAATAGCCTCCGCCTGGGTCGTGGGAACGTCTGATGGGCGCGAGACTAGTGGCAATGCAGTAACTCCTTTCGAGGATTCTTCAGTATTAGTATCATCCTCTTTTACGACCTGCTTCTCATCATCATTCGCCTTTGATAACGCCTCTTCCCTAGCCTGCAAGGCCGTCTCTCTGGTCTGTAACGAGAGCTCCTTGACCTTGACGGCCTCCTCTCTAACCAATAGAGCCTTCTCCTGCTTTTCCAAAGCCTCCTCCCTGTCTCTCAGAGTCTTCTCCGCAACCCTCAAAGAGCCGCATCCGTCCTCTTCCTTCCTCACCGGCGACGTAGCTGGACTCCCAGTAGTAGGCTGTTTCAACGACGCTGACTGTTGGCCATTTCCAGGTGAGAGGATCCAAACGCTCATTAAAAGGAGGATTGCTAGAGTAACGGCCCAGACGCTTTTCGGGACTTGGCCCCGGCCGCCATTCGGACCGGAAGACACTTCATCTGCAGCTCCTGATCTACCTACTCCTGCTGCTGCTGCTGCTGTTGTTGGAACAGGGGCGTACGACTGCATCTTATTTCGGGTCAAAAAATTCAAAGAAATTTGGAGAACTGTGAAAGTAAAGAGGACGGGAGGCCGCGCTGCTCCCTACTTCACTTGCAACCCCAGCTGTGCCACTCGTGGGCTGCCCCCTGCCTGGCTTTTGAGACGGACCTTTAGAGTGTGAGGAGCACATAGGTTTTTGACGAGGAGACCTTATACTACCTGCAGGTACTAGAATAATGCTTTGTGTGATTTCTACCTATGAAAAACTTTTCAAGGCATCATCTGCCTGATTCTCCTACTTCACCTACAAGTATGAGTACACAGCGTCGATTGGAGTGTACCCCTTACAGTCGCCAACCCTTCAAAGCTAACACTTTATTCGCACGAGCAATACTTCGAGGCATTCTCTGCACTGCGGGTTGATCCGCGTGTCAGCAAGCACATAACCGGCCCTGTAGAAGAGCAACTCGGCAAACGCGTACAGCTCTCCCGGGGATAAATCGCGACCCTTGAACGGGGGTCTGTGCCACGAGCTGTAGTGGAACTCGATGGCCATTTGGTTCGGAAGGATGTCCACTCCAGTCTCCTTCAGCTTTTGTTCCGCGCTGTCAAACATGTCTATCAAGACGTCGTATTCAAATCCCTGTAAAGCATTTCCCGCATCAATCGTTAGTCCAAAAGAGTCATGAAAATTAGCGTCAAGAAGGTCAAACTCACCTCGACGTCCATCTTGAAGAAGTCGACCCGCTTGTTCCCCGCGAGCTCGTACAGCTTGTCCATCGACTGGTACAGAGGTCCACTCTTGGAGTTCCCGACGCAAATCTTATGAAACACGACTCTATCCTTAATGTCTTCGGGAATCCGAGGGGTAATCGTACAGTCGAAAGTGTGAATCGCGCACTTGGTCTTGTTGGCCATGACTTGTTCAAAGTCCCATTGGTTGTTTCCTCCGATGGAGAAAACCATGCAAGTATCCCCCGAAACGAGTTCATCCGACCAGCAAAATCGTTTCTCGTCGTCTCCACTCCCGAAAGCCCGGAGATCAGGGCATTTTAACACAACGTCGCCAAACATCACCCAGCGGGCACGGTCCCAAACCAGTCCACTCCATGGTCGAGAGCAAGTGAGGTCATGAGGCTTCGTAGAACAATTGTGCGTTTTTATGTGCTTATTCAGCTCAGAGTACATCCAGGGGAATGCCTTATTCACCAGACCGGTTCGCTTTTCAATCGCTTTGATGACGTTTTCCTTTCCCACCCGCCGAGTGATTGGATTGTCGCAGACTCTAAACGGAAGCCCGTTGCTTCCCATCACGATTCCGCTGCTTATAGTCGGTGACGCAGTTGATAGTAACGTAGATGATGGTGTGGGGATGCTCACTGCGACCGCAGGTTCTTTCGAAGCCTCCTCCCCTCCAACCTTTAACACAGCCTCACCTCCTTGTCGCCAATTCAACCACACAATGACCACGACAGCAAACCCAAGAAGCCACCGGACCGGGATCTGTACCTTCCAGTCCAAGACCCGTCTTATCCTCGCCGCCGCGGACGTCAACAAAGTCCCTCCCGCGGGACCGCGATGCTCGTCTCCGCTGACTCCCTCGGGATGTTGATACATCTTTTTGAATTATTCCATTCGTCGAAAACACCAAACGTCAAAAATCAAAAGTGAAACGTCAAAAGTTATAATACATCAAACGTTAAAGATCAAATGCAACGACGAGGTTCGATATGTGGAAGTGCAAGCGAGCGAGTAGCGAGGGAAAGAGTTTTTGTGGAAGACGTGACTACGACACTAGAAGTACATGCCAATTGGGTTTGTTTGAAACTGTTCCCTAGAGCTCCTACTTGATGCTGTTTCCAGAAAAATGCCCCGAGAGCAGACAATAATTACACTAGATGATTGCATAGTCCGTGTAAGTAGTACTTCTCAGTAATACTCGATGAAGATCTGCAGTTGACACCCCGGCAATATAGCCTTGTCGTTCACACCAATTGAGACAACTTAGGTACGTTTTTGGTTAGCCAAGCTGCGGTATTTCGAACATCACTATTGTATTCCTACCAGACACAAGGGTCGAGTTGCTGATTGTAATCGGGCAGAAAACTTGAGGAGACTAAATGCGGGTCGCCGTCGAATTGAACATCTTGGCCTCCATCTCCCCCAACAACGATAACAAAACCATCATAAGGAAGCTCGTCAAAGAAGACGTGGCTTCGCGACTGCCATAGCATCATAGCTAGCTAGCTATCGAAGGGCTTTCAGGTCCAAGACGACGGGAAGATCTTGGATCGGCTCAGTTGTTGGAGCTTCCGATTGTACTTGCCCAGAGGAGTCCACTCTTTGACAACCAAGGTATTGAATCGTGGAGTGCACCTTATAAAGACCTCGATCGCTTCCTTGCAAAACTCTTGGTAATGGACAAAGATTCGCTTTCGGGCGATTCGATACGTGAGTGCCATTCTCAATCTTTCCTTAGATGAATCGGTTTCGATTAAGTCTCGTAGACTAAGGTCCTCCCAAAGTGACGTCGAGCCGGGAACTTGCGAACCAATTACTTGAATGCAAGTTTGAAACGCTTTTAGTTCATGCTCTTGGGATGAGGGACGTTGGAAGAATCCCCATGGTTTATCGAGGATATCGTCCTGATCGTAAGATAGGATCCGAAAGAACTCCATGAAGTGAGCCATGTTGGTAAAGTGATCAAGTTCCAATTCGCTTCCGTCCCAAACGTCTCGCTTATCCTCCAGCAGGGCAGCGTCCAGCGGCATTTCCACAGAGACGACATCTAGAAAGTTCTCCTCGGAAATGAAACTATAGTCCAGAATCATCTTATCGTTGGTAAGGTCCCCGTAATGATTATACATCTCCTTTCCGGCCTGGACCGTTTTCGTTCCCAGTAGAGTCATTTGCATTCGGCCGTCAACGACCTTCCATGACACTGAGCTCATCGGATGGTGGTTCATCAGGTCACCCACAGGAACGAGATTGTACTCATCGGCATCGCCCAGCTGAAAACTTCGCGAGGCCACAATGAAGAACGCCCAACGATACAAGTCCTCAAAGTTCATTTCAGGATCGGCTTTCAAAACCATTTCTAGGAGGTTCATTTCCTCTAGAATCTGTTTGCACGTCGCCTCACTAATTGTCTGCTCGTAAATCATCACGTCACGAGCCTCAACCAGTTCCTCATTCTGTAACTCTTCCAGCTCTTGTTCCGTCCATTCTATCAATGCATGTTCATAAGAACGTTCCGGTAAAATTCTTAAATAAGGATACCAGAAGGACTTGTGCTTTAACGCGCGCTCCACCAATAGCACGGCCACCATCCGATCAAACGGTCTCGACTGCATCAAGACTTCTTTCGCAACCGGACCGTAAACCCCGTCGTCCTTCAAAGCGTTTTTCACGTTCAAAACCAAAGATTCCGGAAGAGTCAAGAACCGAGTGTGCGGGGCGATATCCCTAGTGGCGCGGACCCCCCGTCCGGACCTCCCGAACTCTACGGGCCACTCTAGATACTCGTCGAAAACCGCACCATTTTCTCGCGCCCAATCGAGAAATTCTTCTTCGTTCTTCTTTGGCTGTGCTTGGCAGAGGAGGATCAGGCCCAGAAACAACAACAGTAACGCTACCCTCGAGGAGACGGTCATGGGAGCCTATTCGGGCTGCTTCTCCGGCATGGCGTTCGTTCAACCTGTGTTGTGACGAAGTGATGATGAGTGACATACCACCTACCTACCATAGTAAAAGTGGTAGATACCATGGTATATTGGGACCAGTCGCCACACTCACTTTATTCTCTCGCTTCGGAAACGGAATATTGAAAAGAAGAAGAAGGGAGAGAACGAGGCGTTTTGGGGGGAGGTCATCGTCATTGGGTGGGAGGCGTGTGCGTGCAAGTGTCTCTAGTCCGCTGTTGTTCTTTTTAGACTCAAAAACACTTTTTAAAAAAAGCCTTGTTTTGGTCCCTTCTGTGACTGCTGAAGGCTTTCCCTTAGCGAGCGTTTTTTGTTCGCTCTCTGCTGCCACGCTTGCCTGCGTTCATAGGCTTTGTGACAACTACCTACTGCCGAGATCCAAACGCTTCTTGAAGGAATCGACTTCGACTGTCCTCGCTGTTGGAAACTACTGACTGTCTTGCAAGGCACTCGAAGACCCTTGGTAGAAGAAGAGGCTCTGAGTCGAGGATGTTGGACTCGGTGGATCTGGAGCGCGGAATAAGCGCCGGGTCCCTAGGGACCAGAACCGAACGCAAATCGTCCCTAGCGAGCGAGGTAGGTCCAGTCACTCGGTGCCTTCGGGTGTTTAAAGCGCAGAGTATCGTTACCTGTTCGCTATTATTCTCCTTATTTGTGTTGATGTCGCTCGTGGCTGTGGTGTACGTCCAGCAGACTGGTAGAGGCCCTTTGAAGTCATCGTTTGGTTGCGATCTTCACATGGCTCCTCCTCATAGCTCCAACCGAACCGTCAACCTCAGCTATTGCGAGGTCCACCGCCCCGAGACTCAGATCAACAAGGATATCCACGACAAGATCATCACCAGTGCGTTCCAGGCTTCGATTCGCTTCTTGGTTGTGGGGGATTTCGGTCGTGACGGGTTCTGCTGCCAGCGAGACGTGGCGTGGGAAATGGCCAGAGCCGCCGGAACGATCCAACCGCACTTTATTGCCAATGGGGGCGACTCGTTCTACGACTTTGGGCTTCTTAGTGAGATGGAGGAACAAGTCGATACGTCATGGCGCGACGTCTACATGAAGCACGAGAGCCTCAAATCACTGCCGTGGTACTCGGTGCTTGGGAACCACGAGTACCGCGGGAGCGCCTCGGCCGTCCTGAGTGTCCCGCAACGGTACCCTCAATTCGTCATGCCCGACCGCTTTTACGACCATGAATTTGTTTCGGATGACCGCAAGTTTCGTCTTCACATGTTCTACCTCGATACGAGCCCAATGATTCAGGCCTACCACGTTTCTGGGTACGACGACCGCGCGGACTCGATGCTCAACCAGCCGGACGGGATCCGTTCCCAGTGGAACCGCGTGGAGGAGCAAATCGCTTGGCTGGAGCAGGGGCTGAACTCTTCCACCGCTGACATCAAGGTTGTCATGGGACATCACCCTGTATACACCAGTGGAGCCCATTACGGGGAGGATGAACGGTTCTTAAGAAAGCGGATAGCGCCAATCTTGGAGAAGAATGGGGTCCTGCTGTACATTTCTGGACACGATCACAATCTCCAGGAGTACTGGAAGCTATATAGCCCCACTCACTACATCGTCAGTGCGGGAGGGAGCAAGGTGGAGGGAGCGTTCACACAGGGCGACGTGTATTTGAGGTATTTTGACCAGGTGAACGGGTTCTGCGCCGTTGAAGCGTCGGCTCAGGGACTTCGAATCGTGTTTGTGGACTACGTGGGTAACGTCATTCGAACCATCAACATCGCCAAACAGCAGCCTGGACCTCCTCCTTCCTAGTCTACATACTAGTACAAACCGTATTGTAGTACTCAACACCATTAAATGTAAATTCTCGCACAACCACACTACTAAAGAGAGTTCAATCGGGACAATCAAAGATCATTGGTACATTCCCCCTCCGCGAAGGGATGGCGCAGCGGGAGACATGGCTCGTAGAGACGCAGGCGCGAAAAACGTCGAACGGACCGGATCGTGCAGTTGCTGGAGCGCAGGAGGTGGCGGTCCCAGGGACGACGACGATGGAGGTCGAAACCCTCCTCCATTGTTACCACCTGGAGCAGACGTTCGCGGGACGACTGAACGGTTCAAAAGCGAAGCTAACGAATCGCGGGTCGGCGGACGTATCGGAAGAGAGTTTGATCGCATGGTAAACCCACGGTTGTACGCATCAAACCCACCTGCGTGGCTCGGATCGTTGCTCAGCGTTGAGGACGATCGCATCCTCCCAGCGGCGTTATCCGGACCTCCATAAGACGATCCAACACCCGCGTTAAACGTTGATCCGGGTAATTGGGGAAGTTGGAATCCTCCTGATGCAACAGAACCGGGAGTAGGTTCACTAGCCCTCAACATCTTGTTCGGTCCGCCCGTGCCTCCCGCGGAAGGAAGCAATGGGATCCGGTTACTCGCCCCTGAGGCGTTGTGGGGGGCGGAAGGGATTGGAACTCTCCCGCCGTTCTTCAGGGCCTCGTACATCGCTCGCCAGTTATCCGCCTGTCGCGATCGCTCCTCGAGCGCCGTCTGGAGGTCCTGGACCCCTCGTTGGGCCTGATCGCGTTCCTTTCTCACCTGTTCGCACTCGTGTTCCAGCTGAGCGACCATCTGTCTCGACTGGAGCTCGCGTTCCCCCAGAGTTCTCTCTCGTTCCTCAGACTCTCGCAACGCGTCCTGAGCCGCCTGGCCCTGTCGCGACCCCCACAGCGTGAGCTGGATCCTCTCAAACCTATGGAGTCCAGCTAACCACGAGTCCAGAGAACTCGCTCCGTTGGCGCAAGCGACGGCTAGGAGGGTGGATCTCACCTCGGTGAGTTGCTCGTCGAGGATGGGAGCCCCGACGACCTGGAACTCGAGGAGACCGGTCACGTCTGTCTGGCACACGGCGCATCGACGGCGGCGGTCCTGTAATCGATTCGAGCAAGGATTTCCAAAGCGACGATGCGGTTAGTTTTGTTGTCCGTTGTTTGGATAAAATTTCGAAACACAAGAGAACGGCCTTATACTTACAGCAAAGATGGAATCCGTACATTGCTCGCAGTAGCAGTGGTCGCAGGACGTTCGGAACGCCTTGTTCTGTAGCTTATTCCAACAGGCATTGCAAGAAAGAGGAATGTCGCTCATTTTAAGAGGATTCAACTTTCAAGCTTTTCTTGACGGGGAGAAAATAAGACAAGGCGGGGCTCTCTGCGCTGAGTCAACCACCAGAGCTTAGATGTCCCTTTCGACTTGTGTGTTCAAACTATTCGCTCTTCTAAAGATATCAAGTATCGGCGTATGTAGTAAACGGATTTCATTCAGTCGTTCGATTTTGGCGCCAGAATTCAAAAAATAGTATCCGACACCGAAATAAACAATATGGAAATCTAGCCCCACGAGTTCTCACAGATTCAACTAATGGAGGAAGCTTCACTCTACCCTTTGTTATTTCTGGTCTCTCTGAGAAAGATTTTACTCCCCTTGAGGGTCTGGGTATGTTATGGCGGGAAAATTTGAACTCCGTTCAAGTTCATATACCGCAGATTTTACGATTGTTTACTCGTAAAAGATGCGGCTTTATAATAGAGAGACGCAGCAACCTGGACGTAGCCCTCATTTGTTCTTGTCTTCGTTGATGACCCCCCGCAGCTAATTCGTCTGTGCGGTCTGTTCGAGCGCAGCGCTAAGTTTGGACTTCAACGACGTTAACAGCAGACTTTCGTCGTGGTCGCTGCTACCACTGGTCGTCGTCGTCGTCATCGCGGACGTGTCCCAAACGACTGGGCCGTTGACGCCAATCATACGACTCTGATCCACCCCGAAAGTCCCGAAGATGACCTGAGACCCGTCCGCGCTCATGGCGATGGATCCGCTCAGCAACGCAGAACGATGCTCACTTCCCCCCCACATGAGACCCGTACTCTCGGTTCTCCAAGCGCCAAATGTGTTGGGAATTTCGCTCATAAACACCCCCATCACGAGGTTGGC
>Ga0075012_10006884_pt1 | contig 10244 bp, 7 predicted proteins | sample All_14_2_FD_71474 | JGI IMG/M metagenome (GOLD analysis project Ga0075012, IMG submission 71474) | Freshwater microbial communities in response to fracking from Pennsylvania, USA - Allegheny Zone_MetaG_DW_15 | ecosystem: Environmental > Aquatic > Deep subsurface > Groundwater > Drilled... | reverse complement strand
CGGTTGATGCCGACGTCGATCACGGTCGCGCCCGGCTTGATCCAGTCGCCCTTGATCATCTCCGGCCGGCCGACGGCGGCGACCAGGATGTCGGCGGTGCGGCAGAGGGCAGGCAGGTCGCGGGTCCTGGAATGGGCGATGGTGACAGTGCAGCTTTCGCCCAGCAGCAGTTGCGCCATCGGCTTGCCGACGATGTTGGACCGGCCGACGATGACGGCGTTCAGTCCGGTCAGATCGCCCAACTGGTCCTTCAGCAGCATCAGACTGCCCAGGGGGGTGCAGGGGACCAGGCCCGGCAGGCCGACCGCCAGGCGTCCGGCGTTGACCACGTGGAAGCCGTCCACATCCTTGTCGGGATCGATGGCGTCCAGCACGACCGATGAATCGATGTGTTTCGGCAGGGGTAGCTGAACCAGGACGCCGTGGATGCCGGCGTCGGCGTTCAGACGGGCGATCAGGGCCAGAAGCTCGTCCTGGGTCGTGGTCTCGTCCAGACGGTGCGTGTCGGACCGCATGCCCGCGCGCAGGGTCGTCTCGCCCTTGTTGCGAACATAGATCTGGCTGGCGGGATCCTCGCCGACGATGACGACGGCCAGGCCCGGCTTGACGCCCTGGCTGGCTTCCAGACGGGCGGCGGCGGCGGCGACGCGGTCCACCAGGTCGACCGAAAAGGCCTTGCCGTCGATCAGGGTCGCGCGTGCGGGCTCGGCTGACATGGGGATGACTCCGGGGGGATGACGATGCGGCGATTTACAGCCGTCATGGTTCGGCGTCTATGATCCGCGACAAACTCCGGAGTGTTCTTGATGAAGCGTTCGTCCCTCGTCGCCGCCGCCAGCGCCCTTGCCCTCGTCTGGGCCGCCTCGCCCGCCTTGGCTCAGGACGTTCAGGGCCTGCGCATCGGGGCTGCGGTGGATGGCGCATTGACCGAGACGGACGCGGCCACGACCGGCGAGGACGCCTATCGTTATGACGTCTACCGATTCGAGGCGCGTGCGGGGCAGAGGCTGGAGGCGGTGCTGAGGTCCGACGCTTTCGACGCCTATCTGGCCATCTATGCCGAAGGCGGCGACGAACCGCTGGCCGAAGATGACGACGGCCTGGGCGAAGGCACGGACGCCCGGCTGCGCTTCACGCCGGAAACCAGCGGGACCTACGTCCTGCGCGCCCGCACCCTGGCCGGGCTGGAAGGCGGGGACTACAGCCTGTCCCTGCGCGAACGCCCCGCGCCCCCGCGCGCACCGCGTCCGGTCGGCCTTCGCGTCGGTGATGAGCGAGTCGGGACGCTGACGGACCGTGATCCGGAACAGGAAGACGGCGGCCGTTACGACGCCTACAGCTTCCGCGCCTCTGCAGGTCAGAGGGTGATCGTCACCCTGGAGTCCGAGGCCTTCGATCCGCTGGTTCGCGTCGGCCGGATGAACGGGGCCGACTTCGCCGAACTGGCTCAGAACGACGATGGACCCGACGACGGACTGAACTCGCGCCTCGTCTTTACCGCCCCGACGGCTGGGGAATATCTGGTTCGCGTCACCGCCATCAGGGATGGGGAGGGCGCCTACACCCTGGGCCTGTCGGAAGCGCCGCCTGCGCCGCCGGCCAAGCCCATCGCCGTCGGCGACAGCATTGACGGGAATCTGAACGATGAGACGGGACTGAACGACGACGGCCAGCGCGCCGAATTCTATCGGTTCACGGCTGAGGCGGGCCAGCGCGTCGCCATCGAGATGTCGTCGAAGGATTTCGACACCTATCTGACGCTGCGCCAGGCGTCGGACAATTCGGTCCTGGATCAGGACGACGACGGCGCCGGTTCCGGCACGGACTCTCGTATCGTCCGGACGCTGGAGACGGCCGGCGACTATGTGATCGAGGCGCGCGCCCTGGGCGACGACGGCGAAGGCCGTTTCACCCTCAAGATCAGCGAAGTCGCCCCGCCCCCTGCGCCGTCTGAGATCACCTTTGGCCAGACCGTGGAAAGCGAGATCACGCCCGAGAAACCCCAGAACGACGAGGGCAAACACTATGACGCCTATGTCTTCACCGGCCAGGAAGGCCAGCGCGTCCAGGCCGTTCTGCGATCCGGCGATTTCGACGCCTTTCTCGAGATCAGCGCCGCCGACGGCGAGTTTTCCGCCCTGTCGAGCGATGACGACGGCCTGGGCGAGGGCACGGATTCGCGTCTGAACTTCACCCTGCCGTCGTCCGGCGACTACATCCTGCGGGCCTCTCCGCTGTCGAACGAGGGGAAGGGGCTCTATTCGCTGGCGTTGATCGATCGCGGCCCGGAGCCCAAGCCGGGCAGTATTCTGGTCGGCGCGACGGCGCGCGGCACGCTGAGCCTTTCCGACGCCCTGATCGACGGGGGCGCCTATTACGACGCCTATCGGTTCCAGGCGAAGAAGGACGAGAAACTGCGGATCACCCTGGTCTCCAACGCCTTCGACGCCTTCATCGACCTGGGCGAGGACGGCGAGGACTTCACCAGCCTGGCCACGGACGACGACGGTCTTTCGGACACCCACGCCAAGCTGGACTGGACCGCGCCGGAAGACGGCTGGTTCGTCGTCCGAGCCCGGTCGTTGGGCCCGAATGAGACGGGCGCCTATGCCCTGACCGTCGAACGCCAGCCCTGACCGCCCCATCCGGGCCACGATCCGGTCCTAGGCGAACCCCATGACCGACGCCATTTCGCCCGGCGCTCCAGGCCGCAAGGATCAGCACCTCGACGTGGTGCTGTCCGGGCGTGGTCGGCACGCCCGCGACGCCGGGTTCGACGCGATCCGGTTCGTGCACGAGGCCCTGCCGGATCTGGATCACGACAAGATCGACCTGGGCGCCGACTTCCTGGGTCGCCGATTGAAGGCGCCCCTGCTGATCAGCGCCATGACCGGCGGCCCTGCGCGAGCCGAGGCCGTGAACGCCCGTCTGGCCGAGGCGGCCCAGCACCTGGGAATCGCCCTGGCGGTCGGGTCCCAACGCACGGCTCTGGAAGAGGGGGCCAGCGGCGGCCTGGACATGGGGCTGCGCCACCGGGCGCCCGACACCCCCATCCTGGCCAATATCGGCGCGGCGCAACTGACGCGGGGGTTCGGTCTGGACGAGGCGCGGCGGGCGGTCGAGATGATCGGGGCGAACGCCCTGATCGTCCATCTGAACCCGCTTCAGGAAGCCTGTCAGCCCGAAGGTGATCGCGACTGGTGGGGCGTCGGCGCCGCACTGGAGGCTCTGATCCGCAGGATCGAGGTTCCTGTGGTGGTCAAGGAGACCGGGGCCGGCCTGTCGGGCCGAACCGCGCGCCGCCTGATCGACATGGGCGCCGCCGCCGTGGATATCGCCGGCGCGGGCGGTTCGAACTGGGCGCTCATCGAGGGCGAGCGGGCGACGGATCCCGCCGACAGGGCCCACGCCGCCGCCTTTGGCGACTGGGGCATGCCGACGGCGCGGGCCATCGTTGATGTGCGCCGGGCCTGCCCAGACGCGGTCGTGATCGGTTCGGGCGGCGTGCGCGACGGTCTGGACGTCGCGCGCGCGATCCGCCTTGGGGCCGACATCGCGGGTCAGGCCGCCGGCGTCCTGTCGGCGGCGATGGTGTCGACGGAGGCGGTGGTCGCCCACTTCCAACTGGTCATGCGCCAGTTGAGAACCGTCTGCTTCTGCACGAATTCCGCTAATCTTTCAGCCCTGCGCCGGGCGCCGCTTCAGCCGCTGGACGAATAGAGGTCAGCGACCTATGCGGACGGCAGCAGGTCGTGCGCGAAGAGGCGATACCGTCCCGCGCGCACGCCGTCGGTGGCCCTGGCGATATCCGGCGCGAAATAATGGTCGCTGGCGTAGGGCGCGGCCGCTTCACGCACGACGGTGACGACCTGTTCCAGCAGGGGCGAACTGGTCAGGGGACGATGGAATTCCAGCCCCTGGGCCGCCGCCAGCAATTCGATTCCGACCACGGTCGCCGTATTCTCGGCCATGTCCAGCAGCCGCCTGGCGCCGTGGGTCGCCATCGAGACATGGTCTTCCTGATTGGCGCTGGTGGGAACCGTGTCCACGCTGCACGGATGGGCCACCATCCGGTTTTCGGCGACCAAGGCCGCCGCCGTGACCTGGGCGATCATGAAGCCTGAGTTCAGGCCGCTTTCCTTGACCAGGAAGGCCGGCAGTTCGCTCATCTTCGGATCGACCAGGATGGCGGTCCGGCGTTCGGAGATATTGCCGATCTCGCACAGAGCCATGGCGATCTGATCGGCAGCAAAAGCAACAGGTTCAGCGTGGAAGTTTCCACCTGATATGACATCCCCGTCCTCGATGAAGACCAGAGGATTGTCGGTCACGGCGTTGGCCTCGCGTTCCAGCGTGGCGGCCGCCGTGGCCAGGACGTCCAGCACCGCCCCCATGACCTGAGGCTGGCAGCGCAGCGAATAGGGATCCTGCACCTTGGCGCAGTCGTCGCGGTGGCTGTCGCGGATGGCCGAACCCGCCATCAGGGTTCTGAGCCGTGCGGCCACTGCGATCTGACCGGGTTGACCCCGAAGGGCGTGGATGCGGGCGTCGAACGGCGCGTCCGATCCCTTCAGGGCGTCGACCGACAGGGCCCCCGCCGCCACGCCGGCGGCGAAGACCGCCTCGGCTGCGAACAGACCCGCCAGGGCCAGGGCGGTCGAACACTGTGTCCCGTTCAGCAGCGCCAGTCCCTCCTTGGGGCCCAGGACCAAAGGCTTGAGCCCGGCCCGCTCAAGCGCGGCCTCGGCCTCCAAGGTCTGGCCTTTGCACCAGGCCTCGCCGACCCCGATCAGGACGCAGCTCATATGGGCCAGAGGAGCCAGGTCGCCCGAGGCCCCGACCGAGCCCTTGGAAGGGATACAGGGCAGGATGTCGGCGTTGACGAGCGCGATCAGGGCCTGGAGGGTTTCGCGCCGAACGCCCGAGGCGCCGCGTGACAGGGAGGCGATCTTCAGCACCATCAGCAGTCGCGTCACGCTGTCCGGCAGCAAGGGACCGACCCCGCACGCATGGCTGAGCACCAGGTTCCGCTGCAAGGTCTCCAGGTCGGCGGACGCGATGGAGGTGTTGGCCAGCAGGCCGAATCCGGTGTTGACCCCATAGACGGTGCGCCCTTCGGCCACGATGGCGGCGATGGTCGCGGCGCCCCTGTCCACATCGGTCCAGGCTTCAGGGGCGACGGCGACCGTCACGGGGCCGTCAAGGACGCTGCGCAACTGGGCCAGGGTCAGGGGCGAACGGCCGAGGGTCAAGGTCGTCATGGAGGTCAGGCCTTCAGGCTGGGGAGATTCAGGCCGTGTTCGCGAGCCGCCGCGCGGGCGATGTCGTAGCCGGCGTCCGCATGGCGCATGACGCCCGTCGCCGGATCATTCCACAAGACCCGCTCCAGCCGCTGCGCCGCTTCCGGCGTGCCGTCGGCGACGATCACGACGCCCGAATGCTGGGAATAGCCCATGCCGACCCCGCCGCCGTGGTGCAGCGACACCCAGCTGGCGCCCGAGGCTGTGTTCAGAAGCGCGTTGAGAAGGGGCCAGTCCGACACAGCGTCTGATCCGTCCATCATGGCCTCGGTCTCACGGTTCGGGCTGGCGACAGAGCCCGAGTCGAGATGATCCCGGCCGATCACGATCGGTCCCGACAATTCACCGGACGCCACCATGTCGTTGAACATCAGGCCCGCCCGGTGGCGATCTCCCAATCCAATCCAGCAGATTCTCGCCGGAAGTCCTTGGAAGGCTATACGTTCGCCGGCCATGTCGAGCCAGCGATGCAGACCTGCGTTGTCCGGGAACAGCCGCTTCATCGCCGCATCGGTCTTGCGAATATCGTCCGGATCACCGGTCAGGGCCGCCCATCGGAACGGTCCGATCCCGCGGCAGAACAGGGGGCGGATATAGGCGGGGACGAAGCCGGGAAAGTCGAAGGCGTTCGTAACCCCTTCGTCAAAGGCGACCTGACGGATATTGTTGCCATAATCGACGACAGGAACCCCGGCCGACTGAAAGTCGAGCATGGCGCGGACGTGGGCCGCGATGGAGGGGCGGGCGGCCGCCGCGACCGAGGCAGGTTCGCTGACCCGCCTGTCTTCCCACTCGGCGACGGTCCAACCGGCCGGCAGATAGCCGTTGACCAAATCATGGGCGCTGGTCTGGTCGGTCACCAGGTCCGGCCGAACTCCCCGGCGGACCATCTCAGGCAAGACATCGGCAGAGTTACCTAACAGGCCGACAGATATGGGTTTTCCAGTCCGATTTGCGTCTTCGATCAGGGCCAGGGCTTCGTCCAGGCTCTGGGCCGCCACATCAAGATAGCGTGTCTTCAGCCGCATCTCGATCCGGCTTTGCTGGCATTCCACCGCCAGGCAGGACGCCCCCGCCATGGTCGCGGCCAAGGTCTGGGCCCCGCCCATACCGCCCAGTCCTGCGGTCAGGATCCATTTTCCGGACCAGTCGCCGCCGTAATGCTGGCGGCCCGCCTCCATGAAGGTCTCATACGTGCCTTGGACGATGCCCTGGGTGCCGATGTAGATCCAGGATCCGGCCGTCATCTGGCCGTACATCATCAAGCCCTTGCGATCGAGTTCCGAGAAATGCTCCCAGGTCGCCCATTTGGGCACGAGGTTGGAGTTGGCGATCAGGACCCGGGGGGCGTCGGCATGGGTGCGGAACACCCCGACCGGCTTACCAGACTGGACCAGCAGGGTCTCGTCGGCTTCCAGCGTCTTCAGGGTCTCCACGATCCTGTCGAAGGCGGCCCAATCGCGCGCCGCCTTGCCGATGCCGCCATAGACGACAAGATCCTGAGGTCGTTCAGCCACTTCGGGATCAAGGTTGTTCATCAACATTCGCATGGCCGCCTCGGCCGCCCAGGTCTTGGCCGTCCTTTCCGATCCGCGCGGGCTTCGGATGACGCGAGCGTTGGGCTGGTTCATGTCTGGCTCTCGGCGAAGGCGATACAGGCGGTCAGGACGCGGTGCAGGTTTCGACGCATCGCCTCGGCCCGCTCCGGCTCATAGGGACTGGGCCAGTTGTCGGGCGACAAAGGGCTCGCCGGGTCGCCCATGTAGCCCCGGTCCGCCAGTTCCATCTGGATAGCGTGAACGCCGAGGTGGGGCCGGCCGTAGTGACGCGTGGTCCAGCCGCCCTTGAACCGGCCGTTGACGATCAGGCTGGAGCCGCTGATCGCGCAGGCGGCCTCGACGGCCTGGGTCAGTTCGGGGGCGCAGGTGGTCCCGTCGTTGTCGCCGATGTTGAACTGGGGCAACTCGCCGGCGAACAGCCGCGGGACGACAGAACGGATCGAATGGGCGTCATAGAGGACGACGGGGCCACGGGCGCGCAGCCGGTCGATCTGGGCCTTCAGCTGGGCATGATAGGGATCAAACCAGGTCGCGCGACGCTCTGCGATCTCGGCCGCATCGGGCGCTTCGCCGGCCCGATACAGGGGCTCGCCGTCGAAGGTCTCGACCGGGCAGAGGCCCGTGGTGGTCATGCCGGGATACAGGGACACGCCGGATGGATCGCGGTTCACGTCGATGACGCTGCGAGAAACTGCGGTGCGCACCAGAGTGGCGCCCAGATCCACGGCGAAATCATAGAGCCGATCTACCCACCAGTCGGCGTCCTTGCGCGCCAGCCAGGGGGATCGAAGCCGCGCCATCAGGGCGTCCGGGATTTCGGTCCCCGTGTGCGGCAAGCCGATCACCAGCGGCCCCGAGCCTTCATGGACGGTCAGCCAGTCACGCGTCATCTCGGCCTCCCTCGCCAAATCGATCCGTCGTGGTATGTCTAGACATATTGATCGCAACAAGACGGACCTGTCCAGTGAGCCTTGAGCCGCAGCCTGTGGATCGCACCCTCTGGTTCGAGGCCGCCCTCTTGCGGGACGGCTGGGCGCGGGATGTGCGGATCGGCATTGCGAGGGATCGGATTTCAAGCCTCGAGACCGGCGTATCCCGCGGACCCGCGGACGAAGGAGACGGCGTGGCCTTGCCGGGCGTCGTCAATGTCCACAGCCATGCCTTCCAGCGCGCCATGGCCGGGCTGACCGAGGCGCGTGGCCCCCAGGGCCAACACGGCGATGATGATTTCTGGTCCTGGCGTGACCTGATGTACCGCTTCCTTGATCGGGGCGGGCCGGAAGAGATCGAGGCCATCACCGCCCTGGCCTTCGCCGAAATGCTCGAGGGCGGCTTCACCCGCGTGGCCGAGTTCCACTATCTTCACAACGCCCCGTCCGGCGCGGCCTATGCGGACCGGGGAGAGATCGCGGCGCGGATTGTCGCGGCGGCCCAGACGACCGGAATCGCCCTGACCCTGCTGCCGGTCTTCTACGCCCACGCCGGATTTGGCGGCCTGGCGCCGACCCGGGGGCAGAGACGGTTCATCACCGATCTGGACGGATTCGCGGAGTTGACCGACCGTTGCCGCCGCCTGACCGCCGATATGGCGGACGCTGTGGTGGGGGTCGCGCCGCACAGCCTGCGGGCTGTCAGCCCGGCTGAGCTGGCCGCCATGCCCGGTCTGGCAGGCGAGGGGCCCATCCATATCCATGTGGCCGAACAGACCAAGGAGGTCGAAGACTGCCTGGCCTGGTCCGGCGCCCGGCCGGTGGAATGGCTGCTCGCCAACGCCCCGGTCGATCCGCGCTGGTGCCTGATCCACTCGACCCATGTGACCGAGGCGGAGTGGCGGGGCGTGATCGAACGGGGCGCCGTCATCGGCCTGTGCCCGATCACAGAGGCCAATCTGGGCGACGGCGTCTTTCCGGCCGCCGCCTATGCGCAGGCGGGCGGGCGGTTCGGCGTGGGGACCGACTCCAATGTGCAGATCGGCGTGGCCGAGGAACTGCGGATGCTGGAATACAGCCAGCGGCTGGCCTTGAGGCGCCGTTCGGTCATGGCGGATGCGGATCGCTCGACAGGACGCGCCCTGTTCGAAGGCGTGCTGGCGGGCGGGCGCCAGGCCGGGGGCGCGGCGAACGACCTGGTCATCGGCGGATCGGCCGATCTGGTTTGCCTGGATACGCGCGGCGCGGGCTTCCATGGCCGTTCGGGCGACGCCCTGCTGGACAGCTGGATCTTCGGCGCGCCGGCGGGCGCCGTCGCCTCGGTCTGGCGGGCGGGGCGGCAGGTGGTGCGGAACGGGCGGCATGTGGCGCGCGACGCCATCGAGGCACGGTACCGCAAGGCCCTGAACACGGTGCTGGGATGACGCCGGAGCCGCTGCACCGCCGAATCTACGCGGACCTCGAAGGCCGCATCCTCTCGGGCGAGCTGTCGCCGGGCGCACGCATTCCCTTCGAACACGAATTGACCGCCCAATACGGCTGTTCGCGCGCCACCGTCTCCAAGGCCCTGTCGGAACTGGCGGGCAGGGGGCTGGTCAGACGTCGGCGGCGCGCCGGCAGCTTCGTCGCCCAGCCCAAGGCCCACGCCGCCTTCCTGGCCATCCCCGATCTGCGGGCCGAGGTGATGGAGCGGGGCCAGGCCTATGGCTACAGGCTGCTGGACCAGATGGAACGCGATCCGGACGGCGGCGCTGAAATCGAACTCGCCGCCGGCGGTCCGCTGCTGGCCTTGACCTGTCTGCATAGCGCCGACGCGATCCCTCTGGCTCTGGAGCATCGACTGATCGCTCTGGCCGTGGCTCCCCAAGCGATAAGGGTGAATTTTCAAATCACTCCGCCTGGAACCTGGCTTCTGGACTATGAACCCTGGACCGAGGCGGAGAACCGGATCGGCGCCATGGAGGCCGACGCCGTGACCGCTCGTCTGCTGCAGATCAAGCCCGGCGCGGCCTGTCTGTCTGTCGAAAGGCGGACCTGGCGCGACGGCCAGGGCGTGACGCGGGTTCGTCAGCTGTTCCCAGGGGATCGATATGATCTGGTCGCGCTTTTCTCTTCCGCCCACGCCAAGGACCTGAGCCGATGAAGGCCGACCGCCTGCTGATCGACTGTAACGCCGCCACCATGGTTCCGGGCGGGGCCGCCTATGGGGCCATCCGCGACGCCGCCGTGGTCATCACCGACGGCCGTATCGCCTGGATCGGATCGCGCGCGGATTTGCCGTCCGTGGAGGCGGTCGAGACGGAGCGGCTGGGCGGACGCTGGCTCACGCCGGGACTGATCGACTGTCACACGCATCTGGTCTTCGGCGGCGACCGCTCGGGCGAATTCGAGCAGAGGCTGGGCGGGGCCACCTATGAGGAGATCGCCCGCGCCGGCGGCGGGATCGTCGCTTCGGT
>Ga0075012_10006879_pt1 | contig 10249 bp, 7 predicted proteins | sample All_14_2_FD_71474 | JGI IMG/M metagenome (GOLD analysis project Ga0075012, IMG submission 71474) | Freshwater microbial communities in response to fracking from Pennsylvania, USA - Allegheny Zone_MetaG_DW_15 | ecosystem: Environmental > Aquatic > Deep subsurface > Groundwater > Drilled... | reverse complement strand
CTAGAAGCTCAGTGTCGCATTGAGCAGGACAGAATAGTAGCGCTCGTCACGTTCGGAGTCCGTGAACAGATCGCCGAATCCGTCGCCCGGCTCGAACATCGCCGCCGAGCCGCGAAGAACGATGTTCTGGGTCATGAAGGGGCGCCAGACGGCCCCGACCGAGATGTCGAAGCCGAGATCGGTCGGGATCGAACCTTCATTGCGCAGCACCTGGACCACCGAAGTGTCATCGAACCAGACATGGTTGATGTTTCCGCTAACCCGCAATTCCGGCGTCAGGTCGAAGTCGGCACCGACGCCAACCAGCAGGGTGCCGGGATTGTTGAAGTTTGACTGCCCCTCCTCCTTGGACGAGCGCAGACTGTTCAGGACGCCATTGCGCCCGTTGACCGAGACGGACCGGCCGCCGCCCGCGAACGGGATTGTCTGGCGCACCCAGTAGCTGGTGTCCGCGCCTGCGAACTGGGGGTTCTCGAAGACGGCGTCGAACCCTTCCTCGACGTCGTCATAGGGATCCTTGTCACCCGAGGCGTAGAGGAAGGAGCCACGGAACCGCATCCAGTCCAGATCGAAGGAGGGCTCGATCGCCGCGAACCAGGCCCGGATATCGGCCGGCCGGCTGGTGAATATGCTGTTCCGGTCCTCGCCGAATGCGCCGTAGGTCGTGGCCGACAGGTTCAAGCGGCCCCAGCGCCCGTCGGCACTATAACCAGCATAGACAACGTCATAGTCACGCGGCCTGATGTCGCCGATCAGGGCCGGCCGCACCGGAAACCCGTTGTCATCGATCTGGATATCGTCGGATTCGCGATTGCGATTGTAGACCAGCGTCAGTTGCGAGGTCAGGCCGGGGACCAGGAAGTCCTGGCGATACACATTGGCGATGAAGACCTGATCGTCGCGAATGGGCTGACCGATATCGTTCAGGCCTGAATTGGTGTCCTTCTCCACCCGGGCGAAGGCGGCCAGATTGTACTGGAACCGATTGTTGTCCCGGTTGCCGAACAGACGAACGCCCAGCTGGTTGTCCTGAAAGAGGAAGCCCCTGAAGTCGGCGTTGAACGGCTGAATGCCGACGCGGATCGAGTCGAAATCGTAGCGGGCGGACACGTTGCGCAGGTGATAGTCGACGAAGGCTTCCTGAACCCCGACGAAACTGTCCTCGCGGTCGCTGTCGCGACTGGGCAGGACGGAAAGCACCCGACGCTCCGGCACATCCACATAGGAATAGTTGGCCGCCAGAGCCACGCGCACTTCCAGGTCCGGCGGCTTGAAGGCTGTCGAGCCCTCGACAAAGGCAAAGCCGGCGATCAGCGTCTGGGACAGGACCAGACTGTTCGCCCGGCCGAAGACATCCAGACTGCCCGGGTTCTGGGTCGTCTGCACGCCGACCGGTATCGGGAAGGACCGCGGTTCGATCACCGTATCGGAGATCGCCGTCACCGCGATGAAGCGGTCATCACTGCCCCACAGCGGACGGTCACCCTTGAGCGTGTTCTGGTTATAGGGATCGAACCACCGCTCATGAACGCCATAGTCCTCGATCAACCGCCAGCGATCGGGAACCGGCAGGTGGTCGGTCGGAAAGGCCTCGGGCGGCGGGGCCCGGACAGCGCCCTCGTTCCGCTGGGTCGCCCGCTCCGGATAGGTCTCCACCCGCCCCGGACGACGACGCCAGGGCAAGGGATCCTGACTTTCGGGCACGACCGGCACGTCAGCTGCGGCCGCCGGCGTTTGCGCCTGGAGCGGTGCCGCAACAGGAACGGGCGACGGTACAGTCTGGTCGGCGGGCGGATGGGGCGGTGCCGTTGCGGCCGTATCGAGCAGGGCCGGATTAAGGGCCGCTTCGCGGGCCACGGCCGCAGAGGTTACCGCGATCAGGGGCAAGGACTGGGACCAGGCCGCCGTCGCGAAGGCGGAACTCAGCGCCGTCGCGAAAAACAGTCGAGGGCGCCGGATCCGGACCATTTCACAGGCCCTGACAGACGTTGTTGGCCGTTGTGTCCAGGAAGGGCGCAAACGGACAACTGACATAGCGCAGTCGCGCAGACCCACCCGTCAGGCTGACGACGATCTGGTCCGACCGTATGGCGACCGGTGCCTGGATGAGACTGCCGACCCGGACCGAAGCGTTCTGCAGGCCAAGGAAGGCGATCATGTCGTCCTGATCGATGCCGTCGCCGGACACGCCAATAGCGCCGACCAGCGTCGCGCCGCGATAGATCGGAACGCCGCCCGGAAAGATCTGAAGCCCGTTCTGCAAGCGGTTCACACCCGGTCGCGCGTCCGGAAGGAAGGCACAGCGACCGGCCGTGTCCGGACTTCCAGCCGCGACATGCCCAAGATGCTGCGCCAGATTGGTCAGGACCAGAGCGGACTGCAGGCCGGTCGAAAAGGGACTGAATTGCGCGATCGGGCGGGACAATGGACCATTGGGTCGACCCACCTCGCCATCCGGGAAATACGGCCGGGCAAGATTGCCGATCGCGCGGGCCGAGAAGGCGGTCTGTCCGTCCAGAGCCGTCGGCCGGGACAGGAAGGTCCGCGTTGCGGTGACAAAGCCGCGTACATCGGCACTGGGGTCGCCCAGCAGGTCCTGGGCCGCCTCCGGACTGGAGAAGAAGGCGGCGCTGCGCGCCTTCTGCAGGGAGACATCGATCCCGAAGACCGGGGCATCGGGCGAACGCACGATTCCCAGGACGGCACCGTGGCTGTCGACCACCGAAATGGTGACCTGGGCGCGGCTGTCCAGGGGATTACGGATCTGGGCCCGGCTGCGGCGCATGACCGCGAACGCTTCTTCCAGCAGGGCGCGGGTCTCCGCCCCGGTCAGGGGCGAGGTCACGTCCGCGCCGTCACCTCCGGCTACCGGCGGATAGCGCCCTGTCCCGGACCCGTCACTGAGCACATAGGCGTCAGGGTCCGCATATTCCGCGGCGGTGGCCCGGCGCACGCCTGAAGCCTCCGCCCCGAACACGGCCCCTGCCAGCACGGCAGCGCCGTCGTGGTATCCCGTGACCGCCGCGAGGGCACCTGTCCCGACCGGCAGGGCCGACAGGGCCGGCGCTGTGGCGGGCGACGAGAGCAGGCCTGCGGTGGTCGCATCGCTGTATCTGAGCGTCGTTCCGTCAACCGAGATCCGCTCGGCGCGAATTTCGACCGCAGCATCAAGGCCCGTCGTCGCGGCAAGGGCGATGAATTCCTCGTCGTCACGATCGACATCGAGGACATTGGCATCGAAGCCGTAGTCACTCTCGGCAATGACGCCGACGCCGCCGACCAGCACACCATTCTTGTAGAGCGGAAAGCCCCCCGGATCAGCCGCCAGGCCCAGAGGAGAGCGCTTGGGGCCGATCATGGCGGTGGCACCGCCCCCCGGCACGTGCCGCCGGGTCAGGTCCGAACAGGGTAGCTGGCTGAACTGAACCCCGAACAGGGGTCCGCCTTCCAGGCCGGCGGTTGTCGGTGCGGGCGGGAAATGCTCCTGCACGATCATGCTGGCCGTGCGCGTCGAAAAGGCGTTTCCGGCCGAAGACAGATAGGCCCCAGTGACCGCCTTGGCGATCGCCCCGGCGGCCGCGGGCGCGATCACGCCCTGGATGTCCAGATTGCCGGATGGGCCCGCACGCACAGTGACGGTCGAAGGCGCGCCGGTCATTCGGTAGACGGCCAGAACATTGCCGACCCGGTCGACCACGGCGATGGTGGATGGCCGGGCGCGTGCTCGTGCCTCTGCGACAGCCCGGGCGATAACCGCCTCCGCGTCGGCGACCGACAGGGACTGGGCCCCAAGGGCGGGATAGACGCTGGTTGGACCACTGCCGCCACCACCGCTGCCGCCACTGCCGCTGCCCGGTGATCCACCGCCACCGCCGCAACCCGCCAGGGCGAGAGCCACCGACGCGACAAGGGCTGTAACGGGTCGCAGCGGCCTCACGTCAGGCGATCCAGCGCGGCGTCGATCCGCTTCATCGCATCCCTGAATGTCTGCGGCCGATAGGCGTTCGGATCCCGCACGGCCCCATAGGCGGCCTCGATATCCGGTCGCATGGCCGCCACAGCCGATGCCGAAATCCCTCCGTCCGCCACCAGGGCAGACAATAGCGTATCCACCGCCATGACGGCCTGAACGCCACCGGAGTAGTCCGTGTAGCGCGGCGTGGTCGCATCGCCGAGGACCGATCGGAGGATGGACAGGGTCTCGGTCCGGCCGAATGCGCGCGCGCCGAGCAGACCGGATACCGTCCGGGCGGAGGCCCCCAGTGTCCGGGCTGCCTGCTGGGCGGAGGCCCGGTCACGGGTCATGGCAAGATGGAAGGCCCGGGAGTCCGCCACGAACCGGTCCGCCGCCTGCGGGGCCATTGCCCGCGCCGCAGCGGTCAGCAGGATCATGTTCTCATCGTTGTAGGGGGGCATCCCCCAGGGGATTGTTCGTCCGGGATTGCCCTGGGTGCGCACGACAGGGTTTGCATCATCGCTGATGGCGCGATGGCAGCTGTGACAATCGAAGAAATAGAACTCGGGGAAGATGCCGTCCTGTCCCAGGCGCGGCTCCGCGAACAGTGTGAGCGAGCGCTCCAGCGCCATCGCCTGGCCTATGGCCCACAGCCGGGCACCGCCGGTCGTCGTCTTGCGAGTGGCATAGTCGGCATCAACGTCGTGGTGCCGCTGGAAGTCATTGAACAGGTCCAGCTCGAAGGACAGCCGCGGATGGCCCGCGCTCATCATGCGGTGGGTCACGAACTGGTTCGGCTTGTCGCTGCCGAAGTGACAATCGAGGCAGGTGGAGGCCAGAACCCGGGGATCGTCCAGCGGCGTCATGCCCCGCGCGACGTTGTCAGCATGGGTCGCTCCGGCCGTATAGTGACTGGCCAGCCATCCGCCCGACGCGCCGTGACAGGACTCGCAGCCCACGCCATCGGAAATCTGGAACCGTGCGCCCCTGAGCGCCGGCGGCGCGGGATCGGCGTGACAGCCCAGACAGGCCGGGGCCGAGGTCGCGTCCCCCAGCCCAAGCCGCGAGGCGATCCGGCGGGCCCAGGGCCCCTGCAAGGTGCGCCAGGCCCGGCTATGCGAGCCGGCTGCACTGGACGTATCCTGCCAGACCACCAGTTCATTCTGGCGGACAACGGCACCGTCCGGTGCCTGACGCCCATGACAGGTCGAGCCGGCGCAAGTCGCCACGCCCTGGCTCATAGCCTGGGCAGCAGCCGATGATGCTCCGGTCAGCAGGCAAAGCATGGCGGACAGCACAAGACACAGCGCCAGAGCCCCGTGTATCCGCCGAGACGGACTCGTTCCCGATGCGCCTGATGCGCCCAACCGAAAGTCCCCCCGCCCCTGGAAGCCCCTTGAAACCGATCACCCCTCCGGCCCGGTTTCAGGTACAGGATAGCACCCTTGGCACGGCGACGTAACGTGTGAAAGCAGCGTTACCCGAGGAGGGAATCCGGCTGTTTCAGGTCGCCCGTGAGACGAACCTTGCGCGCGTCAGAGGGGTGATGCGCACCCCGACTGGCTCGGGCAGTCGCTGGGCCCTTGCGGGTTGCGATCGCCGCCACCGTTTGTCGGTTCGAACACATCACCCGGACCGGTCTGCGGCAAGGGCTGGCCCGGGAAGGCGGTGTCGTCCGTAAAGGCCGCGGCCGAGACCGAACTGTCAGGACCACCCGGATCCTCGCCCGTGCCGGCCGGAGGCGTGAGCAGTCCGGTCAGGGCGGACGAAACATCATCCGGCAGGAAGAAAGGCCCGAACGTTCCGGTATCCGTGACGATAAGCGCCTGTCCGGGTCGATCCATCACGATGGTACGGCCGCCGCCCTCGACATCTATCCCGCCCGGCGTATCGAATGTGTAGGCTCTGCCCGACGGACCGCGCAGCACGATCAGAACCACAGTCTCGTCATCACCGGTGAAGGCCGGCACGCCTGGCTGATTGTTCAGGATCGCCCGCGCCTCGGGACCGACCACGCCTTCCACGATTGTGCCGCGGACACCGATCGAGGCGACAGGTGTGCTGACAGCCTGACGTGAGGATGACGACCGTGTCGTACTGCCGGACGCAAACCGGAAAGCACCGCGTGCTACCGAAGCGCCGCCGCCAGAGCCGACCACGAAGCGGTCAACGGTCATTCGGGCATTCGCGCCCACGGTAAACGTCGACCGGTCACGCAGAAGCACCTGAACCTGGCTGTTGGCTCCGGTGACAAACTGATCCCCCAGGCGCACGGCTGCCCTGAGCTGGGCCGGGCGCAGGGCACCGGAGGAGCCGTTTCTGGTCTGAACGGCATTGCGGATAGCCGCATTGACGCCGACCTGATCCTGCGCGCTGACGGCGGGTGCCAGTATCAGCCAGGCACTGGCGGCTGCGACCAGTCCGACGACCCTTGAGGTTTTCATCCGGACGCTCCCGTTCAATTCCGCGCGCCGAAGCGCCAGACCAGCCGAAGATCGGCACTAAACCCGTCATAGTCTGCGACAGGCGAGGTCGAGTCCCGACGGCCGTAGCTGATGCCGCCCTCGAGATTGATGTCATCCGCCATCGACCCGGCAAGACCCAGAGCGGTCAGGGGTGCGCCAAGCGTGACGCGGGCATAGGCGCGGTCATCCTCGCGCGTTTCGCCGAACAGGAAAAACGGATCCGGCGCATCATACTCGAGCCAGCGCATCGACGCCTGCCCGACCAGATACACGCCCTTGTCGAACCGGTGATCAATCGAGCCGGAAAGACGCGGGCCCGAATAGCCGAAGGGTTCGTAACCGGCGGACTTGGCCTCAAAATCAAGATTGCCGCTCAGGGTGGTCCGGGCGGTCATGCGGTGGACGATCCCCACACCGGCGGTGAACCGCGTGCCGTCCCGATCGCCACCAAGGAAGGAGGCGAAGGAATCGATGGCCGGTTCGTCGAAGTCCTGATCGACAGCTTCGGCACGGATGCCGAGGCTCGTCTGGTTGGTATAGCGCCACGACAGGGACGCGCGTCCCCCGACCTCGGTCAACTGCGGGTCGCCCTCCAGCCGGTTATGCCTGACGATGAAGGCCATGCGCGTCTCGACCAGCCGCGTTTCCCGCAGCAGGCCGGCTTCCAGGTCCGCGCGCTGATAGTCGATGGCCGCGCCGTCAAGGCTGGATCGATCCATCAGGAAGGCGCGACCATAGGCTTGCCAGAGCCTGTCCGTTCCGATGCGCGTCGATCCGTGAAGGCTCAGGGCCACCTCGCTGGACGTTCCGCTTTCCTCGGCGGGCGTTCCAAAGATATCGAAATCGGTAAAATACAGGCCCGTTGCGTTGTCGTCATAGACGACCCCGGCCGACAGGCTGCCGCCTGAGGTGGACGGTGCAAGACCCTCATTGACGCGGCGCGAATAGGTCAGGGCCTCCGACCTTTGCTCCGGCGACAGAGGCGCGCCTTCCAGCTGCACGAACTGGGCCCGGGCGGTCTGCAGGTCACCGAGACGATACAGGGTCACCGCGTAGAACAGCCGGACGCTGTGGCGGTCCGGATGGTTGATCAGAATTCGTTCCAGAGTGCTGGCGGCTTCCGACAGATGCCCCAGCCGCGCCTGTTCCCGGGCATAGGTCAGGTTGAGCTCGACATCATCTGGGGCGGCGAGAACGGCCTCGAAATCCTGTGCCAGGACGACACCAGGCCCAAGCAGGAGCACAGCCGACGGTACGGCCACGGCAAGTGCCTGAACAAAAACGCGAATAGATGAAACCATCGATAGCCCCCCGCCAATCAATGTTCTTTTGCCGGGACGGTAGGTCCGGACTCGAAGGGGGTCAAGCAGCGTGACGGCAGCCCTATGCGGCAGACCGGATCCGCGCCCGAAGCGCGCTGGCCTCAGCAAGTGTCCGTGTCAGCATCTCGGGATCAATCGGCTTGGTCAAAAAGGCATGGACCCCGATGGCCGCCCAGGCGGCACGGTGCACGTCTGTCGCATTGGCCGTAAGCGCAATGATGGGCGTATCCCCGTTGACGCCACCAAGGCGGATTCGGCGCGCAGCCTCCAGGCCGTCCATAACCGGCATCTGCATGTCCATCAGGATGGCGTCAAAGGGTTCAAGAGCCGCAGCGTCGACGGCCTCGAGCCCGTTCTCGACCAACGTCAATCGGCACCCGTGCGGCTCCAGCAGCAGCCCCAGGATCCGGCGGTTCACCTCGTGATCTTCAGCCGCAAGGATCGAGCGCCCCATCAGGCCGGGCAATTCGTCCGGCGCGGCATCCTCAATGTCCTGCCCGCCCTCATAGACCGCGATGGGCAGGGCAAGGCGAAACACCGAGCCCCTGCCCTCGACACTTTCCGCTGTCAGATCGCCGCCCATGAGCTGTGCGAGACGACGGCTGATCGCAAGGCCAAGTCCGGTGCCGCCGTGACGGCGGGTCGTACCCACATCCGCCTGTTCAAAACTGTCAAAGACCTGCGCCAGGCGGTCCGCAGGGATCCCGCATCCGGTGTCCGATACGGCGACGACAAGACGCTGTGTCGCGGCGTCCCATCCGGCTTCGACCGTGATCTCGCCGGTGTCGGTGAATTTCACCGCATTGGAGACGAGGTTGAACAGGATTTGCTGGAACCGGAGCGGGTCAATGCGGACGATATCCGGTACGTTCTCAGCCATAAGCACCGTCAGCCGGACACCATTGGCCGTCGCTCGCGATTGCCACAGTCGACTGACAGCCGACAGTTTGCCGGCAAGGTCGACGTCCTGCAGTTCCAGCTCCATCTTGCCCGCCTCGATCTTGGAAAAATCGAGGACGTCATTCAAAAGCCCCATCAGCACATCGCTGGCATCCATCAGCATTGAGACATGCTCTCGCTGGTCTCGGTCAAGCCGGGTGCGCCTGAGAAGGTTGGCGGCGGAAATCACCGCATTCATCGGTGTGCGAATTTCGTGGCTGATCACAGCGAGAAAATCAGACTTCGCGGCATTGGCGACTTCCGCCTTGTGGCGCTCTTCACCTGCGACACGGTTGGCGTCCCTGAGGGCTTCGGTCGTGCCCGCACTCTGGCGCACGGCCGCCACCAGATGCGCCAGATAGAGCGAACACCCGATGGTTATCAGCAAGGGGCCAAAGGATCGGTCGATGACAGCCTGGCTGATCGGAAGGCCCAGAAAATACAGACCATGCGGAACCGCGGCCGAAAACAGCAGGGGTCTGACATGGTACATGTGCAGCGACACATGCAGCAGGCCGCCGGCAGCCTGGATCATGGCAAACAGGCGCCCGGCATCCCCGCCCTCGAACCAGAGGTAGACGGTGATACCGGAATAGGCGACGACCGACAGCGAGGCCGACAGGCAGTAGAGGATGATCTGGCCTCGCCGCGGCTCAATCTGCGGTTCGCGTCGCAGGGATCGGCAAAGAATCCAGTCGATGGCCTGTGTCGCCGCAACGAAGGCAAACCAGACCAGAGGCCATATGGAGGGGGCCATAAACCAGGCTGTGCCGCCGATGAAAGCCGCAAGCGCCATCCGGGTCTTGAGTTCGCGATCCCGGATCGTGGCAACCAGGCTGTAGGCCGAGGTCTTCATTTTCGCCGTCTCCACGGACTATTGTTACGCGGAAAGACGAACGATTGGTTGAAGCCGGGGCTGACCCGACGCACGATCATGGCTATGGAACAGGGACGGTCGGCAGACGTTTGCGGATCGCACTCGAGGGGAGACGCCTGATGAACCGAATTCTCGTCGCCATGGCCGTCAGCGCCCTTCTGGCCGGCGCGGCCGCCTGTAGTGACCCCGCTCCCGAGCCGGATGAGGGTCTGGAACCGACCATGCAGGAACCGGTGACACCGCCGCCGGTCGAAGAAATGCCACCGGTCGATGCGACCGTTCCGCCTCCTGCAACCGACAATTCGACACTTCCGACCGATGGTCGCGAATCAGAAGAGACCGTGATGCCCGAAAGCGAAACCCTCTTCTACTGACGACGCCATCAGGCTCCCGACACGGCGTCGGGATGCCTCCCCCGACCGCCGACCTCCAAGGTACCTGTTTGACATTTCACGCCGCCTCGCCTCTGGCCGGAATCGCCGCACTGGCGGTCTGCGCCGGACTGGCCTGGCCGGCGGTCGCGGACCCCCGGGCAACCATACGGGGCAATATCGACCCGGAACTGCGCGAACAGCTGCTGCGGGCGATCGGCGAGGTTGATGGGGCGCCGACAAACCGGTTCGAGGCCCGCAGACGCGCGCGTTCCGCAGCCGAGGCCGTCGAGGCCCTGCTCCGGTCAGAAGGCTACTAC
>Ga0075012_10006878_pt1 | contig 10251 bp, 8 predicted proteins | sample All_14_2_FD_71474 | JGI IMG/M metagenome (GOLD analysis project Ga0075012, IMG submission 71474) | Freshwater microbial communities in response to fracking from Pennsylvania, USA - Allegheny Zone_MetaG_DW_15 | ecosystem: Environmental > Aquatic > Deep subsurface > Groundwater > Drilled... | reverse complement strand
AGGTGAAGTAGTACATGAAAAAATCATAGGATGGCGCCAGCGCCGTCATGATCAGCCCCATGCCGGAAAACGCCAGGCCGGTGATGAAAATCACCGGCAATACCCACAAGGCCAGCGGCGAGTGGACGAAACCCAGCAGCGCCACAACCAGCAAAATGGCGCTGCCGGACAACAGCGCTTTGGCCGCCGCCCACAGCCATTCGCCGGCCAGCACATCGTCCAGCGCAACGGGCGCATACAGGATCGCCTCCCAGGTGCGCTGCATGTGCATGCGCGAGAATGACGAATACAGCGCCTCAAAAGAGGCCGCATTCATCGTCGAGGCGCACACCACGCCGCTGGCCAGAAAGGCGATGTAAGGCACGCCGGCAACCTGCGGCAGCAGGCTGCCGAGGCCATAGCCGAGGCCGAATAGGTAGATCAACGGATCGGCCAGATTCCCCAGCAGCGAAGGGATCGCCAGCTTGCGCCACACCAGGAAGTTGCGCCGCCAGACGGCGAATGCGCGGACAGAGATCTGCGGCAATGCGATGCGGTTGAGGACAAGGGGGAAACTCAAGGTCATTTTCCTATCGGTTAATCATTGGTCACATCATGCAACCGGCGTGCAACCGGCGTGCAACCGGCGGCCAAAAAGTCGGCGCTGGTTTGAATCCGTATCTGGACGAGACGACGGCACAGCGCTATCGTAACCGGCTTCCGGCCATTATTTCCAAGGCATGCGAGGGCGTCGGTGTCGCGTTGTTATCGCGTTGGTATCGTATTGGTATCGTTGTGACGGATGCCGCATGACCAAGCGGATTCTAGCTTGATATACTCCAAGGCTGGCCATCCGCCTACCCTCTGATCACTGCAATGCGCACCCTCCTCATTTCCTGCATTTTTTTGCTGGCCGCCTGTTCGGGTGGCCAAAAGACGACAGAAGCGCCTGCGCCAACCCTGGTGCTCGCTGCCCAGATCGAAACCGCCAACGCCAACGTTTATGAATTAAGCGGCGTGGTGCGCGCGCGCCAGGAGGCGCCGCTGGCATTCCGCCTGCCGGGTGAAATCCGCCAGCGCCTGGTTAAGGCCGGGGATCACGTCCAAGCAGGACAAGTGTTGATGACGCTTGACCCACGTGATGTCGAGCAGCAACTATCCGCCGCACGCACCGAGGCCGAGAATGCACAGGCCAACCGCAAACGCCTGGCTGACCTGCGCGGCAAAAACTTCATCAGCCAGCAGGCTTATGACAATGCGGCGACCAGCGCGGTCGCCGCGCAAGCCGCCATGGTGCAGGCCAGCAATGCCACCGGCTATACGCGCCTGGTTGCGCCGGCAGCAGGCACCTTGATGGAAGTCACCGGCGAAGTTGGCCAGGTTGTCGCCCCCGGACAAGCGGTCGCGATGCTGGCCTATGACGGCGAACGCGAAGTGGAAGTCTTCATCCCCGAAGTCCGCCGCGCGAACCTGGTGACACAAGCCGAAGCCAGGCTCTTTGGCAGCGGCGCAACCGACAAGGCCACGCTGCGCGAAGTGGCGGGCGCCGCGGATGCCGCAACCCGGACCTGGCGGGCGCGCTATCTGCTCACGGCCGAAGGCAGGAACTGGCCGCTGGGCGCAACCGCCAGCATCCTCCTGAGTGCACCGAATACAGCCAATGCAACGCTGAAACGGGTGCCCGTCGCTGCTGTCATGGATCAGGGGCAAGGCACGATGGTATGGGTAATTCGCGACGGCAAGGCCACGCCGACACCCGTCAAACCCGTGCGCATCGATAACGAATACGCCTACATCGCGACCGACCTGCCATCCGGTACGCCGGTCGTTGCCCTCGGCTTGCATTTGCTCAAATCCGGCCAGGCAGTCAGGGTGCGCCAATGAGTTTTAATCTTGCCGCGCTCGCCGTGCGCGAGCGCTCGGTCACGCTGTTTTTTCTTTTGCTTACTGCGGCGGTCGGCGTGTATTCGTTTTTAGCCTTGGGTCGTGCCGAAGACCCCACCTTCACCGTGCGCATCATGATGGTCTCGGCAGTATGGCCAGGCGCATCGGCGCAGCAGATACAGGATCAGGTCGCCGACCGGCTGGAAAAGCGCCTGCAGGATGTCGAGTACCTGGACAAGATAGAAACCACCGCCCGCCCGGGGCGGGTGGATATGCTGATCGAGATGAAGGACTCGGCACCGATGGGCAAGGTACACGACTTCTTCTACCAAGTGCGCAAGCGCATGCAGGACGAAGCGCCTTCCTTGCCGCCCGGCGTGCAGGGGCCTTTCGTCAATGACGAGTTTTCGGATGTGTATTTCTCGCTGTATGCGTTGAGCGCGCCGGGACTGCCGCCACGCCTGGTCGCACGTGAAGCCGAACGCCTGCGTGCCGAGCTGGCCCGTGTGCCGAACGTGCAAAAAGTCCGCATCCTGGGCGAACGCCCGCAGCGGGTGTTCATCGACCTGGATCAACAGCAAATGAGCGGCCTGGGCGTGCAGCCGGGGCAAGTCATGGATGCGCTGGATGCCTACAACCGCCTGCTGCCGGCGGGCATTGTCGAAACCCGGGGGCCACGCCTTTACTGGCGCGTGGATGCCGACCTGGCTGATCTGGATGCCATCCGCGCCGTGCCTATCCGTACCGGTCCCCGCCCTGTCCGGCTGGGTGACATTGCCCATATCGACCGTGGCTATGAAGACCCGCCAAGCTACCTGATCCGCGTCAGCGGCAAGGAATCCATTGTCATTGGTGTGGTCATGCACCCCGGTGAAGACGGGCTGGCGCTGGGCAAGCATCTGGACAAGATGCATGATGAACTCGTGCGCACGCTGCCCGTCGGCATGACATTCAACAAATACATCAACCAGGGCGCGGTCATCGCCATGGCCGTGAATCTCTTCCAGATCAAGTTCCTGATCGCCGTGGGCGTGGTCATGCTGGTCAGCTTCTTTACCCTGGGCCTGCGCCCCGGGCTGATCGTCGGCATCGCCGTGCCGCTGACGCTGGGCATGGCCTTCCTGCTCATGCAGCTACGCGGCATCAGCCTTGACCGCATGTCGCTTGGCGCGCTCATCATCGCGCTCGGCCTGCTGGTGGATGACGCCATCATCGCCATCGAGATGATGCTGGTCAAGCTGCATGATGGCTGGGACCGTATCCATGCGGCCTCGCACATCTGGCAGGCGACGGCCGCGCCCATGCTGTCCGGCACGCTGATCACGGTCATCGGCTTTTTCCCCATTGGCTTCGCCCAGTCGGGCGTTGGCGAATATGCCGGCAGCATCTTCTGGGTACTGGGTTTCGCCTTGCTTGCCTCGTGGCTGGTGGCAGTCACTTTCACCCCCTACCTCGGTGTGCAACTGCTGCGCGACACGAAGCGTCATGCATCTGGCGAAAGCGCCGCACATAGCGCGCAATATGACACCGCAATCTACCGCCGGCTACGCGACCTGATCCAGACCTGCATGCACCGCCGCAAGACGGTAGTCGCCATCACCATTGGCATTTTCATCATTGCCGTACTGGGACTCAACCTGCTGGTGAAGAAGCAGTTCTTCCCGAGCTCCGACCGTTCGGAAGTGCTGGTCACCATTTTCCTGCCCGAGGGAAGCAGCTTTGCCGCGACCGATGCGCTGGTTCACCGCATTGAGGATATCCTGCACAGCAAAAAAGAGATCACCTCGCTTGCATCCTATGTCGGCGCCGGCGCCCCGCGCTTTTTTCTCGGCATCAATCCGGAGCCGCCGAGCCCGGCCTTTGCCAAGGTCGTCGCCATCGCCACCGACCTGAAGGCCCGCGATATGGTGATCGCCGACCTGCAACGGCGCGTTGCGCAAGGCGAGTTCCCTGAGGCCCGCATCCGCGTGCACCGGCTGTTGTTCGGTCCTCCCGTCGTCTGGCCAGTGAGTTTCCGTGTACTCGGCCCGGATCCCATGGTCGTGCGCAAGCTGGCAGGTGAAGTCCGCGACATCATGGCACACCACCCGAATGTGGACGACGCCCATCTGGAATGGGGCGAGCGTGTTCCCGTTTCACGACTCAAGCTGGATGCCGAACGTCTGAATGCACTCGGGCTGACGCCACGTGATCTCGCCGGGCAATTGCAACTGGCGTGGGGTGGCGCACCTGCCGCAGAACTGCGCGAAGATATCCGCAGCGTGCAATTGGTCGTGCGTATCACGCCCGACGCCAGCCGATCGCTGGCTGACACCCCGATCAAAACACCGGATGGACGCAGCATCACCCTGGAACAGGCCGGATTGATCGAAGTCAGCAGCGAAGACCCTGTCCTCATGCGCTACAACCGCACACCATTCATTGCCGTACATAGTGATGTGCAAGGTGACGCCCAAGCCTCGGACATCATGGTCACCGTGTGGGATCAACTGGCACCCATGCGGGCAAAACTGCCTGAGGGCTACCGCATTGAAATTGCCGGTACCGGTGAAACCTCGACCAAAGGCGAGGTCTCGATCCAGAAGATGCAACCCATCATGCTGGCGCTGATGCTCATCGTCATCATGCTGCAAATGCGCAGCTTTTCCGGCACCTTCATGGTCCTCGCCACCGCCCCGCTCGGCGTGATTGGCGCCACACCGGCGCTGCTGATCGCCAACAAACCCTTCGGCTTTGTCGCCCTGCTCGGCCTGATCGGCCTGGCCGGCGTTTTGATGCGCAATACCCTGATTCTCACCAAGCAGATCGACGACAATCTGGATGCCGGCATGGAGCCCTGGACCGCGCTGCTGGAAGCCACCGTACAACGTGCACGCCCGGTGGTGCTGACCGCGCTGGCGGCAGCGCTGGCGTTCATCCCACTGACAACCGACGCTCAGTGGGGGCCGATGGCCTTTGTGCTGATTGGCGGCACACTGGTCGGCACCTTGATTACCCTGCTTTTCCTGCCGGCGTTATACGCGCTGTGGTTCAAGGTAAGGCAACCACAGCCGGCATAGCATGCGACCGATCAACGAAGCAAGCGCGCTGGTCAAGGGCGCACGCTGACCGAGGAGCAGGCACGCTGTATTCGGTAGCTCATTTGCGACAAGCGACCGGGGCAGTTGAAGATGGAATTCGCACTCTGGTCGATAAGCTGGCGTTGTATCTGGATGAGTGCCAGCGTGGCACAGGGGGAAACCACAGGTTCAGTCCTGTGAAATGCAGCGCGGCTGCAACGTAGTACTTCGTTACGCTATCAGCAGATACGTGGCAACTGTTCCCCGCTCAGCCAGTCGACCATACGGCAGCCGCCCATGCGGGTTTTCATCTGCACGAACCGATGCCGATCGACGACAACTTCGCCAATCACGGCAGCCTCGGTGGCGAGCGGGTGGGCGCGCATGATTTGCAACAAGCCGGACGCTCGATGCCGGGGACAAATGACGACCAGCTTGCCCTCGTTCGCTACGTAAAGTGGGTCGAGACCAAGCAGTTCACAGCCCGCCGCCACCTCGGACCGCACCGGCAGCACTGCCTCGTCGATCATGAACCCGACTGCCGACTGCTGCGCAATTTCGTTGAGCGTTGTCGCCAAGCCGCCACGGGTAGGATCGCGCAACACATGAATGTCGGGCACTGCTGTCAGCATCGCCTCGATGAGGCCGTGCAACGCCGCCGTATCGGAAACCACAGGATTGCCAAACTGCATATTTTCCCGCTGTGCAAGCACTGCCATGCCATGGTCGCCCAGAAAGCCTGATACCAGCACTGTGTCGCCTGGCCTTGCGTTGGCGCCGGAAAGATCGATACCCTCGCGCAACAGTCCAACGCCGGTGGTAGTGATAAACACGCCGTCAGCCTTGCCCCGCTCCACTACCTTGGTATCGCCAGCCACCACCGGCACGCCGGCCTCGCGGGATGCCTGCGCCATGGACGCAACGATGCGGGTAAGGCTAGCCAGCGCAAATCCTTCTTCAAGAATGAAACTGGCGGTGAGATAAAGCGGGCGCGCGCCCATCACCGCCACATCGTTGATGGTGCCATGTACGGACAGGCAACCGATATCGCCGCCGGGAAAGAATAGGGGCGAGACTACATGGGCATCGGTGGAAACTACCAGCCGTCCATTGAAAGTCGGCAAGCGCGCTCCGTCATCGCCCTGCGCCAGAAACTCGTTGCCCAGTTCCCGCGCGAACAACTCGTCGATCAACTGCGCCATGGCCCGGCCGCCGGAGCCATGCGACATATCCACCAAGCCATGCTTCAGGTCAAGGGGGCGGGCATAAACCGCCTTGATGTTACAACTCACGCCGCATCCCTGAACCGGCCATAGGTGTAATGGGCTGCGCAAGCGCCCTCCGCAGACACCATGCATGAACCGACTGGGGTCTGGGGTGTGCAGACCGTGCCGAAAATTCGGCACTCCTGCGGCCGCTTCTCGCCACGCAAAATGGCGCCGCATTCGCAAGCCTTGTGGTCGGGCACCGGGATATAGGCCAGGCCGAAGCGCTGTTCCGCATCAAACCCGGCGAAGGTCGGCTTGAGCCGCAAGGCGCTGCTGGCCACGCTGCCCAGCCCACGCCATTCGAAGGATGCACGCAGTTCAAACACTTCGGCCACCAGCGCCTGAGCCTTGCGGTTGCCGTCGCGCGTCACGGCGCGGGTGAATTCGTTCTCGACTTCCGCGCGCCCCGCGTTGATTTGCAGAATCAGCATATGAATTGCGCGTATCACGTCGAGCGGCTCAAACCCGGCAATCACCACGGGCTTGCCGTAATCCTTTGGAAAGATTTCGTAGGGTGCGCTGCCGATTACCGTCGACACATGGGCCGGACCGATGAAGCCATCAAGGGCGACGCCATCCGGCACGGCCAGAATCGCATGCATGGCCGCCGGGGTCAGTACATGATTGCAGAGGACGCTGAAATTGCCGAGGCCTTGCTGCCGGGCCTGAATCACGGCCACCGCGGTAGGCGGCGTGGTGGTCTCGAAGCCAATGGCGAAAAACACCACTTGCCGGGATGGATTTTCCCGGGCGATCTTCAGTGCATCCGCCGTGGAATAAATCATGCGGATATCTCCACCCTCGGCGCGCACCTTCATCAACGACAGATGGCCGGAAGCCGGTATCCGCAGCGTATCGGCATAGGTGCAAAGAATCACGCCTTGCTCGCGGATCAGACGGATGGCCTGATCGATGCGGCCGATGGGCAGCACGCAGACCGGACAACCGGGGCCATGGATCAACTCCACATGCGCCGGCAGCAGGTCAACGATGCCGTAACGGGAAATGGCGTGGGTGTGCCCGCCACAAAATTCCATCAGCCGGTACTTCCGCTCCGGCATCGCCACGCGGCCAATCGCAGCGGCGATGCCGCGCGCCAGATCGCCGTCGCGAAATTCGTCGATATATTTCATGCGCTGCTGGCCCCAAGTTCACGGAACAGTTCCAGAGTTTTTTCCGCCTCTTCAATGTCAAGTTTTTGCAGGGCGTAGCCGGCGTGCAGGATCACATAGTCGCCAACCGCAATGTCCTCCACCAGGGCGAGGGAAATTTCCTTGCGCACACCATCAAGATCGACCACCGCCAGATCCCCGTCGCACAACTCGACCACCCTTGCCGGCATCGCCAGACACATGTCATGTCACCAGAAAATGCCGGGCCACCCAGGCCTGCCCGAGAGCGATGGCTGTGTCGCCGGGTAGTTGCTGCCTTGCCTCAAGCATGACAAGCCCGCGCTGGCCAAGGTTTTGGCGCAGCCCCGCTGACAGCAGCTGGTTGAAAAAACAACCACCGCCGCAGGCTATGGTATCCAGGCCACTCGCCTCGGCGGCGCGTCCTACCCATTCGCCCAGAGCTGCGACCAGCGTTGCATGGAACAGCGCCGCACCTAACTCCACATCCCGTTCTGCGGCCAGCGCAGCCAGCAGGGGCAGCAGATTCAGTTGCCCATCTGGCTCTACGCGCCAAGCATCCAGTACCGGTGCCGGCATGCCATGGCTCACCACATGGCGTGTTGCCGCCTGCTCCAGAGCTATTGCCGCCTCGGCCTCAAACGTCATGACCAGGCACAGGCCGAGCAGGCCGGCGGCGGCATCGAATACGCGGCCCATGCTCGAAGCCTGCGGACAGTTGAGCCCCTTCTCCAGCACGACTGCGATCGTATCCGATCCATGCTGTGCGGGAAATCGCGCGGAGATTTCGCTGCCTCTGCCCAATGCATGCAGTACCGAAGCTGCCATGCGCCAAGGTTCGCGCGCAGCCCGATCACCGCCGGGCAGGGCTAGTGGCTGTAAGTAACCAAGCCGTTGTGATGCAGCTCCCTCCACCCGCAACAACTCCCCACCCCAAGCCGTCCCGTCCGTGCCCAAACCCACGCCGTCCAGCGCCAGCCCCAGCACCGGCCCCACCACGTCATGCTCGGCGCAAAGCGCGGCGATATGAGCATGATGATGCTGCACGGCAATCGCCGGTATCTCCAGCTCGGCGGCAAGAGCGACAGCAAAACGGGTTGAATGGAAATCCGGGTGCAGATCGTGGGCAATCGCAGCCGGTGGCGAACCTTGCCAATCAAGCATAATTCGCGCGACGCTCTCATGCTCGATACAGGCATCGGCGCTATCGAGATCGCCCACCGAGCGGGAAACGAAGGCCGCATCGCCACGGGTCAGGCACAGCGTGTTCTTGAACCAGGCCCCGGTCGCCAGCACCGACGGGCCATCAACGCCAAGCATGATTGTCCGCTCGATGCACTGCGGCTGCATCAGGCCGTCACCGGACGATATTTTTTTGCGCTGACCATGATTGCATCGGTAGCCGGACGAGTTTTGGCGGTAACAGCACGAAGAATCCAGTCCAACCATTCGTCGAGCCCCTCGCCACTGGTTGCCGACAACTTGATGACTTCAAGTCCGGGATTGACGCGGCGGGCAAAAGCAATGGCCTGATCGACATCAAAATCCAGATAAGGCAGCAGGTCGCACTTGTTGATCAGCACCAGCGAGGCGGCGCGAAACATGTCCGGGTATTTAATAGGCTTATCCTCGCCTTCGGTGACCGAAAAGATCACTACCTTGCATGCCTCGCCCAGATCGAAGGCTGCCGGGCAAACCAGATTGCCCACATTCTCTATCATCAGGACGCCTCCGGCAGCAAGGGGAAGCTGTTGCAATGCCTGCCCCACGCCGTGAGCTTCCAGATGACAGCCCTTGCCGGTATTGATTTGTAGCGCAGGGGCGCCCGCCGCGCGAATACGTTCCGCATCCAGGCTGGTCTGCTGGTCGCCCTCAATCACCGAAATGTCCAGCTTTCCCTGCAATGCCTTGATGGTACTGACCAGCAGGGTCGTCTTGCCCGCGCCTGGACTGGACATCAGATTCAACGCGAAGACACCACACGCCGCGAGCTGTGCGCGATTCTGTCTGGCGTAGCCGTCATTGGTCGCCAGGATATCCTCCTCAATCCTGACCCTGCGGGTCTCTGCCGCATCGTCGGCAGACGCATGGCGGCGGCGCAGTCGATAAGGATGGTCAAGTGCATGGTGAGTATGCAGATGCCCATGTTGGTGGGTCAATCCTTCGATAGATGGTGTTCCCTCTCCACAACCGCAGGTAACGCACATAAAAATTTACTCCACTTCCAGTTCCTTGACATGCATTTCGGTCCCGCCAGTGATCTCCAGCGAACAACTGCCGCATACCGGACAGGCATCATAAACTTCAACCACCGGCACAGCCTGCATGCAATTTGGACACCGCGCCTGTCCAGGTATATCGATAATTTCCAGCCGCGCACCCTCGGCAATGCTGCCACGGCTCACCGCATCCCAGCAAAATCTCATGGCATCGGGTGCAACGGCGGCAAGTTGCCCGATCTCCAGCCACACGATGCGCACCCGAGAAAAGCCATCACGAATAGCTGACTCCTCAATCCGCTGCAAGACACCTTCAGCCAGCGCTAGCTCATGCATGATAACCCTCAAGTATCAAACGCAGTTTGCTCCCGAATGAAAGTCCGTGCCAGATTTTTATCATCAATCCGAAAAAACGCTTGCTGCCTTGTTCATTTGCAATATTGGCGTAGTAGTATGAATACAGTATCCAATATTTTCAGCCTGTTATACGCAAACGTTACCTCATGCCGCAACGCCCCGGAGAATATCGATGAACGACCTGCTCCCGGCCACGCTAAGTAAAGTGCTTGACTGCCATCGCCACGATGGTACGCGGCTGGTGCAAATCCTCAGGGAAACCCAGGAAGCGCTCGGCTGGCTGCCGCCGGAAGCCATCAGCGGCATTGCCCGGGCCATCGGCTGGCCGCGCGCCAAGGTGGAAAGCACGGCCGGC
>Ga0075012_10006875_pt1 | contig 10253 bp, 9 predicted proteins | sample All_14_2_FD_71474 | JGI IMG/M metagenome (GOLD analysis project Ga0075012, IMG submission 71474) | Freshwater microbial communities in response to fracking from Pennsylvania, USA - Allegheny Zone_MetaG_DW_15 | ecosystem: Environmental > Aquatic > Deep subsurface > Groundwater > Drilled... | reverse complement strand
ACATGGTCGGTCTCTTCGTCACCGCCGGCACCGCTGGTCGGCGCGCTTCGGGGCGCGGTTGCGGCCACGCTGAGCGCACCGACGCTGCAGAAGCTGCTCAACGATGCCTTGGCCACGCGGGGGGGCATGCCTCCGGCGGAAATCCACCACTTCATCCGGGCGGAACTCGACCGTTACAAGCGCCTGCTGGCCGGCACGGACATTTCCCTGACCTGACGACGCCGGACACGCAGGCGTCACCGGCCCACGATTGACTCTGCCGGCCGGCGGGCGTGGATGGGGGCATGGCGCTCCCCTTCGAATCGACCGTCGATCCCGTAGCGCCGCCGGGGGCCACGGCCAGCCGGCTGTTCGGCAGCGCCGTCCCGTCGGACCCGCCGCCCTCCGGGTTGATCCCCTTCTACTGGTACTTCATCCGGCAGGCGAAGGCGCTGTTCGTGCTGCTGTTCCTGCTCGGCATGACGGTCGCCGTGCTGGATGCGCTGATCCCGATCTTCATCGGCACCGTCGTCACCCTGCTGAATGTGCATGGGCCTGACCGGATCATCGCGGAGGCGTGGCCGAAGCTGCTCGGCATGGCCGCGGTGCTGCTGATCTGCCGGCCGCTCGCCATCACGGCGCAGAATCTGGTCGCCCAGCAGGGCATCGGCGCCAACGTCACTAGCCTGATCCGCTGGCAGAGCCACTACCACGTCGTCCGCCAGGGCTGGGCCTTCTTCCAGGAGGATTTCGCCGGGCGCATCGCGACCCGCGTGCTGCAGGCCGGCCCGGCGATGCGGGAATCCGTCGTCCAGGGCGTGAATGCGGTCTGGTACATCCTGGTCTATGGCAGCACGGCCGTGATCTGGCTGACCCAGGCGGATTGGCGGCTCGCCATGCCGGTGCTCGCCTGGTTCTGCGCCTACCTCGCCCTGCTGCGCTTCATCGTGCCGCGCATGCGCGACCGGTCGCGCGCGGCCTCTGCGGAACGGTCGCTGCTCACGGGCCGCGTGGTGGACAGCTACACCAACATCCTGACTGTGAAGCTGTTCGCCCGGGCAGAGGAGGAGGACGACTTCGTCCGCGAAGGCGTCGCCCGGCTGACCGAGGCCTTCAAGCGCCAGATGCGCATGGTCACGCTGAACGGGCTGCTGCTGTCCACGCTGAACGCGCTGATGCTGACCGCGATGGGCGCGGTGTCCATCTGGCTGTGGCAGCGCGGGGAGATCGGCGTCGGCGTCGTCGCCGCGGCGCTGCCGATGGGCTGGCAGATCGCCAATATCTCGGGCTGGGTCGCCTTCAACGTCACCGGCATTTTCGAGAATGTCGGCGTGGTGCAGGAAGCCACCAATTCCATCGCCGTGCCGCCCACCGCGCCCGATCCGCCAGGCGCGAAGCCGCTGGTCGTCACCCGTGGCGAGATCCGCTTCGAGGATGTGCATTTCGGCTATGGCCAGGAACGCGGCGTGCTGAACGGCTTCGACCTGGCCATCGCGCCGGGCGAGCGCGTCGGCCTGGTCGGCCATTCCGGCGCGGGCAAGACGACGGCGATGAACTTGCTGCTGCGCTTCTTCTCGCCGGAGGCAGGCCGCATCACCATCGACGGGCAGGATATCGAGACGGTGACGCAGGAATCCCTGCGCGGCGCGATCGGCGTCGTCACCCAGGACACCGCGCTGCTGCACCGGTCGATCCGGGACAATATCCGCTACGGTAGGCCGTCAGCCTCCGAGGCCGAGATCATCGCCGCCGCGCAGCGCGCCGCCGCGCATGACTTCATCGAACAGCTCGGCGACTGGCGCGGCCGAACGGGCTACGAGGCGCATGTGGGCGAGCGCGGCGTGAAGCTCTCGGGCGGACAGCGCCAGCGCGTCGCCATCGCCCGCGTGCTGCTGAAGGACGCGCCGATCCTGGTGCTGGACGAAGCGACCAGCGCCCTCGATTCCGAGGTGGAGGCCGCCATCCAGGAACAACTCGCCGGGCTGATGGAAGGCAAGACGGTCATCGCGATCGCGCATCGCCTGTCCACGCTGGCCAGCATGGACCGGCTCGTGGTGCTGGAACATGGCCGCGTGGTCGAGACCGGCAGCCACGCCGATCTGCTGAAGCGCGACGGCACCTATGCCGCGCTGTGGAAGCGCCAGTCGGGCGGCTTCTTGTGATCAGGCGAGCTGCGGCGTGACGCTCGGGCCCTCGGGCGTCTGCCAGGGCAGGTGAAGCCCGGCGGAGCGGCAGAAGGTGCAGTGGAAGGTCGTCAGCGTGGGCATCACCTGGCGGACCTCATGGATCACCGTCTCCAGCGGGATGCCGGTCCACAGGTCCCAGCGGTTGCGGATGGTCACCAGCGAGGCGACGGTATCCATCGGCGCGCCGAAGTGTTGGGTCTGCCGGGTGCGGCGGTCGTCCTGCGCGTCCAGCATCGCCTTGGCGCGGGCATAGGTGATGCGCTTGTCGTCCTCGTCATCGCCGAAGGTGTGCGTCCCCCAGGCCTTGGCGAGCAGGTAGTTGTGGCAGGGATGGCCGCCGGTGATCTCCTCCGCGACCGTGTAGCTGAACTGCGCCGCGTTCAGCGCGAATTGGCCTTCATCGATCACCGCGCTGCCATGCGGGGTGTAGAACTTCAGCGTGACCCCGGCGGGGACGGTGAAGGAGCGGTTCTCGAAGACGAAGCCGCCATGCGCGTCAATGACGCAGGTCTGGTCCTCGGTCTGGGCGCGGAAGAGGTAGATGTAGCGGCCGACTTCCTCGGCGCCCGCGGGCGTGGGCATGCGCAACCCTCCGTTGTTTCGGCCTGACCGTTCTTCCCGCATCCAGTGTAATTGCATACATCCCGGCATCGCAACGCCGCGCCCCATTGGCGCGGCGGCCCGGCCATGCTGCGATCGTCGCCTCCCCACGCACGAGACCGCACATGACCGATACCTGGCGCCTTTCCGCCACCGACCTCGCTGCCGCCATCCGGGCGAAGCGGGTCTCCGCCTCCGAGGCCGTGCGCGATGCGCTGGCACGCCTCGATGCGGTGAACCCGAGGATCAACGCGGTGGTGGACCACCGGCCGGAGGAGGTGCTGGCCGACGCCGCCGCCATCGACGCCGCGATCGCGCGGGGCGAGGACCCCGGACCGCTTGCCGGCGTGCCGGTGACCATCAAGGTGAATGCCGACCAGAAGGGCTTCGCCACCACCAACGGGCTGCGGTTGCAGAAGGACCTGGTCGCCGCGCAGGACAGCCCCGTGGTGGCCAATCTGCGTAAGGCCGGGGCGGTGCTGCTTGGGCGGACGAACACGCCGGCTTTCTCCCTGCGCTGGTTCACGCGCAATTCGCTGCACGGCCACACGAAGAACCCGCGCGATCCGTCGATCACGCCGGGCGGCTCCTCGGGTGGCGCGGCGGCCGCGGTCACCGCGGGCATCGGGGCCATCGCGCATGGCACGGATATCGGTGGATCGGTGCGCTACCCGGCCTATGCCTGCGGCGTGCATGGGCTGCGGCCGACGCTGGGGCGCATCCCGGCCTGGAACGCCTCGGGCGCCGAACGGCATATCGGCGGGCAGCTCATGGCCGTGTCGGGGCCGATCGCGCGGACGATCGCGGATGTGCGGCTCGGCTTCGCGGCCATGGTGGCGCGCGACATCCGCGATCCCTGGTGGGTGGGCGTCCCTTTCGACGGCCCCGCCGCGCCGAAGCGTGCCGCGCTGTGCATCGCGCCGGACGGCATGACGGTGCAGCCCGCGGTCGAGGCCGCGCTGCGTGATGCTGCGAAGCGCCTGGAGGCCGCCGGCTGGACCGTGGAGGAAGCCGAGGCCCCGCCGCTGCGCGAACCCGCCGCGCTACAGGCCATGCTGTGGCTCGCGGAATCCCGCCGCGGTCTGAACGCCGCGCTGGTGAAGGAAGCCGATCCGGACGCGACCTTCGTCTTCGGCATCATGGAGGAGCTGTGCCCGGTCCCGGACCTCAACGCCTTCATGGACGGGCTGCAGAAGCGCGCGACCTTCGTGCGGCAATGGATGGAGTTCTTCGAGCGCCATCCGGTCGCCATCACGCCGGTCTCGGGCGAGCTGCCCTTCCGTGACCAGGAGGATGTCGAAAGCCCCGAAGCCTTCCGCCGCATCATGGAGGCGCAACTCACCCAGGTCGGCGTGCCGCTTATGGGGTTGCCGGGACTGACCGTGACGACGGAGCTGGTCGGCACGGTGCCGGTGGGCGTGCAGCTTCTCGCCGGGCGGTATCGCGAGGACCTGCTGCTCGCGGCCGGCGCGGCGATCGAGGCGGCCGGCGTTCCGGCTGCGCCGGTCGATCCGGCGTAAGGGTTCGTCAGCAGAAGAGTGCGCGTGCATCGGCGGTGATGACGGAACCGGAGAGGGGCTTTGCCCCTCTCCGGACCTTGGCGGCAGTGCCGCCAAGCCCAGCAAGGGCCGAGGGGCCTTTGCAAACCTCAATTTGGCGCCGTGGGCCACGGCCAAAATGGCGTCGAAACCCGCTCTGGCGCAGGAAGGGCGCTTTGAGGGGGCAACAAGGGCGCCGCGCCCGACACCAGAAGATTGCGTTCCAAGTGCTCCAAGCACTTGGCGGGGTGGTTTGGAGGGGCAGCGCCCCTCCAATTCCAACAGTGTGAGCAGGCCGGTCATCCGGAGGGCGTCCCGGCCTTGGCTCGGCAGGGCCCGGGACAGGCGAACGCCCTCCGGTGGTTCCGCAGTTCAGGAGGAAGCGCTCAATCCCGCCGCACCGGCGGTACGCTGCCCTGCGGCGGCTGTCCGTATCCCGGCGGCGGGCCAGGCGGCTGCCCATACCCTGCCGGCGGCTGGCCGTATCCTGGGGGCGGTGCACCCGGCCCCTGCGGCGGCGGATAGCCCTGCGGCGGCGCCTGCCAGCCCTGCTGTGGCGGGGCTTGCCACCCCTGAGCCGGCGGCGGCTGCCACTGTGGTGGCTGCTGCGGCTGCCATTGCTGAGGCTGGGGCTGCTGCCACTGCTGCGGCTGCTGCTGCCATTGTTGCTGCGGCGGCGGCTGGCCCTGCCAGCCCTGCTGCTGCCACTGCGCCGCGGTGCCGCCCAGCGGGTCCGGGCCGAAGCGGTTGGGCCCGGCGGTGCCGCGCAGGAAGCCCAGTTCGATCAGCGCCCAGATCATGCCGATCAGCGGGATGAAGTTGATCAGGACCATCCAGCCCGACTTGTCGCGGTCGTGCCAGCGCTTCACCTGCCCGGCAAGGCCGCCCCAGATCAGCGGGATCAGGGAGAGTAGCCCGAAGGGGCCCACGCCCGCGGTCTCGAAGCTGTAGCCATAGCCATCGACCGGCGCCGCGTCCTGGATCGTCACGAAGCCCAGCGAGATATCGAGCACCGAGCAGACGATCGAGATCGCCATCAGCGGCAGCACATAGCCGAGCCACCAGGTCTGCCGCCTGATGCGCCCCTGGAAACCGAACCACTGTCCGATGGTCATACGCCCGATCCTTCCCGACGAAGCGCTTCACAGCACCATGGCCGCGCAGGCCTGCGCAAGCCTGCGCCATCTTGCTCATGTAACCATCGTTGCATACCGTCATTTCATCGAATCACAGGCGGGCCCAGAGGTGCGCCTGCCGAACCCGGGAGACCGCCTCCGCCATGCTGCGCCGCCTGCTGCCTGCCCTCCTCGCCCTGCTGGGCGCCGCCGCTGTGTCCGCCTGCGCGCCGCAGACGGTCTATGTGCCGACCCCGGTCGGCGTCGTGCCGTCTGGCCCGGGCTGCGATACCCGCTTCCAGGTGGTGAACAACTCGTCCCGCACCGTCCTCACCCTGCAATACAGCCACGCCAGCCTGTCGAGCTGGGGCGTCGACCAGCTTGGCCAGAACGTGCTGGCGCCGGGGCAGGTGTGGAATGCGCGCGCGGCCAATGCCGGCGCCTATGATTTCCGCATCACCTGGGTCGGCGGCGGGGCGGCCGAGCTGCGCAACATCAACATCTGCGCCGCGAGCCGCATCTACGTGACCAATCGCGGCATGTACGCGCAGTAACACGCTCGTCGCATCCGCTGTCGCGCGATAGGCTCCCCGGCGTCATCGACGTCGGGGAGTTTTCGTATCATGGCCGAGGAACGCCTGGGCATCCTGCAGCAGCGCCGCATCGAGGCCGCCTTCGCCAAGGGCGTCTATGAGGAGATGAAGGCCGAGATCGGCGAGGCGCAGGCCAAGGCCATCCTGACCCGTGCCGTGGTGAAGCTCGCCAAGGCCACGGCGGCCGAGATGGCGAAGGACGGCCCCGGCGGGCAGCCCAGCCTTGGCCATTTCATCGCCCTGCAATCGCTGTGGACCAAGGACGATGCTCTGCGGATCGACCCCGTGGCGCGCGATGCCACCCACTACGCCTTCAACGTCACCCGCTGCCGCTATGCGGAGATGTACAAGGAGATGGGCATCGCCGAGCTCGGCGCCGTGCTGTCCTGCAATCGCGACGGCGCCTTCTGCGAAGGCTACGACCCGGCGCTGAAGCTCGAGCGGACGCAGACGATCATGGGTGGTGCTGCGCATTGCGACTTCCGCTATCGCGTCGAGAAATAGCCGCGTGACCGGCTACGTCGCGACGAGCGCGGTGGCCTATGAGCGCAGCATGGGACGCTGGAGCGCGCGCCTGGCCGAGGCGATGCTCGATGCGCTGACCCTGCCGCCAGCGGCGGCCGTGCTGGATGCGGGATGCGGCACCGGCGCGTTGTCGGCCGCCGTCGCCGCGCGCGACCCGGATGCGGGCATCACCGGAGTGGACCTCAGCGATGCCTTCGTCGCCGCCGCGCAGGCGCGCGTGCCGGGGGCGCGCTTCGCCACGGGCGACGTCACGCGGCTCGACCTGCCGGATGGCGCCTTCGATGCCGTGCTGTCGCTGCTCGTGCTGCAATTCGTGCCCGACCGCGCCGCGGCGGTTGCGGAAATGGCGCGTGTCGCGAAGCCCGGCGGCCTCGTGGCCGCGACCATGTGGGACTTCGTCGGCGGCTTCGCCTTCCTGCGCGCCTTCGCCGACACGGTCGCCGCGACGGAACCCGATGGCGAGGCCTTCCGCACCCGCTACTGGGGCGATCCGGTGGGATCTCCGGGGCGTCTCGCGGCCCTTCTGACCGGGGCCGGGCTGCGCGACGTCGCGGAGCGCGACATTCTGATCCGGCAGGATTTCGTGGATTTCGCCGATTGGTGGGGCCCTTGGGCCAGTGGCGGGCAGGGCATCGCCGGGGCCTTCGTCGCGGCACTGCCGGAGGATCGACGCCCGGGCGTCGAAGCCGCCGCCCGTTGTGCCTATCTCTCCGGCGGGCCGGACGGGCCGCGGTCCTTCGCCGCGGTGGCGCGCCTCGCGACTGGCCGCCGCGCGGCGTGAACGCGGCTGCCCGTGGCCGACGCCAGGGCGGTGGCCGGGGATAGCGCGGGCTTTGCGAGATTCGATCCGAGGGAAGGGCGGGGGAGGGAACTCCCCCGCACCCCCGCCTTCTTCTGACTGTCGCCAAGGCGCGGCGGCGATGCGGTACGGCCCATCAAGGGGATGGGCTTTCGCGACATGTTCCGGCACGCCATGCTCTCCGCCGAGGATGTCGATCCAAGAGAGGACAGGAATGGTCAGGATTACCCGCCGTGCGGCGCTTGCCGCGCCGCTGCTCGCTCTGCCCGTGGCGGCCCGGGCGCAGGCTTGGCGCCCATCGGGGCCGGTGCACATCATCGTTCCCGCCGCAGCCGGCGGGACCACCGACATCATGGGGCGGCTCGTCGCGCAATTCCTGCAGGCGCGCTGGAACGGCGCCCCGGTGGTCGTCGAGAACCGCACAGGTGCAGGCGGCACCATCGGCACGCTGGAAGTCGTGCGCTCGCGGCCGGACGGGACGACGCTGCTCCTCGGCAATATCGGGCCGCAGGCGATCGGCTATTCGCTCTTCCGCAACCTGCCCTATCGGGCGGACCAGATCGTGCCCATCGCCGGCACCATCCGCGGGCCCAACGTACTGGTGGTGAACCCGGCGGTCGAGGCGCGCAGCGTCGCCGAACTCGCCGCCCTGCTGCGCGCCCGCCCGGGCGAAATTCCCTATGCCTCGACCGGCGTGGGACAATCGACGCATCTCTCGCCGCTGCTGATGCTCCAGATGCTGCACGCCCAGGCCATCCATGTGCCGCATCGCGGCTCGGCCCCCGCGCAGCTCGATGTCCTGGCGGGCAACGTCGCCTTTCTGATCGACAACCTGACCGGCATCATCGGCCATATCCAGGCGGGTCGTGTCCGCGCGCTCGCCGTGACCAGCGCGGAGCGCCATCCGCTGCTGCCGGACGTGCCCGCCATGCGTGAGACCATGCCGGAACTCGCCAATTACGAGGTGAATACCTGGTTCGGCCTATTCGGCCCCGCCGGTCTGCCGCCGGCGGTGGTGGCAAGCCTGAATGCTGAGATCATGGCGATGCTCGCCCTGCCTGAGACGCAGCAGCGCTTCACCGAACTCGGCGGCATGCCCATGCCGGGCGATGCGGAAGCCTTCGCCGCCTTCGTCCGTGCCGAGACCGCGAAATGGGCCGAGGTGGTGCGCAAGGAAGGCATCCAGCTCGACGCGGGCTGACCATCGGTCGCGGGCCCCGGCACCTTCCGGCGGCCCGCATGATCCGACATGGCAGGCATGACGTCCCGGACCCCCGTCGGGGAGCGGGCGCGCCGTTGATGCGCGTCCGGCTTCGGGTCACGCTGCGCGGGTCCCGGGAGGACCCACGCCATGTTCCAACGCCGAACCCTTGTCGCGGCCGCCGCGGTGCTCGCCACGCCGGCCTTCGCCCAGACGTCCTGGCCGACCCGGCCGGTGCGCCTGATCCTTCCTGATGCGCCGGGCAGCGGCAACGACACGACCGCGCGCCTTCTCGCGCCGCTGCTGGAAGCCTCGCTCGGCCAGTCCTTCGTGCCGGACAATCGGGGCGGTGCCGGTGGGCGCATCGGCGTGGAGGCCGCTTTCCGCGCCGCGCCGGATGGCTACAATTTCCTGCTCGGGAATGCCGGGTCGAACGGCATCAACGCGGCGATCTACCGCGACCTGCCCTATGATCTCACCAATGCTTTCGACCCCGTGGCGCTGCTCGTAGTGGGGCCGAATGCGTTGGTGGTGAATACGCATGTGCTGCCGGTGACCGATGTGGCCGGCCTCATCGCCGCGATCCGGGCGAAGCCGGGCGAGTTGAACTACGCCTCGGGCGGCGTCGGCTCCTCCGCGCACATGTCGATGGAACTGTTCAAGAACGAGGCGCATCTCGACATCCAGCACGTGCCCTATCGCGGCACGCCCGCGCTCGCGCAGGCGGTCATCTCGGGCGAGGCGCCGGTCGCCTTCGCCAACCTGGTCAACGTCATGCCCTACATCTCCCGCGGCGAGATGAAGCTGCTGGCCGTCACGACGTCGCAGCGCCATCCCGACCTGCCCGACATCCCCACCGTCAGCGAGAGCGGCCTTCCGGGCTTCGAGACCATCGCCTGGAACGGCATCCTGGCACCCAAGGGCACGCCGGAGGCGATCCGCCAGCGCCTGTGGGATGCGCTCGTCGCGCTGCGCGACAACGCTTTGCTGCAGGACCGCGTGCGCCTGTTGGGCGGCACCTACGTCGCCTCGACCCCCGCCGAGTTCCAGGCGCGGATCGAGGCGGATATCGCGAAATGGAAGCGCCTCGCCGAGGCCGCGCATATCGAGGCGCAATGAGCATGCGGATCACCGCCGTCGAGTATCTGGGCGTCAACGTCACGCCGAAGACCAACTGGTCCTTCCTATTGGTGCGCACGGAGGACGGGCGCAGCGGTCTGGGCGAATGCACGCTGTCGAACCAGGAGGCGCTACTGGAGGCGGAGGCCGCGCGTCTTGCGGCCAATGTGACGGGCGAGGATGCGGCGAACCGCAACCGCATCGCGCGGCTGATCCCGCATGCGCCGGGCGGGCTCGTCGCGCATGCGGTGCTCTCGGCCTTCGAGCAGGCGCTGTGGGATCTGGCCGGCCAGGCGGCGGGGCAGCCGATCCATGCGCTGCTGGGTGGCGCACTGCGCGATGCGGTGCCGCTCTATGCCAACATCAATCGCGGGGCGAACCCGCGCACGCCCGAGGGCTTCGCGGCCGCCGCGACGCGGGCGGTGAAGGACGGCTTCCGCGCGGTGAAGCTCGCGCCCTTCGAGCCGCTGGTGTGGGAGGATGCCGCCGACGCCACGCAGCGTGCGGCCTATGATCAGGGCCTCGCGCGCATCGCGGCGGTGCGCGCTGCGGTGGGACGCGACATCGACATCATGGTCGATGCGCATTGGCGCTTCTC
>Ga0075012_10006872_pt1 | contig 10256 bp, 8 predicted proteins | sample All_14_2_FD_71474 | JGI IMG/M metagenome (GOLD analysis project Ga0075012, IMG submission 71474) | Freshwater microbial communities in response to fracking from Pennsylvania, USA - Allegheny Zone_MetaG_DW_15 | ecosystem: Environmental > Aquatic > Deep subsurface > Groundwater > Drilled... | reverse complement strand
GTGATATGGCGCGTGATTTTGCCCGCGACAAACTGGCTCCCCACGCCGCTGCCTGGGACGAGCATAGTCATTTCCCGGTTGATGTTTTCCGTGAGGCCGCCCAACTGGGCATGGGGGGCATGGTCGCTGCAGAAGACATAGGCGGAGCCGGTCTGAAACGCCTTGACGCCGCGCTGATTTTTGAACAACTGGCCACTGGCTGCATCCCCTCCGCTGCGTATTTATCCATCCATAACATGGTCACCTCCCTCGTCGATCGCTACGCCAACGAAAAGTTGCGCGCGCACTGGGGCCCGCGCCTGACCAGCATGGAAGTCCTGTCCAGCTACTGCCTGACCGAACCCGATTCCGGCTCCGATGCCGCCTCGCTAAAATCCCGCGCGGTGCTGGACGGTGATCACTACGTCCTCAACGGTGCCAAAGCCTTTATTTCCGGCGGCAGCGTCAGCGATGTTTACCTGTGCATGGTGCGCACCGGTGACGAATCGCATCATGGCATTTCCTGTCTGCTCATCGAAAAAGACACACCCGGTTTGAGTTTTGGCAAGCTGGAAAAAAAGATGGGCTGGCGCAGTCAACCCACCTGCATGATCTATTTCGAAAACTGCCGCATCCCCGTGAGCAACCGGGTTGGCGAAGAAGGCATGGGCTTTAAAATCGCCCTGAACGCCCTGAATGGCGGCCGCGTCAACATCGCATCCTGCTCGCTCGGTGGTGCGTTGGCTTGTTTGCGCCTGACCCAATCTTACCTTAAAGAGCGCCATCAATTTGGCAAAGCGCTGACCGGAATGCAGGCGCTGAGATTTTATTTTGCCGATATGTTAACCGACTTTGAAGCCGCACGCCTGATGGTGCACCGCGCCGCCGATGCCCTCGACAAACAGGATCCGCGCGCGCCCATGTATTGTGCCATGGCCAAACGTCTGGCCACCGATGTGGCTTTTAACATCAGCGACAAAGCCATGCAATTGCACGGCGGTTATGGTTATTTGCACGACTATCAAATTGAACGTATTTTCCGCGATCTGCGCGTTCATCAAATTCTTGAAGGGACCAACGAAATCATGCGCGAAATTATCGCCAAATCAACGCTTGATGATGACTATTTAATTGATTAACAGGAGTAACACACATGGCTGTAATTGAATGCAAAACCGCCAGCAACGGCATAATGACAATCACCCTGAATCGTCCGGAAAAACTAAACGCGCTGAACGATGACGTATTGCAGGAATTATCCAGCGCCTTTACCCGCGCCAAAGACGATAACAAGGTGAAATCTTTGCTATTGACCGGAACCGGCAAAGCTTTTTGTGCCGGCGCCGATATTTCCCGCCTTGCAGAATGCGATGCGCAAAGCGGATATCAGTTCGCCTGCGCCGGGCAAGCGGTATTTCGGCAACTGGAAACCCTGGGCAAGCCTTCCCTCGCTGCCATTAACGGCTTCGCCTTTGGCGGCGGCTGCGAACTGGCCATGTCGGCGACCTTGCGTATCGCTGCAAGCTCCGCACAATTTGGTCAACCGGAAGTGAAGCTGGGGGTGATTCCCGGGTACGGCGGCACCCAGCGACTGGCCAGACTGGTCGGCAAAGGCCGTGCGCTTGATTTGTGTTTGACCGGTCGTTTTATCAACGCCCAAACGGCCTTGAACTGGGGCCTGGTTAGCGAGGTGTTTGATGGAGCAGAACTGCTGGCGCAAAGCGAACGTGTGCTCGAAACCATCATGTCCATGGCGCCTTTGGCCATTGCCAGCACCATGGAAGTCATCGATCGCGGTTACGATTTAAACCTGCCCGATGCCCTGCATCTGGAGGCCGTTCATTTCGCCAAAACCTGCGCCAGTAAAGACAAGCAAGAGGGCGTTTCCGCCTTTTTATCCAAACGTCCAGCCAGTTTTAAAGGGGAGTAGGGCATGACCGCCGATATCGTCTTCGACAAACAAGGGCATATTGGCCTGATGACCTTGTCCCGCCCTCAAGCCTTGAACGCCTTGACCCTGGACATGGTCAAGGTCCTGCAACTGCAATTATCGCAGTGGCAGGACGATGACAGCGTGCATGCGGTCGTGCTCCAGGCCGCGCCCGGTAAAGCCTTTTGCGCCGGCGGTGATGTGCGCTGGTTGTATGAAACGGGCAAGGCGGGTGATCCGGAACAGATGCAGTTTTTCTGGCATGAGTATCGCCTGAATCACTTTATTCATCAGTTTAAAAAGCCATATATCAGTTTGATGGACGGCATCACCATGGGTGGTGGCGTCGGCATTTCCCTGCATGGTTCGCATCCGGTGGCCAGCGAGCGCTTTATGTTTGCCATGCCGGAAACGGGGCTGGGATTGTTTCCCGATATCGGCGCCAGTTATCTGCTGGCTCGATGTCCCGGGCGGATTGGCGTGTATTTGGGATTGACAGGCAATCGTCTGAATGCTCAGGATGCGTTGCTGGCAGGCCTGGTTCGCCATACCGTTCAATCAGCGCGTTTTCCAGATATTTTGAATGGCTTGCAACAGCTTGATTTGCGCGACCATGCACATCAACAGGTGGATGGATTATTGCAATCCCTGTCCTGGAGGGAAACAGCGCCACTGGCTGTACAGGTGGAACAGATTAACCGTTATTTTTCTGCGGATAGTATGGCCGGGATTATGAAGGCGCTGGCGGATAGCGATGCTTCCCTTCATGCAAGCCTGTTGCAAAAATCCCCACTCAGTCTGTGCGTGACCCTGGCACAAATCGAACGGGCTGGCTCTTTAAGCATGGCCGATTGCGTTAAAATGGATTACTGCCTGGTTAAGCACTTCATGCAGGATCATGATTTTTACGAAGGGGTGCGGGCTTTGTTGATCGATAAGGATAAGAATCCGCATTGGAAACCCGGGCGTTTGGAAGAAGTAACGCCGGCCAGAATCGCGACGTATTTTGAATGTGAACAGCCGGAGTTGGTGCTGTTGTAATGGTTTCGTGCCACGACATGTTGGGCCAGGGCCACAACCTACCCGTTCAGGAAGATCTCGCTGCGAACGGGTAGGTTGCGGCCCTGGCCCAACAAGTGCCTGGTAGGAACCAGGGGCGCGCGCGCCTTCCCACATAAATGCACAATAATTTTACAAAAAGCGCCAATAATGCTATCCTACCCATCCTGAACTCAAGACCGACAGGCTAATTTCCATGTTTCGCGAGCAATACCGATTACTATCCAACAGCACATTCCGGCGCTTCACGCTGAGCTGTGCTTTGGCCATGTTCGGTAACGGCCTCACCTACGTGATCATGATCTGGGCCTTGATGCAATTCCATGCCTCCATCGTGTCCACCGCCTCTCTGATGACCTGCTTCTGGCTGCCAAACGTGATATTCGGGCCATTTTTCGGCGTGCTCACCGATAGCTGGAACCGCCGTCGCATTCTTCTGTTTACCAACGGTATGCGCGCCCTTTGCCTGTTTGTTTTCGCCTTGCTGATCAACAGCCACATGAATCCAACCAGCATTTACATCCTGGCAAGCATCCTCGGAACGCTACTGGCCTCCTACATTCCTGCCGCCATGACCTTCGTGCGTGAACTGGTGTCGCCCGATGATCTGATGTACGGCAACGCCACCGTCGATATCGCCTACGAACTGGGCGCTGTCATGGGCATGGGCGGGGCGGGCTTGATTCTGGCCGTCACCTCCTTCGCCACCTGTTTTATTATCAACGCCTGCTGCTATTTGCTCGCCATGCTCATGCTCTATCGAATTCCCCATGTTCCCAACGCGAGCATTGAAAAACAAAAGCGGGAAAGCATGTGGAAAAAATTTGTGATGGGTGCGCGCTACATCAGCAAACGCAAGCCGCTGTTTTGGATTTATGTTACGCAAGGCCTGTTCTTTGTTTGTTATATGACCGCACCCGTATTGCTCGCACCCTACGCCAAAACGGTTTTACACAGCAACGTAGGGCAATTCGGATTCCTGGAGGCCATGCTGTCCTTCGGCATTATCCTTGGCGGTTTCATCAGCCCCTGGCTCGCGACCTGGTTCTCCCTGTTTCGTGTTGTCCTGGCCCAGGTGCTGCTGGGTATCTTCGGATTTTATTTATTCAGCCATACGAGCATGCCAGCACTGGCTATTTTCTATCACTTTCTGATTGGCCTGTCTTTTTCTTCTTGGGCCTTGCTGACCACGCTCGCCCAGGAAATGACCGCACTCAACTATCAAGGACGCGTGCAATCGCTGTTCAACAGTTTGTCCGGGGCAATCATTATTGTGTTTTATTACGCGCTGGCTGCCTGGCAAAACGTCGCGCTGACCAAACTCTATTATGGTGAAATCAGCCTGCTGGTTCTGGCGATTATTTGTCTGTTGCTGATGGCACTGAGTCAGCGCCGCTTGAAAATCGCTGAATAATTTGATTGACCGGCTTCGCAAGACCGATATGCTTGAGCTCAGCCCATTGAAACCACTGCCCCGTTCCCAATCCCGCCGTATCCACAACCGCGACCGATCGCGCTTTGATTTGTAAATGAAAATGGGTGAAAGAATGCTCGATATCCATGATGTCCGCCACGCCTTCACTATTTAAATCATAAGCTTGCCGCACATGCGTCGCAGCATCGGCATCCCATTCTATGGTCGGCAAACACCACAAACCACCCCACAAACCCGGCGATGGCCGCTTTTCCAGATACATGCGCGCATCCGGCGTGTGCAGCAGCAAAAATTGCTCCTGGCGGGTCGGACGGATTTTTTTAACTTTGGCAAAGGGATAGGCTTTGACGCAATCATGGAGATGCGCCTGGCAAGTCGAGCGCAAAGGGCAATGTTCACAATCCGGTTTGGAACGGGTGCAGCAGGTTGCGCCCAAATCCATAATCGCCTGGGTATAATCAGCCGGGCGCTCATGACTCATGCATGCACGCGCCAAGGCCCACAAGCTCTTTTTAACTGCGCCCAGTTCTGGTGCGCCATCAACCATAAAATAACGCGACAAAACCCTTTTGACGTTGCCATCGAGGATGGCGGTGGGCAAATTAAACGCCTGAGACGCAATGGCGGCAGCAGTTGATTCACCAATGCCGGGCAGGCTGATCAGATCGCTTAAATCAGAGGGAAATACGCCCTCAAAACGAGCACAGACCAGCTTCGCCGTTTGATGAATATTACGTGCCCGACTGTAATAGCCCAGGCCCGACCAATGCGCCAGCACCTGATCATCGCTGGCGTCGGCCAGTTGCCGGACGTCAGGAAAGCTCGCCATAAAGCGCTCAAAATAAGGCAAAACGGTTTGTACCTGCGTTTGTTGCAGCATGATCTCGGCTATCCAGACCCGGTAAGCCGTTTTCGGATGCTGCCAGGGGAAATTTTTACGCCCGAACAGATCAAACCAGGCCAACAAAGGACGACTGAATTGTTCGCTCAGGTTCATTTCGGTAAAAAGGCCGCGACACCTTCGGCAAGGGATCGCACCGGCCGCGTCAAGGTATGGTTTAACCAGGCTTTGGTGATCACCGGGCTGATTTTGCTGAAATCCGGCACCACCCTGGGTTCCGTGACGGTATTTTTAATCAGCAGCGGAAAGGAGCCACCCAACAAGGTCTGGATTTGATTGATTTTTTTATCATCAACGAGGACGGTTGCCCGCAAATGGCCATTCAGCGCATAGTCCAGCAAATTGAGCTGGGAGTCGCCTTTGACTTGCAGTTTATCCATTTGCAATAACAGGGCTTCGCTGTGCACAGAATTGTTTTCCAGACGCCAGGGAATGCTGAGCAATTTGAAAGGGGTATTGCCCTTGAAAAACATCGGTTCATCGAGCGGATTGGCGGATGTGCCGAGTGTCAGTCCGGGTTGAATGCTGGTCAGCATCTTGTTGATTTTTTGGCTGCTGGCGTCGATGATTCGGTTCAGATCAATGGCTTCCAGGCTACCATCTTTAATGCTGATGTTGCCATTGCCGAGGCTGCTGGGTTGCCAGTTGTTCTGGTTTAAATCGGTTTGAATATGCAGCGACATATCCAGCTTGCCTTTTAGCAAGGTTTTGCCGAACAGATCATGACTCAATTTGGCACTGTTCAAGGCGCTGGCGGTTTGATTGAGCTGGATATTTTTTTCTGCCAGTTCATAACGAAAATCGCCAAAGGATTGCCCGTCATAGAGATTGATGGTGAGCGGATTCAGTTGCAAGATGCCTTGTTTGAAACGGGTATTAGCCTGAAGTTTCCCCAGTTTTATCTGGCCTGAACGGGCATTTTGCACATCCAGTTGACCGCTTAATTGAGCGGATTTCAATTGCCCAAGCGGATCGTTCAATAGCGCACTGGTCAGCAAGGTATGACCTTTAAACTGGATTTTGGTGCTGGCGATTTTGTTGTTGTGATCGAGATAAACAATGTTGGATTTCAATTGAAAAGGAAAGAGCATGGCTTGCAGATTGATATCTTCCGCGCCTATTTGCAGGTCATTGAAAATCAACTGCCGATCTTTGCTTTGAATAATAGCCTGTCCATCGCTGAGCATCAGTCGATCGATAGCGATTTGCTCAGCAAATGGATTGACGCTCTGCTGAGTTTTACTGCTGTTTGCTGTTCTGGAGACTGCCGTTGACGCATCGCTTTTTATCAGCAAGCGGAATCCTTTCACCGCCAGATCATTGAAAACCAGTTTGCCGCGCAGCAGCGGGGCAATTTTCAGATTCAATTGTAGTTTGTTCAAATGAAGGGAATATTCCTTGCTGCTCTGGTCGTCACCGACTTGTATGTCATTTATTTTTATCCCGGGTTGAGGGAACAGTTGCCAGGTCATCTCACCATTAATTTGGCTTTTTTGCGCGGTGATATGGCTTAACTGGCCGCTGATATACTCGCGCAGCATCTCGGGTTTGATCGAGCGAGACAACACCCACAAAGCCAGACTGGTTATAAGCAGAAACATGAGGGCGGCGGCGAACAGTTTTTTTATGAGTTTCATGTGGGAGGCGTTTGTTTAAATAAAAAACAATAATAGCGTTTAACGGGGGTAAGTCAAGGTCTTTGTGAGCGATAGCCGCGAAGCGGCGTAGCTTGGGCCCTGGCCCAACAAGTCGCGGCACCGGGCAAGATACAAGCCTACCAATCTGATAAATAAAGAAAAATAAAAATATATAAAAAAAGTATTGTATTTTGCAGATATTCCAGGTTAACCTGATAGTCTTCCCTGGAGAAAAGTCGAGGGGAAACAAGACGTGGATTTAGCTTTTCAGTTGTGCTCAGGAGGAGTCAAATAAATCAAGGAGAGCGTCATGAGATCTAGTGAATCCGAAGTAATTGTTCTAAAGCCAACCAAAGTATTTCAGTCCTTTCTTGCCTCTCAGCTGCCTGATATTGATTTGCCAGACTTGCGTTTGTTACAGACGGATAATACAGCTTACGTAATAGCAAAGCAATCAGATGATGAAGAAACACTAAACGAAATTGAGCGCCATTTTCCTACCATGTTCCGACATGAAATTTGTCGCTGGCTGGGCGAAGACGCACGTAATGAAATTGAAGGCAGTTTCCTTGATTTTCTGTGTTGTTTCAAATTCGAACTTCACTCGCAAATGGTTATACTGGAAGACAGCCTGGCCCATGGCCATCAAATGTTACGCATCAAACCACGTTCTGTGTTGTTAAAATGGATGAAATCTACGGTTGAGGACGACAGCGAATTAAGCAATATTATGGAAAGGGTCAACGTAACGCATCTGGCTGAAAACGCCACCGTTATCGTGAAAAACTTTCAAAGTCTGGCAGAAGTAAAACCCTTTTTGAAACAATGTTACGAACCCATATTCGAAGCAGAAATGCTGCGTATGTGCGAAGACCCGGCGCAATGGCCGGAGGTTGATTCGTATCAAGCATTCAGTCGTTATTTTGCTGTGGATATTCACACCCAATTGATTCACTTGTCTTAAGGGAGCGTCGACTATGGAACCAGTCAGTATAGCTATCATTTGTGTGGCGGTTTTTGGTGCGGTAGCGGCGTTAACCGCTTTTATACGTCAATTACTGTTGAGTCGTGATAAAAAACTGAATGATCAGGCTCAGCAAAGAGCAGTCAAACAGGAAGTTGATGATCTGGAAAAATTGCGTAAAGAAATGACCACTGCCAAACGATTTGATGCGCATTATCAAGTGCTGGGATCCAACAAGGATGCCACGCAATATCTGGACCGGAAAATTGAAGAATTATTCAATCGAAAACTGGAGTTGATTCAGCGATATAGTGAAGTAACGCTCCGTGAATCATCCGCCATCATATCCGGCCAGCATTCGCCCGCGCGCAAGCAGGTGTGCGACAAGCTGCGTATTGAGGTGGAAAACGAGCTGAAATCCTACGATAAAGAATTGAATAATTTGCAAGTCAGACGCAGTTATTTGTGGGAATCCAATAAGGATCTGGAACGCTATTTGCTCGAGCAGGAAGCGAAGCGGAATGAGCAGCTGGACAAAGTGTATTTACGCCATTCTGAAATGCTGGAAAAGCTGTATCTGCGACATAATGAGAACAGCGAGTCCATGGCGAAATTGACGGTGGAAGCGGGTACATCGGCGTATAAAGAGTCTGTGCATGCTACGGGCAATTTATTGAATGGATTGTTCAAAATGTCGGAAAATTTGTCGCCAGAAGCCGCGCCAACCGAGCTGGCACGGCGTAAAAAAGTATTGGCAGTGCAGATGGAGTTGAATGCGGAGGACTCCGCTGACACGCCACGTCCGTCACGGCGTGAGACGAAAGCGATGAGTTGAGTTGCACGACAGCATCAGGAGACCCTTCGCTTCGCTCTGGGCGACATGTTTGAGCATCGCTGTGGCACGGACAGCGGTCGTATCATCCAGAGCGAAGCGAAGGATCTCCCGCAGTCGGCAGCGAGCCAATCCCCACCTATTTATGATTTTTTATTGCCATAAAGGCTTTTTTTGTGCATACTTGCGCCATTATTAATCTTAATGGAAGGGTTTTGCTTATGAGAAGTCAGATTTTTGCCGCCGTTTTATCCTGTGTTGTCAGTTTTTCATCCTCTGCAGCTTTAAACGATCTATTACCCAACGAACGAAACACCGTAGAACTGTTCCAAAAATACTCCCCCAACGTGGTTTACGTGCATCGATTGTCAACGGTTGTCAAACGCCCCTTTACCAAAATGCAGGTACAAACAGGTGCAGGCTCCGGGATTATCTGGGATAACAAAGGACACATCGTCACCAATTTCCACGTGGTAAACGGCGCCGAAGGCTTGTCTGTCAGCATCGGCAAATCGACTTTTGCTGCCAAAGTCGTGGGCGTTGAGCCGCGCAAGGATATCGCTGTTTTGGCCGTCACATCACCCAAGGCACTGGCTTTGCTGAAATCGATTAAACCTCTGGAAGTGATTCACAGCCGTGATCTGATGGTTGGGCAGCAAGCGCTGGCCATTGGCAACCCTTTTGGACTGGATCACTCGCTGACCATCGGCGTGATCTCGGCACTCGGACGTGAGGTTCCTGGTGCTGGCGGCGTGACCATTCATGAAATGATTCAAACCGATGCGTCCATCAACCCCGGCAACTCCGGTGGTCCATTGCTCGACAGCAAAGGTCGTTTGATCGGCATGAATACCGTTATCTTCTCCAATTCCGGTTCGTCTGCCGGCATCGGTTTTGCGGTTCCTTCGGATGATATTGAGCGCATCGTTCCCCAATTGATTAATCAAGGGCGCGTTGTGTTGTCAGGCATCGGCGTACAACGTGTCGATGCGAATGCGGCTGCACGTCTGGGCGTGAATAAAGGCATCATGGTTGCCGATGTAATACCCAACAGCCCGGCGGCCAAAGCCGGCTTGCGTGGTACGTATCGTGATGCTTATGGCCATTTGCACCTGGGTGATGTCATCACCGCTATTAATGGTCAACCCACCAACAATTACGATGTGTTTTATAATTTACTGACCAATATCAAAGTGGGCGAAAAAATCCAGGCCACCGTGGTACGTCAGGGTAAAACCTTCCATGTTGCCATGAGAACGATTGATATTGCTGCTCTGGGATAGTGCCTGTCATCCAGAGCCGCGCTCTGGATGACAACCCCTTAAACCCCATATTCCCGCTGATACGCCAACAAGCGCGCCACATTCTCAACTTCCCCCACATCCTGCAAATACTCAATCAAATCATGCAGTGTAATAATCGACAAAACACGCACGCCTTGCGCTTCAATTTCAGCCAGCGTCGAGGTATTTCCCGCGCCGCGTTCACAACGATCAAGCGCAATCACAACGGCTTTCAA
>Ga0075012_10006870_pt1 | contig 10256 bp, 7 predicted proteins | sample All_14_2_FD_71474 | JGI IMG/M metagenome (GOLD analysis project Ga0075012, IMG submission 71474) | Freshwater microbial communities in response to fracking from Pennsylvania, USA - Allegheny Zone_MetaG_DW_15 | ecosystem: Environmental > Aquatic > Deep subsurface > Groundwater > Drilled... | reverse complement strand
GTGCAGTAAATGGTTTGAAGCCTCGTTATGATTCAAGTAACGATTCGTTGAACTTTCAACGAAATCGCATCCGCCATTTGTTGATCCCCTCGCTTGAGACCTACAACCCAAAATTTCGTGAGACTGTCTTGCGCATGTCCCATTCTCTGAAGGGCGACTATGCCTTTGTGATGGAAACCCTGGAACATGCCTGGGGCAACGTGGTTGTTTCTGCCAACGAAGAGATCATTACATTCGATGTGCTTCGCCTATCATCCATGCCGCTCGGACTCCAACGCAACCTGATTCGCCATGCCATGCAGACTCTCCACCCGGGCGTGGATATCGGCTACCAAACCTTGAAGCGTGCTGCTGCTTTTATCAACTCTCCCGGCGCGACCATTCCCCGGTTGGACTTGAAGGCTGGCTTGCGCATGTTCCGTGAAATGGGCTACATTCACATCTGCGCGCCGCATGCCGAACTTCCATTTGACCGTTGGCCCCAAATGCCAGATGAACAGCCGGTTCTTTTGAGTTTGGGGGAACAAGTTACGCTGGCGGGTGGTTGGAAGGTGACTTGTGAGCGTTGGCGTCTTCCGGCTCTAGCAAAGGAACAAGCTGAAGAAAACGAAGACCAGTTCCAGGTCTGGTTAGATGCGGAGACCTTGCCCGAAACATTCCAACTGCGGGCGCGGCGTCAGGGTGATCATTTTTCCCCGCTGGGCATGGATGGTCACACTCAAAAGCTTTCAGACTTTTTCGTCAACGAGAAATTGCCGCATCGTGCTCGTGACCGTTGGCCTTTGTTATGTGCCGGAGATGAGATCATTTGGGTGCCGGGGTTCCGACCATCTCACCAGCATCGTTTGAAACATACTACCAACGAAGTGATCTATTTTTCGGTGCAGCATCCGCCTGAGCATATTTCAGCAGACGAAAATCCCCATCCGTAGTGGATGGGGATTTTTTTGTTCTACTTCATTTCGCCGTTGAGCTGCTTTAGTTTGATGAACAACTCGCGCCATTGAATTTTGGAAACGCCCAACTTCTGGCGGATCTTATCGGGCTCGATGCCGTTTTGATAATCGCGCAGGGCAGAGGTCCAGCGGCACATGTCGAAGGAGAGATGTTTTTCCAAACCTGCTTCTTCGCCAATGTCTTCGAGCAGATATTCCAAACGGCGCGGTGACCAAGGGAAGGCTTGGTCTACGGGTTGGTATTGGGCGAGGTATTCGTTGTAAGATGCCACCCAATCATCGGTTAGTTCGATCTTGCGTTCTTTATAGCGGTTGGCAGGGCTGGCATAGCGCACAAAAAGAAATGGTCCGTTCTTTCCGTCTAATTCGATGTGATTGATGTGAATGCCGAGACATTCGCTTTTCTTGATGGCGGTTTGAAGCAGAAGTGATACAAGCGTGTAGGGGCGGGCATCGGGCTTTTTGGCGCGGCGCTGACGGTCTGCCGCGAGCAACACAGCTTCGTATTCTTCGTCGGTGAGCACCTGCGGAAGCGGACTGATAGCAGAGCGCTGCAAAACTTTTTCAGCGGGGTCAATGCTGAGTGTGCCATACTGATGCAGCCAACGGAAAAAGGACTTAACCGAGGTGATGCGCCGCGATAAGGTCTTCGGACTGCATGCCACGCCGCGACCTTTTTCCATCCACTCGAAGAAGCGGTTGAGGTCATCGGTGGTGACGGTTCCAATGGCTTGGTCTGGCGGCAGGAATTGGGTCAGCAAGCGCACATCTGAGAGGAAAGCCTTGACGGTATTGGGGGAGCGTCCCTGATCAAGCAGGAACATTTCCCAGCCATTGATGGCGGTGGGTAACAGCGTCTTCGCGCTGATGTGTGCAGAGGTTGAATTTTTAGTCATACGTTTTACCCTTGCGTGTAGTATTTGCTCTTGCGTATAGTTTAGCGAATTTGAGGGGCGTTGTCAACTGGCAAAAAAAGAACCTCCGAAGTTTTTCAACCTCGGAGGTGATCTGTGTTCAACCATTAAGGCGGGGGCAGATAATCCCAAGGATTCACTTTTACCCCTGCCATGATCTCAAAATGCAAGTGCGAACCAGAGGAACGCCCGGTGGAACCGACTGCACCGATCACTTCTCCCTGACCAACGCTTTGTCCACAGCCCACGTTTAGGGCGCTCAAGTGAGCATACAACGATTGAAAGCCATTACCATGGTCTACCATGACCATGTTGCCGTAGCCGTAGTCGTTCCAGCCAGCGTACACGATCACGCCTGCATCAGAGGCATATACGGCTTCACCCGTATTTCCTGCAAAGTCTAACCCGTTGTGATTCGTTTGCGGCGACCAGTCGAAGCCGGAGAGGAAATGTTTGTTTGTGGGGTAGATGAAGGAGCCGTAGCCCACAGCGCCACCACTGACTGGGTCACAGGCGCCCGCCCCAAGTACGCGTGCCGAGGCGGGATTTTCACGTGTCACACCCAGAGGCGCACTCCAACTTACAAAGTCACGTTTGCCGTTGGGGATGATGAGCCACGTCCCAGTTTTGATGTTCGCATTTTCATAATCACCGACCGTGGTTGGGTCGATGTTGTTACCGGGGTATTCAATGATATCGGCGGGGCTTACGCCATAGAACTTTGCCCATTCACCAAATGGAATGCCGCCCAACCATTCCCAATACACACCGTCCACGGGAAGGATAGTTAATTCCTGACCGGGCTTGAGCGAGTGAGGGTCATCCAATAGAATGCTGTAATTGCCCCACAGAATGGTTTGCGGTTGCAAACCAAATTTTTCGGCAATGCCAAAGACCGTATCGCCATCTTGCACCACGTAAGTGGATATCTCGTTACGCGGGCGGCTTGGGATGGTGGTATGCAATTGAGCAGACCGATTGATGCCATCGGTGATGGGAATATCAAGCGCAGAAAGGGACTCGGCGGGCGCCGCCTCGATCTCTTGACTTAAGCCTGATTCATTCGCCTCGGGCGTATCCTGCGCCTGACGGTAGAACGTCCGCGACAAGAGCACTACCAGCACAATAGCGATGACCGAAAAGAGATTCACCCCTAATTTAATTAATGGTTCACCCAACCCCATGTTCACAAGGTTGTTCATTAATCTTGTGAAGATAGACGGTCGATTTGAGGATGAAACGGGGGATTGCCCGTTCGATTTCCCCGATGGGGTGGGAGCGTCTTCCTTGAATTCGTTTTGCATGGGGTTCATCATAACATGGCGAAAAATTCACAGTCAAGTTGGGTGATAAAACCCTCATCCAGTCTTAATAACAGGTGGAATCTACTCTTGGGATACATCTTTTGTTTTGGAAAATATTAACCGTACAAGGCTAATCCCCACCAGACAGGCAACACCGCCCAGAACAATGGATGATTGCACATCCCAAGTTTGCGCGATCCAACCGATGAGGATGCTGCCGAAGGGAGCGACTCCCTGCAGTCCCCAAAAATAAACGCTGAAGACCCGTCCACGCAGTTCATTCGGCACACGGACTTGGATCATTGTGTTCATGCTGATCAATTGCACCACTGTGCCCCAGCCGATAAAGATCAGCAGAAAAAATGCCAACGAGGCATTGACGGTCATACCCAGTGCGATTATCGGAAAAATGAACAAGACCTGCCCCCAGAGTAATGTGGAGCTTTTGTTCGCAGTCGCGAAATAAGCCATCATGAATGCCGCAGTCACAGCGCCAATGCCTTGGGCTGTGTAGAGATTACTCGTGCGGGCGGCGATGGCGGTTTCAGAGGTGAGCATTGGTTGCAATATGTCGCGTGCCACGGCTGGAATTTGTTGTACGAGCGGAATACCAAAAAAGCCAAGCAATGCCGACATCAATATGGCAGAGTACACCACACCACTTGAACGGATGTAACGCAAGCCTTCTTTGAATTCTTTACCCATGCCTTGTGAAGGCTCGGTTTCTTTCTCAACCTTGAAACGAGTCCGCGCAAAGAACAAGCCGATGATGACGAACACATAGCTGACGCCGTTGGCGAGGAAGACCGTCCCTTCGTTGCCGGAGATGGTGATCAACCAAGCCGCCAACAACGGACCAATCACACGCCCGAGGTTAAAGGCAGTGGTCTGCAAAGCGATGGCGCTGGGCAAGGCTTCCTTCCCGGCGAGTTCGATCAACATGGCTTGACGCGCTGTCACTTCAACCGAGACGGCTGAACCGTAGATGAAGGCAAGGATCAAGATGTGCCAAATTTCCAGTTGATTGGTGAAGGCGAGGTAGGTCAAGCCGAAAGCCTGAACGGACATTACTGCCTGTAACAGGATGACGGCTTTGCGTTTATCCAACCTTTCAACGAGGACACCGGCTGGCAAAGCAAAGAGCAGGGTAGGTAAGGTGTTGGAGAAACCGATTAACCCCAAGTCCAGTGGACGACCCGAGATGCGGTAGGCAAGATATGGCAGTGCGGTAGCTTGCATCCATGTGCCGATGACGGAGATGAATTGTCCAACTACGAAGAGAACGTAATCACGCGAGGCAAGGGCAGGGAAGCGGTCGGTTAACCAGTTTTTGAGGGATGCCATTTTCTATGCAGGGACGATGCACTCCGGGCGGTCATTGCCGGGTTTGTTGACGAAGGTCGAGACGGGATGGGCAGACATCTTTTCGGTAGGGAAAGGCTTGATGAGGTGAACCAGCTTATCGGGAGTCTGAGGCGTTGGGTCCAGCCAGAGATCGTAATCGTTGGGGTGAAGGATCACAGGCATGCGATTATGAAGTGTGGACATCAACTCGTTTGGCTCGGTGGTGATGATGGTGCATGTGCGCACCGAGTCGCCGTCGGGCGAATTCCATTCGTCCCACAACCCGGCGAAGGCGAAAGGCTTGCGGTCTTTCATGTGGATGAAATAAGGCGTTTTGGTTTTGCCGCCAGGAAGAGCCTTCCACTCGAAGAAGCCATCGGCGAGGATGAGACAGCGTTTGTATTTGAAGCCGCCGCGAAAGGACGGTTTCTCTGCCAGTGTTTCACCGCGCGCGTTGATAAGTTTGTTGCCAATGCTTGGGTCTTTCGACCAGGAGGGAATCAACCCCCACATAAAAAAATCGGCTTTGTTCTTTGCGTCGTTTGGAATTGCAAGAATGGGTTGTGTGGGAGCGATGTTGAATCGCGGTGCGAATTGAGTTGGGAACTCATAATTGCCGAATACGTCTGCGATCTCGGCAGGGTCAACAGTAAGAGTGAAACGTCCGCACATGAGAACTCCTTTATGAACTTAATACGCCCGGCAGAGTGAAGTAAAAGGTCGTGCCTTTGCCGGGTTCCGACTCGAGCCATATCTTTCCGTTATGAACTTCGATGATGCGTTTGACGAGGGTCAGACCAATGCCTGTCCCTTCGGAGGTGGAATCAAGTTTGTTGAACAAGCCAAAGATACGGTCTTGATATTGTGCTTCGATGCCAATGCCGTTGTCTCGCACAAAAAAGATCGGTTTGCCTTGCTCGTCTTTGATGGCGCCGATCTGCACTTCCGGGTCACTTTGCGGACCCATGAACTTGATGGCATTTTCCAGCAGGTTTTGCATCACTTCCATAAGGCGAACGCGGTCACCGTAGACTTTGTATCCTTCATCTTTGAAGCGTATGTTGACATGTCTTGTGGTGATCGAACCTTCCAGCAGCGCCAACGCATCGCGGATGATAGCGCCAAATTCGATTTCCACAGGTTCATTGACGATGCGCCCAATGCGTGAGAGTTCAAGTAGATCATTCAGCAGGGTTTGCATCTTATCCACGGCTTGACGAATGCGTTGCATATCGCGTGTGAAATTCTCGAACTTGCCATTGCGGGCATCCTGCTCGAGATAGCCAAGGAACCCGGTGATGGTGACAAGCGGGGATTTCAGATCGTGCGAAACCGTGTACGTGAAGCGTTCGAGTTCGGTGTTCTTGTTTTCCAGTTCTTCGATGAAACCCTGGCTATTCTTCAACTCTTTTTGAAGTGCCATGTTCAAGCGGGCATTTTCAATGCCCAACCCGGCATACCCGGCGAACAGACGCAGGGCTTCCAATTGCTCCGGCAGGATGGGGCGCTTGCTCGTCAACTGGTCCACTGAGATGGCGGCAACCGGTTTGTTGCCTGCCCAGACTGCCACTGCCGCATAATGCTTAACGCCATACATTTCGTTGTCGAATGGAATTTCGTTCTCTACATCATAGTTCTGAGTGACATATAACCCGTCAGGTTTTTCCAATAGCAACTTAAAAGTAGACCATTTGGAGAGGGAGAAAGAATTTCCACGAGTGTCAAATTTGACGCCGTTGCGGTCCGTCCCAAGGACACTATCCATGGATGATTGTTCGGGGTTGTATAAAAATATGCCAATGCGGTCAAATCCAAGTTGGTCATGAACCCCATACCAGATCTTATCTAAAATGGTATCAAGGTCGCCTGCTTCGGTGACTTGCTTTCCCAACTCAATGACCTTCTCTAACATTTCGCGGCGGCGCTGCTCGGCTTCTTCATTTCTCTTGCGCTCACTGATGTCGCGTGCAATGCCTGTGGTGCCGATCACCAGTCCGCGTTCGTTGCGGATCGGTGTTTTGGTCGTTTCCACCCAATATTCTCTGCCGGTGTTGTCTTTTTGTAATTCTTCCACTGTCTTGCGCTTACCGCTTTGTATGACCTCAAGGTCATCTTTGCGGTACATTTCAGCAAAGGAGCGTTCCCAAATTTCTGCATCGGTCTTACCGATCACATCTTCGGTAGTCAACCCGCTGACCCGCAAAAATTGTTCGTTGACCGCGATATAACGACTGTCCAGATCCTTCATCCACGCCATATCTGGAATATTGTTCAATATGGCTTCCTGCTGATGCAGGGAGTCTTGCAGCTTCTTCTCCGCTTCTTTTTTCTCGGTAATATCTTGCACAGCCCCAAGGATGCCAACCAAACGGTTTGCTTTTTTATCCCAGATCGGGTGAGCAAACACCCGCTCCCAACGGATATCACCATTCTTTGCAAACGTACGGATCTCTGACCCGAGGATAGCCTCATTACGCAGAAGTTTCTTCATATCTTCCGCGTCCTGGTCGAGATCATCTGGGTGAATGTGAGCGTACCAGCCACCCGCTTTTATGTACTCATCGGGTGTATAACCCGTCATCTTCTCGAATGCCCCTGCAAGCCAGATCGTTTCTCCCAGGTCATTCTCATTGATGCGGCTTTCAAAGGCATAATCTGAGCTGACACTTGAGATCAGCCGATATTTTTCTTCGCTTCGTTGCGCACGAGTGATGGCATCACGCAAGGTCTTACCGGTCAGGTTTTGCAAAGTGGCGATCACGGGGAAGAGCGCCAAACTGATGACCCATGTGAGTAATACCGGTCTTTCTGAAGGAGGTGAGATCAACCCATTATTATGGGCAATCACCATCCCCAGCCCTGATAAAAGACAAAGAACAGTAGTGAAGATCGCCGCTCGCGAGCCTAGCAACAAACCGACGATCAAGATGACGATAGGATACCCGAACAGATATGCTTCGTCCTGAGTCCCAGATGCGGTAAACGCAGTTGCTGTAAAAAAGAACCAAAAGGCGCTGGTCTGTATCAGACTTGCCGCGCGAACATATCCCTTGCGCATGAAATACAGAAGAGCGAAATTAACTGTTTCACCAAAGATCGTTTGAATCCATGCGCGCAGTGCCAGTTCTGGATGTGTGGTGAGAATATAGATCAAATATGGAATCGGTACGATTACCAAAGTCCACAGGATGATGTTAAGTAAATATGCCTGATGGGTCTTTTCTTCGTCCTCAAAGACAGGTGGTTTGAAGAGCTTTTGAATCGCTTTCATTCTGCCATCACTTTCGCAGCTTTCTTGCATCCCCATCCCGCATGGTCACGCCAATGGCATCCAAATGTTCCAACAACGCCTGCACATATTTTCGGGTCGTGCTCAACATATCGCGCACTTCTGCCAAGGTGATCTGTCCCTGCTTTTTGATCGTTGCTTCGATGCGCCCCACCATCTCATCATAATCAGACTTGCGGAAAATGACATCCTGCGAGACGGGCATCAGCTCACCCGATTCGATCAACGCGTTGACGACTTCCTCGCCCGCTTCCGCATGACATTCTTTGACGCTTGGCGTGGCATATGGATTCGCCGCAAACTTTCGCCTCAATGCCTGGACCTTAACCTGATTCTCCCCATCAAACCGGATCTCATGCCCCAACTTGGATACCGCTCCGCGCTCATCGAGTAATGAATAATGAGCAACGAGATATGCAATGACGGCATTAAAGACCTTGGGCGCGAGCTTTAATTTGCTCTTCAATTCTTCGCGTGAGATCCCACGCCGTAATGGATATTGCTTGTGATAGGCTTCGACCATGCCCTGAATGGTATGCTGTACATTGTTCCAATAGGGGAGTGCCGCAACAAGTGCCTCAGGTTTCTCAGAATTCTCCAAGCGGATGAGTTGCCCGCTTTTCAATACTTCTTGCAGCGCCTCTGCCGCCGCAGCTGACTCCAACCGTGATTTGCTGATCACTTCCTTGATAGGTGCAATTTGCAGAGCAACCGCCGCCTCAAAGAGGACATCAGCGGGAGAGCCTTGCGCTAGTGAATCAAGGGATTTGATAACATCTGCATCGAACCGCTTGTGTCTGCCTTTGGGCTGATGGTCGATCACAGCCCCGCCACCCAGCGTTTCACCCGGAGACGGTCTGCGGAGGATGTAACGGTCACCGCGCAGGGCAACGATGGGGTCACGTAATTCCAATTGCACCCAGCCTTCTTCGCCTGCGTTGATCTCTTCCGTTCCAAGTAAACGCAGGGTGGCTACGGTCTCACTTGCCCCAACGAAAAATTTCACTTCGTCGCCATGCAGCAAAGGTTTGCGAATATCTTTGAGCGCCTTGAAGCGTGCATCAATGCGGCGGGTGGCTTGATATTGACCTGGATGTGCCAATACATCTCCCCGGCGAATTTGTTCCACATCCATACCAGAGATATTGACGGCTGTCCGTGAACCAGGAACGGCACTATCTTCCTTCTTCTTATGCGTTTGCAATCCGCGAATGCGTCCTTGCATGCCGCTTGGCAATATCTCCACTTCATCGCCTACAGACAAATGCCCATCGCGCAGAGTGCCTGTTACGACGGTTCCAAATCCGCTTATGGTAAAGACACGGTCAACCGGCAATCGCGGACGGTTAAGGTCTGGGCGGGCTGGTTTTTCTTGTAATAATTTTTCGAGGGTGTGGGTGAGTTCTTTAAGACCCGTCCCTGTTCTGGCAGAGACTCGCAGAATAGGCGCATCGTTGAGGATGGTTCCGCTTACAGCGTAGCGAATGTCTGCTTCAACAAGGTCAAGCCAACTTGAGTCTGAGGCGAGGTCGGTCTTGGTCAGCACGATCAGCCCGGCGGGAATCTGCAATAGATCCAGAATCGCCAGATGTTCCTTCGTCTGCGGCATGATGCCTTCATCTGCGGCGATCACCAAAAGAACAGCGTCGATGCCGCCGACACCAGAGAGCATGTTCTCGATGAAATCTCGATGACCGGGCACATCTACAATGCCGATCTCTTCTCCATTTGGCAAAGTGAGCCAGCCGAAGCCGAGTTCAATGGTCATCTCGCGGGCTTTTTCTTCTTTGAGCCGGTCTGGGTGTGTACCTGTCAACGCTTCAATGAGCGTTGACTTTCCGTGATCAACGTGACCTGCTGTGCCTATAACTCTCATAATTCAATTTAACCATACTTTATTATCTGCTACCGAGTTTGTAATGCTGTTTTATGAACAAAGAAAAAAAAGTGGAAATCGTGAGACTTCCACTTTTTTGAAGGTTTGTAAATATGGTTTGTTACTTCTTGGTTGGTTTTTTGCCGTGACCCATGATGCGTTGGTATGAAGTCATCCATTCATGAATAACGTTCATGAGTTCTTGTAATTGTTTTTCAGATGCATCTGTGGTTTGATGTAATTGGTCTTGAAGCACTTGCGATACTTCGTTGAGGGCTGTTATGCTGCTTTCGTATTTACCAACTTCCTTGCGAATATCGCGGAAGGATTCTTCGGAAGACAGGCTGTACCCGGTCCAGCGTTTTTGGTCATCGGCTTTGAAGCTAATCCATTCCTGGCGCAGACGTTCTTCTGCAAGGCGCTGCATTTCGGTCACTTCGTTGATGCGGCGCTCCAACTTGGTGTTGAGTTCCATGTAGGTGTCTTGCGCTTTCTTTGCACTGCGCAGGGTTTCATCCAATCTTTGAATTTGCTGGTCGAGCCCTTCCGCTTCTTTTTGGAAAGAAACAAACT
>Ga0075012_10006868_pt1 | contig 10257 bp, 4 predicted proteins | sample All_14_2_FD_71474 | JGI IMG/M metagenome (GOLD analysis project Ga0075012, IMG submission 71474) | Freshwater microbial communities in response to fracking from Pennsylvania, USA - Allegheny Zone_MetaG_DW_15 | ecosystem: Environmental > Aquatic > Deep subsurface > Groundwater > Drilled... | reverse complement strand
CTTCTTTGGTCGCTTTCGTCCAGTCTTTGTTAGAGAAAAATGCGACCAACAACAACACCCCCTGAGTCGACTGCGATTGAAGGCGTTTGTTAGTGAGAAGCCATGAACGAGAATGTCTTTCCCGGTCAAGCGTGCAATCAGACTATTCAACCCTTGGGTCTGAAGGGTGAACAACTCTTCTTTGCTGATCGACTCGACTCGAAGGAGAGATGTCGCTTCAGAGCATCACCAGAGAGAGGCAATATATATAACATTCATGCTCCCTGAGACCAAGAGAAGCAGAGAAACTCATACAAAGACCGAAATACTCCAGAGAGTCAACAACAGTACAGTAAGGGTATCATGACAATCAACGTAGTGAGGTGATCCATGTCTCTCGAACACGAACGGAAGGACAATTACTGAAAATGAATGCATGAACCAGGCAAAACCACAGGGCTGATTGATGCTGCAATGTCATAATCCTTCACCCGTGATTTGGTTGACTTTTAGTGGAAGGATGACAGATTGAAAGTCTGTAATGCTGTGCTGGTCATGACTCGATCTAAAGGCCACTCCACATAGGTAATCGCTACTTGTCAGGCGTTGGATGGCATTGGGTGGCGGCGAGGCTAGTTCGCTGTTTGAAATCACATGACGGAATACTTCTCTGTTACGCGCTTAAATCCAAAGTGAGAGCCAATGATGGGACATCCCGCTCAGGATGATTTGGAGAAGCTCTCCGTGATGTTTCTCACATGATCGATGGAGGTTCCGCAGCACCCTCCGACCACCAGAGGCTTGAGGTCGCAAGCTTTGAGTAATCCAATCAGCTCTCCGCCAATCTTATCGGGCTCTCCGCGATCGATCTCGGTCGATTTGTCAAGCTCCGCGTGAGACTTCTTCGAGCTGTTGGGGAAGAACCCGCGAAGTCTTGATCGTTCGAGCTTTGGATCCTTCAGAGCATTCTCCATGTGAGTGGGATGGGCGCAGTTGATCATATAGAAGAGCGCATACTTGTCCGTGACCTCGTCGATTCGTCGGATCACCTCAGCGACCGTCTCACCCGAAACCAGCTTCCCATCCGTCTCCACAGTGAAGGAGATGACGCAGGGCATCTTTTCATCCCTCGCAGCCAAGACGATTCCGGCAGCCTCCTCGAAGTGGTTCATCGTGTACGCAGCGATGACATCCGCCCCGTGTCGAGCGAACGCGTGGATCTGCCTGCGATGGTACTCCCTGGACTCATCCACCGAAGGCTTGTGGGATGGGTCGACCTTGTATCCGTCCCTCCTCGGGCCGACAACTCCGCTGATCACAATGGGGCACTCCGGCGACTCATTTTCAGCTCTGAACCTGAGAGCGTCCAGAGTAATCTCCTTCCACGCCTCCTCAAGGTCCACCTTGAGCTTGTCCCCGTAGTCCGGACTCGCGCGCCACGTCTTCATATCCAGCCAGTATCCGCACCCATGGGATCGAGCATTGTCAAAGAAGGTTCTTTGCCATCGAGCAATGAGCGGTTTGTCCTTGAGAGCGACCACGAAGGAGGCGAAGAACGGTAGGTCCAGCCTATTGTCAAAGACTGCATGTAACCAAAGAGGAAGTCGCTTAAGCGTTAGTTTTGCTATTAAAGAGGTCTTGGGTTGGTTGGATTGCCAATCCGGAGAGAGATTTCGGTTCTTCCTATCCAACAAAGCTTTAAAAAGAAGAGATGGCGCGCTGCAGAACTGACATCCATCAGTCTCGTCGCCCTAATCACGTACTTAGAGTCGTTTCCAACCCGCCCTCAGCGACAAACCGCTTGGAGAGGAGAAGTTTCTCCAAAGAGCTCCGATACTTGGCCGGCTCTAGAGGGAGCGACCCAGAAGCGCCATGTGAAACGCTCATGGTGTGAGAGCCGTAGAAGAGTCTGTGGGTGGTGGAAATGCCCTTCGGCTCTATCTGAAAGCAAAACTTGTGACGATCACGAAGAGTGTGGGAAGTGGAATCCTGAGGTTCGTGTCGTCTTGGTTTTCATGATTCCGGATATTTTTCGTACGCGAATCTCACAGCGCCCTCCAGATCCCAACACGCCGCACGTTGTGCGGTACACCGTTATGAACTCAAGGCCTCTCTCTGCCGTCTATTGTGATTTGAGAGAGTGCAAGCCGGTGGATGGTTGAACGACCCAAATGTTACTTTTTTTCCAAAGCGAGCAGTACTTTATTGATTATTATTCTGTAGAATGGCAACTTTAACCGGCTCATTATTCGTTCCAACCTCTCCCTCTGGTCGACAGACCACCCATGGCAACGAACACTGCACTTGCAACACACAACACCATCATTATCCAACTTCTCCTTTCCTCGACCCGATCGTCTCCACTTCACTGCCTCGGAATCCCACCTTCCGAGACCGAGACGCAATACGGTCATCCACGACAACTACTGGTTCCCTCGTCGCTCTTCTCGTCTGTGTTCAACTTCCACTCCCTCCCTCGTTTACATTCCGTTGTATCCGCCATATCCTCCTCCCTGCATGTACTGCTGCTGAGGGGGCATTCCATACCCGGGCTGGGTGGGCATACCGTAGCCCTGGGGCTCGGGGTTATAGGCGGTGTTGGCCAACATGTACATGTTGCCGCCCGGGGGCTGGATGAACGAGGTCGCCTCCTGGCTCTGTTCGCTCTTGGGCTTGGTGCGCTCGTCCAACTCCTTGAGCTTGTTGTGCGTGTCGCGAGTCCACTGGATTAGGTAGGGCATGGCGACGTCGTGGAGGCCGTGGCGCCAAGCGAGCTCCAGGACGACGTCCGGGCTGACCAGATCGTAGCACGTGTAGAGGGCAGCGGTAAAGCACTCCTTCTCGTGGTGCTCGACGAAGAACTTGATCAGGTCCATCACGAGGTTCGAGTCCTTGCTCAGCGCGACCGTCTCCATGGCGTCCTTGTAAAGCTTGTCCGCCTTTAGCAGCTTGATCGCGTCCCCAAACTTCTTCTGCTTGGCGTACAGGGAAGCGGCGACGCGGCGGAACTGCTGCAGCTCGTGCTTCTCGAGCTTCTGGGCGAGGGCGACGTGGTCAAAGTTGTTATGGTCGTTGATCGAGTTCTGCAAAGCCTCGAAGTTCTCCTCCTCAATGAAAACGTCGTTCAGGGCCTCGTTCACCGCAGCGAGGTTGTTGGTCTGCACGGCCTGCAGGTAGGGCACCGCCAGGTGGAGCAGGCCGCCCTTCTTGAGCACAGCGACGGCGCGCGCGTGGTCGAGCTTGGACTGCAGAGCCGCGAGCAGAGTGCCGAGCAGCTCCGGGGCGTGCTGCAAATAGAAAGTAATGGACTTGTAGAGGAGCTCCGGGTTCCGAACCTGGACAATGTCCTCAAGGAACTTGCTGTTGTCCCAAGCGGCCTCGAAGTGATCCATCATGATACGGACGGCATTGTCGAACTCCCCGGCCTCCTCGTAAGCCGCGGCGCACTCCTTCCACAACCGCTGCTCCTCGCATGCGTGGAGGACCTTGGGCATGATGAGCTTGGAAGGGTAAGCCTTGATGTGGTCCATGAGCTTGGCGGGGTTGTGCTTGGCGTACAACACAGCTAGGCCAGTGAACACCGACTTGTTGGCACCCTCGAGCGAAAGGCCCTTTTCGAACAACGCAATGAGCTTCTCGTAGTGTCCCCCCGCCTCATAGAAGGCCACGAGGTCGTCAACGTGGTCGTGAGACTTGAGGATGTGGGTGCCCGACACCTCAGCCAGACGCCACTCGCCGGCCTCGACGCACGCCGCGTTCACCTCCTTCCACGACTTGATCGCGTTGGCCTTGCGAGCGCACTCGACGGCCTCCTTGAACTTGCCGAGCTTGACGTACGCGCGGGCGAGTTGGGCGTTGTTGCTGATGGCTTGGAAGAGCACAGCGGCAGCCTCGTACATGCCCTGGTTAAAGCAGCGGTCTCCGACCTCCTGCACGTTGGCCACGTTGGGGGAGGACACCACCTCCTCAAGGTCCGAGATCTTGTTCGTCTTAGCCAGAGCGAACAGGAGCTCAGAGTCAATGGAGGACTCCTTCACCTTCTTACGGGCCATCCGGAGATAGCGAACCAAGTCGTCGTACTTCTCCTCGCGGTTAGCAGCCTCGATAACGGCAGGGTAAGGCTCAGCGTCGTCGGCCTTGATGAACGAGTCGATCGCTTCCTTGATGAAGTTAGCGTCCAGCTGAGCGCGACCGAGACGGGACCACACCTTGGAGTCGTCCGTGCGAGTGGCAAACTCGACGGCACGATCCATGTTGTCGATGTGCACGAGGAGGACCTCCAGCGCCTCAACACTGAGACGGGCCTTCTTGAGCATCTCGAACGCCTCCTCGTAGAGCTTGTACTGGTCGGAGCACGCCCGCTGAGCCATCTCCGCGGCGTTGAAGTGGTCTAGACGGTGAACGAGATCCATGACCTTGTGAGGCTCGGTCTGGATGGCAGTCCACATGAGCAAGTCCTGGAGATTAGGGTTCTCCGAGAAGCCATCCCCGGGAGTGCCCTGCAAAACGAGCCTGTCGAGCACCTGGATGAGCTCGTTGGGCAGGTTGGCGGCCATGAACGCTCGAACGGTGGCGGAGACGCCCTCAGGGTCTCGGCACTCGGGAAGAGCAGTCTGAACCGTCTCGTCAACAAGTCGCGACCTGTGCTTGTTGTCCGAGTTCAGGACGCGCGCCCAGAGATCAGGGTCGCGGCGCTCGACAAGGTACCTGGCTTGGTCCTTGAACAGCTCGTTCTCGTTGGTGAGCTCCAGCAACTCCTCGTCGCACTTGCCCCACGCCCTGCGGTAAGCGACGAAAGAAAGGTGGGGGTCCAGCTTCCTCGCGAAGGCACCCACGACCTTGGCGTCGTAGAATGAGTTGTTGACCAGGAACGTCTCCGGGTCGTCACCAGTCTGGATCCTGATCTTGGCCAGGGCGTTGTGGGTGGCGGGCTCGGAGTTGCCCTCAGCGACACGCTGCTCGAGCCAGGGCCGTAGGAGACGGAGCCTATTGCGCTTCTCCACCTCCTCCACAAGCTTCTCCACAGGGCACTCTCGGCGGACCGCGTCAAGGAGCTGCGTGATGAACTGTTCATCCGCGTCGAGGTCCAAAAGGCGTCCCACAACCTGGGGAGCGTTCTGAGGCGACATCTTCTCAACGTAGACGAGAATGTGCTTGTGCAACTTGTTGTTGAACAGGTATGTGGTGAGCTCGTCGACATACCCGAAGCGGTCGCAGATGAAGATGAGCGCGCGGGGATCAGGGAACTTCTCGGTGATGAGGAACTCCTTGGCGGCGAGAGGGTCGATCGCAGTGCTTTCGCGGCAGACCTTGATCACCTGCTCGATTTGGCCCATCTTGGCGGAGGCCTCCAGGTTCTTGAAGTGGACCTGGGGGTCCTGAGTGAAGCTCAAAATGGCTCCGGTGAAGTAGTAGAGTCCCTCGTACGACCGGTAGGCGGAGAACAGGTCGATCAACGGCTGAGTTCCAACCTGCTCGTAGTACTTGCTGGCCACCTGCACGACAGTTGCAAGGTTGGCCTTGAGGTTGTGCTGGAGCAGAAGGTGGAGGCACTGCAAGCATTCCTCGGCGGGCAACTTTCCAAAATAGTTTAGCAAGAACTCGGGGTTCAGCGCCTGAGTGTACACGATCACACGCTTGATATCCGCCGGGTCGCTGTAGTGTTCCAAAGCCCGCTGGTAGAGGCCCGCCTTCTCGCAGAGCTTGCCAATCTTGGTGCGGTCGTACCGAGTGAACATCTCCGAAGCGAAAATGGCGTCGGCAACCTGCGGCGCGCCTCCCAGGAGGTTAATCTCGAGCAGACGAGTCTGCAAGGCACCATCCTCCGGCTTGTCGCCCTTTAGCGCCTCGAACAAGAAGGCAGTCGTCTCCTGGATTCGGCCGAGCTGCATGAAAATATCGACGACGGTGCTGACGTTGACCATGGGAGGGTTGTCAGCGACGAGCATCTTGGCAAACGCCTCAGCCTTCTTGGGGTCCTGGCGAACCAAGTTCTGGAGGAGGATGACGTAGTCAGGGTGGTGGTTGGACTGCTTGGCAAACTGCACGACGGAAGCAAAGTCACCCATGTGCAGGAACGCCTGGATGACCTTGTCCGGAGCGTTTCCGCGCATGTAGACGCTTAGGGCCATCTTAGGGTCAGCCTGAACGAGCATGTCGCCGAGCTGCTCCGAGCACTCGAGCTTGTCCTCCTTCAGCCACTGCTCCATCATCTGCAACCTTCCAGACGCGATCACAGGTCGCGAAAGCTCGATAGATTCAATAGCATTGAGCTTTCCACGAGCAAGCAAGGTCTGGAAGTACTGGAGAAGAGGCGCAGGCTGGCCAGGGACAGCCGGAAGGCGCTGGAACTTCTGGATAGTCTCCGCCGTTCGAAGCATTCCCCGGGGGCTCTCCGCGGCGACACGGGCAGCGCCAGCCACATCTCCGGCGTTGTACATGCGATCAAACTCTACCTGGTAGAGGTTGACCGCTCCCGGGAGGCCGAGCTTGGTGGCAAGGCGCATCGCTGTGGAAGATTTGCCGATGCTGAGCAGATAAGGAACCAACTGCGGGTCATTCATGCCAATCTTCAGGATCTTTCCGGTTCTCGCGGTGATACCCAACATCGCCGAGTCACTATCCGTCGAGCAAGTCACGAAAACCGTCTCCTGTGAGACACGATTGCGATACACGGTCTCCGCAGTGAAGATGTCCAGGACGTACAGATATCCCAGCTTCGTCAAGCAGTACAGCAAATCGTGCTTCTTCGAAGGGAGCAGCGAAACGGGGAAATCCGCAGCCGCCTCGGGGGGAAAAGGGATGTCCTGAGGAGCAACCTTGAACACTCCTCCGGGCGCATCCTTGTCCTTTCCGACCTCCATGCAGAAGAGCTTAGGGCCCATTCCGGGCTTGCGCTCCACGAAGCAGAAAACCTGTCGCTCATAGCCTTCCGACTGGATCGTAGCAAAGCAAGCAGCGTGACCGGTCAAAGGCTGCGAGACGCGCTTCTCAATCGAGTAGAGCTGAATAGCTCCATCGATGGTGCCGGGCTGAGCACCCTGGGCGATTCCGACCAGGCAGCACCACTTGCCGTCGGCAGAAGTGCGATACGAGATGATCTGCGACGACGCCAGGTTGGCATGGCGATCAAAAATCTTCTCGGGATCGCTCGTGCCAGAGGTCGACCAGTGGTACACGGACGTAGCAGTCACAATGGCCAACATCTCAGGCCCGATCCACCGCCAGTAAAGACCACTGGGGTCCTCCTCCAGCTTGTAGCTCTTCACCTTCTTCTTCTCGACGATGTTAAACATCTGAATCGTCGACTGAGCCCTCAGCGCGATCACCTTGCCATTCGGGGACATCACCGCGGCTTCAGCCTGGATGGGCCTGCGAACTACCTGGTTTCCATTCGCAAGCTCCACGATGGTCAAAGCAGTCTGTTCTCCCTGCTTCTCCTTTAAGACGACGTGCGAATCGGATTCTAGGGTGCACTCTCCGAAGCGGATCGAGTCGGCCGCCACACCAAGGCTAACCAGCTGTGCAAAGGAGGGAAAACGTGTTAGTGTCGAGTGATAGGCAACGGATTCGTCTGGAGAGGATTCAACTGTATAAACAGAACCATTGGTCGGAAAAAACAAGTTTATTGCGGGAGTGGGTGGTGTTTCACTTCTGGAACAGCTCACCGACCGAACTTAAATCGGCTCCAGTCGACTTCACCGGCGGCGTTCTATCTAGTTGTCACCTTTGATTTATTCAACTGGAGGGACGACCCTACCTAGTTGCGTGCTCAAGCGATCCGAGTAGTAGTAAACCGTACCACCTTTGCCGGCCACACTCCACTGCAGGTGAATCCAAGCGAACCCTGCAGTGGCACCACCTGTCGTGGGAAATGCTGCAAGAATTAAGAAAGCTGGAGACTACTTACGTTCGCCGCCTCGACAAAAGTGATGGGCGTGGCTTGAGCCATGGTTGCTCGGTCCTTTCCTTTATCCTCTTCCTCGTAAAGACCGACAGAGTAACGATTTGTTGTTGTGGTGATGGCTGCTATCAAGGGAAAGAAAATCCTTCGCTGCTGCCGCTCAGTTATCGCGCGGTACGTAAAAATAAGACCGTTAGAGATAAGATAAGACACGACATCGTGAGCAGAATACCGCGGTACTCGGCAAATCTGCGACGACGACGATGACAATGACAACCTCATCTTCTTTACCTCGTGCCTCGTCTTTCGTGTAGATCATCATGGGCGAGGTACCATGGAACCTCCTTTTGGCATCCGCACTAGCGGGGAGCTTGGCGAGAATACCGACGCACCCGCTCGACACGTTAAAAGCTCGAATGATGGCATCCAAAGGCTCGACATTACGGAATGTGCTCAATGATACGTTGAAAACTGAGGGCGTTCGAGGGCTGTATAGAGGGTTCTGGTTCACTACCGTATCCTCTATTCCTGCTTCATGTACTTATTTCTCTAGCCAGGAGTGGAGCCGGAAAAAACTGTTTTCAAATTCGCTTGCGAGCGGATTTTTCGCGGAGACGGTATCGTGCTTACTGTACGTGCCGATTGACGTAGTTAAGGAGCGCATGCAGGTCGCCCGAATGGATGCGGAAACAAAGACCTATGGATCGAGGTATGATCGAGGGATACAAGCGATTCGAAGCATAGTTTCAACAGAGGGAGTGAAGGGGCTTTACAAGGGATATCTCTCGACCCTGGCATCATTTGGGCCGTTTAGTGCGTTGTACTTCTTCTTCTACGAAGACTTTCGGAAACGTTTGGAGATCCGCTATCAGCATCAAGAATCCATTCCAGCATATGCGTTTTGGGCTGGCGGAGGACTCTGCGGTGCGGCCGCAGCTTTCCTGACAACTCCGTTGGACCTCGTAAAGCTTAGGAAGCAGCTCGATCCCTCTTCATCTTTCTATGTCTCTGAGGGTATGGTCGCGGGACTTCGACGTACGTTAAAGGACGAGGGACTACCAGGCTTGTTCCGTGGGGCCACCGCACGCGTTCTCTTTTTTTCTCCGACGACAGCATTTTCTATGGCGATTTTCGAGGTTCTTCGTGCGTCGCTTTGATGTCAGAATGTGACGATGATGGGCAATCGCATTTGCATGATATGACTCTATGTATATTTTGGAGTGTCATGTCCTGACTACCGTATTTGTAATTATAGTTCAAGCCGTATAAAAGTTCACAATCCTTATTGAGGGAGACGTTTACTGTTCATTCGCGGTCACCAGAAAACGATTCTAATTACGCTTGAGAGCTCATTGCCGTCGTGTTATTAGCTCCACTGCTCGGTGCACCCATTCGTATCGGCTCGATGGTTTTTCCCCCGGCCGGGTGCTTGTTCACAAGGGTAAGGAGGAACAAAAACCCAAAGAGACCAGCCACAGCCCTACAAACGACATCGGTTAGTATGATGTTTAGAGAAAAGGACTACCATTTTGCGGTGGTCGACCACTTACCAGGTCCATCCTCCGGCGAACTATTATGGAGAAGTTGACTCGTCAGTTACCGAACGTGATTGACGTCGATCTTGTAACACTTACCTCGGTGAAAGATACGCTATTGGGCCCGTCTAGATCGAAGAACACCAGAGCACCGAGCAGAAGATAGAGCAGAAATCTACCCCAAAAATACTTGAGGAATGAGAAATACTCCCCACACACCAGAGGGCGGTGGATGTCGGAAAGGAAAACCAGGATAGAGACTGCAAGTACGTAGACTTCGACGATGATGAACTGAAACGAGGCAATGTTAACCATGACAATGATTGATGCAATAGCGACGATCACGTTCGTCGCTAAGCTCAACACGAGCAGAATCTTGTTTGGATCGAAGCTCAGATTGGTCGCCCTGTGTAAGGAGCAACTGGTTAGTCTTAGCGAAACATCAATATCGGAAGGTCACTACTATTCAATCACAGGATGAAATGTGTAGGTGAGGCATTCAGATCGCCGAGGCCGAGATCATTGTCGGCGAAGGGATGAAAGTGAGTGGGTGAGCTCTGTACATGGACCAGATAAGGTTGATCCAGCATAGTGCAGGATAAACCCTTCGTGACCCCACCATCCCATGGATGGTGGGAATTCCGAATCCTCCGAACCCGAAGGTTAAAGAGCGTCAAGGTAGAGGTATTGAAAGGGTCCTACCGCTGTCAGACGAACGATGTATCAACTCACATTTTATGTAGTCGCCGTTGTATTCTATTTCACAACAGTAATATATTAGTACTTCTAAGTTGTGTGCACACCGAGGGGAGCCAGTCCAACGTAATACCACGGGTAGAC
>Ga0075012_10006865_pt1 | contig 10258 bp, 7 predicted proteins | sample All_14_2_FD_71474 | JGI IMG/M metagenome (GOLD analysis project Ga0075012, IMG submission 71474) | Freshwater microbial communities in response to fracking from Pennsylvania, USA - Allegheny Zone_MetaG_DW_15 | ecosystem: Environmental > Aquatic > Deep subsurface > Groundwater > Drilled... | reverse complement strand
ATGGATGAGTGAGACTGCTGCCTCTACGAGGGGAAACGCAATCTTCAGCGTTGTGTAAACAGTTGCGGTGTATTCGCGAGCAATCTGCGTGGTATCTACCGCCACTTCCCAAGATATGGTCTTCGAATTCAGGATACTACCATAATGGATACCCGCTGCAAATAACTATAGGTATTTTACGTGGTAGTCGTATGAATTTTAAAGGCAAGAATAAAACGTCGGGGGGGGGAACGAGGTCATCGCCTCTTATCGCTAAAATAAGTAACAATTGGGGGAAAAACGCGGTGTCAAGTGAAGAGGCATGTTGCCGTGAAAAAGCGGAGTTGCCTTTGTTCGTCAAACAACAATACTTTTACAGACAAGTGGATACAGGCAGATACCTGTAACCCCACAAGGAGATCGCTTCTCTCTAATAACTGGTAATAATTCGGTCAGTAATAATCAACGGTTCGTCGCGAACCTTCTAATAGGGTCAAATGAGGAGTACGGAGGCTGCAAGGACTATTCCCATTCCTCTTCGGTAACATCGTTATTCACCCCTTCCTCTTGGGTAGGCTCATCCTTAATCACTTCCCGCCTTGCATTCATCTGCTTCACCAGCCTGGACATGACGACGGATGCGCCGCCGCTCGGGACGTCCTCATCCCCATCCGCACTACTTGAAGTCTTATCCCTCGAGAGAGACCTCCGCTTGTCCGTCTCTGACACCTTTTTTAGACTAACGCCATTCTGGAGCGCGTTCAGCAGAGACGGACGTCGCGGAGGAGGAATCGGGAGCTGCTGGGGGGACCCGGCGGACACAGAAATCGCGGCCGCTGAGGATGGGGAGGAGAACGGTTCGTCTTTCCTCTGCGGGGAGGTTTTTGGGACCGACAAGGGTGGTTTAGATGGGCTAGCGGAGAACAAAACCTGTCTGGTGGAGCTGGAGACGCGGTTAGGACCGGCGATCTTGTCGATTGAAGGGTCTTTCTTGAGCTGAAAGAGCCCGCGGAGAACGAGCGGAGGGGCCGGGGAAGGCGCGTGGACAGGCAGGGGAAAGGTGAGTCGCCTCGATCGTGTCTGCGGGAGAGAGGTGTCCTCTTCATAGCCGCCATTAACAGGGCGAATCTTGTCCGGAAACCTCTCGTGGAGCTCCTGATACTTGGCGATGACTTCCTGCTTCTCTCGCTCGGCCTGCTCAAGCGCGAACAAAGCGAGGTCGCGATCTTCACCCGCCAGCTTTTCCGCGCGTTCCTGCTCAGCAAGGACCTCGTCTAGGTTGGCGGCCTCGACCTGGAGGTTCTTTTTCCGCTGTCGAAGGGCCTGGATTTGCCGCTCGATATCGTCCTGCTCCTGGAGGTTGATCTCCAGGGTCCGTTTCGTCGACTGGCGGGCCTGGCCACGCTCCTGCTGGATCTTCCGCAGCTCGGCCTCAAAGCTTGCTAGCTCAGTCGTCTTGGCGGTCATCATCTGCAGCTGCTTGAGAAGGGCCTGGGAGTCTTTCCTGGCCTGAGTCGCTTCGAACGAGCGCTTCTCCTCGTCAGTGATTTCCATAACAAAGTCGGATCCTTCGTCGGCGAGAGGGGAAGAAGAATCTAGCTCGGGGAAGAAGGCCTTGTACTCGTCGGCCATCGTCGTTGATGGTGAATCAGCCGTCATCTTTGGAGAGTCGGTAATGGAGGGCTTTCGAGTGATGGACGCCAGGCCCCCGAGGATGGACAGACGCTTCTTAGATGGCGATGGGTTCGTCCCCGCAGAGCTGTCTCTTCGAGTAGGCCCTTCAGCAGTGGCAGAATCAGCTGCTCCGAAATTAGTGGGGGTGTTTGAAGATGATGACGATCGCGGCCCGGGTAAAGAGGAAGGTCTCTGGGACATGGACGACGACGACGACGATCGGCGGTGGCGAGAGGACATTGCCTCGTCATCATCGCCGTTCTCCTCCTCCTCTCTGTCCTGCTGCTGCCCGTCTGAATCGTCCTCCTCCCCCGCAGCGCGTTTGGGTCTGGTGACCATCGTCGCCCCCAGCAGTGAGAGCGAGGACCTCCGCGAGGATGGCGAGGTCTCGTCAGGAGTTGTCTTAGTCGTCATACTAGAGACAGTTGAGAGGCGACGAGTGGCTTCGGACGTGGCCACCGAGTAGGCCGACTGGAGGTGAGGCCGGGTCGTTGGCGCCATCGAGTCGTCCTCAGTCCCCTCCGTTTCCTCGGAGGTCTTCTCCTCCTCCCCCCTCGTTGCAACGACGGCGACCGTTGGCGAATCCCCAGCCGACATCGAAGACTCTCTTCTCCTGCCCGCGACGAAACCAAACAAGGAAGGTCTGGTGCTACCCGTCTCTAAAGAAGCCCTTCGGGACGACGAGCTCGGACTGCTCTCTAGGGAGAAGGTCGTCTGGCTCGATCTAGGATGCGACAACGACGACGACGAGGGAAGCTCCAACGGGGAAGAGGCGGCCTCACCCACCGCGATGTTTGACGACGACGACGTTCGGCGAGGTGAAGGGGAGGAAATGACAACGGGAGAGGCCGCGTCGATCATCGTTGCCCTATCAGCGATAGTCGCAGGTGTTGTCCCTGAAGTCAAAGACGATCTTCGCGACGCGGGCGACGGCTCTGGGGCCGAGGAGGATCGTCTCGCGGGGGGTGTCAGCGGCGTCGGCGACTCGAGAGAGGTGCGGCGGGACGAGGGCGGGGAGAGAGCGTCTGAGGACCCCCGGCGTTGCGCGGGGAGTGGGAACGGGTCGTCGTTCCCGAGGGAGTGTCTCCTTGGCGACGACGACGGAGAGGCGGGACGCTCAACCTGGTGTGGGGTCGGTTCAATCGATTGAGGATCGGGGGCACTAGACCTTCGTAGCGGCTTGGGAGAGTCAACGTTTGCCGACTTTGAATCTGGTTGATCGTTCGGGGACTGAGGGGTACTAGAAGAGCTCCTCCTGGTGATCAAAGGGGTAGTTATCTCCACGATGAGAGCAGAGGTTTCAGCCTCAGTTTCGACCTCTTTGTTCACGTTCAACGACGGCCTTCGAGGCTGTTTCGTGTCTCCCAACTCGTTCTCGGGACCTCCAGGCGATGTAACAACCGGGGCGAGAGGCGGCATCCCCACAGCCAAGGCGGGACGAGTCGTAGACGCTGCGGCAAGCGCTCGTCGCTGATTCAGCTTTTCCTCGATCGGAATGGACTTGAAGCCCTGCACCTTTGTCATGGATCCTCTTCGCTTGGGTTTTGTCGTCGTCGTCGTCGTCGTTGGCGATGGATCTGGCTGCTGAGGTGACGGTGTCGAGGTCGATTGAGACGATTCGGTGGTTTTAGGATCGTTCGGGGATGGCTTGTCCACTCTCTCAGGCGACGCTCCAACCACTAAGGTAGAGGATGCTACCACAGTGGTAGGTGATACCGATGGTTTCTCCACCACGACAGCGGCCTTATTCGCCGACCCATCAGTAGTCTCAGCCTCGTTGCTCTTTACGTCCAACGATGGCGGAGACACTGGAACCTCCACCGCAGATTTTCTCCTGACTGCAAACCCGTCCACGATGGAAAGCCTCGGAGTAATGCCGTTAGCGTCGGGGGAAACTGGGACAGGTCCTCCAGAATGTCTTCTGGGACTGCCGATGGCGCTTCTAGCGGACTCGGGGGACAGCGGAAGAACAGGACCGACGGTCTCGCCCGCAGACGGCCTTCTGGTCTCGTTTAGAGATGGCTTGATGGAAGGTCGTCGCTCTTCGACCGGGGCCGCGACGGCCTTTGGGGTCGAATCGGACGTCGCCGAGGGATCGGTTGCGACGGCGGGAGCGGGAGGTAGGGACGGCCTGGTTTTTAGTTTAGATTTCCTCTCAGCCGTGCGCATACGGAGTTGGCGGGCAAAGTCTCCTTCCTCTTCGCCATCTGGCACTGCAGGAGAGGGCGGGTTGTTGGAAACTGAGTCGCGACGAGCACTGGCTGCGAGCGCGGAGAGGATGGACGCCCGACGAATCACCGGCGTGGGCTCCTCAGTGTCCTTACTCTCTACATTCTTCGCGTCGCCTGGAGATAGCGTCTTTATGGTGGCTGCATCGGCAGTAACGGTAGAAACCGATGGCGCATCAGCAGGGAGTTGAGGGGAAGAAAAGGTCCCAGACTTGCGCCGGTTGGGGAGCGCGAGGTTCCCAAAGGCGGAAGAGGTTCTCCGGATAGATCCTGACGCCTGGTCCATCGCCTCCACAGGCGATGGTTCTGGAGATTCCATAGTCCAACACAAGTCAAAGGGCGCCACAATCCGTCTCTATCCCGCACTCGTTAAGTCTCCCCGTCGTTTATTCGCGGTTGGTCTAAGAAGGGGTGTGGAGGCAACGACGAACGAATTGTTCCACTCCAGGTTGACTTTGTCCCGTCAAGTAACTGTGTGCTTTTCTTCACAATTGTGAAATCCGCGATAAAACAAAAATCAGCCCCTAAATTGCTCCTTTACGCCTTGAATCTTCACGTAACAAACCACCAAGGGAGGAGCAATTCTTGCACTCTCACCTGAGCTGATGGAAGCTTTTATCTAGAGCCCCGTCGCTTTATCTCCCAATATCTCCTGAATTCACTTGACAAAAGTAGTTCAAACAGGCAAGGATCAGTCCGACTAAATCTCGCGACCTTTATCCTCTTCTGATCCAAGACCTGGATAGATTATTCTAAAATTATTAGAGCAGACGAGAGACTTAAAATCGTCCATACACCAGTCAATTGGGAGCAAACGACGACAACAAAATGACGCACACACGTGCTTGCTCGCTTCCTTCGAAAGGTCTTTTGAAATCGACTGATTCTTTCGCCAGGATGGCGATATCCATCAATGTACGCTACAATATAGTAAGTAGCACTTCTCTCCCCCTGATTATGGGACCACTAGTCAATCCTTACAGCTTACACCGACCAGTATTCCGGTTCTTCTTTTACCGTCAAAGACTCTCGCTAATTTTTCTTACTTACGAGCGGAAAACCAGCGCTTCCCAATGATATCCTTCAATCAAAACAACCGACTAAAGCGCACCCTTACTCCAGTAATGGTGTTTGGCGAGTGCAATAATCCCGTTCTTCCTTCCCTCACAGTCACCTTCTTAGATCTTTTTGGACTCGTGCTAAGATGAAAGGTTCGTCCGAACTAGAATTTACGTTTTTTGTCGGTTCTTCTTGCTCAAGACAGAGCGCTCCTCCTCTAAAGGTCTTCTGTTCGCGTAAGATGTGGATGCCCTCTCCTACTTCCATGGATAAATGCGTTCACAAGCAAGTAAAACCGAAGACGAAAATTTGTGTTTTTTCCCGCCCGAATCGCGGGTGTAAATTCCAAATGATAACTTTTCTTATTGAAAAAGAAGACGAATCACATGTGTTTGTACACGATACCCTCCACACCACAAAAGGAGGGCCCCTCAAAGCGCTTCTACTATATAGAATCCAGGTGCAATCACAAACAAAATCGAAAATCGAATGGCGGATTATGTTTTTCCCCGCCCGAATCGAACGGTGAAGAATCGAAAGACCGAACAAGTGCGATACCCTATTACCAATACCACCACAACCCTCCAAAGTGTGCTTCCGCGCTGGGTAGACTGCGCTCCTTCATAGCCACAGAGATTGAGATTGAGACAGCCTCAATCGTCATGTCATGATGCTAGCAGAGAGAGGCGATCTTTCTTCTCGTTTTTTTTCTTCAGTGGGAAACGGACGAGCTACCGCGGTACTCTTAGGTACCTATACCTTGGTACATGGCGGAGACATGACCAAGTTGCTTGCATCACTCACTCAGACAGAAAGTCTGGCGTAAGGAATATCGATGTGTTGAAGTGCTGCCCGGGGAGCCAATGAAGCAGGATGGACTCGTCCGTTGCTACCCCGAGTGCTTCGACGGCCGTGACGCAGCACAGATCTAATCCCGAAGCGTCGCTTCCAGTGAGGGCCGTTCAAAGGTTCCTTCATGGAGCGCATGAGACGTTTGGTCTGCCGTGGTGGGCCACCATAGCCGCCTGTACCGTCGGCTTCAGGGTCTGCCTGGTACCTCTGGTGATGCTCCAGCTTCGGACCGCGCGGCGGATGTTCTCGGGTGCGGCTCCTGCGCAATTCGCGCATCTAACTACTCTAACCAGTCGGGAGCTAAAACAACCCAAGGCTTCGTTGAATCGAAGACGGACCACTTTGCAACTGTACTTTAAGGGCATACGAGCGGTGATGAAGAAGAATGACGTTGCGGTGTGGAAGGTGGCGGCAGTGCCTCTTGTGCAGATTCCAATTTTCTTGACGTATGTGGTGGCCACTCGTGATTTGATCAGTCACGACCTTGCACGACAGTGGGGCATGACCTCGGGGGGGATTTCTTGGTTCCAGGACCTGACCGCGCTGGATACGACCTACATACTACCCGTGACGGCGATGGGTTTGACGTACTTGACAATAGAACAAGGCTGGGGATTCTCTCCTACCATACGAAACATCCTTCAGTCGGCGGTGATCATCTCAAGCCCTTTCGTACTCTCGCAGCTCCCCGCAGGTGTCTTCATGTACTGGATACCGTCATCCATGTTCGGTCTTGCGCAGAGTGCGACGATTCGATATCTATCTCCTTCGAAACCGCCTCCGCAAGCAGCATCGACTCCAGCTGGTCCAGTGAAGCAAGCCTCTATTGTGTCGGCTGTTGGACAGCCTGCTTCAGCGAAGCCTCTGATGCCAGTTAGTATGTCAAACAAGTTACCAAATGGCATACCGTTGGGCAAGAAGCCCGCGAACAATACCAACGGTTCCGCATGAGCATTGCCTAGACATATCAACGAGACACGTTGCCATAGAGCGGATGGACTCGAAATGCTGCTCACCGCGTTTGTATATGTACATCTGATCCCCATCTAGCTTGGACCTGATTAGTCGCTTGTAAACAGCTCATCATATTCTATCAGTGTATCGTTTAGCGGTGCTTTAATCAAGAGGGTACTATTGCGCATTCAATGACCGGTAGTCGTCTACTTCTCGCATACAACAGCATCACCGCTCAAAGGATCTTCTTCACAAACCTCTGGGACGTAATGAGGGTTCCTTGATGCGTCCTTATAAATAATCTTATGACATCAAGTTAAAACTCTCCCAGGATCAATCGATCTACTAAAGGTTCACCGTCCACAGTCCGGTTGATTCTTATACTCTCTCACAACTCGATGATCTTGGACAGTTCGTTGCTCAATTGCAACCCCTTGCCCTTTCTCCTCGCGCCAGTTTCTGTGTACTTTAGTATCTGCTTGTCTTGCTCTTTTGACCAAAAAGCCTTGCTTGGAGTACGCCATCATTCGCTTGCTGCAACCCAGAATCCCCTCCCGAATGTTAGTTAAACTATTCGATACAAAGACAGTGTTCGATCGACAACTAGATATCTCCATCCTGGATCATCTAAATTAATCTTCGTCTAGAAACCGTGCAAAATGAACGCGGAGCAGCGGGAGGGTCTGGGGAGGTTTGTTCCCATCAATTGGATCAAGCAGGGCGGAGAAGCCATTCGGAGGCGAGAGCGTCTAGTGGGCCAGCTGGTGGAGAAGGGCAACCTCCCGGACAAGGGCTGGGACGAGACCACGATTGAATGGTTCATCCAGGAGCTCTCGTTGATGGACTCGAACAACTTTTTAAACAATGTCGGCGGTGGGGAACGCGAGGGAAGAGTCTTCTCCTCACTGGTCCGCAGACGAAACCTTGGGATGGCGCACGGGATAGGTCGCTCGGGGGATGTGGTGGCCACGCAACCTAAAGCAGCGGGGAGCTCGGTGATCGCAAAGCTGTGTCAATCCATGGTCCTCGACCTCATTCGCAGGGTGTTGAACATGAGATCCATCAAGGGAGTCATCGTCCTCCCCACAGCTACGGGGTTAACGCTTACGCTAGTCCTCCTGGCCTTAAGGAGGAAGCTACCGGCTGAAGCAAAGTACGTCGTCTGGCCGAGAATGGATCAAAAGACTTGTCTCAAGTCCATCGTCTCCGCTGGTTACACTCCGGTAATTGTGGAGAATCTGATTAAAGGTGACGCGGTCCAGGCTGACGTGGAAGGCATCAGGAGGGCGATCGAAGCCCTCCCGCCCAATTCTGTAGCGGCGGTGCTCACCACAACGAGTTGTTTCGCTCCTCGAGTCCCGGATGATGTCGAGGCCATCGCAAAGATCTGTCAGGAGCACAACGTGGCTCATGTGATCAACAACGCATATGGATTGCAGTGCAACAAGTGCGTGCACTGGGTGGAGGCTGCATGCAAGAACGGGAGAGTCGACGCGATTGTACAGAGCACCGATAAGAACTTTATGGTTCCCGTGGGAGGGGCCGTTGTTTCAAGTCCAGACGCTTCGTTCCTAAACCTGATCTCCCAAACGTATCCGGGGCGAGCATCCATGTCCCCGATTCTTGATCTATTCATCACCCTGTTGGAGATGGGGAAGGAAGGCTACGAGCGACTGCGGAAGGAACGGATAGATTTGTCGTTGGGTCCATTCAGAGAAATGTTGGTTAGAGTGGCTCAGAAGAACGGACAACGATTATTAATCTCACAGCGAAACACCATCTCATTCGCTATTTCGCTTGAGAATACTGACGATGCTGATCAAAAGGACCGCTCTGACGTGGACGAACGAGACGTGACGGCGTTTGGGTCGATGTTGTTCACAAGGGGAATATCTGGCGCTCGCGTAGTGAAGCGTGGCCATAAGGAGAAAGTCGCTGGAATCGAGTTTACCGGGTACGGCTCTAGCTCTTCGCATTATCCTTGCTCTTACTTTTGCGTTGCTTGTGCCATCGGCTCGAAGCCTGAAGACATCCCCTTACTTGAGGATCGACTGAACGAGACCTTCGCTGCATGGAATCGTCGAGAGGCATCAAACCAAAAGGCGTCTCAAGCAAGCGTCAAAGCATCTGACACCATCGATGAAATCCAACAGAGTGAGAAAGCTGATGGAAAGCCGAGTGGTGTGGAGGTTAACGGAGAAGAAGAAACCGCTAATCGTCAATCGACAGACGAACTTCTTGTACATAGTGTTTTTACATAATACATGGCTCATTATTGTAGCCTATTCTTTCGAGGGACTCACCGCGACTCGAGCACCGGCAAGAGCGCCGCGGCAACTTGTCTGTCCTCCTTGCTTAATAAGTTGAACGTCGCACCAGCATTGACCGAGTCTAAAATTTCCACAGGGGCGATGTCTCTAAGCTGTTTGAGTAACTTCGGATCCGGGTGCACTATCGAGTTTCCCGTTCCGAGGATGATAAGGTCGACGGAAGGTTTCATCACGGTCAAGAGCTCAAAGTCTTCAATCTTCAAGTCTTTCACAGTTGGGCTGTCGGTTCCTAGATTCCACTTGAAGGCTAGCTTTTTCGTGAGCAGAATCGGTCCGCTTACCTTGTTCCCGTTGATCCGGAACTGCCCGATCCCCCACCCGGTGACGTTCTGGATATCGTCCCGCACCTCCTCCAGCACCGCCTCGTACGCAAACGCCTGCTGGTGACCCGTCTTAAAGTCTTGATTGTACTGCACTCTCGGCATTATTGGTTTCGGGTCTTTCGGCCCTTGGTCGGATTTTGATGACAGTAGCCTGCTTTGGGATTTAACCATCAACGGAACCGCCCGGGGTATCCGCGGCAGTAGTATCCTTGTCCATAGCGAAGTCATTGTCTCTTTTCTATTCTTTCAACAAACTAACAAACTGTGATCACATCACTCAGTCAGTCAAATCACCCAACATACCCGGGTACCATTCTATCGCTTCTTACGCTTACTTATAGGCCTACCGCCTCTTATCCCCTCTCGCGTCAAGCGACCACCCTTACACGACTGCCTCGCTCGGTCACTCACTTTGGAATTGAGTACAAGAGACCAAAAGCGAAAGACAAGGAAGAATGCTGGCTGCCGCTACTGCCTCCCGCGCCCTCCGCGCCTCCGCCGCCCCTCGCTCTGTGGTAAGTGCTCCTTGCTTTCTTTCCCTTTTGTGTTGGAAACAGAACTTCTCTTGTGTGGTTTCCCCTTTGAAAAACGAGTTAGAATAGAAGAAGAGGGGGCGGTATACAAGAGTCTTGTTTGACTGCTTACCTGGGTGTTGTTGCCCGTCGCCGTCTTACTGGTTTGCTAAACTGAAGAATCAAGGGTGAAAAGTAGCTGGTGTGACGAATTACTCGCAGCAGGTCAGGAGAACGCGCAAAGAGAATAAAAGGAGAGTGGTACGCTGCTGGGATGGACGTACGGGCGACGGTTGGTTAAACACCGGTTGGTTGTATGATCGCTGCATCATCTGGCGCTTTTAGAA
>Ga0075012_10006862_pt1 | contig 10262 bp, 8 predicted proteins | sample All_14_2_FD_71474 | JGI IMG/M metagenome (GOLD analysis project Ga0075012, IMG submission 71474) | Freshwater microbial communities in response to fracking from Pennsylvania, USA - Allegheny Zone_MetaG_DW_15 | ecosystem: Environmental > Aquatic > Deep subsurface > Groundwater > Drilled... | reverse complement strand
GCGCCTTGTAGTCGTGGCACATCCACAGATGCGTCTCGGGCGGCAGGGCGAGCAGCTTCTTCATCGACCGGTACAGCACCCGCGCGTCGCCGCCCGGAAAATCCGCCCGCGCCGTGCCGTAGTCGTGCATGAACAGCGTGTCGCCGACGAAGACGTCGCCGCCGATGCGGTAGGAGATGCAGGCCGGCGTGTGGCCGGGGGTGTGGATCACCTCGGCGTCCAGGGACCCGATGCGGAAATGCTCGCCATCCTTGAACAGATGGTCGAAGTCGCCGCCGCCGGGCTTCACGTCCTCCGCCGCGAAGACCGGGCGGAAGATGGCCTGGACATCCTTGATGTGCTCGCCGATGCCGATCGGCGCGCCGGTCCTGGCCTTGATGTAGGGGGCGGCCGTCAGGTGGTCGGCATGGGCGTGGGTTTCCAGGACCCAGTCGGTGGTCACGCCTTCCTCGGCCGCCGCGGTCAGGATGCGGTCGGCGAAGGCGACATCGGCGGTGCCCGAGCGGTTGTCCCAGTCCAGCACCGGGTCGATGACCGCCCCATGCTTCGTCGCGGGGTCCCACACCAGGTAGCTGACCGTGTTGGTCGGTTCGTCGAAGAAGGCGCGGATCGTGGCCTTGCCGGTCGTCATGCGTCGCTCCCAAGACTGCCTGTGCGTGAAGGCATTCAGGGCCCGCACGCCGTATGAAGATGGGGCAGGCCACGGCGGCTTGCCATCCGAAAGCATCGCCGCTTCCATGCCGGCGCACGGGAAACAGGACTCAACGATGCGCCGAAGCGCGGCCTTCCTCACGCTGCTGTTCTGCCTGATCGCCAGCGGCGTCTCGGCGCAGCCGGCCATGCTCGTCCTCGATGCCTCCGGCTCCATGTGGGGACGGATCGAGGGCCGCACCAAGATCGAGATCGCGCGAGAGGTCGTCGGCGGGCTGATGTCCCGCTGGCCGGCAGGCCGCCCGATCGGCCTGATGGCCTATGGCCACCGGCGCAGCGGGGATTGCGCGGATATCGAGGTGCTGGCCCAGCCCGCGCCCGACCCGGCCGCCATCACTGCCCTGGTGCGCCGGGTCACCCCGCGTGGCCGGACCCCCATGGCGGACGCCGTGCGCATGGCCGCCGAGGCCCTCGGGCCCAATGGCGGCAGCGTCATCCTGGTCTCCGACGGCATCGAGACCTGCCACCCCGATCCCTGCGCCGTCGCCCAGGCCATCGCACAGTCGGGCGTCCGGCTGGTAATCCACACGGTCGGCTTCGGCATCAGCGATCCGTCGGCGGTGGCCCAGCTCCGTTGCATGGCGGAGGCCACCGGCGGCCGCGCCGTCACCGCCCAGGACGCCAACGAATTGGCCGAGGCCCTGGACCGCGCGGCGGCGGCCCCGACGCCCGGGCCGCGGGCCGCCGCGCCGCGCCCCGAACCCGTCCCGCAACCGCGCCTGATCGTCACACTGCGCCTCTGCGCCACCTGCGAGCCGATGACCGGCGACGCCGGCATCCTGCTGCGCCGGGGGGAGGAGGTGGTCGCCACCAACGGCGATCCCTTCGGCCGCTTCTTCGACCTTGACCCGGGCGACTACCAGGTCAGCGTCGAGACCCCCTATTTCACCCGCGGCCCCGTCACCGCGACGGTGCCGGCGTCCGGCGCGGGGCGCGTCGAAGTGGTGCTGGATGCCGGCTGGCTGGTGGGCGATGTCCGCAGCGAGCCCTCCGGCACCGAGGTCACCGACCGTGCCCGCCTGGAATGGGGAGCCCTGGGCGAGATGCCGGAGGGCGCACCGCGTAGCGCCGAGGCGCAGGGCGGGCCCTCCTTCCTCGTCCCCGTCGGCACGCATCGGCTGACCGCGCGCATCGGCAATGCGGAAGGCTCCGCCGAGGGCGCCGTCACCGCCGGCGAGGTCGTGGTGCTGCGCATCCCCATCCGCTTCGGCACGATCGCGCTGCGCCGGGAAGGCTTCGGCGGCGACGCGCCGCGCGTCACCATCACCGATCTCGGCAAGGACGAGGTCGTCTATGACGACTGGCCAGGGGAGGAGGTGGCGGAGATCCGCCTCGCCCCGGGGCGCTACCGGATCACGGGCGACCATGAAGGGCGCGAGGGGAGCACCGAGGTCGAACTCGCAGCGGACGCAACGGAGGCGGTGACGCTGAGGGCCGCAGAGTAGCTGCCGGCCCGTGGCGACCGGAGAGGGGCTTTGCCCCTCTCCGGACCTCTCCCCACCAAAGGCCACAAGGCCTTTGGAAACCGATACTTGGTATTGGGCGCGGAGCCCCCTGCGCGGTGTTGAAGCGAGCGCGGTGGACGGCGCTCAGTCATGTTTCCTGGCGCTGGGCGCGAAACCGGCATCTGGTGATGGCCGGACCGTCGCACCCGGCACCAGGTCAAGGTTTCCAAAGGCCCTGTGGCCTTTGGCGGGGGTGGTCCGGAGGGGGCAGCGCCCCCTCCGGTCCCGTCCGCCGTCAGAACTTCTCCACCCACGGCCGCACCTCGATCTCCCACGACCAGGCGGACCGGTGCTGGCGGATCAGGTGCAGATAAGTCTCCGCGATCGCATCCGGATCCAGCAGCGTGTCCTCGCCTGCCTCCGGCCGTCGTGCGCTGCGGATGCCGCCATCGATGACGATATGCGCAACGTGGATGCCCTTGGGGTGCAGTTCCCGCGCCATGGATTGCGCCAGGCCGCGCAGGGCGAATTTCCCCATCGCGAAGGGGGCCGACTGCGCATAGCCCTTCACCCCGGCCGAGGCTCCGGTCAGCAGGATGGTGCCCGATCCGCGTTCCAGCATGCGCCGCGCCGCCTGCTGCGCCGCCAGGAAGGCCCCGAAGGCGCAGACCTGCAGCGTGCGCTGCACATCGGCCGGGACCAGATCCACGAAGGGGCCGCGCGTGCGGTAGGACGGGTTGTAGACCACCACCTCGGCATCGCCCTCGGCGTCGAACAGGTGGTCGACATGGGCTTCGTTCGCCGCGTCGCAGGCATGGGCGGTGGCGTCGGTCTCGGCCACCAGCGGGTCCAGCTTGGCGATATCCCGTGCGGCCAGGGCGATGGCGTAGCCCTCCTTCGCCAGCAGCCGCGCGAGAGAGGCCGAAAGCCCGTCCCCCGCGCCGATGATCAGGGCCTTCGGCATGCGTCTCGCTCCTTCTGCGTCGGCAGGGCATGTGGGGGCGGTCGCCGCGGGCGTCAGGGGGCGCCCGTGCGTGCGCCGCGACACTGCGCCGGCCGCCCTTCCTTGTGCCATGATGATCCGAATCACGCACAATGAGCCGGGAACCACCGCATGAGCACAGGGCTACTCGCGCTGCTGGACGATGTCGCGGCCATCGCCAAGGTGGCGGCCGCTTCGGTCGATGACGTCGCCGCTCAGGCGAGCAAGGCGGGGGCCAAGGCCGCCGGCGTCGTCATCGACGATGCGGCGGTCACGCCGCGCTATGTGGTGGGGTTCGATGCCTCGCGCGAATTGCCGATCATCGGGCGGATCGCTCTGGGGTCGCTGCGCAACAAGTTCATCTTCCTGCTGCCGGCGGCGCTAGTGCTGTCAGCCTTCGCGCCTTGGGTCATCACGCCGCTGCTGATGCTCGGCGGGTTCTATCTCTGCTTCGAAGGCGCGGAGAAAGTGATGGAGTGGATCAGGCCCCACGCAGCCGAGGCGGCCGTAGTGGCTCCGGCGCAGGACGCCCTGCACCTGGAGAACCAGCGCGTCGCCGGCGCGATCAAGACCGACTTCATCCTCTCGGCCGAGATCATGGCCATCGCGCTCGCCACGATGCCGGAGTCCAATGTCTGGACCCAGGCCATCGCGCTCGCCGTGGTCGGATTCGGCATCACTGTCGCCGTCTATGGCGTGGTCGCGATCATCGTGAAGGCGGATGACGTGGGCGCAGCCATGGTCCGGCGCGGCATGGGCGCGGGCGTGCTGCTGGTCCGCGGCATGCCGGTGGTGCTGAAGGTACTGTCGACCGTCGGCACCATCGCCATGGTCTGGGTCGGCGGCGGGATCATCCTGCATGGGCTGGAGGCCTTCGGCCTGGGCGGGCCGCAGCATCTCATCCACGGCCTCGGCACGGCGGCGGGGGGCGGCTTCGTCGGCTGGGTTGTGGAGGCCAGTCTGTCCGGCGTGGTGGGGCTGATCGTGGGTGCGGCGGTGGCGCCGGTGCTGTCGCGCGTGCTGGGGCATTGACGCGGGGCGCGGTCCGGGGAGGATCGTGGCGGGAGAAAACGCCATGACCGGACTGCGCTTCGATCTTCGCGACCCGCCCCCGGGCGCGGCCGCCCTGCGGGCGGAGGTGCGCGCCTTCATCACCGAACAGGAATCCCGCTGGACACCCGAGGTGCGGGCAAGGTCCTGGATGGGCTTCGACCGCGATTTCACGCGCGCGGTCGGGGCGAAGGGCTGGATCGGCATGTGCTGGCCGAAGGCCTATGGCGGCGGCGAACGGTCTTTCCTCGATCGGCTGATCGTGCTGGAGGAGATGCTGGCCGCCGGCGCGCCGGTCGGCGCACATTGGATTGGGGACCGGCAATCCGGCCCTCTGATCCTGCGGCTGGGGACCGAGGCGCAACGTGCCAAATTCCTGCCGAAGATCGTGACCGGCGACTACGCCTTCTGCATCGGGCTGTCGGAGCCGGATTCCGGGTCTGACCTCGCCTCCCTGCGCACGCGGGCGGATCGCGTGGAGGGTGGCTGGAAGCTCAACGGGCGGAAGATCTGGACCACCTTCGGCCACCTGTGTGACTGGATGATCGCGCTGGTTCGGACCTCGGCACCGCCCGAGGGCGGTTCGAAGCATCAGGGCCTGTCCCAGATGCTGGTGGATCTGAAGGCGCCCGGCGTGACCATCCGCCCGATCCGCGACCTGGTCGGCGAGGAGGGCTTCAACGAGATCACCTTCGACGACGTGATGCTGCCCGAGGAGGCGCTGGTCGGGCAGGAAGGCGCTGGCTGGGCGCAGGCGACAAGCGAGCTCGCCTTCGAACGCTCCGGCCCCGATCGGTATTTGTCCTCGCATCCGTTGCTCGAGGCGTCGTTGGAGGCGTTGCGCGACGATGCTTCCGCCGCGCCTGCGCTCGGCCGGCAGGTGGCGCGGCTGTGGACGTTGCGCGCCATGTCCACCGCGGTCGCCGGCATGCTGCAGGACGGTGCCGATCCGGTGCGCCAGGCGGCGCTGGTGAAGGATCTCGGCAACGATTTCGAACAGGCGCTGCCACATGCCATGCGCGGCCTGATGGATGTGGATGCCATGCCGGAGACGATGCGGCGGATGCACGACTACCTGACGCAGATCACGCCGACCTTCTCGCTGCGCGGCGGCACGCGGGAGATCATGCGCGGCATTATCGCCCGCGAACTGGGGCTGCGCTGATGACCGACATGACGATTGCCGAGGAACTGGCGGAACAGGTCGCGCGGGCGCTCGCCGATGCGACGGATGTCGCGACGCTGCGTGCGGTGGAATCCGGCGCCTTCCCATCCGAGGCCTGGGCGGCGCTGGATGGCCTGGGCCTTACCGCCGCGCTGGTGGCGGAAGACCATGGCGGCGCGGGCCTCGGCTTCCAGGATGCGATGCCGCTGATCGAGGCGCTGGGCCGTGCCGGTGCGCCGGTGCCGCTGGCGGAAGGCATTGCGGCCTCGGCACTCCTGGCCGCCGCCGGCATCACGCCACCCGAAGGCGTGCTGACCTTCGCGGCGGCCGGCGCGCGTGTGCCCTGGGGACGCCATGCCGCGCATGTCGTGCTGGCCGATGGTGCGACGGTCGCGCTGCGTGCCGCCGGCGCACTGCAGATCGAACCCGGCACGAATATCGGGCGAGAGCCGCGCGACACCGTCGCCGTCACCGGTGCGCCGGTCGCGCAGGGCACGCTGCCCAATGCCTGGGGCAACGAGGCCGCGCTGCTGCTGACCGCGCTGATCCGCGCCGCGCAGATCGCCGGCGCCATGCAGGCGGCGCTTGCCCTCGCGGTGGAACACGCCAACACCCGCAAGCAGTTCGGCCGACCGATCGGTCGGTTCCAGGCCATCCAGCAGCAGCTCGCGGTTTTTGCCGCGGAATCCTCCGCCGTCTCGGTCGCCGCCGCGGCAGCCGCGCGCGCGGCCGACCAGCGCGGCCTCGCCGAAGCCGCCTTCGAGATCGGCTGCGCCAAGATCACCGCCGGCGAAGCCGCCGCGCGCGGCGCGGCCATCGCGCATCAGGTCCTCGCCGCCATGGGCATCACCGAGGAGCACGCGCTGCACCATTATACTCGCCGTCTGTGGGCCTGGCGCGACGAGGGCGGGTCTGAACGGCTCTGGTCCGCGCGCATCGGCCAGGCCGCTCAGCAGGGCGGTGCGCTCTGGCCCTTCCTGACATCCCGCGACGAGGAGTCCGCCGCATGACCGGCTTTCTGAAAATCGAGCGCGACGGCCACGTCGTCACCCTCACCCTGAACCGGCCGGAGAAGCGCAACGCCATCTCCACCGCCGAGGAATGCGCCGAGGTCGCCGACGCCTGCCGCGCCCTGAATCGCGACGACCGCGTGCGCGTGGTGATCGTGACCGGCGAGGGCTCATCCTTCTGCGCCGGCGGCGACCTCAAGGGCATGCGCGACCGCACCGGCATCACCGGCGGGCATTCCGGCGCCGAGATCCGCGAATCCTACCGTCGCGGCATCCAGATGATCCCCCTCGCGCTGTACGAGATGGACATCCCGACCATCGCCGCGGTGAACGGGCCGGCGATCGGGGCCGGACTCGATCTCGCCTGCATGTGCGACATCCGTATCGCGTCGGAAGCAGCGCGCTTCGCGGAATCCTTCGTCAAGGTCGGCATCGTGCCCGGCGATGGCGGCGCCTATCTGCTGCCAAAGGTGGTGGGGATGCCGAAGGCGCTCGAGATGTCGCTCACCGGCGACCCGCTCAACCCGGCCGAGGCGCTGGCCTGCGGCCTGGTCAACAAGGTCGTGCCGCCCGGTGAGCTGATGCAGGCCGCGCACGCCATGGCCGAGCGCATCGCGGTAAACCCGCCCCAGGCCGTGCGCCTGACCAAGCGCCTGCTGCGCGAGAGCCAGCACATGCGCCTGTCCACGCTGCTGGAGATGTCAGCCGCCTACCAGGCGCTGGCCCATGGCACGCGCGATCATCGCGAGGCGGTGGATTCGATGCTGGAAAAGCGTGTGCCCCACTTCGAAGGCCGCTGATCTCAGTCCGCCGAGCCTTGCTGGTGATCTCTTCAGGGGCAAGGCTCGCCGGCATGGTGCGCGGGTCTGGTGGAGCGGCCGCGCGCGAAGCACGACCCTGGTGCCGGGTCAGCCGTAAGGCTGGCCGGTATCAGATGGGATCCAGCCGCAGGATCCCGCCCTCAGGCGCATCGACCAGAAGGTAGATTCGCCCATCCGGCCCGACCACCACGTCGCGCAAGCGCTGCTGGTCCCACAGCAGCCGTTCCTCCCCGATGATGGCGTCGCCCTCCAGCGTCAGCCGCACGAGCCCCGGCGTGCTCAGCGTCGCCAGGAACAGGCTGCCACGCCAGCCCGGAAAGGCCGCGCCATCATAGAAGGCGATGCCGGACGGGCTGACGGAGGGCACCCAGACGCGGGCGGGATCGGTGATGCCCGGCGCGCTGGTTTCGCTGGAGATGCGTGGCCCCCAATATTCCCGGCCATGGCTGACGATTGGCCAGCCGTAGTTCGCGCCGCGCCGGATGATGTTGATCTCGTCGCCACCGCGCGGGCCGTGCTCCGCCTCGAAGAGGCTGCCGGTCCAGGGGTTCAGCGCCAGGCCCTGCGGATTGCGGTGGCCGAAGGACCAGATCTCCGGCCTCGCGCCCTGCCGGCCGACGAAGGGATTGTCCGGCGGCACCCTTCCGTCCCGGGTCAGGCGCAGCACCTTTCCGGCGAGATCGTCCAATCGCTGGGCGCGATTGCGCTCGTTCCGTTCGCCTGTCGAGAGATAGAGGAAGCCGTCGCGGTCGAAGGCGATGCGGCAGCCGAAATGCAGCCTGCCGCCCGATTGCGCCGGCGTGGCGTCGAGCAGCCGACGCACCCCCGTCAGCGCATCATTCCCTGGCGACAGCCGTGCGCTGACGAGGCGTGTCAGAGCCCCGCCCTCGACCGCCGCGGCGTGGCACAGGAAGACCTCCCGCGTGCGCTCGAAATCCGGCGACAGAGCGATGTCGAGCAAGCCGCCCTGGCCCGCCGCTTCCACCCGCGGCACCCCCGCCAGGGGCGCCGAAACGCGCCCATCGGGCGTCACGCGGCGCAGCCGCCCGGGGCGTTCGGTGACCAGCAGCGATCCATCCGGCAGGAAGGCCGCACCCCAGGGATGCTCCAGGCCCGAGGCGAAGGTCGTGACCCGGAAGGTCGCGCGTTCCGTGGCAATGCGGTCCTGCGCGAAGGCCGGCATTGCGAGCAAGGTCAGGACGGCGATCAGGGTGCGGCGTAGCATGGCTGGCAGGTGGTCCCGCCGCCGGTCGCCCGCAACCATCGTGACCGCGGGACTCGGCTGCCAAGGCTTGCGTCGTAGCGAACGAAGGAAGAACATCGATGCCATGGAGCCGTTGACCATCCCCGCCCGGACGCTCGCTGTCACCCGTGCCGCTGCGCGCTTCTGCGCCCTGCGCGGCTGGGCGCCGGTCGAACAGGTTCCGCTGCCCGATGGCCGCCGCGCCGACATCCTCGCGCTGCGCCCGGATGGCGACTTCGTGATCCTGGAAGTGAAATCCTGCGCGCGGGATTTCCTCACCGACGGCAAGTGGCCCGACTACCGCGCCTGGTGCGACCGGCTCTACTTCGCCGTCGATCTCGACTTCCCGCAGAACCTGCTGCCCGAGGATGTCGGCCTCGTTGTCGCCGAGGATCGCGAGGCTGCGCTGATCCGCGAAGCACCGGAACATCGGCTCGCCTCGGCACGGCGGCGATCGCTGATGCAGCGCATGGCGATGCTGGCGGCCGGTCGGCTCGCGGCGCTGGCAGACCCGGCCGGGGCGGCGGAGATGCGGGCGGCGCTGCGGCTGGAGTGACGGGAGCGCTGGCGGGTTGGGGCGATTGGAGGCCAGCTTTGCCCTCTCCAAACCTCACCCCAGCAACGGCCGAGAAGCCCTTCTGACTACCCTTCGTCTTCCGCTGTCGCCGTTGGAGGGGCGCCGCCCCTCCAAGCCACCCCGCCAAAGGCCCGAGGCCTTTGGAAACCGTCACTTGGCACCTTGCGCTACGGTCAGGATAAGGGCCGAAGCGGGCTTTTGCGCACACCGGGCATCAGGAAAGGGCGGCATACACGCTGCGCCCAGCACCAAATGCCGGCGGTCCAGGCCACACTGTGGCTTGGCGGGGTGGTCCGGAGGGGCGGCGCCCCTCCGGTTTCCGCCCGTGAAAGCAAACGACCGATCAAGAAACCCTTCCGGCCCGTGCTGGAACGAGCCCAGGAGGGGCGAATCGGCGGACGCATCGTGAGCCCGACCCTCACCCCAGCGCCGAAAGCGCCCGCGCCGCCACCGTCACCGCTGCGAGATCCCGCGCCGCCGCCGCTTCGCGCACCAGCGATGCTGCGGCCTCCGCTCGCGCCGCATCCGGCGCGCCGCCGGCCAGGCGTTGCGCGGCGAGGCGCATCTGGCTCGCGCCCACCTCCTCCGCCAGTGCGGCCCGGGCGCGTGGCCCGAAGGCGCCCGGCGCCGGCGCGGCGGCGATGCCGGCCCGCAGCGCGTCGAGGGCGAAGGCCTCGCCGATCTCGGCCCAGGCCGCAGCGGCCGCCGTGGCGTCCACCCCGGCCTGACCCGCGAGCCGCACCACGGCGGGCGCGGCGGCGAGACGTGGTGCGGCGGCGGCCAGCGCCGCGGCATCGGCCGGCAGGCCGTCCGGCAAAGCAGGGCCGCCTGTTGCCGCCGCAGCGGCGAGGGCCGCGATGCCCGGCCGCAGCGTCGCGAGTGCCTCGTCCAGCGGCTGGACTGGGGCGTTCAGCAGCTGCTGCGCCGCGGCTTCCTGCAGGCGACGCAGGGAGAGCAGCGCCGACAGCCGCGTTTCCGCCGGTGCCTGCGCCGCATCGATGGCGTCGCAGGCGGCTTCAAGCCCGAAGGCTTCCGCGGCGAGCAACGCGGCGCGGCTCGCCTCGACCGGCCCCGCGGCCATGGTCAGTCGCGCGAGCGCCGCGCAGCCCAGACGGTTCGCAACGGCATTGGCCATGATCGTCGCGACCAGGTCGCGGCGCAGCCGATGGCGCTCGATGTACCGGGCATAGGCTTCCCGCAGCGGATGCGGGAAATAGGCGACGAGCGCCGGCAGCAGCGCCGGATCGTCGGGCAGGGC
>Ga0075012_10006861_pt1 | contig 10262 bp, 10 predicted proteins | sample All_14_2_FD_71474 | JGI IMG/M metagenome (GOLD analysis project Ga0075012, IMG submission 71474) | Freshwater microbial communities in response to fracking from Pennsylvania, USA - Allegheny Zone_MetaG_DW_15 | ecosystem: Environmental > Aquatic > Deep subsurface > Groundwater > Drilled... | reverse complement strand
GGGTTGGATATGGGTCTCGCGCGCCCCGCAAGGCGCAACAACTGCCGGCAAGATCCCCGCGCCGCAGGTTGGGTTTCTTGCGCCCGCTTTCAGCCTTGAGACGCCTGACGGGCAGAAGATCGCGCTGGACGAGCTGCGCGGCAAGGTGGTGCTGGTCAACGTCTGGGCAACCTGGTGCCCGCCCTGCCGGGCAGAAATGCCGGCCATGCAACAGGTCTATCAAGAATATCAGTCACAAGGTTTTGAAATCCTGGCGGTCAATTCGACCGTACAGGATACGCTTTCAAACCTTGCGCCCTTCGTAAGTGAATACGGGTTGAATTTCCCAATCCTTCTCGACCGACAGGGCAAGGTGACGCGACTGTATCGGGTGCTCTCTCTGCCAACTTCGTTCTTTATCGGCAAGGATGGGGTAATCCGCGAAGTGGTGGTCGGCGGGCCAATGGATGAAGCCCTGCTCAGGGCACGGATCGAGAAATTATTACAGGAGCAGCCATAATGTTTCCCATCCTGCAACTTGGCCCGCTGGCGCTGCCCGTTCCGGCTCTATCCCTGCTGTTGGCGCTCTGGCTCGGGCTTTCCCTGGCCGAAAAATTCTCCCAGAAACGCGGTCAAAATGCAGATGCGCTGTATAACCTGACGTTTCTCACGCTCCTGAGCGGGATCATCGGGGCCAGGTTGTTTTTTGCCCTGCAGAATTTTTCCGCATTTGTGCAAACTCCCCTGAGCCTGTTCTCGCGAGAAACAGGCTCGCTCGACCCCTTTGGCGGATTCGCATCTGCCCTGCTGGCGGCGCTGATCTACGGACGCCGCTCCGGGCTAAAGCTTTGGCCGACGCTCGATGGGCTGACTCCGCTATTTGCAGTGTTGGCGGTCGGGTTGGGTATCTCACACCTGGCATCGGGTGCGGCATTTGGGATGGAAACATCGCTCCCATGGGGCATCGAACTGTGGGGAGCGATCCGCCACCCGACCCAGGTTTATGAAATCGGGTTGGCGCTGGCAATTCTGCTCTTTCTTGGCTGGAAGGTCAAAAACAATCCACTCAAAGACGGCTCGTTATTTCTGCTTTTTGTGGCGCTGACGGCGGGTGCGCAACTGTTCGTGGAAGGTTTCCGCGGTGATTCCACACTGCTCCCGAGCGGGATACGCGTTGGACAGGCGCTGGCCTGGCTGCTGCTGGCAGGGGCCCTGTGGGGTATGCAGCGAATGGCGCAAACAGAAGAAAATGAACCAGCGGATACGGTGAACGGACTTTGAAACGGACAAACGGGAAAACCGAAAGGCGGCTACACGACATGGATAAGGTTTTTATCAAGGATTTGCGCATTACCGGCATCATCGGCATTTATGAGCATGAGCGCACCACCCCACAAGAGATGGTGATCAATGCGATCATGCTGACCGACATCCGCAAAGCGGCAGAGTCTGATGAGATCGTCGATTGTGTAAATTATGAAAAAGTAGCCAACCGCATCAGGGAACACGCTGAAACCGTCCGCCGGATGACGGTGGAGGCCCTGGCAGAGGATCTGGCCCGATTATGCCTGGAAACACCGGGGGTGCGGGGGGTGACCATCCGCGTGGAGAAAACCCAGGCGATACGAGACACAGGCTCGGTCGGGGTCGAGATCTCACGCGAAAAGGCTTGAGCGAGAAAATTGCCCGTGAATAAAAAAAAACGCTGCCACGCTGGCAGCGTTTTCCATTTTCTAGATCCTGAGTTGAGTTGCGCCCCGCGATATGTTGTCGAGAAATTCCTGGCGGGTGGCCAGGTTGGCGCGGAATGCGCCGTGCATGGCAGATGTGGTCATGCGGGCATCGTGTTTTTTGACGCCGCGCATCATTGAGCAAAGGTGCATGGCTTCGACGACGACCGCCACACCCTGTGGTTTGAGCAGGTCACGCAAAAAGTCGGCAATCTGACGGGTTAGGCGCTCTTGAACCTGCAGACGGCGGGCGTACATATCGACAATACGCGGAATTTTCGAAAGGCCAAGCACTTTTCCGTTGGGAATGTAAGCGACATGGGCGCGGCCAATGAAGGGCAGCATGTGGTGTTCGCACAGGCTGTAAAATTCGATGTCGCGAACGATGACCATTTCATCATATTGCACATCAAAAATGGCGCCGTTGATGATGTTTTCCGGGTCGGTGCGATATCCGGCCAACAGTTCGGCATACATACGGGAAACCCGTTGGGGCGTACGAGCGAGACCTTCCCGTTTGGGATCTTCGCCAAAAGCAATGATCATTGTTTGAACAGCCTGCTCAATGGCTTTGAAGTCGAGTTTTTCTTCCCAGCCAGGTTCAAGCAAGGCATCATCAAAATCAAGGTTATCCATGGAATCTCCAAAATAAAAATGGACTGGCTCCGAGTGGAGCCAGTCCATTTTACTCGTTTTCAATTGTTTTAGCGGACGCGCGGCTCGATCAGACCGTATGTGCCGTCGCGGCGGCGATACAGAACATTGACTGCCCCGACTTTGGCGTTATAGAAGACAAAGAAGTTGTCGTGCCCGAGCAGCTTCATCTGCTCGATGGCTTCTTCTTCCGCCATCGGGATCAGGTCAAATTCCTTGCGCCGGACAATGACCGGGGTTTCTTCGCTTTCAAGTTCAGCCATAATTTCGGGCTCAACATCAACAACCTCGGATGCTGATTTGCCATCCCCACGATTATTAAAGTGCTTGCCTTTATAGCGGCTTACCTGGCGGTCCAGTTTTTCGAGAGATGTATCAATTGCAGTACGGATATCATCTGCGCGTTCCTCCGCGCGCAGGATAAAACCCTTGCCGCGAACGGTCATTTGGGCAACATAACGATCAATGGCACTGCGAGCTGATTTGACGTGCGACAATTCAATTCGAGTTTCGTCAATCATACTCAGATGCCGATCAAGCTTGGTTACTTTTTTTGTCACATATTCAGTAATGCGCTCAGTTACTTCAAAATCTCTTCCAACTATCTCTATCTTTTGCGTCATGACAGCCTCCTTGAGAAAGGTGAGGTGGTTTATGCACACGCTGCCTTGCTGGGCGAAGAATCAGGCATCTTTATGTGAAAGCGCCCGGGCAACGGTGTAAGCATATATCGATTTCGCACCCGCCTCCGAAAGGGCGCGTGCTGCATCTGCAAGCGTGGCTCCTGTGGTACTAACATCATCAATAACCAAAATATTCTTTCCACTTACCAGGCGAGGGTCTGCCAGAAAAGCATTTTGCAAGTTATGTTTACGCTCTTCAAGCGTCAAACCAACCTGTGAACGGGTATGCCGCGCACGGCGTAACCCATGCGGAAGGTAATTGCACTGTTGAAGCTGAGAAAGCGGGCGGGCAATCAAACCTACCTGGTTGTATCCGCGCTCACGTTTGCGCTGCTCGCTCAATGGAATGGGTACGATAGCCTGAATAGGCCAGTTGAGCCTTTGCAATTCAGGTGACATGGATTCTGCGAGTGCTTGTCCAAGGCTGATATTATGTCGATACTTTAAGGAATGTAAAGCATTACGCACAGGTTGTCTAAAAACAGCCCATGACCGCAACTGGGTGTAAATCGGCCGTGAAGAAACACAACGGCTGCATAGTGAATTATGAGATGGGGAACCACAAATCTGGCAAACCTCGGCGGGCATACGAACCGCAGATTTCTGGCAACTTTCACACCAACGATAGCCTATAGTCTGGCAACCGGGGCAGGTCGGGGGAAAGATCAAATCGACCACATTCCAAAAGGAACTTTCAAGCCAATACAAGAAGGGCTTTTTGAGTCTCAAATTCTAATTCCTTTTTGAACGTACAGAAAAGTTGAAAGTTTGCTTAGCGGAAAATCTCCACTTTCATCATACGCAAAACGGCGGGGGTCATCAAAACGATAAAAATGGATGGGAAGATCAAACCAACCATTGGCAAAAGCATCTTGATCGGGGCCTGGTGAGCCAACTCCTCAGCGATTTGGCGGCGACGCATACGCATCTGGTCAGCCTGAATACGCAAAATCTTTGACATGCTAACGCCCAATTGCTCACTCTGCACAACGGCCGCAACAAAACTCGTCAGATCAGACAGATCAATACGATCTGCCATATCGCGCAAGGCGTCGCGGCGAACTTTTCCAAGCTGGATCTCACGAATTGCCCGAGCAAACGCCAGGGAAAGTTCGTTATCCCATTTTTGGGCTACATTGGACATGGCAGCATCGAACCCTAAACCAGCTTCTACACAAATTGTTAGCAGATCAAGGGCATCAGGCATCGCTTTCTGTACTTCTTTCTGACGCTTTTTTATTTGTTCATCTAGCCAAAGCTGCGGAAAAAAGAATCCAATAGCCAGGGCAATCAAAGAATAAAGGATAGCTGTGGCGAAGGGTTGTTTAACCGCAGAAAAAAAAGTGAAAACAAAAAAAGCAACAAGCCCAAAGACTGCCGCAACTACAAATCTCAGGGCAAGAAACATTGGAGCGTCAATCCAGCCAGCCCGACCAGACCTTTCCAATTTAATGGTAACTTCTTGTAATGCATTCTGCGGGGTAAAGCGGGTGGTCATTTCGCCAAATTGTCTAAGCAGCGGATAAATAACCCGCTCCTGAAATGATTGTGACATTTCAATCTGCTCAAGCGAAACGGTCTCGCCGCGTTGGGTAAATTCGGTAAGGCGGGCTTCCAGAGGGTCCTGGTCCTCGCGAGGCACTCGCGAACCAACGTAAATTAAAACAGCAGCGATAATAATAACCACCACAACCAGGGCAAGTAGGATCGTTGAGATATTTTCCATACTAAACCTCGATATCAGCTATTTTCATCATAACAAAATAGCCCATAATAATCATGAGCACTCCAACCCCAATCGCTATGCCACCACAGACTGGGTTATTAAAAAATTCCATCATATATTCCTGATTAATAAACCAGATGATCACAAAAATAGCAAATGGAATGGCAGACAAAAGGGTGCCGGATGCTCTAACCTGCGATGTCATAACTTTGATTTCACCCTTAATACGCACTCGTTCACGAATAGTATAAGCAATGGTATCCAAAATTTCTGCCAGAGGACCGCCGACTTCGCGTTGAACATTAATTGAGGTAATCACAAAGTCAAGGTCCTCGCTCGGAATGCGCCGAAGGAGGTTATCCAAAGCTTTATCCATGGGAATGCCAAGTTGCATTTCCTGCACAACACGGCGAAACTCTTCATTGATCGGTGCGGGGAGTTCCTTGCTGATAGCTTCCATAGCCTGCATGGTTGAATAACCAGCACGCAAGCCATTGACCATCAGGTTAAGCATATCGCCAAGCTGGTTATTGAATTTACCCAGGCGGCGTCCCTGCTGCGAGCGAACATAAAAGATTGGTATGGCAATTCCCAACACCAATCCAATAATACCCGAGACCAACTTGGCTGTAGGGTCAGTGCCACCCATGAACCACGCAAGTCCTCCCAACGAAACCGCAATAATGAAAATAAACGCAATAAATTCGCCTGGTTTAAACTTTAAATCAGCCCGCGCCAAGCTTCGAGAAAGATTTTCTCCCCATGAAGACTTCTCGACACGTCGGTTTACCCACTCCGTCAGCAAGGTGGATGACTTATCACCCCGCTTGGATTTCTGCGGCTGGTCATCTTCGAGATATTTGCCCAGGCGCTCTTCCATCATGCCTCGTTCGCTAGTTGACGAGACATAGACACCAATTCCTACCAAAATCAAAAGAACTACTACTCCAACAAGGATTATCCCTAAAGTCATACTGTTTTCCTTCAATTACAGGAATTCATCCACGAGTTTACGAACTCAGGGGTCTCGTACCAGAACTTCCTTACCTTGTGGGTAAAAGCGGCTAAAATGCGCTCTTTTACCCTACGTTTTTATAAAGTTCCGGCGCTCTAGTAGCGTTTGCCACCAACCCCAAAGACACTGGCCGGAAGATGGATGCCTGACCCTTCAATTTTTTCCATAAACTTAGGCCGCAAACCTGTAGGACGCAGGCGGCCGACCACCCGGCCATTCTCAAAACCAGATTGCTCGAAGATAAAAATATCGGTCAGGGTAATTACATCACCTTCCATACCATTCACTTCGGTAATATGGGTGATCTTACGTGTTCCATCACGCATACGCTCCTGTTGAACAATGAGTTCGACAGCTGCCGCAATCTGCTCACGGATGGCGCGCACTGGCAGATCCATGCCGGCCATGAGTGTCATCGTTTCCATACGGGCAAGAGTATCACGTGGACTATTTGCATGGGCAGTAGTCATGGAACCATCATGGCCTGTGTTCATGGCCTGGAGCATGTCAAGCGCTTCAGCGCCGCGGCACTCCCCTACAATAATCCGTTCAGGGCGCATACGCAAGGCATTGACTACCAAATCGCGGATGGTGACTTCGCCACGTCCTTCAATATTGGCCGGACGAGACTCAAGCGTAACCACATGCTCCTGGCGGAGCTGCAATTCAGCGGCATTCTCAATCGTCAGAATTCGCTCGTCATTAGGAATAAAACCAGACAAGATGTTGAGCAAAGTAGTCTTGCCAGAACCGGTACCGCCCGAAACAACAATATTCAAACGGCCAATAACACAGGCTCTTAAAAATTCGACCGCTTCAGCCGTCACAGTACCAAACTGAATCAATTGGTCAACTGTGATTGGGTTTTTCGAGAATTTACGAATGGTAAGACTGGGACCAACCAGCGAAATCGGCGGAATAACAGCATTGACACGCGAACCATCAGGCAAACGGGCATCAACATATGGGCTGGACTCGTCAATGCGGCGACCTAAAGGCGCCACAATACGATCGATAACACGCATAACATGATCGTTGCTCTCAAAAGTAATGGGAACGCGAACAATCTTGCCTTTACGTTCAACATAGATGTTTTTTGGCCCATTTACCATGATCTCTGAGATCGTATCATCTTCCAACAAGGGCTGGAGTGGGCCAAACCCCAATATTTCTGCAGAAATTTGTTCAAACAAACGCTGTCGTTCAGGACGAGAAAGAATGATATTTTCTTCGTTAAGTATCTGTTCGAACAATTCCATGATCGTTCGTCGAACTTCTTCTGTGCGACTAATATCAGTCGAAGGATCTAACTCAGACAATAGCTTGTTTTGTACACGAGTCTTTAGGTCAAAATATGTACCGGCCTGAGGTGAAGTTGAAGGTGCGTTAATACGCTTAGATTGGACAGAAGATAAGCCTCCGCCGGATGATTCGCCACCAGACGAAGATGGTTTTTGCTGAGAGTCGTTAGAGCGACCCTGACCCTGTTCAATACGCTTAAGCAAAGACATTGTTCAACCTCCAGATCTCACGAATAAAAGCTTAACGGTCATATTTTTCAATTTGCTTGCGCACCGCTTCTGCCAACGAAAACACTGCTTTTGAACTTGGTTGAGATTTATTGTCGATCATGAAAGGCACGCCGCGATTTACAGAAGGAATTACCACGCGTTCATCAAGCGGAATAACGCCCACAACTGGTTGTTTCAGATTTTCCCCAACTTTTTCAGGCGTAATGGAAATACGCTTGTCGTATTTGTTCATCACAAAACAAACTCTTTGGCGCAACGAACCAATAGTATCCATTAAATCAAGAAAAAGGCGGCAGTTCTTAATCGCAGGAATATCTTGTGTAACAACCAGAACAATAATGTCGCTGTTATCCAAGGCCGTCAATGTAATATCATCAAGCCCGCTGGCTGTATCAATAACCACATAAGCATAATTTTGACGCAAGTATTTAATCAGTTTGGTAAATTGGTCAGCACTAACCTCTTCGGCTTGCTCAGGGCGGGTTGGCGCAGCTAAAACGCGTAAGCCAGAAGCTGCGTGTTTAATCACAACACTTTCAACCACTTCTTCATCCAACTCATCGGCACGCGATGTCAGATCTAAAATGGTATTTTTGCCCTGCTCGTTGAGAAAGACTGCCACGTCACCATACTGCAACTTCGCATCCACCAGTACAGCGCGAGTCTCATCATTGTGCAAAGTGATGGCCAGGTTAACCGCCAACGTAGTAACCCCGGTGCCACCCTTGGGACTGTAAACTACAATTACCTTGCCGGAAGATAACCCTGAAAAACTAGTCTGTGGGCTACTGGCCGATGCCGCCGGCGATAAATCTACTTGAACACTCTTTGCTCGTGTTGCATGAGCCATTTGACCCGCGCGACGGATGGCTGAAATCAACTCATCTGCCATCGGCGGTTTAGTGAGAAAATCTCGCGCGCCTGCTAACATGGCTCTGCGCATGTAATTAGGGTCGCCCTGAACAGATAAAATTACTATCTGTGCAACCTGGTCTCGCTGGCGGATGGTTTCCGTAGCAGTGATGCCATCCATATCAGGCATATTGATATCCATCAAAACCACATCTGGTTTGATGTCAAAAGTCAACTGAACTGCTTCTTTGCCTGTGCGGGCAGTACCGACCACTTCGATATCTGTTTCAAACTGAAGCAGTTTGCGAACATTTTCGCGTGTTTCCGCAACGTCATCAACGATTAAAACGCGAACTTTATCAGCCATTTATGGCAGCTCCACGAAAAGAATACGACGGATTGAAAAGTACAACCAACGAGCGAGTTTATGTAACAGAAAAGCTGTTTTAAAAAACCTAAAAACAGGGTGTAGAAAAATTACGGGGTTTCCTGCTCCACCGGCAACAAATCATCAATACGAGGATTCAGGCCATAAGGTAATTTGGCCGGAAGGGCAATATTGTACTGGCTGATCAAGTATTGAAGGGTAACCGACTCGGTATCGAGCAAGTTGGGATCATCGGGTGAGCGCAGGGCCAAGGTAATGTTCGCCTCACTATACACGAGATAGGTTAGGGCAATCGCTTCCTGAGGAGAAACGATCAAAGTAACCATATCGGGATCGGGAACTTTTGTCTGCTGCTCCTCGCCTGTGGCTTCTGCAGCAGGATCTGCAGCGGGATCTGCGGCTTGAGCAGCAGAAGCTGTTTGATCACCAGACAGATTGAACGCTCCAACATGCAAAACCTGGATATTCTGCAAAATCATTTGCGAAACCAAACGCGGACGCTGCGGCTCAGAAGGTACAAGATAAATAGCCTGATTTAAAGTTGACTCCAATTCGGCGCGCCCCTGGATAGAAGCAGAACCACCAGAATTGATCGCTACAGTCAGGTTGGGTAATTGTTCAGGTAAGAAACCTGTGCCGATAACACCCGCGGTGTAATTAGGCAACTGGCTCTGGAACGAAGTGTCCAAATCGACAAACGAAGTGGTGACAATAACATTAACACGGTCACCATCCCGAATGGAAAAACCCACTGCACCAAGCCGCGAAATTGGCAAGCTGATGGCTGTCATGCCAGCAGGAATGGTTTTGGCAACATCTGAGCCTTCCTGCAAAACACCAGGTCGTTCCGAAATCAGTTCACGGGTTAAGGGCTGTCCCTGAACAAGCGGATACTTTGCATAGTAAACGTTAGCAACTTCCCCTTTGGTACGGAACATGGATGCCGTGATTTTCTCTTCCGGGTAGGGAATTTCTTCCAGGGCCGCCTCAACGATCAAATCGTCACGCGCGATTGGCTGGGTAAGCACAACAATAGTGGAAAGCTGCGGAGGAGGCGTCTCTTCAGCGCTGCCGCCAATATTTAGATTGCCCCCAATAACAAAATATGCTGCAACGCTCAAAACCAGGACGAGAAAAACGATCACCAGCAGGAGTATGCCGCCACGTCTCATAGAATTTCTCCTTAAGTCAAATTGGTCACTTTTTATGATTATACAGTAAAAACGGTAGAGTAGTTGCTATCGATTGTACTCTTAGTACTATCGGACATTAATTAATATGTTTTTTCAATAAACTTGATCTGCTTAGCAACATTATTTTACGAGAAGATAACCAAAACTCCATGGGTCTGGTTGAGTACCGAAAGTTCGATCGGCATCGTATTTTTAATAAATGTGAAAGCAAAAACAAACTGGCCCCGTGAGAGTAAATATTTGTGATTTAAAACAAGCGTTATTTTGTCAAATATCGTGTTCAAACTTCCTTTTAATAAGAGCCCATTGATGATCACATGCATCACCGAAATAGCATACAATTCCATGGAGATCACCAGGTAGGAAAACGAGTTTAATCACGAATAAGCATATTATAAGACGCAAAAACATAGCCTTCAATAGCATGTGCCAGGCAAATCTGTCATCTTTCAAAATGCCTTTGCCGGGTTGGCAATTGTTGCAACGCTATCTAGCCGTATAATGAATGGG
>Ga0075012_10006859_pt1 | contig 10263 bp, 10 predicted proteins | sample All_14_2_FD_71474 | JGI IMG/M metagenome (GOLD analysis project Ga0075012, IMG submission 71474) | Freshwater microbial communities in response to fracking from Pennsylvania, USA - Allegheny Zone_MetaG_DW_15 | ecosystem: Environmental > Aquatic > Deep subsurface > Groundwater > Drilled... | reverse complement strand
AGCACGAGGGTGGACTCGGGGTGGGGTGCCGGCACGGGCGCGGTGCTAAGGGCTGCGGCATCCGGAGTCCCGGGCGCAGCGGTGCGGATGGTGCTGTCGTCTTCGGCGATCACGATCAGCTGGTCGCCAGCGGCGTAGACCGTCTCGGGCCGCGGGTTGAGACGCACGCCGCCGCCCTGCACGAGGCCGATCACCGTGGAGTCGGCGAAGGCGAGCTGCGTCTCGAAGTAGCTCTTGCCGACGAGGCCGGGCTGCTCGGTGAAGTAGATCTCGTCGCCGTCGAAGTCGAGCAGCTCCTGGTAGACGACGCTGAGGCCGGACTGCCGGCAGCTCTGCACCGCCATGCGCCCGATCACGTCGTTGCCGACCACCCAGTGCGCCTCCTGCTTGCCCACCAGTCGCGCCGCCTCGAGGCTCGAGTCGTGCTCCAGCTCCCCGACGATGTGGTACTTGCCGGACTTGCGCTGCGGGTTGTTGGTGACGGCGAGCGCGGTCTTGATCACGTCGGCGTCCGGGTCTGGGCTCTCTTCGGGGGCGAGCAGGATGATGCTGCGCGCGGTGTGCGGATTGCCGAGCTCCAGGTCGGTGAGGTTCATCGGGTCGCCGGTGCGGCAGATGATCTTCGTCTTGCCGGTCTTGCCGACCTCGGCGCGGATCTCGTCCTCCATCTCGACCTTGTCCTTGTCGGCGAGGATGACGATCGCGGCCTTGCCGCGCGACTCGTTGGCGATCACGAGCTCGTGGATGATTGGGAACACCTTGGTGCTCCAGCCCAGGATCAGCGTGTGGTCGGTCTCGAGCACCTTGGAGCGGCCCTTGCGCAGCTCCTCCACCTTCGCGTCGAACGCACCGGAGACGATGCCGATGAGGCTCGCCACGATGATGAGGCCGCCGATGGTGACGACGAGCATGAGGATGCGGAAGAACCATCCCCCGTCACCGCCCATGGTGCCGGGGTCGAGGGTGCGCATGAGGCTGCCCCAGAAGATGTCCCACACGCTGTTCGCGTCGCTGATCTGCGGCGCGTCCCGCTCGCGCGTCAACAGCAGCACGACGACGGTGATCGCGCCGAGCACCGCCACGAACACGAGGGTGGCGAGGCCGAGCAGCGCCATCAGCGCGGCTGTGCCCTTCGACATCCAGGAGTCGAACCAGTAGCGGAAGCGCTCTGAGAAGGTGGGCTTGTTCAACGGGTTCCCCTGACTGGATGCAACGGTGCTCACCGAATCGTAGTGGCGCCGTGCCCGCGCCCGTTAGTAGCTCCGGCATCGGCCCGGTACACTGCTAGACGGTGTATCCGAAGGATGCCCCCGGGGATGTAGCTCAATGGTAGAGCCTCAGTCTTCCAAACTGATTACGCGGGTTCGATTCCCGTCATCCCCTCGAATGCACTGAGCGCTCGCCCCATCGGGGCGGGCGCTCAGTGCATTCACAACGTTGCGTGAATCGAATGGGCCCCCGCTGAGCAGTCCGCCGGGGCGCGAAGCGACCTGGCGGCGGCTCAGTAGGGGATTCCCGTCATCCCCTCGAGGTCAGGATGACTGGAACTTGCTCCGGAGCCGAGGAGCTCGGGAACCGTTCAGCGAGACCTCCGCTATGGGACTTTGCCGCGTCGTTGAGGGCTTCCGCGAACCGACCTTCGTCAGGATTGAGCGTATGAACGAGATCTTCGGCCTGGTCGCTCGCACCATGCTCGCGCAGGACGCTCGCTGGATCTCCGACTGCATGCTCTCCGCCAGTCGAACATCGACCGTCAGCGGCGTTGTCCCGATGCTCCTACTCGGCCACGCCGCCCGAATCGCTTACGAGGGATCGAGATTGATTTCGTCGCCCGAACCGTGGCACGGCGTCCCCGCCCTCGCTGAGCTGTTGCGCAACGAGCATGCGGAGACGATCGCTCGGGCTCGGCACGCTTCCAAGTTGCTTGACGACAGCAAGAAGGAGCTGGCCGATCTCGTTGGCGAGATGGACGCATATCGTGCAATGCACCGCGCTAACTACTCAGGGAACGCCGTCTGGTTCGCAAGGTGGCTCGAACCCGATCTCGGCATGTACATGCTTAATGGACGAGTGCTCGGAGCCACAATCCCTCTCCAGTTCCGCTTCGGCCTCCCGGCAACGATCCCCGTCCCCGAGACGGGCCAGATCATGTACCGCGCCGCGCTCGAACTCGGGGGCACTCTGGTCGCCCTGTCGGCCGCCGCTGGCGAGCCGCCGTGGGCCGAGGCAACGATCGACTTCGAACCGGTGGCCAAGATCCGCTCGATCGACAGGCGATTGTCGAGGTACGTCGCGGGAAGGTACGACGATGCCATGACGATCGGAATGAAGCTCCTCCTCCTCATGCTTGAGGGCGAGATTGCCACTGCGGGTGCCGTTCTGCCCCTCGCGTCCGAGACACATCCCGATGCGGTCTTCCGAGCGCGACTGATCGCGATGACCCACGCCATTCGTGGGCTAAGCCTGATCGCGGCGTCGGGCGAATCTGCAGATCGCGTGCTCGGAGACTCAGAACAGGCTCGGCTGCTCCTCAGCCCAGGCCTCCGCAAGGTCCGAAACGTCAGCATGCACTACGGCATCCGAGATAGTGAGGTCGATATCGATCCGACCCGGCCGATGTTTGGATTGGTCGAGCACTTCTGCACGGGCTTTACCTTCCAGGAAGTCGACGAAATCCTAGAACAAGCGATCGATCGCGCCACCAACCTCTTGGTTTCCTGGCGTCATCGCTGAGGGAAACTCCTTTCCTACGCTAGTACTTCACCGAGGGCCGCGGCAGGGTGGGCGGACCCGATCTCCACCAATGTGGATGCGCCATCCCTTGAGCTCTGGGCGTCACACAAGACAACCCACGCGAGCGCGACAAGCTCCCCACGCCAAGCAGGTGCGTCATTGAGATCACGACCATTGGACCTGGAGTCTGATGACGAGCTACTCGTCGAGTTCGCCAGTTCTGCCGCTTCTGGCGCGCTCGAGGCGACAGAACTGGCGAACTCGACGCCAACTCGGGCACCCAGCCAACTCGGGCACCCAGCCAAGCAGGACCCCAGCCCACACGCCGCACCAGTCTGAGTTTCACTCATTTGAGCGTACAATCGCCGCATGAGGCAGCTCATCACCGCGATCGTCGCCACGGTTCTCGGCGTGACCCTGGCGGGTTGCACGGCGACGGTCCCTGCCGAACCGCAGCCGCACCACGTCGGTTTCAGTGAAGACCCTGCGGAAGAGCAACGCATGGAGCGCGCAAAGGTGTGCGCCAAGGCCACGATCATCAATACCTCCATCAACGACGCCGATTGGCTGTACACGCAGCAGTCGATCTCGGCGGATGCCTGGCTGACCACGCTCCTCGACGCCCAGAAGCAGGCGGATCGCCTCGCCGACCTCAACTCCGACGAGCCCTACGCACTGGCGGTCAGGGAGTACTCAGCCATGGTCAGCGACTTCGACGAGGTTCCGCCCTCGCAACCGCCGTCCCGAGACTGGGAGCGCGCGGCCCTCTTCGTAGAGATGTGCGAGGCGGCCTCAGCGGCCTACGGTGGCGGCGGCGGCGGCGCGGTCGGCGGATGATCCGCGCCACCCGAACGACCCGGCTCATCACCCTCGGCGCGCTGCTGGGGTACCTCGCCACCCTGCCGTTCGCCGCGATGACGGCGGTGTCGGTCGCCTACGCGCGTTTCTCCCCGACCATCTCGAGTCGAGACGATCTGCACCTGCTCGGCTCGGCATCCCTCAGCGCGTTCTATTCGATCGCGGCGGTGGCGATCGTCGTGGTGTTCGTGACGATCGCGGTGTGGTGGTCGCCGCGAGCCTGGCTCGTGCCGGTCGGCGGCCTCGCGGTCACGATCCTGCTGTGGTGCCTCGGGGTGGCGCTGATGCAGACCCCTCCCCCGCAGCTCGGCGGCTAGGCAGGCCGGTTACACTCTCCGCATGGCCGCCCACGCTCGACGCGACGCCCCGCATGAGCTTGCGGGCGGACCACTGGAACGCAGCGTCGCCGAGGAGCGCGCACGCACGCTTCGCGCAGTCGCCGACCCCACCCGGCTGCAGCTGCTCAGCATGATCGCGGGGTCGCCCGCCGGCGAGGCGACGATCGGCGATCTGGCGGTGGCGCTCGGGCTCTCGCAGCCGACGGTGACGCATCACGTGCGCATCATGTCCGACGACGGGTTGCTGGTGCGTCAGTCGCGCGGCAAGTACGTGTGGCTGTCGATCGCGCCCGACCGCCGCGACGGCATCCTGGACCTGCTGCGGTGAACGCGCACCAGGCGCCGCGCGCGATCGGGCTGCCCCTGGATGCCGCGTCGGCGGCCCAGCGCGCACGCCAGATCGCGGTGCTCACCGACCCCGTGCGGCTGCGGGTGCTGAGCGCGATCGCGACGAGCGGCGAGTCGCTCGCGGTCGAACGGATCGCCGCCCTGCTCGAGACCGCCGACACCGAGGTGGCCCGCGCGATCGCCGACCTGCAGGATGCCGGGCTGGTCTCCGAGGACGCGCTCGACCGCCCGCAGCTCACCGCCGACGCCTGGGTGCGGTTCGGCCGGCTCGTGGCGCCCGCGCCGGCGACACCGCCCGCCCCGCCGCGTGCGGTGTCGGCGGATGAGCTGCCGCCGATCGCGGCGACCATCGCCCGCGATCTGGCCTACCGCTTCCACTCCGTGTTCTCCGCGGAGACCGTCACGCGCTACGTGGCCGAGAGCTACGCCCTGCTGGCCGAGCGGGCGAAGGTGACGCAGCACCTCGCATCCCTCACCACCAGGTTCGCGACGGACCGGCTGACCGCGCTCGCGACCGCGGAGGGCCTGGTGCTGCGCGGCACCCCCGAGGTGCTGTTCGTGTGCGTGCAGAACGCGGGCCGCTCGCAGATCGCGTCGGCGCTGCTGCGGCATCTCGCCGGCGACCGCGTGCACGTGCGCACGGCGGGGTCCGCCCCGGCGTCGGTGGTGCATCCGGACATCGTGAACGTGCTCGACGAGATCGGCGTGCCGATCGCGGCGGAGTTTCCGAAACCGCTGACCGATGAGGTGGTGCAGGCGGCGGACTTCGTGGTGACGATGGGCTGCGGCGACGCCTGCCCGATCTACCCTGGCCGCCGCTACATGGACTGGGAACTCGACGACCCGCTGGGCCTGCCCCTGGACGAGCAGCGCCGAATTCGGGACGAGATCCGTGATCGCGTGCTGCGGCTCATCGACGAGATGCGACTCGTTCCGGCGGTCTGAACGGCTCAGTCGGCCCGTACCCGGTATCCGATCTTGTGCACGGTCTCGATCGGCGAGCGCGCGCCCGGTGCCACGAGTGCCAGGCGGGAGCGGATGCGGCCGATCGCGACCCGCACGCGCGTCGCCGAGTCGAGGGCGTGACCGTCCGCGAACGCGGCGACGAGCTCGCGCGTGGTGACCACCCCCGGCTGGCTGCGCATCAGGTGCCGAAGGATCTCGAACTGCTGCGGCGGCAGGTGCACGTCGCGGTCGTGCCAGAGCACCTGGTAGCGACCGCCGTCGAGGGTGAGTTCGCCGCAGGTGAGCATCTCGGGCGCCTCCCCCTCGGCCGGCGCGACGGTGCGCGCGGCGGCGGCGAGGCGCATCGCGGTCACCGGCAGCGAGACCGTGGTCTGCACGCCGCGCTGCAGCGCGGCACCGACGAGGGCGCGGTCGACGCCGGGCACGATGCCGAGGATCAGCGGGGTGTGCGCGAGCGTGCTCACCACGTCGATGAAGTCGAGCAGCGGGAAGTCGGGGATGTCGCTGGGCACGAGCACGACGGAGCCGGGCTCCTTGCCGATCTCGCTCAGCGCGGTCGCGGCGGTGGGCCTGCTGACCAGGCACAGGCCGCGTTGACGGTACTCGGCCGCGGATCCGCGCGCGAGGTGCGACTGCATCCCCACCGCGACGATGCGCACCGACCCCACCGGCACGGGTACCGCGACCGCGAGACTCACCCGAACCTGCCGGAGATGTAGTCCTCGGTGCGCTGGTCCACCGGGTGCTCGAAGATCTGCGTGGTCTTGCCGTATTCGACGAGCACGCCGGTGCGGTCGCCGGTGCCCTCGTCGGCGAGCGCGGTGAAGAACGCGGTGCGGTCGGCCACCCGCGCGGCCTGCTGCATGTTGTGGGTGACGATCACGATCGTGTAGTCGTTGCGCAGGTCGTGCATGAGGTCTTCGATGCGGGTGGTGGCGATCGGGTCGAGGGCCGAGCAGGGCTCGTCCATGAGGATCACGTCGGGCTTCACCGCAATGGTGCGGGCGATGCACAGGCGCTGCTGCTGCCCGCCGGAGAGCCCGTAGGCGGACTGCTTGAGCTTGTCCTTCACCTCGTTCCAGAGTGCGGCCTTGGTGAGCGCCTCCTCCACGAGGTCGTCCATGTTCGACACCCGCATGCCGGTGACCCGCGGGCCGTAGGCGATGTTGTCGTAGATCGACTTCGGGAACGGGTTCGGCTTCTGGAACACCATGCCGATGCGCCGCCGCACCTCGATCGGGTCGACCTTCGGTCCGTACATGTCCTCACCCTGGAAGAGCACCTTGCCCTCGACGCGTGCGCCGTCGACGAGGTCGTTCATGCGGTTGAGCGAACGCAGCAGCGTGGACTTGCCGCACCCCGAGGGGCCGATGAGGGCGGTGATCTCGTTGAGGCCGAACTTGAGGTTCACGTCGGTGACGGCGCGGAAGCTGCCGTAGTACACATCCACGTTCTCGACCTGCAGGATGCCGCGGGGCTCGTCCGGCAGAAACCCGTCGTCCGCGCGCGCCCGCAGGTGCATCGTGGGCGCCGAGGCGCTCTCGGTCGTGTCGGTCATCGGGTTACCACCGTTTCTGGTATCGGTTGCGAATGGTGATGGCGAGCCCGTTCATGATCACGAGCAGCCCGAGCAGCACCACGCTCGTCGCCGCGGCGAGTTGGTGGAAGCCCTCCTGCGGGCGTCCGGTCCAGTTGAAGATCTGAATGGGCAGCGTGGTGTAGCCGCTCAGCAGGCCGTTCGGGTCGAAGCTCACGAACACGAGCGCACCGAGCACGAGCAGCGGCGCCGCCTCGCCGAGGGCGCGTGAGAGGGCGAGGATCGAACCGGTCGCGATGCCGGGGACGGCCGACGGCAGCGTCTGCCGCCAGGTGGTCTGCCACTGGGTGGCGCCGAGCGCGAGCGAACCCTGCCTGATCTCCTGCGGCACCGCCCGCAGCGCTTCGCGGGTGGAGATGATGATCACCGGCAGGATCAGCAGCGACAGCGCGAGCGCGCCTGCGATGACGATGTTCTTGTCCCGCACGCCGAGCATGGTGAGGAAGGCGAGCGCGAGCAGGCCGTAGACGATGGATGGCACGGCCGCCAGGTTCTGCACGTTCAGCTCGATCATGCGGTTGAACCAGTTCTTCTTGTCCGCGAACTCCTCGAGGTGCACCGCCGCCGCCACGCCCAGCGGGATGGTCATCACCGCCGTGGTGCCGATCACCCACGCCGAGCCGAGGATCGCGGGGCGTGCACCGGCCCGATCGGGGTCGGAGGCGGGGAACTCGGTGAACAGGCGCCAGCTGAACTGCCCCTGCCCGTCGATGATGATCGTGATCACGAGGGTGACGAGCACGCCGAAGGCGATCAGCAGACTCAGCCAGAGCAGCATGAGGAAGATCAGCGAGAGCGGGCGGCGCTCGCCGTTGCGCCCCGACGCGAGGGGACGTTCCGGCCGGATGGTGCCGGCGATGGTACTGCCGATCGTGCTCATCAGTAGATCTCCCGGAAGCGACGGACGAATCGAATGCTGATGAAGTTGATCAGCAGCGTGATGAGGAACAGCAGCAGGCCGACCGCGAAGAGCGTGTCGTATTCGAGCGAGCCGACCCGGGAGTCGCCGAGCGCCGCGTTGGCGATGAATCCGGTCATGGTCTGGCCCTGCTCGAGCGGGTTGGTGACGATGCGCGCCTGGTTGCCGGCGGCGATCGCGACGATCATGGTCTCGCCGACCGCGCGGGAGATGCCGAGCACGATGGCGGCGACGATGCCGGAGAGCGCGGCGGGGAACACGACGCGCAGCGTGGTCTGCATGCGATTGGCGCCGAGGGCTGCTGAGCCCTGGCGCATCGACTGCGGCACCGCCGACATGGCGTCTTCGGAGATGGAGGCGATGGTTGGCACGATCATCACGCCCATCACGACGCCCGCCGCGAGCACGCTGAACGCACCGGTGGGCAATTGCAGCCACTCGCGGAATACCGTGGTCTGCACGAACTGGAGGGCGAAGTAGCCGTAGACGACGGTGGGCACGCCGGCGAGGATCTCGAGGATCGGCTTGAGCACCTTGCGCGCCCGCGGCCTGGCGTACTCGGCGAGGAAGATGGCGGCACCGAGGCCGAGCGGCACCGCGACGAGCAGGGCGAGCACGGTGGTCCAGGCGGTGGCGGTGACCAGCGGCACGACGCCGAACGAGGCGTCGGCGAAGCGCGGGGCCCAGCGGGTGCCGAACAGGAACTCGAACACCGGCACCTCGGCGAAGAAGCCGATCGAGGGGATCGCCAGGGCGATCAGGATGCCGACGGTGGTAATCACGGTGATCGCTGCGGCGATGCGCAGGAACAGCCGGATCGCGATCTCGCCGTAGCGGCGGCGACCGAGGAACTGCGAGGCGGTGACCGGGAGGTCCGGCCGAGTGGCCGGACCTCCCGTGCTGGCAATCGTGCTCATCGCGGTGTTGTTTCCTGACTCCTGGTGAGTGCGGTTGCCAGCGGGTGTTGCGGACTAGCCGAGGGTCGCGAGCTCTTCGGTGGCCACGGTGATCTGCTCGTCGGTCAGCGGCACGAAGAGCGCCGCCTCGGCAATGGAGACCGCGTTCGCGACGAAGTAGTCGACGAAGGCCTTGACCTCGGGCTTGTCGGTGTACGACGCGTTGCTCACGTAGATGAACAGCGGGCGACCGAGCGGGGTGTAGCTGCCGTCCTGCACGGTCTCGACCGTCGGGTAGACGCCGCCGACCTCGAGGGCCTTGATGACGTCCGCGTTCTCCTCGACGTAGCTCAGGCCGAAGAAGCCCATGCCGCCGGGCTCGCCCGCGACGCCCTGCACGATGATGTTGTCATCCTCGGACGGGCTGTAGTCGGCGCGGATCGCACCCTCTTCGCCGTTGATCTCACCGGTGAAGTAGTCGAACGTGCCGGAGTCGGTGCCGGGACCGAACAGCGCGAGCGGGACGTCGGGGAACGACGGGTCGACCTGGTTCCAGTTGGTGACGACGCCCTCGGACTCGGGAGCCCAGATCTTGTTGAGCTGCTCGACCGTGATGTCCTCGATCCAGTCGTTCTCAGCGTTCACGACCACGGCGAGGCCGTCGTTCGCGATCACGATCTCGGTGAACTCGATGCCGTTCGCCTCGCACTCGGCCGCTTCCTCGTCCTTGATCGGACGCGAGGCGTCGGAGATGTCGGTCTCGCCGGCGCAGAACGCCTTGAAGCCACCACCCGTGCCGGAGGTCGCGACGGTCACGTTCACGCCGGGCTCGACGTCGCGGAACTGGTCCGCGGCTGCCTCGGCCAGCGGGGCGACGGTGGACGAACCGTCGGCGGCGACGGCGCCCGAGAGGCCATCACCCTCCGCCGGGGTCGTCTGGCCGCCACAGGCGGACAGGAGCAGAGCCGCAGCGGCGATCGTCGCCGTCAGCGCGGCCGCCTTGCCAATCTTCTTGGACACGGTGCGTGTTCCCTTCTTCGGCGGCTCGGGGCCGCCACCTTCGGAATGTGTGCGCCAGCAGGAGCTGACGTACACATAGAAGATCGTCTATATGAACGACGGATGAACGGAATCTGACCGTAGCATTGATATAGACGATCCTCTATACGACGCGGTTCGGGGCAGGCCGAAGGCGCGCGACCGGCGTCGCGCGGCGAGTGACCGTTCGGCGGCTAGAGATCCCCGAAGTAGTCCATCGACTCGCGTTCGCGCGAGGCCGCCGCATTGGGCGGATGCACCATCGCCTCGACACGCTCGCGCATGTCCGCGACCGCGACGGAGTTGTCGGGCTCCGGGAAGGCCGACCCGGTGCTCTCGGCCATCATCATGGTGGCGGGGCCGATCAGAAAGCGCACGGTCTGCTCCGCACCCGCGGCATCCAGCACCACAAGATCGATCGCCGCCGCAGAGTCGTGGCGGGCAAGCTCGACCGCGTATTCGAGCACGGTGTCTGCTGCGGCGTCGCCGATGAGCCAGGACGTCTCTGCGTAGATGATGCGCTTCACCCTGCCCACGTTACGAAGCCCGGGCAGCAGCCGACACGGGTTG
>Ga0075012_10006858_pt1 | contig 10264 bp, 10 predicted proteins | sample All_14_2_FD_71474 | JGI IMG/M metagenome (GOLD analysis project Ga0075012, IMG submission 71474) | Freshwater microbial communities in response to fracking from Pennsylvania, USA - Allegheny Zone_MetaG_DW_15 | ecosystem: Environmental > Aquatic > Deep subsurface > Groundwater > Drilled... | reverse complement strand
GGTGAAACTCGGTCGAATCATCTTGGGGAAGGCATTCCAGCAAATCTGCGGCGGCTTCTGGCATGAGAGCGCCAATGCGCTTGAGCTGTTTGAGAACCTTCACTCCGCCTCCCTCTTCTTTGTAGAGGAGCACCTGGTCACCGGCCTTGATGTCACCCGAACTCACATCGACCTGGCAGCGAAAGCGCATGGTGGCATCCTTGGGCACCAAGTGAGAGAACAGGTCGCCATCTGTGGAGATCTGCTCTTGACGCAGCCGTTCCCTGGCTTGCAGCGCCAACAACTTGTTCTTCTGCTGGTATTCATATCCCATATTCGACCTCCTTGAACTCGAGTGAGTAGCGCCAGAATTTGCCGTCCTTGGCCCGGCTTACCATGTGCCGTTGGTAAAGCTCTGAGAGTCTGTTGTTCCAGGCCGTGAGGCCGATTCGGTCATCGGGAAAAGCCTTCCAAAGATCCTCCGCGACGACATCCTTTTTCAGGGAAACAAGGCAGTCGAGAGCGCGGACAAGCTGCTGGTCCAGGTGCCCAAGCAGCCGCACGCGGCCCACTTGGTCCCCTTTCCAAGACATGGCTTCAAGGCATGGGAGACGCTCCTTTTTGAAGTAGAGGTCGATTTCTTCGCGGACTTCACCTGAAAGGTTGGCCGCGAAAACGGCACGAAGCGGGAGTGACCGGATTTCCCACGGATCAAGCGATGGCGTTTGGGGCTGGGTTTCCCCTGCCCTGGCTGCGATGCCGCAGCGAGTCATCCATGCCACCGAAGCACGAACGTAACTGCCGTTGACGGCCTCGATGCCTTTATAGTCGAGCATCACCTGAACAAGGCCTGGCTGGCTGCGGATTGACTCCAAAACGCCCTGCATGTCCGCCTGGGCGCGAGTAGCCCCGAACCGGATCGGGTTCTTGTCGCGGAGCAATGAGTGAGTGGTCATGATTTCAATCATTCACTCACTTTCTAATCTGAGCAAAGACTTTTTTCAGATTCTACATTCCACTGAGAGCTGGAGTCCTGGCGTTGGGTGCAAGCTCGCCGTTTGCGGCTCAATGCGGCCAATCTCTCCCTCGATGCTGAAAACCCCGTCTCCGCTCCGGACGCGCACCAGTCCGTTGTAGCTAGCCAGCGCAATAAACAGATCGTTGTATCCCTGCCCTGCTCCTTGATTCACGCGGCGTGAAGCTTTGTTTCGGCAGATCAAGTCCAGGGCCTTACGACTGCTGGAAAGCCCGGCATACTCAGGATTTGAAGAGAGGGATTGCAGCGCACCAATCCCGACATCTGCTATCGTGAAGGACACTTCTTTGGGTCTCACCTGATAAGCCACAATGCCGTTCAGCTCCCGCACGGTTCCAAAAACGCTGTGCTGTATGATGTTGTCGGCCATGTCGGCAAACGCCGAGGCCATTCCCTTGTGAAAACCGTCTGGGAAGCCGTTTCTGAGAAGTGCCGATTTGAGCCTTTGGAGGACTTGACCCCAGTCCTCACCTTCCAAGCTATCCGCGCCACGGACGGGAAAGAAAGCCTCATCGACGGCATCCCAAGGACGCCAAGGGTTGTTCGGTCTGCCACCTTCAAACAATCTCCAAGCCTCAGCAAAAAGCCGATTCGCAAGGAACTGTTGATGAGGGTTTTGGGGCTTCGTCGTTCCATCGAAGAGCCAGGCTGCCAACTCCATCGCGGCACCAAGAGACAGGTCTTCAACTTTGGACTCGACAGCTCGCCCCTGCCGCAGGGCATTCACGAGATTGTCGATGTTCTTCAAATCGATCCGCATCAGGGAAACGGTGCCCCTGAGGTAAGAATTTAGCTAGGCTTTTTTGTCTGTGCCTTTGATGGCTTGCTCAAAGAACTCAATGACATCCGCATCTTGGAAACGGCGGACTCTCTTCCAGGTCTCGCGAGGAATTGGCCATGAGAAGAAGTCTCGAATGTCTTCTTCCAGGGCCTCAGGCTTCTGGTAGATGCCCAGCTTGTGCGACTTGAACGTGATAACGATGTGATTGATCACGAACTGGATAAACCGCAGTTCCCTGGTGGTCGGCGGTGCAGCCTTCAAATCCACCTTTGAATCAAAGACTCGGGACAATTCAGCGTGTTGGTCATAGAGACTCCAGATCTGCCGGTGCCCCTCGGTAATCCGAATGAGAATATCCGCCTTCCTCGTCCGCATGTCAGCGCGATAAGCGAGCGCTGCAAAGCAAAGGCTTCCGATGATTCCAACGCTTTCTACTGTCTGCCCATATTGATCAAAAAACCACCGCACGTGCTGCCACATGCGGTGGTTGTATCACAAGCCTTGTGGTTTGCGGTAGATCTCAACTGAGGGGAATCGCCGACCTGGCATCGAGCAAAATCCGCCGAGGCAGTCTGATGATTCTCTCGTCGGGGCCGCACCCGGCCGTTGGCGGCAAGGCTCCGACCAATTCTGTGATGTCGGGGCCAATCACTGCGAAGTCTCCCCCCTCAATCTCCCAGATGTCGGGGCAACCGTTGGCAGAAGAAGTTTGTTGGCCGTTCGCGTGTGGGTCCGGGCCGATGCGATGGGTGAAGTTGATTTTCATATGTGTGTTTGGGCTTGTCTGGAATCCCAGACATGTTGTCTGGATTTCCAGACAATCGCAAGCGTTTTTGTGTATAGTGTCGGGGGCTCAAAATGGAAGCCCCTCGCAATATTGTCGGCCCGCAGGTGATGCGGATTCGCTCCACCAAAGGAATGTCTCAAAATGATCTGGCCGTAGCATGCCAGCTCGCAGGCTGGGACGTGTCCAGAGGCGTTATCGCTCGCATTGAAGGAGGCGTCCGATGGATTGCCGACTTCGAGTTGATTGAGCTGGCCAAGGCGCTGAAAGTTCCAATTCCAGAGCTTTATCCGCTAGGAACTGAACAGTATTTCAACAAGAAGAGCGAAGGTCACTGAGCCGTTTTTCCAGATTGAAAAGGAAGAGTTTAATATCGACGCTTGAGACACTCGCTTCACTGAACTCCATGTTCTCTAAAATTAAACAGCTCATCTCGAAAATGAGCGCTCCTCCGACCCAGGCTGATCAAGATGCTGCAAACATCGCGGTGTTTTTCAAGGACAACCACCTCTTCGACATCGAAAGAGCTTTCTGGAAGGAAGTTGAGAAAGCCGGGCTGGAACGCCCCATGGGTAACGTTTCCAGCGAAATCCTACAGCTTGGCCTAGCCTTTCCTGTGGCGGATTTTGCCCTGCGTTGGGGATTCTCGGCAGACGCAACAGCAAGGCTTATTGAGGAGGCTTTAAAGGCCACCAAATGGAAACGTAACCCCAAAGCTGCGCCGGGAGCTTCGACGGTCATCATCCCCCTGGTGAAAGCCATCGTAAAATCAAGGCAGCACATGAGTCGCGCCGATTTCGTTCAAGCCCTGTCGAACACCGACCTGAGCCAACTGGATGAAACAACCGGCATCAACGAGGTCCGGGACATCTACTATGGGCAGATCATGCCCCTAGCTCAATCGCTTCGACTCATCTCCAAACACAAAACGGACGACGATTCCTTCAAGCTTCAAGTGTGGCAGATGACCTGCACTTTAAGCTCCTGGTTCGCCAAGGACTTTGACCGTGAAAGATTCCTCTCACCCATTCCAAAGGGCGAGGTCTAGCGGCGGATCGAAGGGTCTTGATCTCTCCAGTTCGTCGAATAGTCAGGCCCAAGCGTTTGACGCTGGAATTGCCAAATCTCTTGCTTGGCATCGACCGCCTGACGGTGATTGGATTCAATCAGATCGGCGAACACCTGGGGGTTTCCCTTTTGAGCCAGATCCACGGCTTGGAGATAGTTCGCCTGATCCACGCCTGGCCTCTGTGCCCTGCCCAGAAAAATATCCATCTGGGCCTCCAAGGCCAGTCGGTTCACGGTGCTATTGTGATCCTTAAAAAGCTCGATGCCCTCGCATCTGGCAGTGTGAGCGGCCAACGCTATCAACCGTTGCTGGCTGTTATCGGTGCCCATGTCCTTGATCATCTGCCGACATGACTCTTCATACTTGAGGGCCTGCGCTTCATCCTCAATATAGCCACCACCGTTTTGTAGGTCCCTACACAGAGTCTTGTGAACTTGCTTCAAGTCTTCCAAGCTAGGTGGCCACGTTCCTTTATTGGTTAACCATTCATAGCTGTCCTGCGCGTTCTCATTTAGACGCTCGGTGAACTTTTCAGCCGTCATCTGCGGGTCGATCAGGCCACGCTCGCGCGTGTTCTCAAAATTACGCAACTCATCGAGTGTCTTCTGGTGATTGGTGATCGTGAACATGGATGTAGAGATATTTTAGTTCGCGTTTCTTCGTTTCCATTCTGCAACAACTTCTTCCAAAGTAGCTTCGCCGTATACATAGTTCAGATGTTGAGCGACTCCGAGAAGACATCTATAGTTTTCTGGATCGTTGTCGTGGACATCAAAAGCGCCCGACCAAAAAAGAGCTAGCAGGGCATCCTTCCTTTCTTTGTAGCCAGTAACTCGCTGGAACAGCCTTTGGTCTTTTCTGAAAGCTTCTCTCCAAGTATCAACATCAGGATAATTTTTGAGCTGTGGTTCATCACCCAAACCAAACTTCTGCCTCAGCTCCTTCTCTTTTTTTTCTCGATTCGCCCACACAGGATCATTCGGCAAATTCAGGATAAATTCTGCCGGATCTTTTTCCCACGTTGGCTCTTTTTTCTTTTCGTCGCTCATAGCACCAAGGTTATGAATCGCTTCGCAAATCTGTTGCACAAAATCTACCGAACTCTCCTTCTCATTTCAGGCACTCCACCAGCATCGAGCGCTTCTAAAAGCTTCTGATAAATTTTTGTCGTACTCGTTTCATTGGGGTCGATTACTTGAGGTTTTTTGAATATCTCATTGAGCCTCACTTCCAGCTGGAGCCAACAACCTAGCGCCCCGGCAGCTAGAAGGATCCATGTGTTCTCCTTGGAAGCAGTAACAGCCATGCCTGTTGCAACAAAACAACCCACGATAAGTAGGGATTGCCTCATAAGATATGCAACAATCCCTGGATCTCCAGCTTCCAAGGCGGAGCGCTGTCGATCTGACAGAATGACGGCTTTGGTCTTAATGTCTGAAGCATCCTCAACGGACTGGTTCCAGCGCATTAGCAGGGCGGGGTTGTCAGGCTTCATCACCCAATCATGAACCGAAAACTCGTCGCCGGAGCTGTTTTGAAAAACTACAGAATACACCTCTCCTGGGGATTTGATCATGTAGTAGACGGACCCACCTAGACCGATCAAAAGAGCCAGCAGCGGTGCAAGCGAGTTAAAACACGCGGACAACAACCACCCTACCAAACAAGCCAACCCTATCCTGTAAAACAGGATGCGGTTGCCGCTCTTGATTTGTAGAGCCGCATCTTCACACACTTTTTGGAGCGCCAAAAGTTGACTGGCCGTCATGGCGTTAACCAGCTTAACCTCCAGGGTTTTATAGCGTTCTCGCGCTTGGTCGGTTGCTATCATTGTCTTGTTCTTGTGTTGTTCTCGCAATGGTCAGGGTAATGTAGAATCTCAGTGCCGAATATTCATCAATGGGTTGCCTTCCGGCGCCGCAGTTGCCTCGCGGGTTCGCCTGTTTCGATCTGCAATCAGAAATGCTGGAGCAATGGAAGGCAGGCTTCTTGTGTCTTCACCAGCGGTTTCCCAAGGCTGAAGTTCCATATCCAAGACCTTCCGAGGAATATAATTTAATTCGGCGTTTGCCTCAGGCTTCAGTCCATAAGCGTGATCTCCAAACAGTTCTTCGTGAGTCAGGAGAACTTTTTTCTCTGGGTAGTGCCCGTCCAAATCCTTTTTGTGCAAATGGTCTTCGACCACATAAACGCCCTCCATGCCTTTGTCGCTGCCGGCACGAGAGAAGAGGTAAAAATCAATGGGATAGAAGATGGGCTTTAGCGCCCATTTTGTCTGGGTGCTTTGGGAAAAGCCACCAGATTGGAGGCTTTGCCCTTTGCTGAGATCTCGCATTTCATCCTGGTCGATTGCCTCGGAAGCCCATTTTCTAGCGGCATGTGCGGTAGGGTTAAGATGAAGAAGCGCCAGATTTGCAGGGCACCCCAGCAGTTCCCTGGCCTCTTTTTCTCCATAAACGGCTTCCATACCGACAATATCCTGGAAGCCGAGCACAACAGCGCAATTCTTCGAACGAGCGCGGAGCAAAAGCGAATGAAGAGTGTTGAGCTTTCCAGCCTCGCGGATCTCATCCAAAAACAACCATGTTTGCTTCTTCTCTGATTCTGCGGGGGTTTGCGAATTGATCAACTGTGAGAGCTTGTCAAAGAAAAGACGGTTAATGATGTCCAGCTCTGACCTGGCGTTGTCGTCATTGCCGAGGACAACGATTTGTTCACCTTCAAGCCAACGCTTGATGCTAATTGACCTGCCCTCCTTTTGTGCCGCGTGCCAAGCGGCGGCAATGAACCGGAACCGATAGAGGTGAGAGTCGAGGGTGGATTTGATGTCGATCCAGGTCTGCTCTTTTTCCATCAGTCCCAGGAGCCATTTGGTGGGAGCGTGTGATTTGAGGATGTTCCTCAACACTTCCTGATCCTCACAAGCCAACAGAATGTGCCGGAAGGTCCATCTGCCTGGCTCCTTGTTCAAAAAGACCTCTATCACTCCGCGCAGAATACTTCGGGCTGTGTTGGTGAAGAATGGTTGTGAGTCTTTCTCTTTGGGAATCAAGAGGTTGGCTAGTTCAGTCGCTTCTTGTGGATACTGAACATCTGCGGCCATATCCCATGCAAAGCTTCGGGCATCGAATGGATTCATGAGAACGATCCTTTCTTCTGGAACTCCCATGCCCAGGAGGACAGAGATCATGTCCTTTTTCGAGTCATAGACCAGCGCTCTGCGCCCTGGGGCTGCACTAGTGCCAATCTGAGGTAGCACAGTCTGCATGAGTCTCCTGAGCAGAACGGTTTTTCCCGATCCAGTGGCCCCCATTACCAGAAAGTGCTCTCTTGCACGGCTCCAAGGCAAAAAATACTCACCCCACAAAAACGGGTAATCAGATGGGTCCCGTTTATCGGGCCTTGCCTGCGGATGTGGATTCATAGCTGAATTGAAATGTCAGTGGTTCGGGCGGAATTAGCCCGTTCAAGGTCTGGCTTTTGTATGGCTGCCACCGTTTGGAGAGAAGAGGCCAGTTCTTTTTGATGACTCGTGCTCATCGACTTCACCAACTGATTCATGTCGATGCCTGCTTCCTGCGTGGTGGTAAAGATCCTCGTTGTTCCTCTCGCCCTTGATGCTTGGACATAAGACAACTCCCTGTCCTGCATTGCTTCATCTGTGAGAATAAAGGTGTTCTGCGTCGTCATGCCCTGACTTTTGTGAGTGGTAACGGCGTAGCCGAGCTTAACCGAGTCATAGTCTTCAAGAGGAACTTGGACCCTACGCCCATTGTCCAAAATGACATGAAGCTGGCTGAGCTGGCTTTCGACCTTGTCGATGGTTCCGATGGAGCCGTTCCGGATTCCTCTTGGCGCTGCGTTTTTGGTGAACAAAATTCGATCCCCTTGGTGAAACACTTCTCCGGCCGCTTTGACTGATTCGTCACCCAGATAACCCTGTTTTTTGCGCACAGCTTGGGCATCTCTATTCAGAATGACGGCGTCTTGATTTGTGCCTGTGAGAATCAAATTCTCCTGGGGCTTCTCAAGTCCGGCCACCTCCCAAGCCTTCAGCAGAACGCTTCGCGCTTGCGACTTGTCGTCAGTGATTGAAACTTGGCCCCTGCTGGCAAAGGCTTCCAAAGCACGGGATGTCACTCCATTTGCCATATCGAGCACGGCCTCCCTGGCCCAAGGTTCCTTTTGACGGATGATCTCAGTCATTCTGACATCACCCAGAAGATCCACGATGGCGGCAAATGGACCTCCGGCATCTACAGGTTGCAACTGCTTGGCGTCGCCGACCAAAACCAGTTTAGCCTTCGCTTTCTCAGCCTCTTTTATCAATCTGCTCATGTGCTTGGTTCCGACCATTCCAGCTTCATCCAGAATGAGAACTGTTTTTTCAGTGAGCAGATTTCTCTCTTTTTCGAGATCAAACAGGGCTTTGGCAATGGTGGAACTCTCAATTCCAGCCTCGGTGTTAAGTCCATCAGCCGCTTTGCCGGAAAGGGCTATTCCGCGCGGTATGAAGCCACTTTCCCTCCATATTTGAGCGGCAACTTTGAGCATGGTGGTTTTGCCTGTGCCTGCCATCCCAGAAACGGCAACGATGCTGCCCTTTCCTCGGGTAATGTGTTCAATCGCCCTTTTCTGCTCGTGTCGAAGGTGCGAATTCTCCTTGATGGCCTGATCCACCACCAGATCCCCAACCTGGTGCAGTGTGCCGTTGCGCGAATTGTCAGCTCTGGAAAGCATGTCTTTTTCCATTTCCAGTATTTCAGGGGTGGTGAAAAAGAGCTGGTCGCCTCTTCTCAAATGAACGGCGTTGTGCTCCAGATAGTCGCGAGTCGCCTTCCGAACATCATCGGCACCGATCCCTTTGCCTTGGGCTTCCTCGGCTACTTTGCGAACAAACTCGCGTTCTGAAAAGAAAGCCTGGTGATTGGTGATGTCTTCCAAAGCCTCTTTGAGTGCGAGAGCTTTCGCAACTTGGGGAGGGTCTCGATGTAGAAACGGCCTATCTTTAACGATGCTTTGAGCCTGCTCAGCGCCCCAGTTCATTTCCTTGCCTTTGGCTTTCCATTCTTCAAACAACTCCTCACGGGCAATGTGCTGTTTGACGTGGCGCGTGTTGAGTGCTGCCATTTCGGAAGCCTTGGAACTTTGGAACCCGGATTGTGCCAAGGCTTCCTCGATTTCTTTTCGCCTAGTGGACCAGTGTTCTGTGAGGTTCTTGTCGATCCCCTTCACCTCGAACCATGAGCGAACACGCTCAATCTCGACGCCAAGTTTCTGCTGGAGCTGGGCGGCCAGCTCGGAGCGATACAAAGCACCAGCAGCCATTTTGTTCTGGTAAAACGGTTTGCTTTCAATGGTCCCGGTCGTGCCGTCATGTCGCACGGCCAGATTCATGAAAAGGGCGTGCGTATGAAGCTGGGGGTCCCCTGCTCTGCTGGTTCCGTGCTCAAAAAGCCCTACAACCAAACTGGCCTTTTCACGGATTGCTCCGGCTTTTCCGCGTCGAGTCCATCCAGCTTCATCTTCGAGATACTGGCAAGCTTTTCGGACTGCCTCCAGTTGGCATTCTCGGATTTTGGCCCCTGCCTCAGATGGCAGAAGTGACCAGAGAACGGAGACCGATTTGGGAGCCGAAAAAGTCAGATCCCATCCTGCTTGTCGGTTTTCCTGGCCAGCATTTTGGACAAGGGGCCGTCCTTTTGCGTCCAAGCCATCAAAGATTTTTGAGAAGACTTCTTTATCAATTTCACCTGAGAAGCCCAAAGCCTTGGCCCCCTCGCCGCACCAGACGCCAGGGGGTTCACCACCTTCCAGGTAGTAGTCTTCACGGGCAAGAGCTGTGTAGTAAGCCCCCTGACCTCCAGACATGGCAGAAACAGACAACATCTTCAGGCCTTCCTTGGTAGGTTGGATGGACGGCGAATTCGGTCATCTACCCACTGGCGAGCTTGCTCGGCCGTCAGTGGATGATTGTTACTGGCAGCCACCAGGAGTGCCTCAACAGCCAGGGCAAAATCCGAGCGGAAAACTTGGAACTCAGCGCGGAGCTGCTGAACCTCCTGATTGATGATTTCGTGCTCGTCTATCTTGGTCAAGACCAGCTCGCGGGCATACTCTCCAGAAGACAACCCTTCGGCTGATGCAAGCGCAGTCAAGCGTCGTTGCTTGTCATCGCTGAGTCGAAAAGCGATGGGAGTTGTTCGGTCTGTCTTGGGAGTTTTTGCCATAATTCTCCGTTTACATAAACACCGTTCTAAATTCAAGGGTTTAGCCTCAAACGTAAACAAGATGTTAACACGTTGGACACTGAAAATAAAGGGTTTTGTGAGTCTTTGTTTACATCGAAGGTGCATCGGGTGTGAGTTGTAGCTTGGGGGGCGTCGCCGTGCTGTAGTCGTCGGGATCTGGCGGCTGTGATGCGAGGCCGTTCGGGGGCCGAGCGGGCAGACCTGGGGTTGGGTTGTTGGTGCTCTGAGCTGGTCGTCTGGGTGGGTGCAGGCTGATGGGGTGGCGGTGGCCTGGCTTGAGGTTCTGAGCTGGTGGAGCTCGTTCGGTGCTTGGTGGCTGTGGGTTGTGTGAGTGCTTGTGGTCGAGGGCTGTCTGGGGTGGTTG
>Ga0075012_10006852_pt1 | contig 10273 bp, 7 predicted proteins | sample All_14_2_FD_71474 | JGI IMG/M metagenome (GOLD analysis project Ga0075012, IMG submission 71474) | Freshwater microbial communities in response to fracking from Pennsylvania, USA - Allegheny Zone_MetaG_DW_15 | ecosystem: Environmental > Aquatic > Deep subsurface > Groundwater > Drilled... | reverse complement strand
GGTTAGCGCCCGACACAGCACCGGGCGGAGGGACAGGCGGATACGAGCCGGAAACGGCCGCACCAGGCCGATAAGGCGGATAGCTGCCGGACACCGCCCCCAGCGATTGCGCAAAGCCAAGAGCCTGCCCGCCTACGTCGCGCCCGGAATTAGTCTGGCTCCAGTTTGCCGCTGTCACCACTTTCTCAGTGGCGCGCAACTGACTCGCCTCTTCTTCCCGTCCCAGTTTGACCAGCAAATCCGCGAAGGAACTCAAGACCTTCACAACATCCGGGTGTTTGGCGCCGAGCGTGCCCGTCTTAATTGCCAGGGCGCGCTTGTAGTGCTTCTCGGCCTCATCGAAATAACTGAGCATGTGGTAAATCATCGCCACGTTGTAAGCCATAGAACCCACGTCATTGTGGCTGGTCCCCAGAGCTGCCTCGTAGATTTGCAGCCCCCGAGCGCCGTAGTGAAGCGCCTCTTCTAGCCGCCCTTGAAACCAGAGACACTCGGTCAACTTCTCTAAGCTATAAGCGAGCCGGGCATCGCGAGTGCCAAAAGACTCAGCCTCTTCGACCGCAAGCATCCAGGTCGCTTCGGCATAATCGTACTTGGCGGCGCGCTGAGCTCGCTCCGCCGTCTGAATGTGCTCATTCCACTCACTGACCTTTTCCGGGTCCATAGTCGTCTCGTCCGCCATTCGACTAATTTCGTGCCGCCGACCGCGTAATTTAACATTATCGTGAAGGTTTTGCCTTTACCAATATACAAACAATGCTCAAATGCGCCAACTCCGGACCTTTAGAGTCCCATGAACAGCTGCCGATAATGAATATCGGTCGCTTCACGCGCAGGGCGGCGGGTATAGTTCAATTAGCTAACTGGTATAGAAGAATGGTTGCTAAGACCGTCTACGAAACACACTGGAAACCGTCAATAGGCTCGCTCCTGGTCCTCGCAGCGGCCGTGCCGGTAATCATGTATGCGCCGTACAAACTCCAGTTGCCTATTTTTATCAACCCGCTCCTCGCAATCGCGCTCCAATTAGTCTTCCTGGCGGGCGCAGTCATGTTTTTCTACATGGGTACCGGCCGGCAGCGCCAACTTCAGATAATCGGCGTTCAGATCTGCTGCTATTCGGCTTTCGGCGTCCTCAGCAATATTTTCCACCAGGCTACATATCTGGTTTCATCAAAAATATTGGCGTCCGATTTCCTCGTCGTTGGCTTGATTAACGTATTCGCGATCGCCCTGACGCTGTCCTTTTATCGCATTAAACGGTCTAAAATCGAGGTTTCCGAAGAATCACTAGCGGATTCCGGACCGAAGCTCAGCACCCTGCGGTCCATCACTCCGCTCGTAATCGCGACGCCGGTCGTCATCTTTGCCGTTCTCATGATCAACTCACGTTACTTGCCTAATGGAGCGACATTTCCACTGTGGATTCCATTTTTCATTGCCGCGCAAATTGTTTTAAACATAGGTGGCGGTTTTTACATGTTCAAAACCCGGCCCCGAGCGGAAAAGTGGAAATTGGCTTTTTCGGTCATGGCGCTAGCGGGTCTGTATGGCACCATCGGTAATATCAGTAATCACATCTCAATGTGGCGTCCGGGCTCGCGTCTGATGATGAGCAGCAATGAGTTTGTCCTCTGGAATGTCGGCGCAATCGTCACCGTTCTGGTTTTCGTCAAGTGGATTGACTACATCGCGCGCGAGCAAGAGAAGCATAGTCTGAGACTGCCAAAATCAATAACGGAACCCGCGATCGAAATCGCAACGCCGGCCGCAACCAACATAGCGACACCCGACTCGATGTCGTCGAGACCGGAAAGCAACAATGCTTCCGACAACAGCACTTCGACGAACACCACAACGGAAGCCAGCTCCACCTCAGGTACGAGAAGTGAAGCCGGTTCCGCGAAACAAACTGTGGAGAAAAAGGATTCCGATGGCGCGACAGTTAAGTCGCATGAGGAGAAAGAAAAAGTTTCAAACAAAGAGCAGGTTTAAACCGCCAAGCTCTACTATTAGTGCTTCTTCTTTGTTGTTTTAGTCGTTTTCTTAGTTTCGACCTTGGTCTCTTCTGCAGGCTCCTCGTCACTCGCATCTTCGGTCTTCTCTACCGATTCTTCGGTGGTCTCCGTGGTGGTCTCTGCGTCGGTTTCGGCACTGGTGTCCGTTGCCGCAGGCGTTTCAGTTGCAGGAGTCTCCGGAGCCCCACCGCCGCATGCAGAAAGCAGGAAGGCGCAAAGTGCCATGGTCGTAGCGATCTGTTTTTTAGTAATCATGTTCAGGTCCTTTCCAAATATTTCGAAGTAAACGACACCAGCACTCGAATATGCTCGGTGCGCCAGATACCCTTTCGGATTTTCCGGCGCACCTTGCTGGTGTTTTCGATAAAAACCTTAGCTTTAGGGAGACTCTCGGCTTTGCCTAGCAACTGACAGTTCGGCGAGAAGGAGACGAACAGAACACCTCGAGTTCTCCCTGACTTATTATCTTCAATTAGACCTTACAAAATGCTTTCGTAAGGCTAGTTGCCATTCGGCGAAAATTCCACTGTGATCGAAGTCCCCGAAACACCCAACCCATCAGCAATCGAGATGCGGGCATTATGCGCATTGGCAACTTCTTTTACTATTGACAAACCCAAACCGCTGCCCTCACCTTTCGTGCCCACGACTCGGTAGAAGCGCTCGAAGACCTTATCGCGCTCTTCTTCCGGTATACCGTTGCCTGAATCGAGAACAGACAGAACGACGCCCGAATCCGCGCGCACCTTCACCTGAACGGAGCCTCCAGCAGGAGTATATGCGATTGCGTTCTCCACAAGGTTGGTGACCAGATGGCGCAAACCTGTCGGCTCACCATATATGATGGCAGGTTCCGAACACGATTCATATACGAGTTCGAGGTCTTTCCGCACGGCCTGCTCGATGAGCTCCGCCGTCACATCGGAAACCACGAAATTCATGTCGATTTGAGTATGAACCGGCGATTTTGCCTGCTCATTTCCATCAGCTCGTGCTAGCGCCAGCAACTGAGTAACCATGCGGGTTGCCCGGTCCAGACCCTGATCGACTTCACGAATAATATGCTTCATGTCTTTTGGATCGGACATTTCCGTTCCAATACTCGAATAGGTTTTCAAACCGGCAAGTGGCGTCCGGAGCTGGTGTGCGGCATTTGCAATAAACCGTTGATGCGCCTTAATTTCTTCACGCAAACGGCTCAAAAGTTTGTTTATCGCATTTACGAGAGGCAAGACTTCTTCTGGAACACCATCGTCTGATAGTGAACTCAAGTCTGACGTAGTGCGGCTTCCGAGCTGCCGTTGAAGCAGTCGCAACGGCGTCAGAATTTTGGCGACACCATACCAGACAGCGCAAAGCCCCATTGCGATGACGAGAAACTGCGGACCGGCGATGCTCAGCAGCATGTTATCCATGAAGCGTTTTCGCACATTGGTGGTTTCCGCTACTTGCACGATTACACTGACGCCGTCGACGTCAGTTTCGATTTCAGCGATAACAATATCCAGTCCGCCAATCGAAGACGTCCGTAGAGAGGGCGTCTCCAGCTCGTGATGTTCTAGCGGTTCGGGAAGAACGGCGTCGCCTGAAATTCTCACGCCTTTGTCCGACAGAACTCGATAGTAAATTTTGTCAGACTCCGCACGCTTGAGAATGGCTTGCGCAGCCGGTGGAAGGTCGATAGATATAGCACCGTCCGGTTGCCGCTTGAGGCGTGCCACCACCGAGTCGGCAGAGTTGATCAAGTCGCGGTTGAACGACTCCTGCGCAAACGACGAGACCAGGTAATAACTGACAATCGCACTGCAAATCCACAGACCGAACAAAAACGGCATGAACAGCGTCAATAGCTGTTTCCGAATCGATGCTCTCATGCGCTCTGCTCTAATTTATATCCAAAACCTCTAACGGTGCTTATGAGAACACCTGTCGGTTCGAGCTTCTTGCGCAGTCTATGCACGAGAATTTCAACGGCGTTCTCGCTTGACTCTTCCACCCAGTCCGACAACTGTTCCATCAACTGACGCTTGCTGACGACCTGACCGCCTTTGGCCATGAGCATCTTCAAAATCACCGTTTCTTTGGGAGTCAAATCAAGTTGCTTGTCTTTTAGCAAAATACGACCGCTGTTTGTGTTTAAAACCAACTCGCCCATTTCGATATCGAGCTTGTTGCTCCAGTGACTCTTTCGCAGCGCCGCACGCATGCGAGCTTCGAGTTCGCGAATATCAAAAGGTTTCACGAGATAATCATTGGCGCCAATGTCCAGACCGTGAATTCGATCGTCAACGCCGTCGCGCGCGGTTATGATAATCACGGGCATATTTTGTCCCTTGGAGCGCAGGTCGGCCAGCACCTTAGTGCCGTCCATACCCGGCAAGCCCAGATCCAGTAAGACCAGATCGTAAGGCACGGTCATAAGCGCCGCTTGCGCGTCCACACCGTTTTGCACGCTGTCGACCGCATACCCTTTATGCTTCAAAGCGAGCAGCAGTGCTGACAACAAGTACTCGTCATCTTCTACAAGTAAAACACGCATAGTCCGTACTCACGCAATCCCTGACTTAAGGTTATATGTTTTATTCTTTCCAATCACTTTCGATTTTATAAAAATGCTACCATCTTCGACACTAGCGAGGATCACAGCTCTGTCCGATTCACAAGAAGACTTCACGAACGCCGTTGCGCTTTACGAAAGCGCGATGAGAACCAGAGACGCACTCGAATTTGAACGCGCCATCGATTTGTTCGAGCAAGCGAATAAACTCTTCGGAGCGATCGATACAGGAATACCGCTGCTTATCGCATTCACGTATGACATGGCGCTCGCTTACGACCTGGCGGGGAACACTAAACGCGCGCTTGTTTTATTCAAAAAAACCGCAGCAATGTATCATCACTTCTGCACTGATTACCCTGACGATCCCGCAGTGGAGGGATTCTCCGGATTGCTCTGGGGAGTCAACGACTATCTTTCGCTATGGGAAACTGCAAACGTTAACGACGAACATTACCTGGACTTCATCACAAAACGCAGATGGAGTGCCGCAAAAATGCCGCTGAAGATCACCGTCGACAAAAGCGATAGCACCGGCTTTGATACCACGCTGAGCGAGATTATTCTGGATGGGTTTAAAGCCTGGACAGAGGGCGCAAACTGCCTGCAGTGGGTCGAGGGAACAACCACCGACGAAGCAGACATTTTTGTGACGCGTGTTTCGGACGGCTTAGGCAGTGCCGGCGGTCACACGGCATTCGAAGACGCAGTCGACGACACAGGCGAACCACAGCTTCAATCCGCCACCATCCGAATCTCAATGCACAGTCCCGACTCGACACACTACGACGATGCTCAATTACGAGCGCTGCGAGCGCTTGCCATTCACGAGGCAGGCCACGCCTTCGGTCTCGACGGACACTCACCGCATGCGACGGACCTAATGTACTGGAAATCACCGCTTTTAAATTTATCGAAGCGAGATCTGAATACGTTCAGACTCCTGTATCCATGCTAATTGTTGCTATCTGCAGAATCGCATCCTAAAGTCCGGTAATCACTCCAGCATTTTTTCCAAACGACAATGAGCCGGCCTTGAGCCCATTATTAATTCGGATATCGGAATTTCCGATGCTCAGAGATCCACCTTTTTTGACCTTAAATCCGCTTCCGGTGATAGTATCATCGCCGACACCATTTTCGTATACAACAAGATTTTTTATACTGCTTGCGGGAACTACAGTACTGGATGTCTGACCAAGGCTGATATTGACTGGTGCCGCGTCCGTAACAGGTGACTTTCCAAAGATCCTGGCGTCAGGATTCAATATCAACTTAGCCTTCTCGCCGTCATGAGCCACCGTCACCTGAGCATCAGCCTCGAGTATACCGATTGAGAGAGTGCCGCCGTTGCCGAAGATGTTAGCGTCTCCATTCAGAACGTACGCCTCAGCCACATTCAAACTACCGTTGGCCTCAGCGCCCAGGTGCGTGGCCGCATTGGCGCGCAGAGTAGTCTTTGTCTTGTCGCCGTTCTTTTGGTAGAAGACGGCGCCAGTCGTAGATCGCAAATCGACCGTGTCCACGTCCGTCGTCACAAATGGATTGAGCAATGTTCCAATCGAACCCTCCGCATCAATCGAAACTCTTTCGATGTTGGAGAAAGCGCCAAACAAAGTGTCTGTAGAGTGCGCTCGAAGGCTGAATTCCTGGATAACCTGAGTAAATGAGGAGAAACTCAAAGAATTCAACTTGAGCACGTCGAAGTTGTAACTCGGAGAGTAACCGAGATTGAGAGCGTCAACCGGCCGCGTGGATGCTCTCAGTGAGTAGCTGGTCCCGGCGCTTCCTCCCACCGTCAAAGGGTTAGAACCGGCTGTCACTTCGATGAAAGTCTCCATGGACTGCGTCGTGATTGAATCCAGCGAGCTTCCGAACTTCACATATCCAGTGCGAGTTCCGATCATTCCGCCTGCCGTCAGCGAGGCGATAGGAACCTCTATCGGAGTGGCGCCCGGAGCAAAGGTGATATTGGAGTCAGCGAAAAACTCGAGTGTGGAATCGGCGGCTATAGCTCCAGTAACATTAATATTCGTAGCAATGACATCGATCGATTCGCCAACGAAATTGCCTATATTTGCGACGGCGTTTTTGGTAAATTTGGTCGCATTAACGAGCCTGGCACCTGCTGGATCGAGCGACCCATCTGCGAAATAGCGAATATCCAGCTTCTTGTCGCTTGATACAGGTTGGGCAGTTATTATGGTCAAGCCACCGCCAACGCCACCATTTGTATCAACGACGCTCGTGCCCATGGTGAGAGCTTGTTCTCCACCCGCCACCACGGTAACGAAACCACCCGACCCTCCTTGCCGACCGCCGGCAAGGATTTGAACGATATCAACGGAGTCGTCACCAAGATCTACACTTCCACTGTTGTCATTCTTACCGGCAAATGCATAGAACGAAATATTGCCGGCATTTTCAGCGCCACCGCCTGCGACACTACGGCTCGTCACAACATTGGCGCCCTCAAAGACAATACTTCCGCCAGTCTTTGACGCCTTCCCGGACAAAATCACCTCGCCACTTGTATCGGAAACAGGCGGTAACGTCGGCGAGTTAGAACCTGTAACCGGCTCGATATCAGCGCCGGCTATCAAGGTAATATCGAATCCGCGTGTGTCATTGCGAGCGGCAATATTGGCACCATTTGCAACCGTTATATTTCCGGCAGCAATAATTACGAGAGCCTCATCGGCTGCCACGTTAGCGGTTATGTTAATGTCACCGAGCGAATTGTAATAAGTAGGGTCGCCCGTCAGACAAATATTCCCCAGGTTTAGAACATCGGTACTGGCAAAAACGTGCGCAGCTTTGCCGGTCTCATTCAACACACCAGTCAAATCTCCGACGTTCACCTCAACAAGACCGTCGCCGGCGTTCAAATTAAGCTCTCGACTCAATAGATCGCCACCGACTACGGTGCTGTTAGCGCTGCCGACGTAGTCAGCCGCGCGAACGTTGATGGCTCCCCTGGCAGCACTTATCGTTCCCCGGGAATTCACAACAGACATCTGAACCGCCGGGTCAGCGTCGAGATTCACGTTTGCGGAAACTGACTGCAACAAGCCACGGTTTACTATGGACGGACTTTCCACCTTCAAATCGGACATGCTGGAGATCTTTCCGCTATTACGGACTTCGCCTCCGGCGCTGAGCGTAAGCCCTTCCTGCGAAACTATGACGCCATCGTTCGTCAAATTGCCAGCGGCATCGAGCGTCAAGTTCGTAGTAGAACTGATGGTCGCGCCGCGATAGTTATTGATATCGTCAGCGCGGATAGCACCATCATTGCGCAAGTTAGATGAAAACGTTTCCACGCTTCCAAAATTATTCAGGTCACCAGTAAGCCTGAAATCCGAGCCCTTGCCGAAGTCACCATAGGCGGTGACTCCGGAAGCAACCGTAAGCGCTGATGCTCTCATCACGGCATTGCCGTCAGTGAGCGCGGCGAGATCGACGCTACCGCCAATCGCCGCACCATTTTTGCCCAGATCGAGCGACTGATTTCCGCCGCTTAAAACTTGTTTCACCGCGACGTATTCGGCAGCCGTTACCTGGGTTCCGGCGGCGACTGTTTTGGTTTCATTTCCAATTTTGATGGTAATCGAGTCGACGTCCTGGTTGAAAAGATTACGTCCAAGAACGATATTTCGCTCCGATGAGGTAAGGTCAAGGTTAACGCCGTTTTCTAAACGGACGACACTGTTGTTGAGAGACTGCAGCGACTGATGCCGAACGCGAGGTGTTTCAAGAAAACGATCCCTCTTTCGACTTTGAACGATTGAGACTGTGCCCGCAACGTCAGGAACGTTCGTATTGAAACTCGGCACCGCGATTGCAGAATGTTGCAGGCCGGGGTTTCTCATACCGTCATTTTGACGGATCTCCCTGAACATCTGTCGCGCGACGTGCTTATCGAGGTCCGGATTAAGGTCGTGAAACTCACGAAAGTTCAGCCGCTCGTCAGAGCCGGCCCACGCGGGACAGCCACTGGAAACAACCGGCAAAGCCAAAGACGCAAGGCCGAGCACAAAAGCCCGACGGGTATTAATCTTCATCTGTACGCTCCCATCTCGATGAAAAGATCATACAGCCAGGGGCTGTATCGAACATTTGGAGATGTTTAACAGACTTCGGCGGCGCTTGCTTGAGGCATCAACTAATCGGGGCGTTAAAACTATCAGCGCGCTTCGAATTTGTAGCCTTGCCCGGTCACAGTTACTATTGACTCTTCATGACCATCTACCGACAGCTTTTTGCGCAATACCATAACACGCTGCCGGACCGCCTTTTCAGCGAACTCGGCATCTGACTGAAAAATCTTGTCGACAATCGAAGCAGGCGAAAAGACTTTGCCCGGGTTTTGCATGAAGAGCTTGAGAAGGGCAAACTCGCCGGCAGTCAATGCTAGCGGCGCACCGGATATGGTGACCTGGCAAGTAGCAAGATCCAATTGAAGACTGCCGGACTTCACCACCTTCTCATCTTCAACAGGCGGTCTTCGCAGAAGCGCAGTTACACGAGCAATGAGTTCGTCAACGGCAAATGGTTTGCAGATATAGTCATCGGCGCCAACATCAAGCGCCTGCACCTTCTTCACGACGTCGGTTTGACCGGTAAGAAAAAGAATCGGAATCTTTCCACCTTTGCCCCGATACTGCTCAGTTACCGTAAAGCCAGGCATTCCCGGCAATCCCCAATCGATGATCGCCATGTCGTAGTGATAATGAAGCAACTGATCGAGCGCATCGGGTCCTGTTGAAACCAGGTCGACGACGTGGTTATGCTCGGACAATACGTCCTCGACGACAGAGGCAATCATCTCATCATCTTCGACTAGTAAAATGCGTCCCATGCGAGCGTTTCATTGCAGAAGGAAACCACGTAAAGAATACCACGCTAGGGCGTGGGCAAAACTTTTGTCAGATACATCCGCTCAGGTGGGGGACGTGGGGATTGTGAAACAGAAACAACTTCCCTTCCCTTCCTCGCTCTCGACCCAAATCTTTCCGCCATGCTTCTCGACAAAGGCTTTACAGATAGCCAAACCTAAACCGAAACCTTGAGTCTTTATCGACTTATGCTGCTCCAACTGCTGATAGCGCTCGAAGATCAGATACTGCGATTCTTTCGGGACGCCCGGACCGGAATCCACCACCCGAAATTTGGCGTTTAGACCCTCAATGCCGGCAAGCACTTTCACCGTAGAATTTTCCGGTGAATACTTAACGGCGTTCGAGATAAGGTTAATGAGCACCTGCGCGACCCGGTCTTCGTCTGCGACAATAACATCGTTCGTAAAATCGCTTTCGATGGAAACGGACGCCTTCTGTTTTGCACCATTGGCGGTGATTAGCGCCTTGTTGATTATGGCACCTACCGTGGTTTCCGCAGGAATGATTTCAATCGTGCCGCTATCTACCTTTTCGGAGTCAAGCAAGTTCTTGACCAGCGAGATCAAATAATCGATCGATGTAACGGCCGTGTTGACGTTCTTCTCGCCGCGCGCATTCATCTCACCGTACGAGCCACGCAGCACCATATCCAATACCAGACGAATCGCCGTAAGGGGCTGCCGAATATCATGACTCACCATTGCGACCAGGTCGCGCCGCAACTGTTCTAATCGATGCCGCTCGGTAACATCCTGCACGTTCACGAAATAACGTTCCTCACCATGCATCATCAACTT
>Ga0075012_10006851_pt1 | contig 10273 bp, 7 predicted proteins | sample All_14_2_FD_71474 | JGI IMG/M metagenome (GOLD analysis project Ga0075012, IMG submission 71474) | Freshwater microbial communities in response to fracking from Pennsylvania, USA - Allegheny Zone_MetaG_DW_15 | ecosystem: Environmental > Aquatic > Deep subsurface > Groundwater > Drilled... | reverse complement strand
GCCGTAGTCCATGATCTTGCACACCGGTGGTTTGGCGTCTGGGGCTACTTCGACAAGGTCGAGATCGGCGTCGACGGCGACGCGGAGAGCATCTTCGATGCGGACAATGCCTACCTGCTCGCCGTTGGGGCCGATGAGGCGAACCTCGGGTACGCGGATGCGCTCGTTGATGCGGGTCTCAGTGCTGATGGGGCCTCCTACGTTGTCTGCTCGTGCCACGACCGTTTGGAGCGCCGGGTCAGCAGGGAGGGACCACACCATCAGCATTCCGCTCCGAAGAGCAGAACGGCCCCGCATATAGCAGGGCCCGATGCCGACCGATCACGGCTTTCACCGCCTGCGCATGCGCAGAACAGGGCATCCGCAGATGCCTGTGACCGGACCGCTGGACCGGTATGGTCAGCGGTGGGAGCGGGACTCCACTTACTGTCCCTGGCGTTCGCCGGGACGGTCGATCGTGCCAGTCTAACAGGCATGACCGATGATCAGAAAACTCCGCCCGGCGCAGACCCGCAGGTAAGGGAGCTCGCCGAGATTCCCGCCGTCGAGGTGATCACCCGCTCGGCCGTCATGCTGATGAGTGCGGCCGCGGAGAAGATCGGTCTGGGCGCCGAGGACCCCGAGGACAGCCCGCACCGCGATCTGGACGAAGCCCGCCGGCTCATCACGGCCCTCGCCGGTTTGGTTACCGCATCGGCCGAGTACCTGGGCTTGCACGCGGGGCCGTTACGCGACGGATTGAAGAGCCTGCAGTTGGCGTTCCGGGAGGCCAGCGCGGCTCCCGAGGAACCCGGTCACGGCCCCGGGGAGAAGTACACCGGCCCGGTCTGGTGACCCCGGGCCGACACCCGGGTCCGCAGAAGCGCCCAAGTCGGCCGCTGAGGGCATATTCTCGCGCCCTATGACGGCCAGCACAGTCCCGCATCCGTCGGTCCCGGGTTCATCCAGGCCCCGACGACCGTCGGGATTCTCGTGGGTGCCCACCGCGGCGGGCTGGATCGTCGGGGTCATCGCCACGCTGTCGCTGGTGGCGAGCATTTCGCCGCTGGTCCGCACGGCCATCCGGGTGCCGCGCGAGTTCGTCAACGACTACATCTTCAACTTCCCCGACACCAGTTTCGCCTGGGCGACGGTCCTGGCGCTGCTGGCAGCCGCGCTGGCCGCCCGCAAGAGCATCGCCTGGTGGATCCTGGTGTTGTACATGGTCGCCGCGGTCGGGGTGAACATCGCCGACCTGATCGCCGGCGACGAATCGGTGCTGGAGGAGTTCGGCGAGGTCATCGGCCTGGGGTTCCACCTGGCCGCCATCGGGTTCCTGGTGCTGGCCCGTCACGAATTCTGGGCCAAGGTCCGCCGCGGCGCGCTGTTCAAGGCGATCGGCACCCTGCTGGCGGGGATGGCTCTGGGTATCGGCATCGGCTGGGCTCTGCTGGAGCTGTTCCCCGGCACGCTGCAGCGTGACTATCGCCTCGGCTACGCCGCCAACCGCGTGGCGGCGTTTGCCGGTGTCGATGCCACGGTGTTCGACGGGCAACACCCCGGGGTCCTGATCAACGCCCTGCTCGGTCTGTTCGGCGCGCTGGCGCTGGTGGTCGCCGCGATCGTGCTGTTCCGGTCCCAGCGGGCGACCAACGCGCTGACCGGACAGGACGAGTCCGCGATCCGCGGGCTGTTGGAGCTGTTCGGCAAGAACGACTCGCTGGGCTATTTCGCCACCCGCCGGGACAAGTCGGTGGTGTTCGCGCCCAACGGCCGCGCCGCCATCACCTACCGCGTCGAGGTCGGTGTCTGTCTGGCCAGCGGTGACCCGGTCGGCGACCCGCGCTCCTGGCCGGCCGTCATCGACGCCTGGCTCAAATTGTGCAAGTCCTACGGCTGGGCACCCGGCGTGATGGGCGCCAGCGCTGCGGCCGCACAGGCCTTTCGGGATGCCGGCCTCAACGCGATCGAACTGGGTGACGAGGCCATCCTGCACCCCGACCGTTTCAAGTTGTCCGGCCCGGACATGAAACCGGTACGCCAGGCCGTCACCCGCGCCCGCCGCGCGGGCCTGACGGTCCGCATCCGCAGGCACCGTGAACTGACCGCCGATGCGATGGCCATGGTCGTCGGCCGCGCCGATGCCTGGCGCGACACCGAAACCGAACGCGGCTTCTCGATGGCGCTGGGGCGCTTGGGCGATCCCGCCGACGGTGACTGTCTACTGGTGGAGGCCGTGCAAGCCGGACCCGACGGCTCCGATGATCAAGTGGTGGCGCTGCTGTCGCTGGTCCCCTGGGGCGCCAACGGGGTGTCGCTGGATGTGATGCGCCGCTCGCCGCAGTCCCCCAACGGCACCATCGAGCTGATGGTCAGCGAAATCTGCCTTCAGGCCGAAGATCTCGGCATCACCCGGATCTCACTGAACTTCGCGATGTTCCGCTCGGCGTTCGAGCAGGGCGCCCAACTGGGTGCGGGCCCGATCGCCCGGCTGTGGCGCGGCCTGCTGGTCTTCTTCTCCCGCTGGTGGCAGCTGGAGACGTTGTACCGGTCCAACATGAAGTACCAGCCGGAATGGGTTCCGCGGTTCGCGTGCTACGAAGACGCCCGCGAGGTGCCCCGCGTCGGGGTGGCCTCGGTGATCGCCGAGGGTTTCCTGGTGTTGCCGTTCTCGCGCCGCAAGGAGCACACCGGCGAGCATGTGGCCGCGCCGAAGAACCTGGTCGACAGTGGGCTGTTGCACCGGGACGGCAGCGCGCCGGATATCGGTGCGCTACAAGAGGATCTGCCCGCCGACGAGCACAACCGCCTACCCGAGCAAGTGCGGGTCAGGATGGCGAAGCTGAAGTCGCTCCAGGACAGCGGCGTCGATGCCTACCCGGTCGGCGAAGCGCCCAGCCATACCGTGGCGCAGGCACTGGGCGCCCCCGTCGCCGATGTCACCGTCACCGTGGCGGGACGGATCCTGCGGTTGCGCGACTACGGCGGGGTGCTGTTCGCCGTGTTGCGCGACTGGTCCGGCGATGTGCAACTGCTGCTGGACAATTCGCGCCTCACCCAGGGCACCAATGCCGACTTCACCGGCTCGATCGACCTCGGCGACCTGGTCGAGGTCACCGGCACCATGGGTTCCAGCCGCAACGGCACACCGTCGTTGCTCGTCACCCGGTGGCGGCTGATCGGCAAGTGCCTGCGCCCGCTGCCCGACAAGTGGAAGGGACTGACCGATCCGGAGGCCCGGGTGCGTACCCGGTATGTCGACCTTGCCATCAACACCGAGGCCCGCGATCTCATCACCGCCCGCAGCCGCATCCTGCATTCCATCCGGGAGACGCTGGTGGGCAAGGGGTTCTTGGAGGTCGAGACGCCGATCCTGCAGCAGATCCACGGGGGCGCCAACGCCCGCCCGTTCACGACCCACATCAACGCCTACGACCTCGACCTGTACCTGCGGATCGCTCCCGAGCTGTATCTGAAGCGGTTGTGCGTCGGCGGTGTGGAGCGCGTGTTCGAGCTGGGCCGCGCGTTCCGCAACGAGGGCGTGGACTTCAGCCACAACCCGGAATTCACGCTGCTGGAGGCGTATCAGGCGCACGCCGATTACAACGTGTGGATGCACGGGTGCCGGGAGTTGATCCAGAACGCCGCCGAGGCCGCCAACGGTGCGCAGGTGGTGATGCGGCCCGGACCCGACGGGGACCTGATCGCGGTGGACATCTCCGGGGAGTGGCCGGTGAAGACGGTGCACGGCGCGGTGTCCGAGGCGCTCGGCGAGCAGATCGGTCCGCAGACCGGGCTGGACCGGCTGCGCAGCCTGTGCGACGGCGCCGGGGTCCCGTACCTGACGCACTGGGACGCCGGCGCGGTGGTACTCGAACTCTATGAGCGTCTCGTCGAGGGACAGACTGAGCACCCGACCTTCTACAAGGACTTCCCCACCACGGTATCCCCGCTGACCCGACCGCACCGCAGCATCGACGGTGTCGCCGAACGCTGGGATCTGGTGGCCTGGGGTGTCGAACTGGGGACCGCGTACAGCGAGCTCACCGACCCGGTGGAACAGCGCAAGCGGCTGCAGGAGCAGTCGCTGCTGGCCGCCGGTGGCGACCCGGAGGCGATGGAACTCGACGAGGATTTCCTACAGGCCCTCGAGTACGCGATGCCCCCGACGGGCGGTCTCGGTGTCGGCGTCGACCGCGTCGTCATGCTCATCACGGGCCGCAGCATCCGGGAGACCCTGCCCTTCCCGTTGGCCAAACCCCGCTAGCCGCGGTCACAGCTCTCTTCCAGGAAGCACCGTCACGATGATCTCGTGACACTGATGTCCGGGCTTTTGCAGCACCATGATTCGCTGACCCATGGTTGGATGCCGGTGACCGCCCAGGTGGTCACCGGCCTGGTTCTGGTGGCGGCCCTGCGGCGACGCCGGCGCCTGATTGCCGCCGGCGCCTTCGGGGTGGCGGCCGCCGCCGCCGCGCACTGGTACATCGCCAGCCAGGGGCTGGCCGGGGATCCCGCGCCGCAGGCGTTGTGGATCTGGATCGCACTGACCGGGTTCACCGCCGCGGCGCTGGTGACCCGCTGTCGGCACCGCCGTTGGTGGCGACGGGCCGCCGCGCTCGCGGCCGTTCCGCTGTGCGTGCTGTGCACGGCACTGGCCGTCAACCAGTGGACCGGCTACTTCCCCACCGTGGCGACAGCCTGGGGACAGCTGACCGCCGGTCCGCTGCCCGATCAGACCGATATGGCGACCGTCGCCGCGTTCCAGGTGCGGCATGCGGTGCCGCACAACGGTTCCCTGGTTCCGGTGGATACCGGGGACGCCGGGTCCGGATTCAAACACCGCGGCGAGTTCGTCTATCTGCCGCCGGCCTGGTTCGCCGCCGATCCCCCGCCACGACTGCCGACACTGATGATGATCGGCGGCGAACTGAACACGCCGCAGGACTGGGCGCGGGCAGGCAACGCCGTGCAGACGGTGGATACCTTCGCCGCGGCGCACGGCGGCGAGGCGCCGGTGCTGGTGTTCGTCGACGTCGGCGGGACGTTCAACAACGACACCGAATGCGTGAACGGCCGTCGCGGTAAGGTCGCCGATCATCTCACCAAAGACGTTGTTCCGGCTATGGTCTCGAAGTTCGGCGTGAGCTCGGACCCGGCGAACTGGGGTGTCGTCGGATGGTCGATGGGCGGCACCTGCGCCGTCGACCTGACCGTCATGCACCCAGAGACCTTCTCGGTGTTCGAGGACATCGCCGGTGACCTGAGCCCGAATTCCGGGTCGAAGGCCCAGACGATCGATCGCCTGTTCGGCGGTGACGCAGCCGCCTATGAATCCTTCGATCCCACCACGGTCATCACCCGGCACGGCCCGTACACCGGGGTGTCAGGTTGGTTCGCGGTCAATGGGGCGGGTGCCTCGCCACCACCGCAGACCGCCGCTGCCGCCCAGGCGCTGTGCGGTTTGGGGGCATCCCATGGCATCGACTGCGCGGTGATCACCCGACCTGGCCGGCATGACTGGCCCTTCGCGGCAAACGCTTTCGCCGAGGCACTGCCCTGGCTTGCCGGCGAAATCCAGACACCGGGCGTCCCCAGGACAGCACTGCAGCAGCCGGCGAAGGGACCCACCGCGGTCGATGTCGCCGAGCGGCGGCCCGGTCAGTAGTCGGACTCGGCGGCAAGGATCTCCGCCAGGTACGCGTCGGCAGCCGGAACCGCCAGCCGGGAGCGTACGAAGGCGCGCAGCCGATCCCGGGTCTCCCGGTCGTCGCCGGCCGTTCCCCCCTGACCGATGGTCACCACGGTTTCGGCCCAATCACGGTTCCACGCCGCCGATTCCGACACCGGTAGGCTGAGCGTCGCGGCGCCACGCTCGTCGAGCTCGCCCGCGCCGACCACATCGGCGCTGCGTAACCGCACCGGGACTCCGGCGGCCGATGCGCTGGTGACCGCTCGCACGGTGGCCACCACCGCGCCGGCCCCGTCCCCGCGCACCGACCATTCGACGGTGTCCTCGGCGGCATCGAAGACCCCCGCAGGCACCGCACTCCAGCTGATCGATGCGACACCGGCACCGATCGCATCCGGCTGCGAGGGTGCCCCGCCGGCGGCCAGGGCGTAGTCATCGCGGCGGCGATCTTCGGACGCCGCAACGGGTTCGGGACTTTCGGTCCAGTCCATGAGTTCCTGGCAGGACTCGACCAGTGCCGTCACCCGGGGGTCGCCGTGATGCAACTGGCGCAGCAGTGCCTCGCGGTGCGGGCGCAGCAGCGCCTCGACATCGGAGTCCAGGGTGTCCTCGGCGAAGAAGTCATGCGCGGCGGACGTCAGCACCGCCAGTTCTGCGTCCAGTACCGCGATGTCGAGATCGACGATGCCGTCGCGGACGCTGGCCGGCCACCAGCGGCGCAACCAATGCCCCAGCGCGAGGCGGCGCAGCGGTGCCAGCGCCTGGGCAGACAGTTCCACATCGGCAATGTCGATGCCGGAGTGCGGGCCGGCGATCGGGCCTGCCAGCGCATCGATCACGGCTACGTGCCCCTGTTCCCCGACGACCCGCCACAACCAGTCGGCTGCGGACACATCGGTGAACGTCAACTGCGCGGGCCGGGCCGGGTCATCCACCGTCCACGCCAGCACAGCCCCGGCGACCTCCAGGACCGCGACCGCCGGCGGGGCCGCCACCGGCCCTCCGGTGGTCCACAAGCCTTGCTGGGAAACCAGGTTCATCGAGCTGCCACCATTTCCAGCATTGCCTTGATCCGCTGCCGGTGGTCCAGGCTCACCGACCGGGCGACCCCTTCCAGCAGCGCGCGCATCTCATCGACATCGACACAGGACTCCTGCCAGACGTCGCGACCGTGCAGGCGAGCCCACAGCCGGCTCAGATACGGCCTGGCGAACGCCGCAAGCTCGTCGGTCACCTGCTGTTGACGCGGGTGCAGTGGCTGCCCGTCGGCCAGGTAGCGCCGCGCGTGCAACACATAGGCCTCCTTGCGGAGCCTGGCCTGGATCTGCGCGGCCAACCGGTAGCGCGGGGCCGCCGCCTCGCTCAGCGGCGCCAGGTCGACGGCCACCTCGACACCGGCCACCATCGCGGCCTGGATGTCCTCGGCGAGCAGTCCCCACGGCGCGCAGGCCCGGTCCACCTCCTCGGCGCACAACAGGGGCACGTCCGGGAGTTCGTCGCGGTCCAGGGCGCGGCGCAGGGTGGCACGGACCCGATCCACGACGCTGCGGTTCAACGGACGATCGGTGTCGGCGCCGCCGTGGACGGGCGGTGGCTGCTGCGGCAGCGCGGCGGTGAGCCCGATCTCCACCAGGGACCACGGCAGGTCCGGCGCCGGGCCGCGGGCCCGGGCTCCCAGGTTGTAGGGTGTCGCGTCGGCGACCAGTGCGGCCCAAACCCGTTGGCGGGCCGTCTGTTCGTTGTGGCCGACGGCGTCGCCCAGCACGGTGCTCAGGCCGGCCAGGAATGGGTCGGTGATGGCGGCGGTCGGCCGCACGTCCGACCAACTGTCCCGCAGCTGGCGCGACAACGCCCCGATCACCGACTCATCGGCGACGTACCGGTTGAGCACTTCGATGGCGGTGCGGTCCCGGTCTGCGTGGATGCCCCGCAAAATGTTCTCCGCGGTACCCGAATCACCTTGTACCGGTGGACCTTTGGTCACAGCCAGTTCGTAACACACCGGGAAGTACAGTTCCTGCGCGTTCCCGGTGGTGAAACGGAGCTTGCGGCGATGCACCTTGAGCACCGCGAACCATGATGCGGTGGCACAGAGCTGGTCGCGCTGAGCGAGGATCAGCTGGTGCATCTCGGCGGCCACCTCGCCGGACACCACCGGCGTCGAGTAGTGCGGGTTGGACCGTAGCCGCAGCACCAGCGGATCCAGGATGCGCTTGACGGTGCGGCTCAGCGGCCCGCCGTCGTCGCCGCTGAGCACCTCGACACCCGGGCCCAGCGCACGCCAGGCACGGTCGATCACGGCGCGTCGCGGCTGTGCGCACGACGCACCCGCCTGCTGTGCCGCGATCTCCGGAACCGTGCTCATCCGATCAGGATAGGCACGGATGGCGTCACGGTCGCTACGCGCGGTGAAAAGTTGGGTTCGGTAGCCGGCCGACGGGGTGACCCTGTTGTCCATGCCTGAGTCACTGCAGATCCTCCTGGTCCTCGTCGCCTCCGCCGTCGTGTTCGTCACCGTCGGCTCCGCCATCGCCGCCATGGCGCCGCGCGGCCGGTCGGCGCCCAAACCCGCCGGCGCTCCGTCAGTTGCCATCGGCACCGTCAGTGCCGTCTCCGACCGGATCACCGTGGAGGTGGAAAGCGTGTGCGGCCAGAAGTTCACCGGACGCCTGCGTGGCACCCCTGACGATCCGGTGGTCGCCGAGATCCGACCCGGGGCGGTGCTGCTGGTGACCTTTGACCCCGACTCCCGCGAGCAGCTCTCACTCGCCGACGACATGGTCGCGATCCGCGCCGCCTTCGACCGGATGCTGGTGGACAAAGGCCTGCTCACCGATGCTCAGCTGGAACTCATCCGGCACGGCACCAGGGCCAGCGGGGTGGTGACGGCCGCGCGTTCCACCGGCACCGCACGTGAGGACTACCGGGAGGTGGTGCTCGATCTGATGGTCCGCAGGCCCGAGGGCGGACAGTTCCCCGCGCACGAGACCACGCTGATCCCGGCCACCTCGCTGGACCGGGTGCGCCCGGGCAGCGTCATCGACACCTACTACCGACGGGGTGACGAATCCGCGGTCGCAGTGGCCGTGCCGCCGGCCTGACGGGGCAGAATCGGTCAGAAGACCGCAAAGCTCACCAGGGCAGCCCAATACACCGGCGCGGCGGCCACGTCGCCGTCGCGCCAGCGCCGCAGCTGTGCCCGCTGCCACCGGTTGACCGAAAACGCGGCCTCGGCATCGGATTCCGCCTGGTGCGCGGTGTCGACCGCCGCAATGACCTCTCCCATCGGGTCGGCCGGTGCGCGGTCGACAAAGCGCCGGAACCCCGCGCTGGTGGGCAAGGACCACAGCGTGGCCGTCACCACCTCGGCCCCGCCGAGCACCATCGCCGCCACGATCCCGGTGGGTTCGTCGAAGCGGTAGTCACCACCGGATGCACAGGCCAGCAACGCAACACGGGTCGGGAACAGCAGATCCGCGGACATCAGATCGGCCGCGGAGAGGGGCCGGTGCTCGCCGATCGGCTCGCTGTACCCGTCGACCGTGTCCCGGCACGCGAGATGCAGGGCCGCCCGTTCGGCACCGTCCCCGGTGCTGGCGTGCCCGACGTAGACCAGACGGCCCGGCTGGGCAGCCAGTGCGCTCGCCAGCCATCCCCGGTCGGTGTCGGTGCGCCGGAAGAGTTTGACCGCGGTGCTCACGCGCGGCATCACCGCTCGGCGGGCCATCAGGCCGGCGTAGTGCCTCGCCAGCAGGGTGTCCGGTGCCGGCCGGCCCAGCACCGACCCGAGCGCTGAATCCGGCCGCTGTCCGGGCACCCGAGGGTCGAGAATCAACAACGGATCCGCCTCCGGGCGCGCTACGTTGACGCGCCGCGAGTGCGCGATATTCGCCGGCACCGCCATCAGCACGTCGGCGAACTCCAGCAGTCGGTGACCTTCGGTGAGTTCGCCGATCTCCCCCGCAGGCCACGGTATCGACGCGGGCTGCGGCCCGTCCGGGGTGATCGCCTCCTGACGCGCGGCCAGCATGGCGGTCACCTCGGGCCGCACCGCGGGCAGCGCCAGCAGCCCCCACGGCACCCGGCCCAGACGTGCACTCGGTGCGACGAACAACACCGCCCGCGGGTCACTTACACACTGCTGCAGCAGATCCCAGCCCGCCGACGAGATCAACAAGACGCCCAACCGGTAGGCAAGGGTGAGTTCGGCATCGATGTCGGTCAGTGCGCCGCCGGAGAGCGCCCGCCCCAGCGCCTCCAGCGCCGTCTCGCCGTCACGCGGATCCGGCAATGCCGCGAAGATCTCCTCCTGTGCCGCCAACAGGATGGTCTCCTCCACCACCCAGGTCACGGTCGACTCGGGCCGCCCCACCATGCGCAGACTGGCGTAGCTCGCGATTCCGACATCGGCGTAGCGCAGCACCAGTGTCGGCCGGCCGGTCACGACCATGTGGGCCAGGCCGGTTCATCGCTGGTGATGTTGCGTCCGTAGCGCTGCTTGGCCAGCGCGCGGTAGTGCCCGAGGATCGGGGGTGCGCCGGGATCCATCTGCAGGGGCGGCAGCGGACCGAGTCGCGTCAACGACGGTCCGCCGGCGACGGA
>Ga0075012_10006848_pt1 | contig 10275 bp, 7 predicted proteins | sample All_14_2_FD_71474 | JGI IMG/M metagenome (GOLD analysis project Ga0075012, IMG submission 71474) | Freshwater microbial communities in response to fracking from Pennsylvania, USA - Allegheny Zone_MetaG_DW_15 | ecosystem: Environmental > Aquatic > Deep subsurface > Groundwater > Drilled... | reverse complement strand
GGGTTTACCGTTGCTGCTTTGAATCAGCTTCATCCCGCGCTGGAAGGTGCCAGAGCAGAGGCGCACGAAGGCCACGCGGTCACGGTGGTTGGGGTCCATATTGGCCTGGATTTTAAATACAAAGCCGGTGACCTTGTTTTCATCAGGGTTCACTTCACGGGTTTTGGCCTGCTGGGGGCGTGGACCAGGGGCATGGTCATAAAGGGCGGCCAGGAGCGCAGGTACGCCGAAGTTCTTCAAGGCACTGCCGAAGAAGACGGGGGTTAAGTGCCCCTCAAGGTAACTCTGAAGATCAAACTTTTGCCCGGCAGCTTCCAGCAGGGTGACGTCTTCAATCAGCTTGTGGTGCAGGGCCTCGCCGCAATGCTGGGTGATGATGGGGTCATCCACACCTTTAACACTGATGGTGTCGCCACCAAAAACCAGCAGCTGCTTCTGGTACATGTCATAGCAGCCTTTGAAGTCAACGCCGCTGCCGATGGGCCAGTTGATGGGCACCACCTCCAGCGCCAGTTTGTGGGCGATTTCATCGAGCAGAGCAAAGGGGTCTTGAACGTCGCGGTCCATTTTGTTGATGAAGGTCATCAAGGGAATGTTCCGCAGACGGCAGATTTCAAAGAGTTTGATGGTTTGGGCCTCGATACCCTTGGCGCCGTCAAGCACCATGATGGTTGAGTCAACCGCTGTTAATGTACGGTAGGTGTCTTCGCTGAAGTCCTGGTGGCCGGGGGTGTCCAGCAGGTTAAATACAATACCGCGGTGCTCAAAGGTCATGACCGATGAGGTGATGGAGATACCGCGCTGCTGTTCCAGCTCCATCCAGTCAGACCTGGCGTGTCGGCGGGCGCCACGGGCCTTCACTTCACCCGCAATGTGAATAGCGCCACCAGCCAAGAGAATTTTCTCGGTCAGGGTGGTTTTACCAGCGTCTGGGTGCGAAATAATCGCAAAGGTGCGGCGCGGTGCCAGGGCAAGGTTGGTGGGTTCAGCCATTTATCGTCTCAATTTATATGTCTGCACACTACGTGAATTTGAATATTTTTCAAGGCTTTTGCTGCCAGACTTGGGTATTATAGGCCTATGACGCAAGCTTTTATCAAAGTACATCCTAAGGGAAGTCTGGTGTTTATTCACCTGACACCGGGAGCAAAGCGCTGTGCCTTGGGTGAAACCACGCAGGATGCCCAAGGGCGCGAGTATCTGAAGGTTTACATCACCGCTCGGCCTGTGGAAGGCGAGGCCAACAAAATGCTGCGAGAGTGGCTTGCGGACACTTTAGGCATTGCCAAAAGCCGGGTGGAGATTGTGCAGGGCCTGCAAAGCCGACATAAGCAAGTGCTGGTGCATCTACCGCCTGCAGTTTGCTCACAAACACTTGTTGCTTTGCCACATCAGCAACCTGACCTATTCGCCACCACATAACTAAGGCATCATAAAATGTTATGCGGCCATAGTTTAACTGATGTAGATTAGATTTACGTCTTGAAACCGAGGTTTTATGTACCAATACTATAGTGTAGTAGGGAATGGGGAACTTTTCAGTGTCCAACAAGTCTATTTTAGGTTTTGCCATATTGGTGGCGTGTATAAGCTTTATCCCTGTCACTGCTGACGCAAAAAACGATCTGCAAGGCCTTGCCGGGTATAACCAAGAAGAGCTGTTACCTGATTTTATTGAGCTTTTACAGCGTGACTCTGAAGTTTATACATACTTTAAAAGCACCCCCAGAGCCTTTGAGGTTGTACGCCGCGATAGAGCGCTGCAACAGAAGCTTGTTGCCCGCACAGTTAAACCACAGGCTGTTTTAGTGCAACTTGACCCGATAGATCAAAAAGCTGAGGCTGATCTGCAGCAGCTGTTTGAAAATACTGATAGCCAGCCTGTCAGACCAGAAGCTGATAAACCTGTTGATCGTGCTGCAGAAAATACTCCCGCACCTACACCTGCCCTACATGACCTGCAACCATCAACCCCTGTGACAGTGGCCAAGCCTGATGCTGTTGATTACACCGCAGGTATACGACCTCCAGCGATGGAAGACATAAATGCAGTGCCTACTGATACTTCGCTGGATACCAAGGGCTGGCCAAAATACCTGCGCACCCCAGATGGCTGCCCGGCCGCACGTGATGACATTGAATACATCCACCATGCCGTTGTATATAACCGTCGGAACTTAAGTACGCCGATTATTACCCCGTTCATTCATCATGGTCAGGTCCTTCTGACTGATAATCAGGCGATGACCTTCCCAGTTATTACGCCAAACAGTACAATTAATACCAGCCTGGATATTAAGCAACCAAATGATGGTGCTTTTGGCGGTGTGGGCACAACCTACCAGATTTCATATTCCTACTGTCCAGGTGATATGACTGGTTTTACGCCTGAAGGTGAACCTCCGCTTGCTGCAGGCTGCGTGAGAAAAGATGGCGGGTTTAGCTATGGTGCACTGGTCAGAGATCTTGACTCATCTGACCGGCCGACGCTTCAGTCACGACTAGCCTGTGTCTTAGAACCAAATAAAAGATACTTTGTGACCATTATGCCTAAAGCGGGCGATCCATGCTTAACGGCTATCAACCGTATTTTAAGTATGGAAGCTGCTCGACCTCAAACTAAAACCCTTTTTGCAAGTTACCTGCGCGAGGTAAAAGGTAAACAGGTCGGGTTATGCTCACAACTTTTTACAGGGAGTATTTCTACCCCGGTACAACGTGCGCCTTATGCGGGGCCATGTTTAAGTCAGGGCCCTTACCCACTAAACTATAACTCTTTCTGGTGTGGGCAAGGTGTTGCAGTGCCTGCTTGTGAGGCGGTATATGCCCGGGGCGAGAATTTCCAACGTAACTGCTATGATACAGCTGGTGACTTCCCACCCGTTGAGTTTGCCCACGCCTGCGCTGAAAACAAGGGCAGTTGGATTAAGGGCTACCGTGTACCCGTTTCAGCAACACACAGCTGCGAAACTATGCCTGTTAGCGCCAGCGGTGCAGTATGTGCCAAGCATAATGAAGGCAAAACCCGTACTCTTGTTTGCCGCCGCGATGACCGTAATGGTGTAGATGAGAACTACATCATCAGTGGCCAGGGCCGTCAGGAAAAATGTGTGTTCAATGCCGCCCACAAACGCTATGAATGGGTAAAAATAAGCGGCAGTGACTACAACGGCACTGCAGGGGTTGAGGCCTGTACCTTTGAAGGTGACTTACAGTAAAGCCTTGATGCTTTGAAAAAACACCCCGTCAGGGGTGTTTTTATTGCTGGTTCCTCTGCCAGTCGGCTTTGGTAAGGTGGTAATACTCCTGCGTGGCATCTTGTACTTTACCCGGCTTTGGTTCTGCCTGACGGGTTTGTGTAAACTTAAAGCCGTTCTTTAACTTTACGTTACGTGAGCTGGCGTTGCTTTGCACGTTATAGGCTTCAATAACAGTTATAGGCGTCTGGGTAAAAAGATATTCGATTGTTGCGGCGGTGGCTTCCTGCATATAACCCTTGTTCCAGGCCTCTTGCTTAAGCCAAAAGCCACGACCAGCTTTGTTGTTTTCTTTCACGCCGTATTCAATCAAACCTAAAAACTCGCCGGTGGCTTTATCGGTAATTGACCACATATGGCTTTCACCCGTCATGATTTTAGGGAGCCTATGGTTAATAAACCATTCCGCACTGCCAGGGACGTAGGGCCAAGGAGCGCACTCTATCCACTTGTTAACCTCAAGGTTTTCCATGGCGGTTTGGACATGGGGGATATCTGCCGCGCAGGGCGTGCGGAGGGTCAGGCGCTGGGTATACAGGGTTTGGCTCATGCTACCAGTTTATGGCAGGCAGGCCGTGCTGGGCAAGGTAGTTGTTGGTTTTGCTGAAGGGTTTGCTGCCGAAGAACCCGCGGTGGGATGACAGGGGCGAAGGGTGCGGGGCTTCCAGCACCAGGTGCTTTTGGCGGTTGATGAACTGGCCCTTCTTCTGGGCGTAACTGCCCCACAGAATAAACACAATATGCTCACGCTCGTCGTTCAGCAGGTGAATGACTTTGTCGGTGAACTCTTCCCAGCCTTTACCGGCGTGGGCGGCGGCCTGGCCTTCTTCCACAGTCAGGACGCTATTCAGCAGCAGCACGCCTTGTTCGGCCCAGTGCTGCAGGCAGCCGTGAGGTGGTCTAGGGGTGCCGAGGTCGTCTTTCAGCTCTTTAAAAATATTCTGTAGCGAGGGTGGGTTCTGCACTCCTTCAGGCACTGAAAAGCACAGGCCGTGAGCCTGGCCGGGACCGTGGTACGGGTCTTGGCCCAGGATGACCACCCTCACCTGCTCAAAGGGTGTGGTGTTCAGCGCATTAAAGATGTTGGGCCCGCGCGGGTAGATGACCGCCCCAGCCTGCTTACGCTGCAGCAGAAAGGCCTTGAGCTGCTGCATGTAGGGCTTGGCGAATTCAGCCGCGAGGCGGCTCTTCCAGCTGTCATGCAGTTGGACGGTATCGCTCATCAACGGTTACGCCTTATCGCCCTCAATAATCTCATGCAGGTGGTCGGGGCCTTTGGTGTCAGCAATATGGAATAAGGCGGCCAGGACGGTTTTATCAAACTGGGCTTCATCCTCGCGGACAATATCCAATGCTTCAGTAATGGTCTTGCCTTTACGGTATGAGCGCGGGGCAATCAGGGCGCAAAGCACGTCAGCCAAGGCCATCACGCGGGCCAGGGGCAGAATGTCTTTCCCCTTATGTTTGTGGGGGTAACCGCTGCCGTCCATACGCTCATACATTTGGCTAATCACCGGCACGACGGGCAGGCCAAAATCAATGTCGCTGAGGATGTCTACCGCGTGGTCAACGTGGGCACGAATCTGCTGCACCTCAGCCTTGGTGAGCTTGGTCTTTTTGGTCAGCACCGCACGAGGCACAAACACCTTCCCTACTTGCGCCAGACGCGCCGCAAACTGCAAGGTCTGCTTGTCATCATCGGTGAGGTTCAGGCGGTCAGCCAGGGCGAGGCTTAGGCGCTCTACTCGGCCTGAGTGACCCACCAGGTATTCATCACGAATCTCAACGGTACGTACTAAGGCACTGACCGTTGACTGCATCAGTTTTTCCAGACGCATCTGCTGGGCGCGGGCTTCAGTCACGTCACGCAGGACGGTGACAATACCGGTGGTTTCGCCGTCAATAATTTGCGGCACCTTGGCAACTTGGACAATCTTGTCTTTATCAGCCACGCGGATATGGGTGTCGTTTTTAAACCAGCTGCCCTGGGTCATGGCGTGGCCATCACCATCAGCCATTTCGGCAGCAAATTTTTTACCCATCAGCTCTATGTCACCGCGGCCAATGGCCTCTTCCAAACTCCAGCTCCAGAAGCGGGTAAAGGCAGGGTTGACGTATACGTATTTACCGTGTTTGTCCTTCAGTATAATCTGCTCATCCACGGCGTTGGTGATGCTTTCCAGCAAGCGGCGCTGGCTGTTGATACGTCGAGCAAAGTCACGATATTGGCTAGCCAGAGCCTTGTTCTTGGCGCTGATGTACTTCCAGATAATCGAAAGAATGACTGCGGTTAAGGCGACTGAAACCAAACCTGCCAAGCCGTAGATGGTGGTCATGGCGCGCTTTAATGAAGCGTCAGCCTCATTACGCTGGTAGCCTTCATACACGCTCATCCAGGGCAGTTGGCTTACGGGTGAGACCAGGCTATACACTTCAACACCTGTGGCAGGGTCGTTAGATACAGCCACCTCGTCACGCAGGCGTGGGGCGCTGGCGGGGTTGATCAGGCCTAGATCTGGTGCGATGACCTTGATGGTATCATCCGTTTTAACCAGCAAACGTGAGACTTCACCTGCCTGGGTAAGTGGTGTTGGGTTAAGCACTTTATTAAATGCTTCTGATACTGGCATGGTCATCAGCATAACGCCGGCCACGGGAGCTTCAGCATCGGTTTTTTCAAGACGCTTTACGGGAATGAAAACATCAACCACCAAGCCATGGGTGTCTGTGGTATAGGCAGGCAGGGTAAATGGCGCACCACCGCTGAAGACCTGTTGCACACCCAGCTGCTGCTGTTCAGTGATTGTGCTGACGTTGTCACTTTGGACAATGCCGCTACCGTTACGGTCAATCAAGGCAGCGAAGGCTAGGTTGTTCTGCCGCACAAAATCTTGCAGCACTACCTGCATGTATGGGGTTTGGGCCTGGTAAGGGCCAGTAGGGTTCGTATTTTTAACCCGCGCGATGTCCACTTCAGTCGCATAGAGACGCACCACATCAGCCTTAACGACGCTGTCAGCCAGGCGGAAGGTGCCCTCGGCCCAGGCGTTCATTACGTCAGCGCGAATGCTGCCACGGATGTGGAGTCGTTCATCGATATTACTCAGGTGGTTCTCAGTCCGCTGGGTGGCAACCACATGCGCCACAGAAAAACTGAAGGCGGCGGCCATGGCTGCCGCGGCCATACCCATCACCAGAAACTTAGCGGGGGATACGCTGGGCAGGTCAAGCTCGGTGGGTACTTTTTCAAAGCGTAGATCGTGGCTGCTCATGGATTATCTCCTTGGTGTTACTCTGGGCACAAGATGCGCCCAGCGGGTGGTTTCATTCACTGAGTAGTAGGGTTTGTACTGCTTTACAAATTCCTGCTTCAAGACGGCACTGAATAAACTGTCTAAAATGTACACCTGGCTGCCATCGTACACCGCCAGCACGGCGTGGGCAATGTTACGCACGGTATCTTGCACCACCACCAGGCGTAGCTGGTCGTTAGAGAGCCCTAACGCCCTGAGGCTGAAGAACTTAAGGATAGAGTAGTCTTCACAGTCCCCTGAGCGGCCAAGAAATTCTTTTGGTGAGGCCCAATAGTCAGACAGGCCCCAAATATCAATATCATTACGGTAAGGATAGGCGTTGGCGTATTCATTGATGGCCGCCAGCTGCTGCGACAAAGGCTTGCCTTGCAGTGACTTAATTTTATCCTGCCAGCCAGCCATGGCGCTTAAGGGGCAGGCTTCAATATTGGTGGCGCAGAGCTCATACTCAGGGCGTTCAAGCTTTACCTTTTCAAGCACACTCACCCAGCGGGGCAAGGCGTCGAGCGACTGAGCACGAAACTCAACCGTTTCGAGGAGTTTTGGGGGCTGGGCATAAGCGCAGCTGGCGGTGGTTATGACCGCCATTACGCTTAATATCCAGCTTTTAATATGCATTATGGTCTAGCGTTCCCGCATGGCGCGTTCACGGGCTTTCAGCACTGGTTTTAACAGATATGACAGTACTGATTTTTCACCAGTGAGAATATCCACCGTGGCCACCATACCCGGCATAATCGGCAGAGGACTATCAGCATCACCCAGATAGCTCTGGTTGGTGCGTACACGGATGAGGTAGAAGCTGTCGCCCTTCTCGTCGGTGATGGTGTCAGCACTGATGTTCTCTAGCGTCGCATCAAGTGCGCCGTAGATGGTGTAGTCATAAGCACTGAGGCGAACACGCGCGGTTTGCCCAGGGCGCAAGAAGGCCACGTCCTGCGGGCGAATGCGGGCTTCAACCAGGAGGGTATCCTCCAGCGGTACAATCTCCATCAGGTCTTGGCCGGGCTGGAATACCCCGCCAATGGTGCCGACCATAATCTGCTTCACGATCCCCTTCATGGGTGATTTCACCAGTGTACGACTGACCTTGTCTTCAGACGCCTTGATGGCTTCGCTGAAACGGCCAATCTGCTCCTGGCGGTCAGCCAGTTCCTGGGCGGCTTTGGCACGGAAACCAGCAGTTTGCTCACGCACGCGGCTTTGCACTTCACTGGCGCCTGACTGAGCGCGCGGAATAGCCAAACGGGCGGCGTTCACTTCACCCTCCAGCTCTTGCACTTGACGCTCTAAGCGCAGCACTTCCACTTTCGGGATGATGCCTTTTTCCAGCAGCGGCAGGGTCATGTCGTATTCCTGGCGGGCGCTGGCAAGGCTTTTGCTGGCCGTATCCATTTTATTTTGCAGCTCACGCACTTCTTGTGATTTCTGAGCGGCCTGCTGGCGCATCACGCCCACGGTTGAGTCAAGCTCAGCCTGGCGGGTTTTATAGAGGCTCTTTTCAGCGTCCAGAATTTCTGGCGCTTCAGCGGCTACATCTTCAGGCCAGACGGGTTCACTGTCATTTACCTCAGCGGTTAAGCGGGCGATGGCGGCTTTCAGTGACAGCATTTTTTTACGCTGTTCACCGACGGATGAGGCAAAGCCCGTATCATCCAGACGCATCAGCACCTGGTCTTTTTCAACGATGTCACCGGTGCGGACCAAAATTTCCTGAACAATACCGCCTTCAAGGTTTGAGATTTTTTGCACTGAGCTTGAAGGGATAATTTTACCTTCACCACGGCTGACTTCTTCAAGGTCAGCCAGTGACGCCCAGAGCAGGAAGAAGACAAAGAAAAGCACAATGGCGCCGAACAGGCGGTTGGTCTCAGGGCGTGGGCCACGCTTGGCGGCACTCATGGGGTTATGCACATATTCGCTATCGGCCCAGTTGGGTGGGTAGAACCATTCCATCAGCTCGGCTTTTAACCAAGCGCGCTTGGGGGCGGTTTCCTGCCAGCGGCGCTGCATTTTGCTGCGCATTTTACTGGGCAGAATTTTGTACAGGCGTTTACCTACAGCCGTGACTGAAGGGCCAACCTTGCGCCAGCCAATAATGCAGAAATGACGGACATGCGGGTAGGCCCAATCATAGATACGCGTGGTGAGTGGCTTACGCATTATTTCTTCTCCTTACGGGTCGGGTCGACCTGGGCATCATCTTTTTTACCTGAGGGGCCAGCAATTTTGGCCAGCACTTCATCACGCGGGCCGTCCATCACCACCCGGCCAGCTTCAAGCACAATCAGGCGATCGACAAGGTCAAGCAGGCTGGCGCGGTGACTGATCAGAACCATGGTTTTGGTTTTACTCCAGGCACGCAGGGTTTGTTTTACCTGCATCTCTAAACGTGTATCCATACCAGCGGTGGGTTCATCCAGAATCAGCGTTGTGGGGTTCATCAGCAGCGCACGGGCCAATGCCACACATTGTGCCTGGCCACCCGAGAGGCCTTCACCCCCCTCACCCACCTGACGGTCTAAGCCCAGCGGATGCTGGTTAATCACTTCGGTTAGGCCGGCCAGTTGAATGGCTGACCAGATTTCATCATCAGTCGCCAGCGGGGCAGACATCCGCAGGTTGTCACGCAGTGTGCCATTAAACAAAACGGCGCGTTGCGGCAGCAGCACCATCTGACGACGGATTTCAGCAGGGTTAATCTGGCGAATTTCTGTACCGTCCAGCAGCACCTGCCCTTCGGTTGGGTTATAGAGGTTCACCAACAAACGTGACAGGGTTGATTTACCACTGCCTGAGCGGCCAATGATCCCCACCTTCTCACCCGCCTTGATTTTGAAGTCTACGCCTTTGAGTGAAGGCACTTCGAGCGGGCCGTACTTGAACTTGACGTCGCGGAGTTCAATGTTACCTTTTAAGGTCGGGCGACCGAGGAATTCTTTCCCCTCGGGGCGCTCGACTTCACGCAGCATGAATTCATTGAGTGACAGCAGCGCCTGGCGTGACTGGTGGTAGCGGGTGAGAATGGCGGTGATTTGCATCAGCGGCCCCATGGTGCGGCCAGCAAGTAATGTGCAAGCCACCAGAGCACCCATGCTCATGCCACCATTACCAATGCGGTAGGCACCCCAAACGACCATCAGCACCATCACCACCTGCTGCATCATCTGGGCAAAGTTGTTGGCGGCGTTGGCATGCAGGCGAATACGCAAACCAAGTTTAGCGCTGCGGAAAACAATCTTCTCCCACAGGCCTTGACGGTTGCCTTCAGCGCCGATGGTTTTGATGGTTTCAAGGCCGTTGATGGCTTCAACGATATGCCCCTGGCGTGAGGACATTTCCTGCCATGAGTTCATAATCAGTTTTTGCAGTGGCTCCTGCAGGTAGTAGGCCACCCACATGCATAGCGGCACGCTCACCAGCAGCAGGAAGGCGACCGGCCCACCGATAAGCGCCACAATACCAATAAAGAGGATAATAAAGGGCAGGTCAACGATGGCAGAGAGGGTGGCTGAGGTAAAGAACTCACGCAGTGACTCAAACTCACGGATTTCGCTGGCCACCGCCCCGGCTGAGGCTTGCTTCTGGCCCAGACGCAGGTTTTGCATCTGTTCAAATAAGCGCGAAGACATCACCAGGTCAGCCCCGCGGCCGGCAATATCAATAAAGTAGCTGCGTAAGCCCCGCAGCAGGAATTCAAACAC
>Ga0075012_10006846_pt1 | contig 10276 bp, 2 predicted proteins | sample All_14_2_FD_71474 | JGI IMG/M metagenome (GOLD analysis project Ga0075012, IMG submission 71474) | Freshwater microbial communities in response to fracking from Pennsylvania, USA - Allegheny Zone_MetaG_DW_15 | ecosystem: Environmental > Aquatic > Deep subsurface > Groundwater > Drilled... | reverse complement strand
CTCCGACGTACCCCTCCGAGACCGACGTCAAATCCCTTACGCCGCGTTTCTCCGAGGGATCCGAGGGATCGCCCCGGTGAGCGACACCCTCCGTCACGCTCCGACGATCGACGCCCGCGACCGCAGGAGCCTCGGCAGGGACCGATATTCAATGATTTCGAGGTCTTGGATCGAAATCGACCCTCGGTGGCACGCAGGTTGCGATTTATTCCGGGCGGCGGTATCCCTCCGCCTCTTTTCGTGCGTCCTCTGACGCCCGAACGGACGTCGCGGACCTCGGGTGAAGGGGTCGGACGCACTCGGGGGGCTGCCCCGGACCTTGGGAGTGGAACTTCCCGGAGGCCTCTACAGATGAATCGCTCGTACCTTTCCTGGACTTCGATCGCCGCCCTCGCTGGGCTGCTCGCTTGCGGCGACGCTCAGGCGCCGGTCAACCAAGTCGGCGTCAACGTGGTGGACAAGGGCCTCTTCACGGGCTCTTGGTACTACTCACGCGTCGTCATCGACGTCGACTACGAGGCCGCCGGTATCGGGACGTACCCGGGCGACGCCGCGATCGACTTCGTCGGCAGTGACCTCGGCGCGATGCCTCGCGTCCGCTGGGTCATCGACGAGGACATGATCTACGCGTACCGCGACTACGAGATCATCGAGGGGATCAACCCGACCGGTGACGCCGCGGGCACGCCCGGCGAAGCGATCACGCACCCGGTCGCGGCCTTCACCGTCGAGTCGCACTTCGACATCCGCCGCACCTACAACTCGCTCACCGGCGAAGAGCAGAACGTCCTCGTCGAGAACGACACGGACCGCCGCTGGTACGAGCGCCAGTTCATGCGCGTGGACTGGTCGAAGAACCACCTCCCCGGCTACTACGGCCAGATCGCCAACCTCTACGAGGTCATCGGCTTCTACAACCGTGAGCCTGCGGACCTCTTCATCCAGGGCGCGTCCGAGTTCCCGGACTCCTGGCAGCCGCAGTACGACTTCATGCGCTGCGCGGATGCCGCGGACACCACCTGCGATCAGGGCGACCGCGACCTCTTCAACGACTACGAGCAGGGCGAGCTCTACCACTTCAGCTTCGTCACCCAGGAGCTCCTCTCGCCCGGCAACGTCCCCGACCCGTTCACGGGCGGCATGGTCAACTGGTGTATCTCGCCCTACGCGGACGCCCCGAACTGCGTGACCACCGCGGTCTACATCCGCAACAGCTTCCTCAAGGTCAGCCCGCGCCGTCAGTACCAGGCGGTGAACTGGAACGACACGCGCTTCGACCGCCACGGCTACTTCCGCCTCGAGCGCAACACCTACGACCGCAGCAGCCAGGCGGACGATCCGAGCTGGGGCTCGACCGACTTCCTCAACTACTCCGCGAACCGCCAGAACATCTGGTACGACTGGGTCGACGAGGCCGGCAACCCGGTTCCGTACGCCGAGCGCCGCGTCCGCCCGATCGTCTGGTACACGACGCACGAGCTTCCTGCGCACCTCGTGGAGCCGAGCTTCGACCTCGTCGGTCGCTGGAACGAGTCGTACATGCGCCTCGTCCGCAACCTCCGCGGCCAGGCCGAGCCGAGCTACCCGGACATCTCCTGCCAGACCGAGAACCCGGACGGCTACTGCTACTGCATCACCGATCCGCGTGACGGCACGGTGATCAACCCGACCTGCCCCGGCGGCTACGATCCCTTCGTCCCCCCCGCCGAGACTGGCGCGACGAACCCCTTCGACTGCTACGTGCAGGTCCCGGCGGGCGCGCAGCCCGACCTGAACTCGCCCGGTCTCAGCGACGAAGACTTCTACGGCTGGTACGGCGCGCAGATGGTCGGCAGCGAGTGCGTCAACGTGCTCCGCATCAACACCTGCAACCGCGCCTCGATCGCCGCCAACGGCGGGACGATGACGGGCCTCGAGTGCCAGGAGCGCGGTGACCTCCGCTTCAAGTACCTCAGCTACGTCGACCAGCCGGGCACCGGCTTCCTCGGCGTCGCGACCCTCCGCGGCAACCCGGTCACCGGCGAGCTCATCACGGGCGACGCCAACATCGGTGGCCCCGCGCTCGACGGCTACCGCACCTCGGCGCTGCAGTGGTACGACCTCATCAACGGCCGCACTCAGCCGCGCGACCTCGTCGTCGGTGAGGACGTCCGCTCGTACATCGAGAACATCGGCAACATCCAGCCGCCCGCGACCCCGCGCGAAGAGTTCTCGGTCGCGACGCGTGCCCCGAACCTCATCCCGGGCCGCGAAGAGGTGCGCAATCTGATGGACCGCTTCGCGTCGCGTGGCGAGCTCCTCCGGGGCAACGAGGGTCGCGCGCGCATCTTCAGCGACCGCGTCCAGCAGCTCGAGGGGACCGACATCGAGCGCCGCCTGATGGAGAACCACGAGACGCTCGCGATGGCGGGCATCCGTACGCTCCCGAGCGGCTTCGGTCCGGCGGACATCAACGACAACATCCTCGACCGCGTGTCGCCGTTCCGCATCAGCGCGACCGAGCTCCTGGCGCGCCAGACGGAGACCGAGAACAAGATCGGTCGCCAGAACGTGCACCTTCCGAACGAGTTCATCGACAACTCGGTCCTCGAGTTCGTGAACCGCCACCGTGACTGGTCGCGTCCGCGCCTCGAGATCGTGCTCAACCAGCTGCTCTACTACCAGACGCAGCTCCACGAGATGGGCCACTGCCTCGGTCTGCGCCACAGCTTCGCGGCGAGCGCGGACACCGGGAACTACGGCCGTCCGTACTACGTGATCAACGAGGCGTTCCCGCTCCCCGATCCGGCGGACTTCGACGTCGACGGAACGGTCGGCCTCAGCCCGGTCGAGCAGCAGGACTGGGAAGACGCGTACAACGAGACCAAGGAGCTCCGCGAGCTCGCCGGCATCGACCGCTACATGGACTCCTCGACGATGGAGTACACGGCGCAGTGGTACCAGCGCGTCGGCGGCGGCGCGCAGGGCATCGGCCTCTACGACGACGCGGCGATCAGCTTCGCGTACGCGGACGTGGTCGAGATCTACGACAACCGCGAGACGCGTCTCCCGGTCGAGCAGCTCAACCCGCTCACCGGCAACCGCATCTGGGTCAAGTACTACCAGGGCGGCGAGAGCTGCAACGTCGACAACGACTGCCAGTACGCGGCCGGCTCGCCGGACCTGCTTCCGGGCAACGCGGCGGCGGGCCTCACGCAGACCTGCATCCCGAACCCGCGCGGCGGCGCGGCGGTCGGCAACATCTGCTCGAACTTCGACGCGGATGCGGCGGCCCTGCCGACGACCGGCACGCCGGACTTCGCGGTGGTCCCCTACAAGTTCTGCACGGACGACCGCGTCGGCACCCAAGCGGACTGCCATCGCTTCGACGAGGGCGACAGCTACCGCGAGATCGTCCGCAACATCAGCGAGCAGTACGACCGTCAGTACCTCTTCACGAACTTCCGCCGCTACCGCCGGAACTTCGACCTCGGCACCTACCTCTTCGGTCGCCTGATCGATCGGCAGCTCAACATCCTGCAGTCGATCTTCCAGAACCTCCTCTACAACTACCAGATCGATCCCGAGTTCCGGAACAGCACCGGCGCCTTCGGCTTCGAGGACCAGTTCATGGCCACCGCGGACACCATGAACTTCTACGCGCGCATCATGGCGCAGCCCTCGATCGGCTCGTACTCGTTCGACGAGGGTTGGCAGCGCTACCGCCTGACCAGCCTCGACGCGGGCGTCTCGGGTGCGCAGCTCTCCCTGCCCCTCGGCATGGCGCGCTACCAGTTCTCCGAGTACCAGTCGGGCCTCTCGGGCATCCAGCGCATCGAGGTCATCGGTACGTTCTACGAGAAGTGGTTCGTGATGCAGCTCCTCACGAGCCGCGGCTTCGCGAGCAGCTACACCCGTGACGTTCCCTTCTGGACGAACTTCTACGACCTCTTCCCGGTCGAGATGCAGCAGATCTTCCAGGGTCTGATCCTCGACCAGCCCGAGGCGGTCGCGCCCCGCGTCACGTGCGGAAGCGGCACCTTCCCGCGCTGCAACGACCCGCGGATCGTCTACATGGACTTCTACCGTGGCGACTGCTCCGACGCGGCGACCTGCCGTCCGGATCCGGTCGAGAACTACGAGTCGCTCGAGGTCCTCGACCCCGGCAGCATCTCGACCCTCCAGTTCCTCGCGGCGGTGTTCGCGCTCAGCGACTTCCCCGTCTTCTTCGACACCTCGTTCCAGAACCAGATGTACGTGTGCATCGCGGGCAACGGGAACTGCTTCCTGCCCGACTCGGGTGACGTCCCCTACGAAGAGGGCATGGACGAGAACGACGCGGACTACGTCGAGTACTTCAGCGAGCGCTACGGCAAGACGTTCGTCGCGCGTCAGGTCGAGGCCAGCGTGGGCGTTCCCAACCAGCGCTCGCTCGGCTTCGAGATGGTGCGCCGCGCACGCGAGACGGCCTTCATCTTCCGGATGCTGCGCACGTACCTCGGTGAGTTCGGCGGCACGCCGAACAACATCAACAACCTCACGGCGGACGAACGCGCGCGCCTCGCGGCGCTCGGATACACGATCCCGACCGACAGCGCGCGCTTGGGCGAGGAGGTCGACCGCATCGACGGTTGGCTCCGCGACCAAGAGTCGTTCTTCTTCCAGCTCATCCAGCTCCAGTCCCAGTTCGGGATCGGCAGCTACCTCGGCTTCTGATGGAGACGACGATGAGCCACGAATCCAATCGCTTTCCTCAGATGAAGGTCTCGTCCATGAGCATCCGCTCCTTCTCCTTCACGCTCGTCGCCGCGCTCTTCGCGCTCGGCTGCGGCGACACGCTCGGCATCATCGACCGCAGCCAAGGCAACCTCGTCGACAAGGGCATCTTCGAAGGCGAGTGGTGGACGCTGCAGTCGGTCGTCGATGCCGACGGTGACGGCACCCTCGTCGGCTCGGGCGCCTCGCTCTACATGTTCCCGGGTGGGTCGGCCTTCACCGACCTGGCGCTCGACAGCGGCCAGTCGGCCGCGATCGGTCGCATCCGCTGGGTCATCGACGAGGACTTCCTCTACGCCTACCGCAGCTACGAGCTGATCGACGGCGGCAACGACGACGGCCGCGCGGAGGAGTTCCGCGGTCAGCCGCTCGCGGCCTTCGCCATCGAAGACCACGTCGACATCCGACGCGAGTACAACCCCGTCACCGGCGAAGTGGCGAACGTGATCGAAGAGAACACGTCGGACCGTCGCTGGTACGAGCGTCAGTTCATGCGCGTCGACTGGTCGATCAACCACGCGCAGTCGTTCGCCTTCCTCACGGACTGGGTCGACCTCGAGGGCACGTGGCAGCGCGAGTCGGCGGCCTTCATCCAGGAGCCGGGCTCGCACCCGGACTTCCCGGCCGAGTGGGCGCCGCAGTTCGTGCGCGTCGCGGAGGACCCGGACTACCGCCTGGCCGACGAGTGGCCGGCCGACATGGCGGACACCGTCCACTACATGTCGTTCACCACGATGACGATGTTCTCGCCCGGCGGGAGCTGTCTCTTCCTCGGCGGTGGGCCCTGCCAGACGGTTTCCGTGCCGGTGCGCACCGCCTTCCTCCGCGTCCCGCCGAACCACACGTTCGCGTCGGCGCAGCAGTCGCACTCGCAGTTCGACCGCTTCGGCACCTTCCGCACCTACCAGCGCACCTACGTGCGTGGTGGCCAGAACCCGGGCGAGCTCGGCGAGTTCTGCGCGGCGGATGCGCACTGCGGTGATCTCGTCGCGGGTGCGTTCTGCAACACCGACACGGAGTGCCCCGGCGGCGCGGTCTGCGCGTGCCCGCCCGGCCAGGAGTGCGGCGACGGTCAGAGCCGCTGCTACGACACCACGCGCGGCCGCTCCTGCAACACCGAGCAGAACATCTGCGAGGGTGGCCTCACGGGCGACTACGGCGAGACCGATCTCCTCACCTTCTACCGCCCGCAGCACAACCTCTTCCGCCGCTCGCTCACCGACACCGCGTGCGTGAGCGACTGGCAGTGCGACGGCCGCTTCGGCACCGAGGGTGGCGTCGAAGGCTCCGTGTGCGACCGCTCGGCGCGTCGCTGCACGATCCCGCTCGAGCAGCGTGAGATCCGCCCGGTCGTCTACCACCTCAACGACGGCTTCCCGACGCACCTCGTCAAGGCCGCCTACGAGACCGTGGGCAACTGGAACGAGGTCTTCATGCGCGGCTGGCGCGCGGCGCGTGGTCTCCCGCTTCCGAACTTCGGCAGCGCGACCATCCCGACGCAGACCGACGACCCGACGGCGTACTGCTTCGCCGGCTCGGCGGACGACGCGGACGGCGACGGTCAGTGCCCGGCCGAGTACAACCCCTTCGTCACGCCGGAAGAGTGGACGGCTCTCGGCGTCGAGAACGCCTACGACTGTCACATCCGCAACGCGGACGGCTTCGACGAGCCGGCGCGCCCGCAGAGCTACGACGAGTACACCATCCCGGGCGCGTACCGCTGGGAGTTCGTGGGCGAGGAGTGCATGTTCCTCCTCAAGACGAACGCCTGCGACTGGTGGCGTACCGACGCCGACCAGGCGTGTGGCGAGGTGGTCGACGATCAGGGAGCGCGCGTCCGCTACGAGCAGCAGGGCGACATCCGCTACCAGTTCTTCAACTACATCGACCAGGTCGGGACGTACTTCGGGGGTGTCTCCGAGATCCGTGCCGATCCGATCAGCGGTGAGCTCATCACCGCGGACGCGAACTACGCGAGCATCGTGAGCGAGAACCTCACGATGGTGGCGACCCAGTGGTTCCAGGTCCTCCGTTGCATCAGCGACGAGGGCTGCGGCTCCACGGACGATCCGTCGTTCGCGGAGGGTTGGGTCGACGGCGACGCGATGCGCGACTACTTCGGTCGCGTCACGGGCCGCACCGAGCTCCCGGTCGGCATCGCGCCGTCGGGCAGCGACGGCTTCAGCAACGAGGTCGGCGGTGGCCGTCCGGCGCTCCCGATCGGCGACGTCCGCCGGGAGATCCTGATGGACCGACTCGCGGACCTGATGCCGAAGGCGGAGACGCTCCACGGCGAGGGCGCGCGCTTCAACATCTTCCAGGATCGGATGCGCAACCTCGCGGGCACCTCCATCGAGACCCAGATGATGGAGGCGATCGGTCGCCAGTCGCTCAACGCGCACTTCGCGAACGGCGTGCAGGACCTCTCCTACGTGGCGGCGTCGCTCAACCCGAACGACACCGCGTCGAACCTGACGAACCCCGAGATCCTCGACCAGATGTCGCCCTTCCGCGGCATGGATCACGTCCGCACGATCAACCGTCAGCGCGAGCTCCAGCACCGCGCGGGTCTCGTCGGCTACGACTTCTCCGAGATGACGGATCCGCGGAACTTCCTCCGCAGCCGCTACTGGGAGTACTGGGCCGAGGCGTTCCGTGATCGCCCGCTCGGCGAGGCGTCCATCCGCATCCAGCAGATGAACATGCGCGCCGTGCAGCACCACGAGGTCGGCCACAGCGTCGGTCTGCGCCACAACTTCGGCGCGAGCTTCGACCGCAACAACTACGCGGACGGCTACTTCAACCTGGTGGTCGGCGAGGGCCTCGAGCTCCCGCGCTACGAGGCGTTCGACGCGGACGGCAACGGCTACCTGTCGAACCAGGAGCTCGGCGAGTACGGCGAAGCGCTGCGTGACGTGCGCAACGAGCGCGCGCGCCGCGGTGCCCACAACTACATGACCGGCTCGATCATGGACTACAACGGCGATCAGTCGGACACGTCCGGCCTCGGTCGGTACGACGTGGCGGCCACCGTGTGGAACTACTTCGACCTCGTCGAGGTGTACGAGGGTGAGCCGCGCGTGAACCCGCGCATCGCCCGCACGCTCAACCCGCTGCTCGCGTCGCACACCACGCCGCGTCGTTGGGTCGAGTCCTACCAGGGCGGCGAGTCCTGCACGGTCGACACCGACTGCCCGGGCCCCGGCCCGGACGACCAGGCGATCTTCCAGCGCTGCGTGAAGCACCCGCGTTACTCGCGTCTGCAGACCGCGTGTGGTGGTGACCGCAACTGCATCTGCTCGAACTACGACCGCGACGTCGAGGACTTCTACTTCGGCACCCCGCCCTACGTGGCGGACGCGGACGGCGACGGGGTCACCGACCTCTTCCCGGTGCGCTACCTCTTCTGCAACGACGAGCGCAGCACCGACCTGAGCTGGTGCTCGACCGGCGACGCCGGCGAGTCCTTCAGCGAGGCGGTCGATCACTACCGCCGCCGCTGGTACGAGGGTTACGCGACCAGCTACAACCGTCGCTTCTTCCGCGCCGGTCCGCGCGTGGGCAGCAGCTTCGCGTCGGTCATCGACGTCGCGAAGATGTACCAGCACCTCTTCTTCCGCATCTTCTACGAGCCCGGCTTCGACTCGAACGTCGGCAGCCAGAGCGGCCCGATGGGTCTCGACGATCAGCTCGAGGCGTCCATCATCGGCATGAACTGGATGATGGAGCTCGTGAACCTGCCCGACGCCGGCTCGTACGTGCAGGGCGACGACGGCACCTACCGCTTCATGGGTGAGGGTGAGATCGCGGGAGCCGACTTCACGCTCGAGGCCGGTGACGGCTTCGGGATGTGGACGAAGTTCCAGGAAGGCCACCAGGGCTTCTTCCGCGCGGAGCAGGGCGGCGTCTTCTACGACAAGTTCTACGCGCTGCTCGCGCTCGCCATCCGTGACTGGGGCCTGAGCTTCACGATCGACGAGCGCTTCTTCCTCAACTACTACGACCTCTTCCCGACGGAGATCACCGAGTTCTTCGGTGGTGTCATCCTCGACGATCCGCGTTGGTTCGCGCCGCGCGTCGTCGACCAGGGCGGCGGCGACGTGGACATCGTCCACATGAACTGGGACCGCGGCCTTCTCTTCGGCAACTGCCGAGTGGGCGGCGCGGCGGTGCCCTGCGGCGGCAATCACGACACCGAGTACCCGGAGCCGGCGCTCGGCGGCACGACCAACGTCGTTCTCCGCTCGTGGGCCACGATCCTCGCGCTCGCTCAGTTCCCGGTCTTCTACGACTCGTCGTTCGAGCAGCGCCTGATCATCTTCCGCCTCGGCGACGGCACGGGACACGACATCCCGGACGTGCAGCCGGACGGATCCCCGGCCTGCGCCTACGGCGACCGCGTCCCCGGCAGCACCCACCCGATCGTCGGTGGGGGTGACGCGGACTGCGCGACGGCGGAAGACGCGACGTACGTCATCTACAGCTCGGACCGTCTGCACACGCCCTACGTGGCGGTGAAGGTGCGCCCGCGCTTCGCGTACAACCTCGAAGAGGAGCAGCTCGGCTTCCAGATCCTCAGCCGCCTGGTGGATCTGCAGGAAGAGCTCGAGGCCGAGACGGATCCGGCGCAGGAGCTCGCGCTTCGTCGCGCGATCGAGTCGCAGGAGTCGTTCCTCGAGTACCTGATCCAGCTTCAGGGTGAGTACGGCATCTCGAACAGCCTCGGCATCTGAGACCGTTCGACACTTCGGAGAAAAGCCCGGCCTCGGCCGGGCTTTTTTCGTGCGCGGCGTACGGGAGCTCGTTCATCCTGAGGGCGATGCGTCGTGCTCGCGCGCGCGGGAGCTCGCGGGAGCTCGCAGGGTTCGCCGTGCTCCTCGGCGTCGTCGCCGCATCGGCCTGCGCGGACGTCTATCCGATCGGCGGGACACGCGGCGACGCCGGGCCGGATTCGAGCGGGGGTCGCTTCGAAGCGCCGTTCGACACGTCGGGCACCTCGGCGTTCGGGGATCGTGCGCTCGGCGGGATCGAACCGCTGCTCCTGCTTCGAGGCGAGGACGCACGGAGCGAGGCGTGGTCGGCGCGGATCGGTCCGAGCTTCGTGAGCTCGGAGGGCGAGGTCGGGCTCCGAGGACCTTTCGTCGACGGCACACGCGGCGCGCGGGGTCGCTACGTCGGCTCGATCGCGACGCCCGCGTCGATCGTGATCGAGCTCGTGCTCGCTGCGCCGGTCGACGCGACGAGCGCGGAGCTGATCTCGGCGCCGCTTCGGGTCGCTCTCGACACGAACGAGGGTGGATCGTGGACGGTGGGCGACGATCGGATCGAGGCGCCGATCGGTGCTGGCGCGTGGCAGCATGTCGTGATCGCGCGTTCACCGGACGCGACACGGGTGTTCGTGAACGCGCGCGAGCTCGCGACGCTCGCCGGGGCCGACGCGACCTACGAGGGTGCGCTCGAGGTCGGAGGTGCCGCCGCGATCGCGTGGCTCTCGGTGTCGGAGCGGCCCACGGTGCTCGAC
>Ga0075012_10006844_pt1 | contig 10277 bp, 7 predicted proteins | sample All_14_2_FD_71474 | JGI IMG/M metagenome (GOLD analysis project Ga0075012, IMG submission 71474) | Freshwater microbial communities in response to fracking from Pennsylvania, USA - Allegheny Zone_MetaG_DW_15 | ecosystem: Environmental > Aquatic > Deep subsurface > Groundwater > Drilled... | reverse complement strand
CCTCTGTACAGATATCTTACAAGCGCTGCTCCGGGAGCGCTCGGCACGAAAACCATCAAATGGAACTTCACGAAATTCCTGGTAGACCGTCAAGGGAAGGTCTTGAAACGCTACGCACCTACAACAAAACCAGAAGATCTGACCGCGGACATCGAGAAGCAGCTTTAGAGCCGAGAACAGGTTTCGTCAGACATCGAACCTGGGAAAGTCTCAACTTACATTTCCAAAACGATAAAGCCCCAGGGACTCAGATCGACTGTAAAGCCGGCTTCGCTTACATTGGTAATCTCCAGCGGAGTACGCGGAGTTTCACTCGAAATTATGTGTTTCAACCTCAGGGCGGTGGAAACAGGAGCGCGAACGTAGCTTTGAGCTTGAGTATCGGAATAATTGACTATCGCGCAAACTTTATAGCCGTTCTCATCCATCCAGGAGAATGCAATAAAACACTCGGCCGTCCAATTGCCCTCCCAGGCAGATGCGCACTCTAACAACGTCCAGGTGCCTGCGTGCACCACCTGTAGTTTCAAACAAGAGAGCAATTCGTCATAGAACATCTCAACGTTCTTATCGACTGGCTCTGTTGGTTTACGAGATATGTGGACTGACACACGCTTGCGAAAGCCCTCAAATTGACCTTGATGAAGGAAGCGTAACCCCGGACAAAGATAGGTTAGAACAGCAGCAGCCTTATGTTGCTCAAATGGAAATATTCCAGCTGCGCGAGGTTCATCGTGATTCTCCAGAAAGCGCGCTGACCTTTTTTGATATTCGATATCGGCGAGAAAATGATCACGAATCTTTCTGACATTGCCCTCTCTAAGTCTATCGTAGAGCCGTTTGTCATAAGTGAAATCGAAACCCAACTGTTGCAGGTCCCATTCTCTGTCCCAGTAGACTTCCGCCATGAACGTAAAGTCTGGATGTTCGTTTCGAATAGCACCGATCGTGATATTCCAAAACGGTTCAATGTCGATATTCCAAGTTCTCTGGAAAACATCCGGCAAGATCAACATCGCCATATCGCAACGCAAGCCATCGCAGTTGGTGGCAATGCGCTCTAACTCTTGTCGCATAGCAGAACAAAACTCGGGATTGCCGTAGTTCAATTGAAGAGTATCCGGCCAACCGTCAAAATACGGATCGCGGCCATGGGCAAAAATCTCCGTTCCCACACGAATATAGTTCTGCGGAGCCGCCTCGATAGCGCCTTCGTCACCTCTCACGAAATACTCCGGATGTGATTCAACCCACACATGATCGATCGCCGTATGGTTAGGCACAAAATCCAGCATAAGTTTTAATCCAAATTGGTTGACGCGGTTGTGCAAGCGCTTCAGCGCACCAGAATCACCAAAATGTTCATGCAGCGTATATTTCGTGATGGCAAAACCAGAACCACAAATCTCGTCGTCCTTCAAATCGGGAACGTCTTCTCTGAAAGACTCTTTCCACCCTGGATGACTTTGGGAAATTTGCTGTCCGATCTTGCCGGTTTGCCAGACGCTTAAGAAGTAAATCCACGCAAAACCCCGTTGCGCCAGTTCTTCAAAGAACTCATCCGGAATATCGTCCAGAGTCGCTTGCCTGCCGAGTTCTCGACTGAGTTCCGAAAGCCAGACCCGTGTGTTTACTTGATATAAAGTGGGATTTGTTAATAGCGTATTCGGGAGAGTTGCCGCCGTGTCTCCAGGTTTTAATTTCGCTTTCGTCTTCGGCATAGAACGCTTCAAGCCTCGTTAACAAGACAGATCAACTCAGACGTTGGGCCATATGCGCAATTTTGCGCATTGGCGATGGCTCCAACCAGGTTTCCTCATTCATCAGTGACTGGATATACAGAAGCTTTGCGATGTTCCCCGTCCAACCGGTCTGGTGCGATGCGCCAAGACCAGAGCCATCATCGCCATGGAAATATTCGTAGAACATGACGTACTCGTTGAAATTCGGATCCGTTTGAAACTTGTCCGAGTCACCATATACGGGGCGACGCCCGTTTTCATCGGGCAGAAAGATGCTGGTCAAGCGAGTAATCAAATCATCAGTTATCTGATACAGATTCATCATGTGACCAGATCCAGTCGGATACTCTACCTTGAAGTCATTTCCGTAATAGCAGTAGTAGCTAAGAAGCGAACGGATCAGCAGGAAGTTAACGGGAAACCAAATTGGTCCACGCCAATTTGAGTTGCCGCCAAACATACCGGTATTCGACTCACCCGGCACATAATCGACACGAAATTCATTGCCACCAAATTCGATGACAAAGGGATTCTTTTCGTGGTACTTAGACAGACTGCGAATACCATATGGGCTGAGGAACTCTTCTTCATCGAACATATGTTTAAATATACGGCGCAGCTTCGTTTCATCGCAGACTGCGAGCATCCGACGACCGTTAACCCCAATGGTTTCCGGCGTATGAATGTTCTCGCAGGTCTCCTTCTGGCGCTGCATAAACTTGGCAGCTCTCTCCATGAATTCTGGAACGTTAGTCCAGATTTCTTCTTCCATTACCACCGTTGATGCAAGTGGAAGCAAACCAACCATCGAACGAACCTTCAACCTCATCGCCTGTCCATTCGGCAACCGCAAAACGTCATTGAAGAAACCGTCATCTTCGTCCCAGAGCTCATCTCGATGACGACCAGGCCGGTCCATAGCACCAGCAATCCAAATTGTGTGCTCGAAAAACTTCAAAGCAAAACGTTCATAAAAAGGGTTGTCCTGGGCAAGTTCCAACGCGATGTTCAACATCTGTTGGCTGAAAAATGCCATCCAGGCTGTTCCATCTGCCTGCTCGAGGTGCCCGCCGGTCGGAAGCGCGTGGCTTCTATCGAACACTCCTATATTGTCTAAACCGAGGAAGCCACCTTCAAAGACGTTATGTCCCATGGGATCTTTGCGATTAATCCACCAGGTGAAGTTAACGAGTAATTTGGAAAACGCGTATTTCAAGAAGTCCCGATCGCCCACGCCGTCATGCTGCCATCGATCGTACAGATACGCCCAGTATGTGGCAAAAGCGTGCACAGGCGGGTTCACATCGCTGAAGTTCCATTCGTATGCAGGAATCTGTCCGTTTGGATGCAGATAGGAACTTTTCAACATCATCTCCAGCTGATGTTTGGCAAAATCAGGGTCTATCATGTTAAGAGACATAATATGGAACGCCAGGTCCCATGCCGCGTACCACGGATATTCCCACTTGTCCGGCATAGAGATGATATCTTCGTTGTACATGTGAAACCAGGCACTGTTTCTCACGTTCGACTGGGTCATGGGCTGCACGTTATGCTCTCGCAGCCATTGGTCGACATCGTAATAGAAGAACTGTTTGCTCCACATCATGCCACCAAGTGCGGTTCTTAAGATCTTCGATCGTTCTTTATCTTCCAGCAATTTATCGGGTGTAAGACCTTCGTAGAAATGATCGGCTTCTCTCGTGCGCAGTTCCATAACTTCATCAAAGTTTTTCATGGGCTCACCATATTCAGTGGCACCCATTCGAAAACGGATCGAGGCGCTCCCGCCAGCTGGAATGGTCAGTTTATACTGCGCCGACATCTTCGTGCCAACCTGCGCAGGATTAACAGCGTCCAGCTTGCCATCAACAACATAGTTGTTTATCCCATCTTTGACATAGGGACTCTGGTTTGGCGAGCCCCACAGTCGCTCCAGATTCGTTTCGTTCTCAGTAAATAGAAGAGGAACGGTGCGGTCAAAGTAGATATGGTATTCGGAGAGTTTATCGGAATAGTTTTTATCAGTGTGCTGAGCACTTGCCGCCGACAATCCATCCTTTGTCAAGCCTCGTATCATCGGCTTCGACGCATCCCCGCCCCAGGACCAGGTGTTGCGAAACCAGAATGTCGGCAATACATCAATCTCGGCTTCCTCACCAGCTCTATTGAAGATAGAAACCTTTATCAACAGATCTTCCGGGGTTTCCTTCGCGTATTCGATAAAGACATCGAAGTATCGGTTGTCATCGAATACTCCGGTATCAATCAGTTCGTATTCCTTCTCATACTTGCTGCGATCGCCATTACCCATCAGAAGCTTGTCGTATGGGAAACGGTGTTGCGTATATTTGTACAGGTATTTCATGTACGAATGCGTCGGTGTACTGTCGAGATAGTAGTAGATCTCTTTGACGTCCTCGCCATGGTTGCCTTCACTGTTGGTCAGACCGAACAATCGCTCTTTGATGATTGGATCTCTGCCGTTCCAAAGACCAAGGGCGAAACAGAGAATCTGATGCTCATCACTGATGCCGCCCAGACCATCTTCACCCCAGCGATATGCACGCGATCGAGCATGGTCATGCGGAAAATAGTTCCACGCATCACCGTTTTCGCTGTAGTCCTCGCGCACAGTTCCCCACTGCCGCTCACTGAGATAGGGTCCCCATTTTTTCCACGGCGTACCTTGCGTTCGAGCGTCGAGCAATCGCTGTTTCTCCGGATTAATAGTATCGAGCTTAGCTGCATGTCTTTCGCGTTCGTTCTGCGCCATGGCGACCTCGAATGTGGGGAATAGGCTTCAACGATATGCCACGCAATTCATACCTAACTTCGCCTGCAGCATTAAACCGTTCATTTATTTGGAAAACCGTCAGCGCCGAACGGTTTATTAACTGAACGTCGCCCCGACAAGTGCGCTCGTTCCACTGCTCTAATGAATTAACAACGGCACTGGAGAGGAAAAATTCCATGGACGAGTACACAAAAGCAGCAAACGAGCTCCGCAAAGATAACGATAAAACAGCAGGCATGGCAGGAGCGGGCGCAGGCGTGCTCGCAGGTGCGCAGGTGGGAACCGTGCTTCTCCCGATTCCGGTAGTAGGAACCTTCACCGGAGCGCTGGTTGGCGGTCTCATTGGGACGAAGATCGGCGAGAAGGTGGGCGGCGTCTTGCTGGACAAAATGGCGCCCGCAGAGCAAGCATTCACAAGCGGCTCAACGGCGGGAGCGCCAGGAAGCGGCAAGGTAGATGTAGCGGCTGAACTGGCTAAACTGGCTGATTTACGTGCAGCCGGAGTACTCGATGAGGATGAATTCCGAGCGGCGAAGGCGAAATTACTGGGACTGTAGCCGATTTCTCAACAGACGGCTCAGAGCGGAGTGAACGAGCTGTTAATCTCATCCACCTTGCGCTGGTAGATCTCAGCCTCTTTAGGGCGTTTTCGCTTTCTCATCAATTCAGCATAGCTTGCATAGGCGGACATCAAGCCAAGTTTATCGGCCACGCCGTTCGGACCTTTTGTCGCGATCAGACGCTTGATATGAACCTCGGCAATAGTCAGTTCATTTGCACCAAGTTCTGCAGTGATCAACTGAGGAAGCAACTCTTGCATCATCTCTTCGTACGGGTATGGAGTGCGAACAACCTCGGCGGAAACAACGCCTCCGGGATGGTGCCTCTCTATTATCTTCTCGGGCGTCCGTTCCTTCGTCGGAGAGGGCTTCATCGCCCCGCCATCGATAATTGCCAGAGCTTGTTTTAAAGTTCTAGACGCGTCTTGAAACCGATTAGCTCGGTTGTAGTGCATCCCTAAGCCGAGAAGACTTCCAATGTACTCTTTGCTGTTTCGTCCCTTGCGCAAACTCTTTTTGACGATCGCCGAATAGACCTGCTCCGTATCAGGCATCCCTTCTGAACCTGATACCGCTTCTGAGACACCAGGCACCACACCTGGTTCTTCATCTTGCGAAAAACTGGGAGCAACGCTAGCGGCAATCATTGTGGTAAGAATAAGAGCACCTGTAAAAACCTTCCGCATCAGGAACCTCTGGTGGTGAATGGTGGCATGACCTATTTCAAAGCTCATTCTAGACGTTCAGCTCCAAAGAGTAAATGAGCACGGAGAGTCTCAAACTCCATGCTCATTGTGCTCGTTTAAGTAAGAAACGGTTTCTTTAAACCGGCGGCAATGCGATTACGGGCCTCCCATAGGAGGAAGACCGCTGTTGGGACCGTAGGGTGGAACAATAGCGCCTACGTTCGTAATGCTGCATCCTTTGTCTGTCGCAGGAGAACCGCTCGCGAGCTCATAGGTCTGCACGGTCCAGGCACGTGGTCGGTACGTGTCTTTGTTTACCGGCGCCCAGAGCGTACTCTCTTGAACATACTGCGGATTGACGAGGGAAGCGGCTAACGTCGTAGTGTTGCCGGTTACGTGATATTGAACATTGCCCCCGTTATCCAAACTTTGCGTGACGGGAACGTTGATAGCGCCACCATATATGATGCAGTCTTTGACCTTGACCGTGCCAACTCCGTTAGTGGAAAACTGCCTGTCATACATCGCGTGCTGAGAGAAATTCGAGACCAGGTTGGGCTCATAAAGAGTGCATCTGGTCAAATTGACTTTGACCTTCGAGGCGGTGTCTGTCGGCTCAACTGACACATTGGCATGGTTGGCGCCTAAGAATAGGCAATCGACAATCGTTGCTTGACCTTGAACGATATCAATGCCCTTGTTGTAAACCGGTCCGAATACACATTTGCTGGCGCGAATCAGAGATTGATACGCCGTTCCATTCGGTCTTGCACCGAGTATTCCTACACCCCATTCGCCCCACCAGCCGTAACCGCCCTCGAAAATGCAGCCTCTAAAAGTAGTTGCATTGGGCTGTCCCGCCACCGGTCGTTCAACCGCGCCAGCCTTTACGTTGGTGAAGCGACAGTTGACGAAGTTATTATCATAGCCCCCGAATACAACGGCACCGACCCGTCCACCACCATACGGAGGGAAACCATATACGGTGCCAAACTCTATATTGCGAAAGGTATTGTTGTTGGTTTGAACTTTGACATTCTCACCGGAGAAGTTTGTAATCTTAATTCCGGAACGCGTATTTGCAATCATCTGAACGTTGGAACCGGTTATAGTCACTCCAGTTTGCACGGGAGTGCCGGAGGCCGCTGCAATAGTAACCACTCCATTATGGTTCGCGGCGGGCGACTGCCGGATGGTCAGGAAGTTTGTCGGAACAGTAAACGGACCTGTATAAGTGACACCAGAAGCGCCACCATCCACTATAATCTGATCCCCTGGAACTACTGACGACCAGTTGATCGATTGGAACGATTTCCAGGCCTTTTTCCAATTGGTCCCATCGGCATCATTTCCGTCCGGTGATACATATAGATTGCGCGCACTTGCGTCCGCGCCGCAGGCTAGCGTCGAAGCCAGCGCCACTAAAATTCCCGCTATAAATCTGAATTTATAGTTGAGTTGAAATCTCATTTGGTTTCTCTCCCAAGCTATCGAACACGTATGAAGAACAGTTTTTTTTGTAGAACACAACCACGTGAACAGTCGCACGAAATCTACGGGTACACAGATGTGAACTCCGCGGTTTTCGATAAACGCGCATCCAATTTCCACTTTGGAATGCGATTGCTCAACAATAGTCAGGGAACGTGAACTCAATGTGAGTCGAATGTGAAACGAGCGTGAAGTCAACGCAAGCGCCGTACAGGTGGGCAAATACATTCTGAATTTATTCTCTTCACGACAACTTCACGCATCGTCTCTAGACTGAACTGAACGCATTTATATGGATAAATCATCAATGCTGATGCAAGGTCGACGCAAAGTCGCGTACAGAAATGAACGTGGAAATCTCTACGTTCTCTATATCGGTTTTGCAGCGATGATTGTAGTAGCTTGGAACTTGTATGCTCAAGTCGGTTTATCCTTCATAGTCAATTATCGAAGCAAGTGTGCACTGGAAGCCGCCTCCCTTGCGGCGGCCCGCGACCTGTCAAGAATCGTCATCGACGATCCTAAGTGGGGGTACGTGGCACTCACGGATCAACCTCCGGTTGGAGATGACACCAGGGCGGGTGATGGATTTCCTCTTCCGGTAACCGGGATCAACACGATTATGGCGACGGTTCGATTAGAGATGCTGGTCGCGCAGTCACTCGGCACAAACGAAGCGATTGATTGCGCGATGGATGATCTTCGCACCGCGCGCGCGGCCTCAAGACGCCTATCGAAAACTTTGCGCAATTCGCTCAAAAGAGAAAGAAGAACTGGAGCGGATGATAAAGAACTGGTGGCTCGAGACATCAATGGAAAAGTGGTGCGCCCCATGGATAGTGCCGCAGTAGTCTATCGCCAGAATGCAGATCAGATGCTGAGTGGAATGGGATGGACACTTGAAAGCATGAACGCCGAACTTGGCTCATTGACTCAGGAGGGCACGACTAATACCCCATCTCCGGAGTGTGGATTATCCACCCGGGTAGCATCCGTGTTCGAACCAGAGCTGAAAAACTATCCTGCTTTTGTAGACGTCCCAGCGGCAGGCGAGTCATTCTACTTTGCCGGACTCGGAAAGCAAGCGAGCCTTGTTGAGCCTGCGCTTTTCGATGCATCACATACCGCTCAGAACAGCTCGGTAATACGCCTTATCGCACAGTTGAAAAACAAGAACAATACCGGTTGGATGAAATCAGTAGCGTGCGCTCTACCGGCGTTTATGGAAGATAGAGTGCCGGCATCATATATGGTGCTTCGTTTTCCAAACGGCATTCCGACTGGCACGGAGTCATTGAGAAGTTTGTTGACTTCCGATGGATTGTCAAAGAGAATTCCGCTATACACCGCCTGCGGTGGCGATTTTCCCGTCGATCAGGGAGCCCAGCTAAAAGAGAATCCAGATACAGCTTCTGCTACTGTTCGCCAGGCAGTCAATCGCGCATTTTTTGATTGGCTCAGAACTGCTCACGCGAAACCGAAACTGGATGCAGTCATCAATGCGCTAGATTGCCAATTCAACCGCCACCAACCGTCGGTCACCTACCTGTACACCTTCGACGATTGCGGTGAAATTGAGGTAGCAGCTCCCAAAGACTATCCCTTCTTCGCGCAAACTGCTTATGAAAGCCAGCTTTATACAGTCGCCAGCAATGTAATCAATCTGCAGGGTGTCGCCTGGTCGATGCGTCTTCGAGACCAGGTCCACCGTATCGGAAAACAGGAAGGCGGCAAACATGCCGGACAGCCAATGCCGTCGACGGTGGCTGTCAATCTCAATCAAGCCGAGGAGAAACGACTGCTCGCTACTGCCGGCAGCCGCTACGACAGATCAAGGCTTGGTTTGGAACTTGAAATTTCGACTCCAATAATGACAAATGGTGGCGAGCTATGAGCGTTTCCAAACATCGTGAACCGGTCAGTAAACGCGTCAGGCGCAACCGCCGTATAGGCTCATCAATAGCAGAGTTCGGTGCTGCTTTCTATGCTTTCTTCTTCGCAATCATCATTCCCACGATCAACTTGCTGAGTTTCGCGGTCGCGTTTTCCTACGCATATTTGGCGGCAAACATGACAGCGGATTCGGTGGCGCAGTCAATGACGCTTAAGCGAGCAAGACAAATGGTGGAAAGCGCACCATCGGATCTAAAAGGCGATTCTCTTGCGAGTTTCCTCAAGGTCGAACCCAGCGCTGAAGGTTTCAAACTTGACCTGGTCAGAACAAACATGCAAGGCGAGATCCAAATTCTCACGTCTAAAAACTTGAAATCGGAAGATAGCAATCAGAACAAAGGACTTATTCAATATCGAGTTTTGGCAAATTACAAATTGAGACCACGCCTGGAGCTCGGCTCGGTCCCATTCATAAACACCATTCCAATCATCGGCAAAGAGTCCGAGCTCACGTTCAATCTGATACGAAACATCGAGCATGCCGATGAAATAATGAATTAAGTTTCCTGTGTATTACTGCTTAACGATCCGTTGACTATAGTCAGCCTGCACTCATAATGGAATAACTGTTCATTTGTTTGAGTGTATTGAGAAACGATCATGTTTACGAAGACGTGCCACTACATGCCGGAAATTTCCCTACGCGCCGTACCCGCGCAGTGGGTGGAAGCCGCACGTGTTCGTAGCAGGGAGTGATAACACTCTACTGAACTTAGCGAATCGTGTGAGCTTCCCAAAAGGAAGCTCATTTTTTTGCGTCCATACTTTTAAACCGATGCAATTGGTTTGAAACAGAAACAACCTAGTTCTTATTCAAAATGGTGATAGTTATGAAACTCGCAGTTGAAGTAGATAATTTACGCAAGGTGTACGAGGTGCACAAAAGGCGTGGACTTTTCGCGCGAGAAAAATCTGAAGTCGTCTCGGTAGACAACGTCAGCTTCTCGGTGCCTGAAGGACAAGCGCTGGCATTTGTCGGACCGAACGGAGCCGGAAAGTCAACAACCATTCGGATGTTGACCGGCATCTTGAGACCGACAAGCGGCTC
>Ga0075012_10006842_pt1 | contig 10278 bp, 7 predicted proteins | sample All_14_2_FD_71474 | JGI IMG/M metagenome (GOLD analysis project Ga0075012, IMG submission 71474) | Freshwater microbial communities in response to fracking from Pennsylvania, USA - Allegheny Zone_MetaG_DW_15 | ecosystem: Environmental > Aquatic > Deep subsurface > Groundwater > Drilled... | reverse complement strand
CAGGTGGGCGGGTTCGGTGGTTCAATGCGGGCTTGCCTGACTGCGATTGTCTCCCCGTTCTCCATGCGCCACTTGACTGCCACCGCTCCCCACACCCCGCCCACCTCAGCTGCGCCACCCCGCCGCTCCGACTGGGCCACTTTGCAGCGTCTGTTGCCTTACCTGTGGGCCTACAAATGGCGGGTGATGCTGGCGCTGGGCTTCATGGTGGGGGCCAAGGCGGCCAATGTGAGCGTGCCGCTGCTGCTCAAAGAACTGGTCGATGCCATGACCCCCGCTGTGGGGCGGGTCACCGGGCTGGCACCGGGCATGGAGGGGCTGCTGATCGTGCCCGTGGGCTTGTTGCTGGCCTATGGCGCGCTGCGCTTTTCCACCAGCCTGTTCACCGAACTGCGCGAGTTGGTGTTTGCCAAGGCCACCGAAGGGGCCACGCGCAGCATTGCGCTGCAAACCTTCGAGCACCTGCACGCCCTGAGCCTGCGCTTCCACCTGGAGCGCCAGACCGGCGGCATGACCCGCGACATCGAACGCGGCACGCGTGGGGTGCAGTCGCTCATTTCGTATTCGCTCTACAGCATCGTGCCCACGCTCATCGAGGTGGTGATGGTGCTCACCTTGCTGGGCACGAAGTTTGAGGCCTGGTACGTCTACACCACCTTGGGCGCGCTGGTGCTGTACATCGCGTTCACCGTGTGGGTGACCGAGTGGCGCACGCAGTTTCGCCGCGAGATGAACGAGCTGGACAGCCGCTCGCACAGCAAAGCCATCGACTCGCTGCTGAACTACGAGACCGTCAAATACTTCAACAACGAAGCCTTCGAAGCCCAGCGTTACGACGACAGCCTGCAAAAACTGCGCAAGGCCCGCATCAAAAGCCAGACCACGCTCAGCCTGCTGAACACGGGGCAGCAGCTCATCATCGCCACCGCGCTGGTGGCCATGCTGTGGCGTGCCACCACGGCGGTGGCGGCGGGGCAGATGACGTTGGGCGATCTGGTGATGATCAACGCGTTCATGATCCAGCTCTACATCCCGCTGGGGTTTTTGGGTGTGCTGTACCGCGAGATCAAGCAAAGCCTGACCGACCTGGACAAGATGTTCGTGCTACTGGAGAAAGAGCGGGAAGTGGCCGACCATCAAAAGGCGGAGCCACTTTTTATTCAAAATCAGCCCGGCATCCGTTTTGACAACGTGCGTTTCGGTTACCACGCCGACCGCGAGATATTGCACGGCGTGAGTTTTGAAATTCCACCCGGCAAAACGGTGGCGGTGGTCGGGCCCTCGGGCTCGGGCAAGTCCACCCTGGCCCGGTTGCTGTACCGGTTTTACGACGTGTCCAACCACGCCGCCGGGGGGCGAATCGAGATCGCCGACCAAGACATCACAACCGTGACGCAGGCCAGCGTGCGCCAGGCCATCGGCATCGTGCCGCAGGACACAGTGCTGTTCAACGACACCATCGAATACAACATCCGCTACGGCAGGCCTTCTGCCACCACCGACGAGGTGCACGCCGCCGCCCGTGCCGCTCGCATCCACGACTTCATCACCGGCTTGCCGCAGGGCTACGACACGCCGGTGGGCGAGCGGGGGCTGAAGCTGTCGGGGGGTGAAAAGCAGCGCGTGGCCATTGCCCGCACGCTGTTGAAGAACCCGCCCATCGTCATTTTTGACGAGGCCACCAGCGCGCTCGATTCGGCCAACGAGCGCGCCATCCAGGCCGAGCTGCGCACGGCGGCCGCCAACAAAACCACGCTGGTGATCGCGCACCGCCTGTCCACCGTGGTGGACGCCCATGAAATCCTGGTGCTGGAGCATGGCACCGTGGTGGAGCGTGGCACCCACGCCGAGTTGCTGGCTGCCAATGGGCGATACGCCCAGATGTGGGCGCTGCAGCAGCAGGGGGATGAAGGAAAAAACCATGAAAAATTGCCTTCAAAGGATTGACAGGAAAGCGAAGGCAGCTATCGGAATGAGACGGACCCATGGAAACCAAATGGCTTGAGGATTTCGTCAGCTTGGCCGAGACGCGCAGTTTCAGCCGTTCGGCCCAGCTCAGGCATGTGACGCAACCCGCGTTTTCGCGGCGCATTCAGTCGCTGGAAGCCTGGGCCGGCACCGATCTGGTGGACCGCAGCAGTTACCCCACCCGCCTCACCCCCGCCGGGCAGACCCTGCACGAGCAGGCGGTGGAGATCCTGCACACGCTGCAAACCGCCCGGGCCATGCTGCGCTCGCACAACACGGCGGCCGGTGACACCATCGAATTTGCCGTGCCGCACACCCTGGCATTCACATTTTTTCCGGCCTGGCTTTCCGGCCTGCGCGACGCTTGCGGGCCGATCAAGAGCCGCCTCATTGCCCTGAACGTGCACGATGCCGTGTTGCGACTGGTGGAGGGCAACACCGACTTGCTCATTGCCTACCAGCACGCTTCTCAGCCCATACAGCTGGACCCCAACCGATACGACATGCTGCCCCTGGGGCAAGAGGTGCTGGCCCCCTGTGTGAAGGCAGACGCCCAGGGCCAGCCGATGTTCAGCCTGCCCGGCACGGCCAAGCAACCCGTGCCTTACCTGGCCTATGCCCCCGGTGCCTACCTGGGCAGGGTGGTGGAGGCCGCGCTCAAGCAGGCGCCGGGTGCCGTGCACCTGGAGCGCGTGTACGAGACCGACATGGCCGAAGGCCTCAAAGCCATGGCGCGCGAAGGGCATGGGGTCGCGTTTCTGCCGTTGAGCGCCGTGCACAAGGACATCCAGAGCGGCAAGCTCGTGTCGGCCGGGCCAGGGTTGGACATGACCTTGGACATTCGCATCTACCGCGAACGTCCAGGGGTGCGCCCCAATGACCGCAGCCCCGAACGCACCAGCCCCCAGCCGCCACGGGCGGTCGATCGTTTCTGGGACGACCTCAAGCGCCAGCTTGACACCGCCGGGTGAGAAAATGCGGCATGACCTCCGCCGCCACCCTCTCTACCCCCACCGACACCCTCACCTTCACCCGCCCCGACGACTGGCACCTGCACCTGCGCGACGGCGTGGCCTTGGCCAGCGTGGTGCCCCACACCGCGGCCCAGTTCGGGCGCGCCATCGTCATGCCGAACCTGCGCCCGCCCGTCACCACTGCCGCGCAGGCACTGGCCTACAAAGAGCGCATCCTGGGGGCCGTGCCCGCAGGGGTGGCTTTCGAGCCGCTGATGACGCTGTACCTCACCGACAACCTGCCGCCTGACGAAATCGCCCGTGCGAAAGACGCCGGCGTGGTGGCCGCCAAGCTCTACCCCGCCGGTGCCACCACCAACAGCGATGCCGGTGTGACCGACCTGAAGAAAACCCACAAAACCCTGGAAGCCATGCAGCGCGCCGGGCTGCTGCTGCTGGTGCACGGCGAGGTCACCAGCCCCGACATCGACCTGTTTGACCGCGAGGCCGTGTTCATCGACCAACAGCTCATTCCCCTGCGCCGCGACTTTCCCGAGCTGAAAATCGTGTTCGAGCACATCACCACGAAAGAAGCCGCGCAGTACGTGGCAGAGGCCGGGCCGTTCACCGCCGCCACGCTCACCGCCCACCACCTGCTGTACAACCGCAACGCCATCTTCACCGGCGGTGTGCGCCCCCACTACTACTGCCTGCCGGTGCTCAAACGCGAAACCCACCGCGTGGCCCTGCTGCAGGCCGCCACCAGCGGCAGCGACAAATTCTTCCTGGGCACCGACAGCGCCCCCCATCCCGCCCACCTGAAAGAGCACGCCAGCGGCTGTGCCGGTTGCTACACCGCCCACGCCGCGCTGGAGCTGTACGCCGAGGCCTTCGACAGCGTGGGCGCGCTGGACAAACTCGAAGCCTTCGCCAGCTTCAACGGCCCCGCCTTCTACGGCCTGCCCCGCAACACCGGCACCGTCACCCTGAATCGCGAAACCTGGACCGCGCCCGAGAGCTATCCCTTCGGCGAGTCCATCGTCAAACCCTTGCGTGGCGGCGAGACGCTGGGGTGGCGGTTGGTCTCCAATTGATAGCTGTTGACGCTTTGCTGTCAAGCGTTTTTGGCACTTTTGGTTTGTGATTTGAGAAGCCCTTTGTTTCCCTTGGCCGGCCCGCCAGCGGTGGATTGGCGACGCCCCTGGCTGCAACCCATGGCAGACCTGGGGGTGGCGATTGCCTGCCACGTGAACGCGGTGGGTGTGGCGGCGGCCCTCAATGCGGCCGCACCCGCTCAGGCTTGCCCCGTGCGGTTTGCACCGGGCGATGCCGCTGCGCCCGGCGAGGCTTACGAAGCGTTCATCCGCCGCACAGGGCTGGTGCCCACCCGCGACAACCTGCATGACTTCTTCAATGGCCTGGTGTGGATGCGTTTTCCGTTGTCCAAGGCGCAGCTCAACCGGCTGCAAGCCCAGGCCATTGCCGCCCAGGGGGTGGGTGCGGTGCGCGGTCCCGTGCGCGATGCCATCACCGTGTTGGACGAAAACGGTGCGCTGCTCCTGGCCCCGCCAACGGTGGCCGCGGTGTTGTGGCCCGCGCTGCTGGCGCGCGACTGGCACGGGTTGTTTGTCACCCACCGTGCGCTGTGGGCGCAGGCCCGGCTGGTGCTGTTCGGACACGCGCTCATGGAGCAACTGGTGTCACCGCGAAAACCCATCACCGCCCACGTGTGGGTGTTGCCCTTCGAGCCCTCGGGCGACGACCCCCTGTCCGCGCTGGATGCCGCGCTGGCCGCCGACCTGTCAGCCCCCCGCCTGGCAGCCAAACCCTTCACCCCGTTACCGGTGCTCGGGGTGCCTGGCTGGTGGCCTGACAATGAAGACCCTTTGTTCTACGCCGACACGTCGGTGTTTCGCCCGGCGCGCCGGGCCGTTGCCGCTGAACCCCGCCCATGAAGCCCATCACCCCCGTTTCTTCCCAGCCCGTGTCCTCTGACTGGATCGACCGTTTTCGGGCCGAAGGGGTGCGCGATGTGGAGTGCATTTTTCCCGACGTGTCGGGCTATCCGCGCGGCAAGCTCATGCCCGCTGCCAGTTTTGCGGCCGGCAACGAACTGCGGATCGCTCAGGCCATTCCCATGCAGTGCGTCACGGGTGACTATTCCTACGACCCCATTTTTCCCGACCAGGACCCCGACGTTCGCCTGGTGCCCGACATGGCCACGCTCAAACGCGTGCCCTGGGCCAGCACGCCACGGTACATGGCCATTCACGACTGCGTGGAACTCGGCGGTGAGCTTTGCGCCTTTGCCCCCCGTTCGGTGCTCAAGGCCGTGCTGGCGCGTTACGCCGCTGCAGGGCTCACGCCCGTGGTGGCCCCTGAAATCGAGTTCTACCTCACCGCCGCGCACACCGATCCCACCCAGGCGTTGCAGGCCCCGATGGGCCGCAGCGGGCGCGCCGAGGTGGGGCAGTCGGCTTTCAGCCTGAACATGCTCAACGAACTGGCCCCGTTCTGGGACGAGTTCCACGCCGCGCTCGATGCGCTGGGTATCGGTTCGGACACCTGGATCCACGAGGTGGGCACCACCCAGTACGAAATCAACCTGCAGCACGGCAACCCGCTGGCGCTGGCCGATCAGGCCTTTCTGTTCAAGCTCGCAGCCAAGGAGGTCGCGCTTCGCCACGGGCTGAACGCGGTGTTCATGGCCAAACCGCTGGCGGGTCAGGCGGGCAGCTCCATGCACCTGCACCAGAGTGTGGTCGATGCCGAGGGGCGCAACATTTTTTCCCAACCCGATGGGGCGGCCAGCCCGGCGTTTTTCCATTACATCGGGGGGCTTCAGGCCCACACGCCCGATCTCATGCTGGTGTATGCCCCCTTCGTCAACTCCTACCGCCGCTATGTCACCGGCAGCCAAGCCCCGGTCAACATCCAATGGGGCCACGACAACCGCACCACCGGGCTGCGCATACCGCTCAGTGGCCCGGCCGCACGCCGGGTGGAAAACCGCATCGCCGGGGCCGATGCCAATCCCTACCTCGTCATGGCCGCCACCCTGGCCGCTGGGCTGGCGGGGATGCAGGAGGGGCTTTCGCCCGCCGATGCGATGCCCGACAACGCTTACCACCTCCCGCGCGACCTGCCCCGCACCCTGCTCGATGCCGCAGAGCGACTGGGGGCCAGCGCCCACGCCCCGCGCCTGATGGGGGCGGCATTCGTGCAGGCGTATCGGGCGGTGAAACTTCTGGAACACGACAGCTATCTGAGCGAAATCAGCGCCTGGGAGCGCCGCTTTCTGCTGCCGCAGGTGTGAAAAGCCCTGCCACGATAGGGTCATGCGGCAGAAAATCCAGAACGTCGGGACAGAGGGTTCTTGAAGAAAAGACTGAGCGTCCCCAGTTTATATTCAGCTTATTTCTTACTTTGGAGTTGCCATGAAACGCATACTGCTGTTTGTGCTCACCAACATCGCGGTGATGGCCGTGCTGATGGTCACGACACGCCTGCTCGGTGTGGACCGCTACCTCACGGCCAACGGCCTGAACATGGGGGCTTTGGCCGGGTTCTCGCTGATCATGGGGTTTGGCGGTGCCACCATCTCCCTGCTGATGAGCAAACAAATTGCCAAGTGGTCCACCCCTGGCATGGTGATCATCAACGAACCCCGCAACGCGGACGAAGCCTGGATCGTGGGCACCGTTCAACGGTTTGCCCAGAAAGCGGGCATTGGCATGCCCGAGGTCGGCATCTACGAGGGTGAGCCCAACGCGTTTGCCACCGGGGCCAACAAGAATGCGGCACTGGTGGCCGTGTCCACCGGTCTGCTGCGTGGCATGACGCGAGAAGAGGTGGAAGCCGTCATCGGTCACGAGGTGGCCCACGTGGCCAACGGAGACATGGTCACCATGACCTTGATCCAGGGCGTGATGAACACCTTCGTGGTGTTTTTGAGCCGGGTCATCGGGTATGCGGTGGACAGCTTCCTGCGCAAGGGCGACAGCGAAAATTCAGGCCCCGGCATTGGCTACATGGTTACCACCATCGTGCTGGACATCGTTTTGGGTTTTGCCGCGGCCATTGTGGTGGCCTGGTTCAGCCGCCAACGCGAGTTCCGCGCCGATGCGGGAGCCGCCCAGCTGATGGGGCGCAAGCAGCCCATGATCAACGCCCTGGCCCGCCTGGGCGGCATGACTCCCGGCGAGCTGCCCAAGAGCATGGCCGCCATGGGCATCACCGGTGGGCTGGGCAAACTGTTCTCCACCCACCCGCCGCTGGAAGAGCGCATCGCTGCATTGCAAAACAGCTGAGCGCCCGTCAGTTCAATCTTTCCCCCATGAAAAAAGCGACCCTCGGGTCGCTTTTTTCATGGGGGCGGGCGGGAGGCGGACTGCCCGGTGTTGTGGGTTTCAGCGCCAGCGGCGGTCGTCGTCCCAGTGGCGGCTTGGATGGGCGTAACCAAAACCACCGTGGGGGTGGCGCCTGTCGGACGACACGCTCAGCCAGAACTGGGTGTTGGGTGCACCGATGTAAGCACTGGGGCGCACATAGGTGACGGGAGGCGACAGGTAGGTGGTTTCCTGGGTGATGACGGTGGGCCCGGTGAACACCGGTGCGGCACTGACAGGGCTGACGTAGCCCGGGCTGGGCTGGGTGGGCAGCACCGGCGTCACGCGCAAGGGCACCCAGGCACCGGGGTCCTGAGGCATTTGCACCGTGTACTGTTTGCCGGCGTATTCGTAGGTGACGTTGTAGCCCTGGGTGCGGGTTTCGTAGGTGGTTTCGGTGCGGCAGTTCTGCACCTGCTGGGTTCTGGGGGCGCCTCCGCCTTCGATGCTGTTGCCCAGAATGGCCCCACCCACGATGCCCAGCACCGTGGCCGCCGCACGTCCCGAGCCGTCGCCCACCGCGTTGCCCATGGCACCCCCGGCAATGCCCCCCATCAGCGCGCCCGCGCCGGACTTCTGTCCTTCGACCGTGATCTGTTCGGTGGTGCAGACCTGGCGTGGCACGGCCACTTGCACCAGAACGGGAATGCTGCTGATCACCCGGCCCATTTCTGCGGTGCCGGGCAGCGCGGTTTGCGCCATGGTGGGGAGGCTGACCAGGGCGGCCAGTGCCCAGGCGGGTGTGTGTGTCATGGTGAACTCCATTGGTTCTGTCTAGCATGCCACCGGCTTGTCAACGCTTGGGTGGCTGCGTGTAAGAGATTGTTACGCGTTCAGCAGTTCCCGGGCCACGGCTTCGGCCACCTTGATGCCGTCCACCCCTGCCGACAAGATGCCACCCGCGTAGCCAGCGCCTTCGCCTGCGGGGTACAGCCCCGCCACGTTCAGGCTTTGAAACCCGTCACCGCGTGTGATGCGCAGCGGGGACGACGTGCGGGTTTCCACGCCGGTGAGCACGGCGTCGGCCATGTCAAAGCCTTTGATCTTGCGGCCAAAAGCGGGCAGGGCTTCGCGCATGGCTTCGATGGCGTACCCAGGCAGCACGGCCGACAAGTCGCCCAGCTTCACGCCGGGCTTGTAAGAGGGCACCACGCTGCCCCATTGGCTGGAGGGTTTGCCCGCCACGAAGTCACCCACCAGTTGTCCTGGCGCTTCGTAGTTCTGGCCTCCGGCCTCGAACGCACGGCTTTCCAGTGTGCGTTGCAGCACGATGCCCGCCAGCGGGTGGGTTTGCCCTTTGGGTGCGAGGGCCTGGGCCTGTGCGAGGTAGCGGTTGCCATCGACCTCGCCAAAGGCAGCTTGCCAGGCGGGGGCGTCCAGCGGGTAGTCGCGGGGTTCGATGCCGACCACCATCCCGGCGTTGGCGTTGCGTTCGTTGCGGGAATACTGGCTCATGCCGTTGGTCACCACGCGGCCCGCTTCGCTGGTGGCGGCCACCACGGTGCCGCCGGGGCACATGCAAAAGCTGTACACCGCCCGGCCGTTGGCGGCATGGTGCACCAGCTTGTAGTCGGCTGCGCCCAGCAGCGGGTGCCCGGCGTGGCGGCCCCAGCGGGCGCGGTCGATCACGCTTTGCGGGTGTTCGATGCGCACGCCCACCGAAAACGGCTTGGCCTCCATGAACACCCCACTGTCCCACAGCATGGCAAAGGTGTCGCGGGCGCTGTGGCCCAGGGCCAGAACGGCGGCGCGGGTGGGCAGGGTGGTGGTGGTGCCGGTGGTCAGGTCCTGCACCTTCAGGGCTTTGACTCTCCTGTTTTGAGAGCTGTCAGCGCTTTCCGGATAAGCACTTTTTGCCAAAAAGGCTTCCAATTCGATGCCCACCACCCGCTGCTGAAACCGAATTTCACCGCCCAGTGCGATGATTTTTTCACGCAGCGTCTCCACGACCTTCACCAGCTTGAACGTGCCCACATGGGGGTGGGCCATGTAAAGGATGTCAGACGGTGCTCCCGCATCCACAAACTCTTGCATCACCTTGCGGCCCAGGTGGCGGGGGTCTTTGATCTGGCTGTACAGCTTGCCGTCCGAAAACAGGCCTGCCCCGCCTTCGCCGAACTGCACGTTGCTTTCGGCTTGCAGCTTGTGGTGGCGCCACAGCCCCCAGGTGTCCTGGGTGCGTTGGCGCACGGGCCGGCCACGTTCCAGCACGATGGGCTTCAGCCCCATTTGCGCCAGGGCCAGGGCAGCAAACAGGCCGCAAGGCCCGAATCCCACGACCACGGGGCGTTGACCCGGCAAGGTGAATCCGTCTGCTGGGGCTTGGACGGGGGGGCGCCACACCATGTCGGGTGTGGCTTGTATGTGCGGGTGGGCCGCGTGGCGGGCCAGCACCTTGGCTTCGGTCTCGGGGTCGGCCAGGGTCACGTCCACAATGAAAACCGCCAGCAGATCGGCCTTTCGGGCATCGAAGCTGCGTTTGAAGACGTGCAGGTGCGCGATGGCCGTGGTGTCGGTGCCCAGGGCCTGAGCGGCCAGCCGGGTCAGGGCCTCAATGGGCTGGGGAGGCGGTACACGGTCCTCCTCGGTTTCGGCGGGGGCGTCAGCGGCGCGGCGGTGCTCGGTGGGCACCTCGGCCAAGGGGAGTTTGAGTTCGGCAATGCGGATCATGTGCGGCTTGTGTCGATCAAGCAGATGGGGTGCGTATTGTCGCCAAACCGATCAAGGCTCGGGAACATTGGTTAAATATACCCGGGTAAAACAATAAAACCCGTATAAAATAAGCGCATGACATCCACCATCGCCACTTCCGCACCTTCCTGTACCGCCTTTCTCGGACACCGCCGTGTGGCATGCGGTCCTTACAGCGAGGTGGCGCGGGTGTTGGACGACACCGACCTGGGTGTGGGCGGCCTGCTGGTGTTCGACGATGCCACCGGGGTTTTGGTGGACTTCCCATGGCCAGCGGG